>Ga0207701_10002854_pt1 | contig 17851 bp, 12 predicted proteins | sample KBSSwiSSwithPhiX_FD_184294 | JGI IMG/M metagenome (GOLD analysis project Ga0207701, IMG submission 184294) | Switchgrass rhizosphere bulk soil microbial communities from Kellogg Biological Station, Michigan, USA, with PhiX - S5 (SPAdes) (version 2) | ecosystem: Environmental > Terrestrial >... | reverse complement strand
CTGGACGCAGGACGCGATGAATCTCACGAATCGCCGCGTCTATGTCCGGTGTGTGGTGTAACACTCCGTGTGAATAAACGAGATCGAATGAGTCGTTTGGAAAACTTAGTCGCTCCGCATCATCAGTTTGAAACGTGCCCGAAAGATTAAATAACTCAAAGCGTTTCTGCGCGAGTTCAATCGCTGCGTCTGTGAGATCAATACCAGTGTAGTCAGCACCAGCTTGAGCGAATTGCGCGCCGTCAGTCCCGAGACCACAGCCAATCTCAAGGACGCGCAATCCTTTTGTTGAAGCAAAGCCCGCAGCCGCAGGAATGTGCCACTCTTTCGTGTAGCGATGTTCTTCGACGAGTTCATAAAAACGACGCGACCCTGGCGATGCGTCGGCGAACTTCGTCCCGCAAGGATGCTCCTGCCAAAACTGGCGGACGCGTTCCTTGAGTTCTGCATTCGCACTGGTACTGAACATTGCTTGAAAACGTATAGGACCTATAGGACGTATACGACCTATTTCACACTTACGATCTTATTAATGATCTTCGGATCGTCCGGCAGCAAACCTGACTTTGGTAATCGCGGCGTCAGCGTCCTCCAGTTTGGATCCATCGCAAACACTTTACGAAACAGCGGCAGCGATTCGTCGACTCGACCCATGTTCACCAAAGCCACTGCATGCCAATAGATCATCTCGGCATTATTCGGTACCAACTTCTCCGCCGCGCTGTATTCGCGCAAGGCACCTTCGTTGTCTTTCTTCTCCACGGCAAGGTCGCCTGCGTTCATGTGGTTGTATGCGCGTTGAAGGGTCACGAGCCTTCGCAGTTCTTTTAGCGGTTCAGGATTGTCGTCGACACGCAGATCGAAAGTGCGATCCTTCCAAGCCTGGCCTGTCGGTTTGCCCGTTACGACGATCAGCGCAGCGGACTGTCGTCCGCGAATGTCGCCGCCTGCGAGTTGTGCTGCATCGAGCGCCGCCATCATTCGATCCGCGAGATCCCCTTTTGTATTCTCGAATGCACGGGCCATCGCCGGCCAAACTTTGTCGTTCAACATGAGATTAGCTTGAACGGAGAAGTTGTTGCCGACGATGTGACCTGCGGCTTGAATATCATTCTTGCCGGTAAACGCATCGACGCGTCCTTGCGCGTCAATCATCGCCACTTGTCTGACCTCGCGCGCTTCATCTTTCGCTAAGAGTTCCTTCAAAGTGTCCGTCGCACTTCGACCCGAACGCATCAGGTCGAGCCCGTTCTTGCCATAACTCGGATCGACAAACGATTGCGTCGCGACAGCGCCAACACCGGCTTCGGCCCACGCGACAATAGATCCGACCGAAAACCAATGCGACTGAACTGCAACGCCAAGTTCGCCGGTCGCTGGATCGCGCGCGACGATCGAAAACGTGTGAACAGGTCGAGATGGTCTCGGATCATTATTCGCTGACGTCTGTTTGGTGGGGAACGACAACAAGATCGTAACTACAACCATGAAGAACGCGAAGCCTCGCATATTGACCTCCAATGATAATCATTCACTCCGCTAGGAGTGAAAAGTTTATAGCTCGCACCTGTTATTGATCTCCAGCACGCGGTTCGGAGTGGGCGGAACTCAACTGCACGAAGAACAGTCGAGTTCGGTCCGCCCACTCCGAGCCGCGAGAAGCATTCTCGGTGATCCTGCCTATAAACATTTCACCCGTGCCGGGTCAAACGCCAGGATCGGACTCACGAAGCAAAAGGATAAATAGGAGTATTACGAACCACCCAGAACGATAGTAGAAGAAAAAATATTCCGTAGATAACTGACGGCGGCAGTCGGTTACGTACCGGTTCGGTCCCGTTTATCGCCCAGCCCGTGTGGCGGACAAGTAGGTACATCAAGATTGGGAGCGCGAAAAGAAGCAGAGGATTCAGCGCAAAAGCACTACCCACATGGCCATGGAGAAGTTGATGGAGCGCACGCGTGGAACCACAACCGGGACAAGCGAGTCCGGTCAGCGCGCGAAACATGCAGGCAGGAAAGAAACCTGACTTGCCTGGCTCAAAAATAAATGCGTAAACAGCAGCAGTCAGCACCGCAAGCCAAATTGCTGCCACGGTCATACGACGGGTTACCAATTCATTGGGCATCGGATCGCAAAGCTAACATGCAGGTGTCAGAGGGAGAAACTCTCGATGGAGCGGGTAGGGACGATCGGAGCGGGATGAAAAAGTCACTGGTCATATATCATTGCACATTTATCATTTGTTATTTGGTGCCTTACCAGGAACTTTGCCTACAGATGCAAATGATAATTGATAAATGTCCAATGATATATGACCAATGATTGGAACTAGAACCAGCCCTTCTTATTCTGAATATACGTTCTAACGAATTCTTCGTCTGACTTAGTGAGGTAGATGATTCCCTCTATTAATCCGATTACGCCGCCCGCGCCGCAAGTGATGACGGTAATCACAATTTGAATCAACCCTTCGGTCGTATACCCGAGAATAAACTTGTGAACGCCGAGGCTCCCGGCCACAATCCCCAGAATACCGGCAATGATCTTCTTGTCTGCGCCCATCTGCTTCCAGTCAGTCATTGCGCCAGGATTGACACCCTGCATTGGTTGATAACCGCTGGCTCCGCCGGGTACCGAAGTTAGCGGCGCCTGGCAGCTTGTGCAGTACTGGGCGCCTTCATCGTTGATTGCCCCGCATCTGGTGCAGTATCTAGTCATCTTATTAATGTCTCCCTCGAAATCAGGAATGAAATCAAGTAATCAAAGTGGGAATCGAGCGCGAGGCAGATTTGAGAGTCTGCCCCGCAACAGAATGGATTGCCGCCCGAATTAGGTGTTGCCGATAGCGCTTAATCCGACGCCAAGCAACATCAGAATTAAGTAGATGAGTCCGAGGCCCAAACCCAAACCGATTGAAATGTAGCTGAACAGTTTGGCTTTCTTGGAAGCATCCATTGCCCCTTGAATATCGCCGGAGGCAACCTTGCCGTTAACCTGCGCTGCAAAAATAATGGCGACAATCGCAAGGGGCCAGCAACAGAACACCGAAATGATCGCCGGAATCAAATAGTTTGGAACGGTTGTAGGCGTACTGGAAGACGCTGGGGGAGTCCATTGTTCAGACATTAAGTTTTCTCCTGGATCGACAGACTAAATTAGAAAGCGTTTGTGTTGCTCGTGAATCAGCTGGGATAACTCCCTGGTCCTCCGCCGGGGTAACCCCCTGGCCCTCCACCTGGGGCGGGAGGTGGTGGCGGCATCGCGCCGCCTTTGCGCTTCTCAAAGATTGGAATGCCAATAAGACCACCGATGGTCGCAAAAATGACAAGACAGACTGCCAGAATCAAACCATTAATGATTGCACCGGCTACGGTTTGACCCGCTGCAAATTGTTGGCGCATCATCTCGGCCTGATTTGGATCCATACTTTGCAGCCAGCCGAGAAGCACGCCGCTCATAGCGCTACCTATCAACAGACCCAGCGGAATGCCGATTACCAATGAAATAACCCCGCCAATCAATCCAGCCATCGCGCCGAGAATTGCACCATCGCCGACGCTCGCCGGTGTCGGAGAGTTTTTGACATATAAATAGGACGCGAGAGCGCCACCGAGTATTGCCCACAAACAGCAACAGACATTACCCAAACTCAAAATCGGGATAACGGAAAGCAGTCCCAGTACGACGCCACCTATAAGGGCAGGTTTCAGTTTGTCATTCATTGGATTTGTACTCTTCCACCGGACAGAGTTGGAATTAAATCAAACTTTAGATTGCTTGGATAGCGGGGTGGCACAATGCGCAGAATAACTAACAAACGGGCGACTGATTGTCAATGGAATTGCCGATATTTGTTGAACTTACGTCAGTAGTGTAGTCTCAAACGCGATGTACGAATTTGCAGTAACTCCAGCCGTCACGAATATACGTCGTCGCGGTGTTGAGATTACCGAAGTCACGCCTGAAAGCCTCGGCGCCGAGATCGAACTCGAACCCGGTGACCGTATTATTAAGGTCAACGGCCGAGTAGTGCGCGACTACCTGGATTTTCGTTTTCAAACAGCCGGCGAGACGGAACTGGTTCTCGACGTAAGAAAGAAATCCGGCGAGGACTGGCAGGTAGAACTTGAGCGCGATGAAGGTGAAGATTTCGGCTTCACGTTCGAGCAGATTGTTCCTCGTCAGTGCGCGAACGAATGTCTCTTCTGTTTCTGTAAGGGCAATCCTGACGACGCTCGTAAATCGTTGTTCGTTCGCGACGAAGATGTGCGGCTGTCTTTCCTTTACGGCAATTACACAACGCTCACTTCAATCACCGAAGACGAAATGCAGCGCATCATCGAGCAGCGTCTTTCGCCGCAGTACGTTTCTGTGCACGCTACCGATGTGAAGGTGCGTGCGTACTTATTAGGCGTCGATAATAAACGCGCTGACATCTCAACGCAGATGAACCGTCTACTGGATGCCGGCATTGAGGTGCACGCTCAAGTGGTCCTTTGTCCCGGCATCAACGACGAAGAGGTGTTACACAAGACGATCAACGATCTCGCATCCGAGTTTCCGCGCATCACAAGTGTCGCGATCGTTCCTCTTGGTCTAACCCGTTACAATACTGATGCGCGACTAACAGCGGTGACTCCGGAATTCTGTAGCCGCGTGATCGATCAGGTAAGCAAGATCCAGGAAAGTTTGCGCGCACGGATTGGAACCAACTTCGCACTCCTCGGAGACGAGATCTACTTGAGAGCTGGTAAACCGATCCCGAGTCGTTCGCATTACGGCGACTATCCTCAAATCGAAGACGGCGTCGGCATGGTCCGTTCATTCAAAGAACAGTTCGCGGCGACGACGAGAAGAATGCAGCGAAGAGGAATGCAGTTGGAACACCAACGCGGAACGATCGTAACTGGCACACTCTTCGCTCCAGTGCTTCGTCCGCTGATCGAAAGATTGAATGCAAAATTTGGTAGCGCACTTTCGGTAGCGGGAATTGACAACACCTACTTCGGCGGCGACGTCTCAGTCGCCGGTTTGTTAACCGGACAAGATCTGTTATCAGCTCGTGAAAGAATCAGTGGTGACTTCGTACTGATTCCTAAACAGATGTTGAAGAGCGATGAAGATGTAATGCTTGATGGTATGAAGTTGGACCAGGTACAAAAAGGAATCAGACTGCCGGTGCATCCTGTTGGTCTTGCAGATCTGCCGCGAGTGTTGTCTTCTCGTATTGCGTTGAATTAGTTGCAAGGCTCTTCGCAAAACTCTTCCGGAAAATGAGTGACGACAAAATCAACGCGTCTGCAACTGTCGCTAAAAAGATCCTCGACGTTGGTTGTGGTCAGAATAAGTTTCCGGGAGCAATCGGCATCGACGCAAATCCGCGATCGCATGCTGACGTGATCCACGACCTCGGAAACTTTCCTTATCCATTCGAAAGCGATCAGTTCGATGAGATCATTTGTCGGCACGTTATCGAGCACGTTCCTGATGTGCTTGGTTTTGTGAATGAGTTACATAGAATCACGAGATCTGGCGGTCGACTAAAAATTGTTACACCTCACTATTCAAATCCTGATTGGGCCACCGATCCAACACATCGCAATCACTTCAATAGTTACTCGTTTACATGCTTCATGCCGTCGTCGCCATTTCCGTTCTACACGCAAGCTGAGCTTCGACCACTGCGAACGCATGTGAGTCTGGCCAATCTCTGGCGCGCGATTGGTCTCGAAGCTTTAGTTAATTTAGACCAACGATCACCATCTCTTCGCTTCATTCGTAAGTTCTGGGAGTTCTATTTGTCGAGTGTAGTACGAGGCAAAGAACTGTCGTTTGAACTCGAAGTGATCAAGTAGCAACTGCCTGTTCCTTGAGCTCTGGATCCTCACGATTCCAATAATTTGAAGATAAATCCAGAAAACTGCAACAGCCCCTCGGTGGACTTGCACGATACGTACGAAATTTCGTACGCTTTCGCGCGAAGCGGGTGCTGGACTAGCATTTGCTTAGCAATCTCGCAATTCGCTCGTTACGGTAACTGACGGGCAGTCCCATTCTTAACACAAAAAAGAAAGTTGGCTTGGTTCCCTTCAAGGGACCGGCATGGTTCCCTTTCAGGGGGACGATCATTCGGGGCAGTGTTCCTCTTCTGCCTCGTTAGCGCAAAAACCATTTTGGAGGGTTACGTGATGACAAACGGTTTACGGAAGTACCTACCGCTACTCCTTGCCGTTGCTCTGAGCGTGGTTCCTGCTTTAGGTCAAACGGGCTCTACCGGCTCGCTTTCGGGCACCGTCGTTGACCAGAAGGGGGCTTACGTTGCAGGCGCTACGGTGGTGGTGAAGAACACCGCCACGAACCAGGAGTTTTCGACGCAGACTACTGACGAAGGCGCTTTTACGGTCTCGTCTTTGACAGCAGGCGTTTACACCGCGACTATCAACGCCGCCGGATTCAAACAGTCGGTGGTGACGGAGATCAAGATTGACGTTGGAAAGCCGTCAAGCATCAATATTGAGCTAGAAATCGGCTCCGCTAATGAGACAGTTACTGTGGTCGGCGGAGGTGAATTGCTGCAAACCCAAACCGCCACGGTTGGCACAACTCTTACTGGTCGTCAGATCACCGATCTACCGACAGCTTCACGCGATGCTTTGGACTTGGTGTTAGCACTGCCAGGCACCGCAACACCAGGAAGACCTCGTACGTCTTCTGTTAATGGACTGCCTAAGGGTGCGCTCAACATCACACTCGACGGAATCAACGTTCAAGACAACACTCTCAAATCGAGCGACGGATTCTTCACATATATTCGTCCCCGCACCGACGCAATCGCTGAGGTAACCACTTCGACGTCAACTCCCGGAGCTGAAAGTTCTGCTGAGGGAGCGGTCCAGATTAAATTCGTAACGCAGGGCGGCGCGAATGACTATCACGGTGGCGTTTACTGGTATCACCGAAATCCGGCGTTGAATGCGAATTACTGGTTCAACAATCGCGACCTCGCGGCTGATCCAGTTACGCACAAGGCGCCTCAGCAACGCATTCTCCTGAATCAGCCGGGTGGCAAGGTAGGTGGGCCGATTACAATTCCGGGGCTGTTTAGTGGTCGAGACAAAGCGTTCTTCTTCGTTAATTACGAGGAGTATCGTTTACCGGAAAAGAGCTCACCGCGAACGCGTACGGTTCTTAATCCACTTGCTCAAAGCGGAATCCATCGTTTCACTACAACGAACGCAACTTATGCTGGTGCTCCGCCAGCGAATGTAACTTGCGTTCCTACTCCGCCTAACTTCACTTGTTCAGTCAACGTTCTAACGCTGGCGTCGAATGCCGGTCTGATAGCAACCACCGATCCGACCATTAGCGCGTTGCTTGCAAGCATGAGAAGTGCGTTGACCGGTGTAAATGCAGTGTTCGTTCAACAGTCGAATCCGAACCTGCAACAGGCAACGTTCTTCAATCCGGGCGGCCAGGTCCGCAAGTTTCCAACTGTACGTTTCGACTTCCAACCGCATAAGAACCACCACATTGAGAACATTTGGAACTATCAACAGTTTCGTTCGAAAGTGGACTTCCTAAACGGTGCGGATCCGGCGTTCCCAGACTTTCCTAATTTTGGCAGCCAGGATTCGAATCGCTTCTCCAACTCCACTGCCTGGCGTTGGACCATGAAAGAGAATGTCGTCAACGAGGCTCGCTTTGGCATAACCGGAGGCACGGTGCTGTTCTTCCCGCAGGTCAACGGCTCCCAGTTTTCGAATCAGGGTGGAGTCTCTTTGAACGTTGGAGGACCAGGTATCTCGACCGCAACTGTCGTGACCGCGCCGTCACGTCGGAACGCGCCAGTCCAACAGTTTTCTGACAACCTGAACTGGATCAAAGGCAATCACTCGCTTAACTTTGGCAGTACAGTTTCAAGAATTAACTACTGGGCACAAAACGTAACAGTTGTTCCGACAATTGGTTTTGGTATCAGCAGTACTCTCGCAGGCGACTCGACGGCGTTCAATGCATTTTCATCGCTGCAGCCAACTGTGAGTCAACAAGGAGCAGCGGCTTCACTTTATGCGACGCTTGTCGGTCGGATTAATTCAGTGACCGGCAACGCTCGGTTGAGTGAAGACTCAGGAAATTATAAGTACCTTGGCGATCTCATCACACGTGCCAACATGCTTGAATATGGGTTCTTTGCTCAAGACACGTGGCGCTTGCGACCAAACGTTACGCTTACCGGCGGCCTTCGCTGGGAAGTTCAAGGTCCGTTCCACTCGTTGAACAACAATCTCTCGCAGGTCGAAAACTTCGCCAGTATCTACGGTGAATCTGGCGAAGGTAACTTGTTCAAGCCCGGCACTCTAACCGGCTCAGCAACCAGGTACGTTCAACTGGCGGAAGGCGATAAAGTTTTCGGTACAGACTATGGCAATTTCGCGCCGAGCATTGGCATAACCTGGAGTCCCAATACCGCGAACGATGGTTTCTGGCACGGGCTATTTGGCAATTCAGGTCAAACGGTCTTTCGCGGAGGCTTTTCAGTTGCTTTTGTGCGAGAAGGCATGAGCGCTTTTACAAGCCTTTTCAACTCCAACCCGGGCGGCACATTGAGTGCCAACCAGAGCACCTCAGGAAATCCGTTCCCACTTTCGTTTGGAAACTTGTTGCGTAACGGGATTCCGGCACCTCCGCCTTTCTCGTCTACCCCGGTTACAGGTGTCTCGCTACCCGCGGCGCCGATTTATCCGGCCGTAGGTTCCATCGGTGACCCGGCGAACACCTTCCTGCCGGATATGAAGATCGGTCACGTTAATTCGTGGACGATCAGCATCCAGCGGGAACTCACTTCCAACATGGTAGTGGAAGCGCGTTATGTCGGGAACCGCGGTAAGGACCTGTGGAGGCAGTACAATCTAAATGAGATCAATGTCTTCGAGAATGGGTTTCTGAATGAGTTCATTCTCGCTCAGAAAAACATGGCGGCCAATACGGCGGCGGGACGTTTTGGTTGTGCCGCGAACCAGAACCCGTGCGCGACAGCGAACCGAATTCCAACGTTCGCATATTTTGGACCGGGGACAAACACGTCTCCATTGCCAAACATTCTCGGCTACTTCAGAGGTCTTCTAGTTAGCAACCCGGCGAACGCTTCGAATGCGGCAAATTACAACCCATTCACGGGCGCGGTCGTGCCGGGATCGCCAGCTACGGCGAACGGCTCATTGTTTGCCAATGCGACTTTCACTAATGCACTCAATCCTTTAAATGCGAGTGCGCTGGGTTTCGCCACTACAATTGGCCAAACAACTAATGAGTCGTTGTTCGATCCGAATCGGATTGCCGCAGGTATTCCATACAACTACTTCTTCGTCAATCCAGGAAAACGCGGCGGCGCCTTCCTGTTCACCAACGAGGGAGAGACAACTTACGATGGTCTAACTTTCGAGCTCCGTCGACGCTTTGCAAAGGGTTTGTTGGTGCAAGCGAGCTATACCTTCTCGAAAGCACTTTCGAACATGTACGCGAGCAATTCGGATCTCTTCGATCAACCAGCAACACTTCGCCCCGGGCTCGACGACCGGCGCGGGGTAACCCCGTTCGACATTACTCAAGCCTTCAAGGCCAACTTTATCTACGAACTGCCCGTTGGGCGTGGACAGCATTTCCTCAGCGGCGCAAATGGTTGGGTTGACAGGCTTCTTGGAGGTTGGGGTTTCAACGGCAACATTCGTATGCAGAGCGGTTCACCCTTTTCTTTGGGTAACGTTCAATTGGTTGGAATGACTGCCGACGAGCTGCAAGAGGCCATCGGGGTTTATCGTGGCGAAGCTGATGCCGATGGTGTTATCCGCGGTAACGTGTGGGTATTGCCCCTCGACATCCGGACGAATACCTTCAAGGCATTCAATACTGCGTTTGAAGCGGGCACCACCCTTCCTGTGTACACGCAAGGAGCACCGCAAGGCCGTTACATTGCGCCTGCGGGTCTTGGCTGTAACCAGGGATTTGCAGGGCAATGCGGTTACAACAACCTGGTTCTCAAAGGACCAGCCTTCTTCCGTTCGGACCTGAGCATAGTTAAGAGAATCAAGTTCACGGAAAACACAAACCTCGAGCTACGAGGAGAGATGTTGAATGCATTCAACAACATCAACTTCCTAGTGGGCAACGCGAGCAATGACGTCAACACACTTGCTGGATTTGGAGCGGCTACCTTCGCTCGTTTCACAAACGCTTACCAGGACATCTCTACAACGAATGATCCTGGAGGCCGCCTCGTTCAGTTAGTAGTAAGATTCAACTTCTAAGGTGTTTGCCTGATGAAGCCTTTGAGGAGGGCAGGAACTCCTGCTCTCCTCATGATTTTTTAGACACCACTACAAGCGGTAAAAGAGGGAAAGGGGTTCAGCACTGTCCTTCGGTTTCACCCGCGCATAAGAAAACCATTTCCGGAGCTTTCAATAACATTCCTGATCATGTTTAATGCGCTCCAGCCAGGTTCTTCTCGAACGACCCTCAGATTTCAGAGAGGCTATCTTCCAATGATTATCAAATCGGCGAGACTCCACATCGCAGCCCTTGCCTCGCTTATGTTCCTGCTATGGATCGCGGCTATCGCGATCGGTCAAAACAAAACTGTTCCGTGGACAGAGTGGTCCAAGAAGGACGCAGAAAAACTTTTAACGGATTCACCATGGGCGCATATTCAGGTCGATACAAACATCTCCGAAATGTTTTACCAGCCAACTTCACCAAACCGTAACGCGCCCAATTCAAATCAGCGTGCCTCGGAAGGCGCGGTCAATCAAGAGATGAAGGTGACATATCACATTCGGTTTTTTTCTGCTCGACCAGTTCGTCAGGCACTCGTACGGTTGTATCAGATTCAGGAGAAGCTTGATGCTGAAAGCGAGAAAGGTTTGCGCTCGTGGGCCGAACTCGAATCCAAAGACTCCATCATTCTTACTGTGACATTTGAATCATCGGACGGTCGTTTCTCCGGCAAAGCAATGCAAGCCTTCAACAGCGCAGTGACGGCGGTCCTAAAGAACAAGACATATCTTGAACGCAACGATGGAGCGCGACTCTTCTTGAATGAGTATGTTCCTCCGGGCAGAGATGGTTTTGGTGCGCGCTTTATCTTTCACCGTAGCGTCGACGGTAAGCCGTTTATCACTAGCGACACAAAAGATATACGCTTCTTTTCGGAGTACAGTGAGAGCTTGAAACTCAATATGAAGTTTAAGGTCAGCGAAATGATCTATAACGGCATGCTCGAATACTAAGAGCGAGAATGCGGTGTCATGGAATCGCATTGAAGTCGGAGTGAGTGTTGATACTTGATTTCGGATTTCTTATTTGAAAAAATCTCCGACAGTCGGTAAGAATTAAATCTCACCACGCGTAACACATTTTTATTTGAGGAGCCCATTTATGAAACACCTTGCCACTGCGTGTGCGCTTATGTTTGTGTTCGCCAGTTACGGATCAGCACAAACGAAGCCCTGGACCGAATGGTCCAAGAAAGAAGTTGAGAAAACTTTAAACGACTCCGCCTGGAGTCAAACACAAACGGAGTCACCTAAATCGCAGCCGAGTGAAACTTCTGCCATAACGTCAGTTATGGCTTCGCGCCGGGAAGATCGAAATGTCAACGCCGGATCAAACAATGTGGAGTCTGGCCAATCCAAACCTTCAGCTTCGATCAAATACTACATACGCTTTCTCTCGGCGAAACCGGTTCGCGCAGCGTTCGCTCGACGTGTGTTGTTGGAGCAGGCACAGCCCAATGAAGAGTTGACGACTCAACTGAAGGGTTTTGTCGATCGCGATTTTTCGAGCTACATCGTTGTCACAGTTTCGGTCGAAGTCGGAGACGAAAAAATGGTTCCGGGTGTGACGCGCGCTTTCTCGGCAGCAACTACGGAGGCACTGCAGAACAATGTCTACCTCGAACGGAAAGACGGAAAGAAGTTGTTCCTCATGGAGTATCGACCTCCAGCAGCAGACGGTATGGGAGCGAAGTTTGTCTTCAAACGTGCTGAGGGTGGTCAGCCATTTCTCGCCGATGACGACAGCGTCCGATTCTTCGCGCAGCTCAACGAGAAAATGAAAGTCAACGCGAAGTACAAACTCGCGGATATGCTGTTTGATGGGCGTGTCGAGTACTGATTCTCACGTCCTCACCTCTGGTAACAGAATTGACAAAATTGAACAGTGATCCAAATTTCCCGATTTTTTGGGTCACTGTTCGGGGAGAAAATCCCCAAATCCGTGCAAAAAATCGGCGGCGGTATCCGAATCTAAGCGGCACGCATATTGCCAAAGTCCCCGTCGGTACCTTCGGCTTTCTAAGTTATCCCTACCTCAGGAAAGTTGAAAAATCGGAAATATACAGTCTTTGCCCATTGGCTATGAGTGAAGACTGAAACGCCTTAACCAACCACAGAAGGAGCCCATAATGATGAGGTTTAAGCTTCCTGTCAGCATCTTTAGTCTGGTGCTGAGCATCTTCTGCCTGGCATTCAGCGTCTCGGCACAAAACGTCAGCACGCAAGTCAGAGGTATTGTAAAAGATACGAATGACGCGATTGTGCCGGGTGTCAAAGTCACTTTAATTGACACCCAAACGAGAGACGAAAAATCCGTCACCACAAAGGAAGACGGTTCATTCGTCATAACTGACGTCCGGGTCGGCACATACTCCATTACAGCGGAGGGTGCTGGATTCAAAAAACTACAAGTCACCAACATCGAAGCGCACGTGGACCAGACAATCAATTTGAGTCTGGTGCTCGAGGCTGGCGATATCGCTGCAACAGTTTCTGTCACCGCCTCCGAGGCCCAGTCGCTCATTCGCACTGAGGACGCAAAGCTCTCGACGACGATCGATGTGAAACAAGTTCAGGATCTTCCGTTAAACGGTCGCAACCCAATTAACCTTGCTGGTGGCCTCGCAGGTGTCAACACAAACACCAACGTCCGTCAGTCAGTAATCAATGGTTTGCGCGGTTCGTTCTCGAACATCACTTGGGATGGTATCGAGATCAACGACAACCTCGTGCGAACTGACGCGTTGTTTGGTGTGAACACACCGAGCGTCGCGGGCGTTGCGGAATTCACTCTGACAACTCAGAACGCCGGACCAGATGAAGGTCTGGGCATCGCGCAAGTGAAGTTCACGACACCGCGTGGCGGCAAGAGCTATCACGGTGAAGGGTACGACTTCTATCGCAATGATAGATTCGACGCAAACTCGTTCTTCAACAACGCCACGAAGATCGCGAAACCAAAACTACTGCAACACCAATATGGTTTTAACGTTGGTGGTCCATTTGCGCTGCCGCGTTTTGGTGAGGGTGGTCCACGCTTGGCCGAGAAGGACCAATTGTTCTTCTACTTCTTCTATGAATTCACCGACACCGTACAAGACTTCGTTCCTAACCGTACCGTGTTGTTAGCAGGTGCGCGCACAGGAAACTTCACCTACGTTAGAGCTGACAACGGTCAGCTGAATACGGTGAACCTTCTGTCGCTGTCGGGACGAACGATTGATCCAAAGATCGCTCAGTTGATTGCGCTAACTCCAACTGAGAATAACTTCTCGATCGGCGACACTCGCAACACCGGCGGTTTCCGCTTCAACACACCGAACGGAAGCACCGGCAGGAACATTGGTTTCCGTATGGACTATGACATCACGTCGAAGCACCGGGTGGAAGGCGTTTTCTCTCACTTCCTTTCGAAGCTGCCCAACGACGTTCAGTTGAACAACATCGGCGAGCAGTTCCCGGGATTGCCGGGTGGTGGTCAGGAATCAAACAGACCGCGATATGCGTTGGCGTACATCGCTAGCTTGACTTCCAACATTACGAACGAAGCACGGTTTGGCTTCTCGTCAAGCACGCCGCTGTTCTTCAATAATGAGCATTTCGCGGAAGGCTATCGTCTGGGACTGCCTTTGATCACTAACCCTATTCAGAACTTCCTGCAACAGGGTCGTGCACCACGCAATCACGACTTCATCGACAACCTAACCTGGGTCAAGCATGACCACGTGTTCAGGTTCGGAACTACCTTCCGACAGGTGAAGATTCTGAACTTCAACGACGGTGGAATCATTCCCCAGTACACTGTCGGCTTTAACAACACCACCAACCGAACGCCACTGGTAAACAACCTCGCTAGTTTCCCAGGTGGTATGTCGAGTACGCAATTTACTACCGCAAACAACCTGCTGGGCTTGCTTACTGGCGCGACGAGTACGGTGGCTCAAACCTTCAACATAGCGGCTGGCACGACGGGCTTTACGCCGAAGGTTGGTTCCATTCGACACCTTGACTACAACACGCTCGCGTTCTATGGCGGCGACACGTGGCGTATTAAGGAAAACCTCTCGATCAACCTCGGTCTGCGTTGGGAATACATCGCACCCGTTACGGAAAGAGATGGTTTGGGGTTGATGCCAGTCGACACTTCATTAGGCGTCCTTCAAAACACCACTGCCGTTCTCGACTTTGCCGGTAAGGGCACTGGTCGCGAGTTTTTGGGAAGGGACCTTAACAACTTTGCGCCAAACTTCAGCTTTGCCTGGGATCCGTTCAAGGATGGGAAGACGTCGGTACGCGGCGGTTTCGCAATCTCCTATGCGATCGACAACAACGCAACGGTCCTAAACAATGCCTCGGTCGGCGGCAATGCGGGCCTTCAATCGACGAATACGATCTCGACATTGGGTGGCACCGTTAGTGGCGGCATCTTGAATTGCCCCGGCACCCCGCCGGTGTGTACGCCGTTCAGCACCGTGCCCACGCCAGCATTCAAGGTTCCGAGAACCTTGATTGATCAACTGACGCTGTCGCAGTCTCCAACGCTGTTCACGACAGAGTTCAATCTCAAGACCCCGTACGCCGAACAGTGGAACTTCGGCATTGAGCGCGAAATCATGAAAGATACCGCTCTCTCCGTAGGCTACGTTGGCAACAGGGGTATCCAGTTAACTCGCGGCTTGGATACAAACCAAGTAACGATTTTCGAGAACGGCTTTTTAGCTGATTTCTTGAGGGGTCAGACAAATCTAGCCGCAATTCGTGCAGAGAACGTTCGACGCGCAGGGTTGGGGCAGCCTGCTCTTCCTGTGACAGCCGCCTTTAACTCTTCCGTTCCTGGAAGTGTGGCGTTGAGCATCTTTCCACGGCTCGGCAGTGGCGGAAACTTGGGCGACTCCGGGATCATAACTCTTTTTGATCAGGGCGAAGTCGGAGAGCTTGCCGCCACTTACGCTGCGGCGCGCAACACGTTTTTGAAGCTGGATCAGCCATGCACAACTGGGGCTACTGGCCTCTTGTGTCCGAGCTTCTTCCTGCGGAACAACGGTAACGCATTCGTCACCGACTACATCGGCAGCAGCGGATGGTCCAACTACCACGGACTGCAAGCGGAAATTCGCAAGCGGTTCACTGGTGGCTACTACTATCAGGTGAACTACACCTGGAGTAAGGCGTTCACCAATGCCGAACAGGCGCAGGCTGAATTCTCCCCGTACCTCGACAATACCGTCGGCGATGCGTGGGAGAAGAAGCGGCTCAATCAAGACGTTCATCACGTTCTCAAGGCGAACGCCGTGTATGAGTTGCCTTTTGGCCCAGGTAAGAGGTTCTTCGATACCAGTGGATTTGCCGGTAAGCTTCTCGGCGGCTGGCAGATCAGCATGATCGGTCAGTGGAGAACCGGACGCCCAATCACGTTCATATCTGGACGCGGAACCCTGAATCGTGCTGCTCGCTCGGGTAACAACACCCCGAACACCACGCTCACGCTTGAACAACTGCAAGCGGGAACAGGCCTGTTCTTCGATCCGAAGACGGGAGCTCCGCTGTTGGTTGATCCGGCATGGATCGACGCTCAAGGACGTGCGAGCTCGGCGTTCTTTACCCATCCGACAGCCGGTACCGTCGGGGGTTTGAGCCTGACTCCGGTTGACGGTCCAGGATACTGGAACGTCGATACGGCGCTCATTAAGCGAACAAGGTTCAAGGAGCGGATTGGTCTCGAACTGCGTCTTGAGACGTTCAATGTGTTCAATCACACGAACTTCCAAGTACCGAACACTCTCGATATCAACGACACAAACTTCGGTAAGATCAACACAGCGTTTGATAACCGAATTTTCCAGTTGTCCTGGAAGGTCACCTTCTAGGGCTCACGAGTAGAGGGGCCTCGCTGAATTCCCTCTATTGAACTAACTCTCCCGGGCGTCGTTTGTAAAAACGGCGCCCGGCTTTCTTTTTTCGACTTTTGGCCCCCGTTGTGATAAATGGCCACCGATTAAGAAGGATGGGGAATATGAAACTCACTCTCTTAGTTTTATTGATTCTTTTCTCACTCGCGCAAACTCAGTCATCATTACCAACCGGAGGGGGCCTGGTAATAACCAGCGTTAGTTTCGAGCAGCAGTTGCTGAAGACTCCAGCGATTCCCAAAAGTATGGTTTCGCAGGACCCGCCGACTCTCCATCCCGATCCAAACCTCGGCAGAGTAGATCGACACGAGTCGCCCGTGAACGCGCAAAAAGAAGAGAAGAATCGGCTCGCAGCGATGAGCAAAGTGGGCGGCGTGTCGCACGAAGGAACGCCAGGCAAAGAACCACCCGACCCGACAAGACTGTTCTATGTTTTCACCGCGCAAATGCGAAACGACTCTGCGAAGACCATCACTCGAATTGTTTGGGCCTACCGCGTGTCGCACCATCCTCAGATGGAAGACATCGCAGATACAGAGTTCCTCTGCAGCACGAAAATTGAGCCTGGTCGAAGCCAGGACATCAACACAGTATCCCGACTTCCCAGGGTGCTGGTTGTCGACGTTTCCGCGCAGGGGACTGAGATAGATGTGCCAAAACCGTCAGTCCAAGACTTCCTGATCAAGCAGGTTCAATTCAGTGATGGCTCAACGTGGCAGCAACCTGATTGGGACTCCGTAATACTCACGCGGCGCGGCGCTCTCAACCTCAAAAAAGGTAAGTGCATTACTCTTTAGTTGGTGTAATATCCGATGTAATTCGTCTCGCTCATTGTAAGAATAAATCCTTAACGAAAGGCGATTAGCCCGCCATGCCTATTCATCGTTACATGAAACAACTTGCGTTGATTTTGATCGTAATTCTGATGAGCGCCAGTATTCCCCTGGCTTCTGGAGACAAGAAGTTGTCTCCAATGGACGTCATTAGCAAACACCTCGAATCAATTGGACCAGCCGACCAGCGAGCGCGCGCCACGACGATGAAGTTGGCCGGTACGTGCAGCCTCTTGGTGAAGGAAGGCGGGGCTGGCCAGGCCGAAGGGCAGGCAACGATGGCGTCAAAAGGTGACATGAATATGATTCAAATGACGTTCACCTCCGGCGACCCCGCAGTGTGGACAAAGTTTGATGGCAGCAATGCGACGGTGAGTCAGTTTCGTCCCGGCCGGCGCACGAGTCTCGAAAATTTCCTCGCTGCTTATGACGTTATCTTCCGCGAAGGTTTGTTGGGCGGAACGCTGTCGAAGGCATGGCCGTTCCTCCACATGGAAAGCAAGAACCCGAAACTGGAATACTCAGGTCTGAAGAAGATTGATGGAAAGGAAGTGCACGCCATTAAATACACGCCCCGACATGGTTCAGACTTAAAGATTACGCTCTACTTCATGGCAAATACGTTTGAGCATGTGCGCAGCGAATATGAGCAGACCATCTACCCGACTGACCAGCAACGGATTGGTGGGGGCGGTGGCCGGCCAACAGCCCCGGCCAGGCAACGCTCGTCACCGGCGAGAATCAATGTCACCGAAGACTACTCTGATTTTAGAATTG
>Ga0207701_10002853_pt1 | contig 17852 bp, 17 predicted proteins | sample KBSSwiSSwithPhiX_FD_184294 | JGI IMG/M metagenome (GOLD analysis project Ga0207701, IMG submission 184294) | Switchgrass rhizosphere bulk soil microbial communities from Kellogg Biological Station, Michigan, USA, with PhiX - S5 (SPAdes) (version 2) | ecosystem: Environmental > Terrestrial >... | reverse complement strand
CGACCCAGGTTTTTTTCATTCTGGGCAAAGCCGACAACGCCCTGGTGATTCCGGCAGAGTTGCTCACTCGGCGCTCGGCAAAAGAAGACAATGACAAAGGTAAAGCCTACCGCGTCGCGGTCGTTACCGAAGCGGGCCGTCAACAGCGCGTGATCCACGTCGGTTTGCAGACCCGCACCCAGGCCGAGGTCGTTGACGGATTGCAGGAAGGCGAACGAGTTGCGGCGACGCGGCCCGCGCCTTCAACCGCTCAAGCCAATAATCAGCAGCGCAGCGGCAACAACGCGCCGCGCGTGAATCGAGGGCCCCAGCTATGAATGAGACGATCCTGGATCTGAGCGATATCCATAAACACTACATCAACGGCGACACCACGGTACGGGCCCTTGACGGGGTGTCGCTAAAAATCCGCCGGGGTGAGTTTGTCGCGATCATGGGGCAGTCCGGTTCCGGCAAATCGACCTTGATGAATATTCTCGGCTGCCTCGATCGGCCCACGACGGGCAGCTATAAGGTGCTCGGGCACGAAGCGGCGAATCTCGAACCCGACGAGTTGGCGTCGCTGCGGCGCGAAACCTTCGGCTTTGTCTTTCAGAAATATAACTTACTGGCCACGGCCACCGCCGGCGAGAACGTGCAGATTCCCTCGGTGTACGCGGGCTTGCCCAAGCACAAGCGCGCCGAGCGCGCCGCAAGCCTGCTCGCCAGCCTCGGTCTCGGCGACCGCACCGCGCACCGTCCTTCGGAACTGTCCGGCGGCCAGCAGCAGCGCGTCGCCATTGCTCGCGCTCTGGTGAACGACCCGCCGGTGATTCTTGCCGACGAGCCCACCGGCGCGTTGGACAGCAAGAGCGGCGACGAAGTGCTCGCTCTGCTCAAGCAACTGCACGCCGAGGGGCGCACAATTATTCTGATCACCCATGCCGAAAACGTCGCGCAGCATGCCGGCCGCATCGTGCGCATCCAGGACGGCCGCATTTTCGAAGACACCGGAAGCGTCGCCGACCAGGCGACGGAAAGTGTCGCGACCAGCCATCGCAGTTTCGAAAGCGCCGTCGGCCTGATGGCAAGCGCCCAGGAAGCGCTCGTCACCGCCTGGCGCTCGCTGCGCGTCAATATTTTTCGGACCATGCTTACCTTGCTCGGCATTATCATCGGTGTCGCGGCCGTCGTTGCCATGCTCGCGGTCGGCGAAGGCAGCCGCCAGAAAGTTCTCGATCGCATCAGCTCCTTCGGGACCAATTTAATGTTGATCCGGCCCGGCGCCGCCGGCATCCGCAACGCCGGCGATATCGCGACCCTGGTGCCCGACGACGCCGCCGCGATCAAGGCATTGCCCAATGTCGAAACCGCTCTGCCGGAGCGCAGCACTCGGATAACCGTCCGCTACGGCAACCTCGACTATCAGACCTCGGCCCAAGGCACCGGCGAAGACTTTCCTTCCGCCCGTGATTGGCCGGTGGCCGAAGGCCAGTTCTTCAATGCCGACGACATGAAGCACTATGCCGCCGTCGTCGTGCTCGGCCGCACGGTAGCCAAGACCCTATTTCCCGATGGCGGCAGTCCCATCGGCAAGTATGTCCTGATCCGCAGCGTGCCCTACGTCGTCATCGGCATCATGAGCGACAAAGGCGCTTCGCCCAACGGCAGCGACCAGGACGATGTCATCTTCGTGCCGATCAGCACCGGCTTGGTGCGGCTGTTCGGCAAGAATTACTTGAGCAGCATCACCATCAAAGTGAAAGATTCTAGCGACATCGAAGCGACCCAGACGCGCGTCGAAGCGCTGCTCAAAAACCGCCACAACACCGAGGACTTCAGTGTGCGCAACATGGCGTCGTTTCTTCAGGCCGCCATGGAAACCCAGGACACGTTTACTTTGCTGCTCGGCACGGTGGCAGCGATCTCGCTGCTGGTCGGCGGCATCGGGGTCATGAACATCATGCTGGTGAGCGTCGTCGAGCGCACCCGCGAGATCGGCATTCGCATGGCCACCGGCGCGCGCATGCGCGACATCATGCTGCAATTCAATATCGAAGCCGCGGTGGTCTGCGCCGCCGGCGGTATCTTGGGCATCCTCGTCGGCATGATCGCCGGCCTGGTGCTGCGCTACAGCGGCATGACCGTGATTTTCTCGGTCACGCCGGCGGCGCTCGCCTTCGCCTGCGCTTCCGCCACCGGCTTAGCATTCGGCTATTTGCCGGCGCGCCAAGCCGCCCAGCTTGACCCGGTCGTTGCCTTAGCTTCGGAGTGAGGTGATTTATGCGTAAACATCTAGTGAACGGCACGATGGCGCTTTCGTTAGCGTTGTCGGCTTGTAGTCTCGCACCCAATTACCAGCGGCCGAACATGGCATTGCCGCAGGGCTGGTCCAGCGTCGATGGAGTCGGTCTCGCTCCGCAACCGAGCACAACGCCTTTTTGGGAAGAGTTTGGCAGCGCGGATTTAAATCGCTTGATCGATATTGCACTGGCGCAAAATCTCGATCTCGAAGCGGCGCTGCACCGCATCGAGGAGGCGCGCGCCCAGGCGAAAGTCGCCGGTTCGCCGCTCTACCCGAATGTCAGCGCCAGCGGCTCGGCGTCGCGCACGTTTCAGGATTCGAAAAATATCACATCGGTGCGCGGCGGGGGCAGCATCAGCTACGAGGTGGACCTTTGGGGCAAGAACCGTAATTTCGCTCAGTCGGCCAACTACCGAGTCGACGCCAGTCAGTTCGATCGCGAAGCTTTGCGCCTGGTCGTCACCTCGGACGTCACTGATTTTTATTCGCAGATCCTGAGTCTCAATGACCGCATCCGCATCGCCGAATTCAATCTCAAGAACGCCGAAGAAATTCTCCGCATCATCGAAGCGCGCTTTGCCCAGGGCGGCGTCTCCGGTCTCGAAGTTTCGCAGCAGCGGGTCGCGGTCAATGGTTTTCGCACGGCTCTCAGCGCCCTCGTCGAAGCCCGCAGCACTACGGCCAATGCGCTGGCGATTCTGCTCGGCAGAGCGCCGCAGAATTTGTCTACGCCTACGGCCGAGCTCGCGTCGTTAAAAATGCCGCAAGTCAATCTCACACCACCGGCAACCTTGTTGACCGCGCGGCCCGACATTCAAAGCGCCGAGGCCGGCTTGCGCAGCGCCAACGCCGATATCGGCGTGGCACGGGCGGCCTTTTTTCCCTCACTCACGCTGGGTGTCGATACGGCGGTCGCGGCCGGCTTCGGTGGCCCGGCGAGCGCGGCAACTTCGCTGGCGTCGAGCTTGCTGGCGCCGATATTTACCGGCGGCGCGCTTACTGGTAACCTCGAAAACGTCACGGCACGCCAGAAGGAACTCGCCGCGCAGTATCAGAAAACGGTGCTCGTCGCCTTCCAAGAGGTCGAAGACGCTCTGGCTGCATTGAAGAGCGACAATGAACAGGCGGCAATTTCGGTCGAGTCGGTCAAGGAATCTCAAAATGCCTACGATATCGCCAAGGCGCGTTTCGACGCCGGCGCCATCGATTACCTGAACCTGCTGGAAACTCAGCGCAGCCTATACCTACAACAAGACAGCCAGATCGCGATCAGGCAAAGCCAGTTACAGTCGTTTGTCCAACTACGCAAGGCGCTCGGGGCGTAAATGAGGGAAGAAGGTATCTATTGCGCCGATATCAGTATTAACCGGCACATGCAATTCGACAGCGCGGCGCGTATTAGCGGCCAGTGAAACTTGTTAAAGATAAAGAAAGAGATCTGAACCAGTCGCAGAAAGAGAAAAATCCATGAAACGCGTATTCTTTGTCGGATTGCTGCTGTTGGCGGGATGCGCCCCACCGCCGAGCCCATACCCCGCCGGCCCTTATGACAGCAGGAGCGCGCCGCCCTCCAATGAAAGCCGATCTACCAACACCCTTAATCAGGATGCATCGGAGTGCGAGCGCAAGGCGGCTCTTTCGGCCGGCGCCGGCAGCCGAGCGGAAGCTTTCAATAATTGCATGAAAGCGCGCGGACGTACGCCGAACTGATGAAGCCCTCGACGCGTTATCAATCAGATAAAGATGAAGTTAGAGAGTCCGACAAGCGCTGGGCGGATCGAGCAAAAGTCAAATCTAAGTTATGCAATTGGACTCCTGGTTGCATGGCGGGGCGAGATTGAAGCAATCTAATCAGTGCTTGTCGATCCATGTCTGTGCCATAAGCACAGCGCACTCATCCGCTTCATGTTCCGTGAAATAAGCGTGATTGAACTGATACTGATGCGAGGGAAAATCTATCTTTTGGACCGCGGCTCTCTGATGGGTCACGGTATATTGCGGTATCCAGGCACCATTTTTTTCGCGCTGGAACGATTCGCTGCGGATCACATAGTCTTTGTACGAAGTATCCTGTTTCATTTTTGCCGTCGCTCTATTTTGTTCAAGCCACGCCGTCATGCGGCGGCTCGCGCTATTCTCTCCGGCCTTGGTAAATAACCGCGGGCTATCGGAGCACTGCCTGAATCCTTCATGAACAAATGTGTTACAAAATCGGTGGTGCCGGTTGACTGTCGGACTCCGACGGCAGATGATCGCTCTCCTCTTGCGAGCTGTCCGGAGATTTCGCCTTTTCATTACGCCGCTCCATCTTACGCGCCGCCTTTTTCTGTTGCTTTTCCTTGCGCGCCCAAGCCTTTTGGCGCTTCTTAAAGGTTTCCATAATCTCCTCCTAGGGCTAAAGGTTTATTTAAGATACAGAGAGGCGGTACCCACTGGGACCACTTCTTTAAAGCTCGGTCAAGTTGGACCGAGGATGCGTTAGTCGGACTTTGGAATGTGGACGGTTAGTCCACTTGAGTATAGCAAAGTACGCGCGTAAAGATAGCCCGCGCGGTTTTTGCTTTGAATCCTGTTGGCGTGAACCGTAACGCTCCGATTCCACCAGTTCATCGGCTTGCCAGGCACTCGGATCGCGAACTACCTGCATAAAATAATTCTATCGGTAAGTACGGCTTCGACAGTGGCCTAACGCGAGGTTGTAATGCTCGATCGATTGAGGCTAAGTGCTAAATAACCACTATGCTGTTTTCTGATCGAAATTCTCGGTCGCTTCAAGCCAAGAGATCCGAGAATGCCGATCGTACCCGTTCGGTTGGAAATCGCTGTCATTAATGCGGGAAGGAGACTATTGGACTCGATTATCATTTTTTTTATCATCCTTCTCGGCGTTGTTCTGACTGGGCTCAAAGTCTTCAAAGAATACGAACGAGGAGTAGTCTTTCGTTTGGGACGCCTCGTCTCCTTTCGCGGACCCGGACTTAGCTTCATCGTCCCCTTCCTTGAAAAAATGGTCCGGGTCGACTTGCGAACGCTGACCCTGAACGTCCCTCCGCAAGATGTCATTACGCGGGATAACGTATCGGTAAAGGTCGCTGCGGTAGTTTATTTTCGCGTGCTAGATCCGAATAGCGCGCTCATCCAGGTTGAAAACTATCTCTTTGCGATATCGCAGTTCGCACAAACCACCCTGCGAAATGTGTGCGGTCAATCAGAATTGGACCAGATTCTGAGTCAAAGAGAGAAGCTCAACGCGCAGATTCAGGAAATCGTGGATGCACAAACCACGTCCTGGGGCATTAAAGTAAGCCTGGTCGCGATCAAGGATATAGATTTGCCACAGGATATGCAGCGAGCTATGGCAAAACAAGCTGAGGCAGAAAGAGAAAGACGCGCTAAAATCATTCACGCGGAGGGCGAGTTTCAAGCGGCGCAGAAACTCGCAGATGCGGCCGAGATCATGGCAAAACAGCCCGCAACCTTTCACCTCCGTTTTTTGCAGGCGCTTTCTCAAGTCGCTGTAGAAAAGAATGAAACCATTATCGTTCCCTTGCCCATCGATCTGCTTGCATCCATCTTCAAGCCGCACTGAAGCGGAATCAACGGTTCATCTGCAGGAGGTGCCGTTATGCATCGACAATCGCCTAAGCAGAAGCGCGTGATAAGTGGGCACTAGGACGACTTTTTGACGCCAACTACTACCAACACGATCCCACCTACCAGCACTAATCCCCCTAAGACCGGCGAGATCGTACGAGTCTGCTTGGTGTCAATGGCGGCTTGAAGGCTCCGGGTGTCGACGGTCTTCTCGTCGCTTGTACCGCCGCCCCCTTGGTAAGTAAAAGCCACGACGCCGAGAAGAATGAGAGCGATACCGACGTGTATTATTGGTTTAGCGTTCACAAAAAAATCCCTCTTTCGTCAAAACCGAAACGACTGATCAACTCTAGAGCGGCGAATACGATTGATTCCTATCTCCAGAATGCGCTGACTAGAAAAAGACCGCTGTCTAAAACTGGACAATCTTGAAAAGAATGTCGCGCTGCGTGCGTAGAGACGCCCCGTCCTCTACGCAATCTGCGCCAGGTAATCGGCGAGCTTCTTTTCTTTGATAATCAAGAAACGCTCTTTATTCGTCTCAATCAGCCCGAGATTATGAAATCGCTGCATGAACAAGCTGATCCGCGGTCGCGTGGTACCGACCATCTCCGACAACTCTTCATGGGAAATCCTCAACTCTATGCGAATGCTGCGCGGGTCCTTCTTGCCCATGGTGCGAGCCAACTGTAGCAACGTCTGGCCTAGCCGCTGCTCGCTATCGACGGTCACCAGGTTGGCGATCACCTGCTGTTGGTCCGCGATGCGCACAGCCAGGTAGCGCACAAACCCCTCAAAGAGCGAGTCGCGACCGAGACACTCAAAAAAATGAGCGCAGGGTATTTGTTTTAGGGTCGTTGCTTTCATCGCCGTGGCCGTTTCCAAGCGCGCGCCTAAACCGGATAAAGACAACTCACCGAAGATATCTCCGCCACTATGGATCGCCAGGAGGCACTCTCTACCATCGGTGGAGAGCATCAGCAGTTTGATCTGGCCGCTTTCGATGAAATAGACCATATTGCCTTGATCGCCGCTGGTGTAGACGTTGTCATGTCGGGCGACCTTGAGAGCGCGAGAATTCACGGTCTCGCGTACTAAAGAATCACGTAACTGTCGCTTGAATTCTTCTGCTTGAGGCGTCTGTTGAATCGCCATCGTGCCTCCAATCGAAGCCCACGATGATATAACTATAATTACAATAGCAGTGTAATTCTGGGGGCTTGCACAGTCACTTGCTCGGGCAATAAGCTACAACTTTCCCTGGCCAGAGTCTAGACCGGATTGCCTCCAATGCCTAAGCTTCATCCGTATGAAGCGCGGTTGCAATCCGAGCACATCGCAAACGGACACGAAAGAGAAAAGCCAATGAAAGTCATCGCTAAAAAACCACTCTTCTGCCTGCCGTGCGCCTTGCATAAGCCGCTGACCCGACTCAAACTGTTTGTGAAAGGAGAGAAACGCATTTTCGAGCACAGCATACATCAATGCCGTCTCCGGACACACAGCGGCGAGTTTGACTCGACAGTCGAAGAACTCCTCCGGCAGTTTGTTGTTATAGGACGGCACCTGATACCAGGCGTCCCGGTGTGCAGAAGTAGGTTGGGATGGCCGGCTCCGATGGGTGGGTTTGCGTTTGGTGTGCATCTCATTCTCCACTTTCTGCATTAGTTATACCGTTATACAGGTGCAGTATTCTGTCTACTTCAAAACAATTGCACACGGAGTTATCACACGCCCTGAACAGCCGCTGGACAAACTAAACTGAGTCGTTCCAAATTGCTTGCCGTACCCTATAAAGATTTGAGTGGACAGGAGCCTGCTCAGAGCGACGCACGCTGCTTTCGAACTAACATGACTCGTTCGCCTGGTAGGCGACCACGCGATTCCGCCCAGCCTGTTTGGCGGCGTACATGGCATTGTCAGCCGCATGGAGCAATTCAGTAGTCGTGGAACCGTGTTTGGGCGCTTCGGCAACGCCAGCCGATAGAGTGGGCATGTCTACCACGGAGTAGCCTTGCCGAATCTGTCTTTCTTTAACCAGAGCGCGGATTTGTTCCACGCGTTGCTGGGCGTCCGCTAGCGATGAATCGGGCAGCACGAGAACAAACTCATCGCCGCCATACCGGCACGAGATATCGCTTTTGCGCAGGTTTTCACGCAGCGCGAGCGCCAACCCGCGTAAGATCGAGTCGCCGGCATTGTGACCGAAGGTGTCGTTGAATGGCTTAAAATTATCGAGGTCGAGCATCACGACACAGAGCGGCAAATTGCCGCGCCGCGCACGATGCAGCTCGCGCGCTAGATTCTCTTCCAAATAGCGTCGATTGCACAATCCGGTCAGCGGATCATGCATAGCCTGTTCGCGCAGTTCCTCCCGTAGCTTCAAATTATACAAGGACAGCTTGATCGTTTCGCACACGGCGACGGCCAGTTGCTGCCTGGTGCTCGAACCTATAGCTTTTGCCGCCGCGCCGGTGAGACACAAGAGCCCGACTGTTCCGCTCTTGACTATCAAAGGCACACACAAGTAGCCCGTCTGCGGTTGATGGACGAAGTGATGACACAGCAAATCAACTGCTGGATCGATGACTTCATGCAATTGACCGCGTCGTATCGCCCAACAATCCTCCAATGAAAACCGGGCCTTTAGTGGTGACTCGTTGCCCCAACCGGCAACCATCTCCAAGGGTTGAATCGGGCTGCCGGAAATAGCCAATCCGCCACTGTCTCCGGCAAATAATTCATTCGCCACCAGGCCAACCACCTGGTAGGCCTCGGCCTGGATTGTACAGGATTGAAGCAGATCGTTTAGGCGGATGAGCGACTTCATTTCCTCGTCACGGCGTTTCAATTCGGCCACCGAAGCTAATAACTCGTCATTGACCTTCTGTAGACTCTCCTCGGCCGTTTTGCGGGCGGTGATATCGCGGACGTTGCATTGGATCACGCGCCAGCCATCGACGAGGTAGACGTTGCTGACGAACTCCACCTGGATGTGTTGCCCGGCTTTGGTTTCCAACGGCAGATTCTCGTAACGGACATATTCCTTTTTCTGCAACTGGTTCATGGCGTCCCGGCTCGCGGCAATATCTTTGATCGGGCCGATTTCCCAGAGCGCCTTGCCAATCAACTCGGCGTGAGAATATCCCAGCATGTCTTGCAGGAACGGGTTGACGTCGGTGATTCGCCCCGTGTCCGCATCCAGGAGGAGTATGCCATCCTTGGCCGTCTCGAACAGTCGGCGGTAGCGAACTTCGGAAGCCCGCAAATTCTCTTCATTCCCGTTGCTTCTTACGACTTTGCCCGTCTCATCGTCCATGGCTGGACCCTTTCCCGCCGGTACGCTGCCTAACGTGAGGAAGCCAGATCGATGTACCGAGACAATTTGTGGAGTTATTATCTTGCGCTCGCCGGCAAGAATTCTGTCTAATATTAGACAATTTTGAAAAAATGCCGAGATTTCCCGTGGTGAACAGGCGCTCTAGTTAACCTTAGGAGCCATTCTGCCTGCGGTTATCCACCCATTGGTGCGCTATGGAGACTGCAGAATTCTCAGCGTCGGTTAAAAGAACAAAGCGGTCTTGCGGACGACCTTTAAGAGAGACCACGTGCTTCCTTTCTCCCTCGCTCCAAGAAACACTGACTATGGGGAGCCAAAAGCAACCTCCGGCATCGCGTTGAGCGGCGACAAAGATCAGATGTTCTTTGTAAGTCATGCGCGTCTCCGTCCGATATCTCGATCAAAATAACCGACGCTGCCTTTCGAGGCACACACCCGAAGCGTCTACGCCTTCCACGCGCAAACTCCATCGGCAGCTCGCAAAACATTTGTTTGCAGAAACCGTGGCGATCTTCGAGGTCGCATATTCCCTCTCCAAACTGGGAAGAACTATCTAGGAGCCAACCGCGCTGGCAGCGATCTGGTGCGAGGTCGAGTTGCCGACCTCAAAGGTCTCCACTTTCGGAGTGCCTTCAATCACCCTCGCCAAGGCCCTCAAGATCTCAGGATACGTCTTCTGGTTGTAGGTCTCCGCGTCCTCTTTTTTATTCCAGAGACTGATGGTGACGGCCTCGTTACGTTCCGGAGCGATGAAACTGATCGCATCGTCAAATCCTCTTTGCCTTCTGAGCAAGGGAATGACCTCTCCCTCAAGAATTTTCGTAAACTCCGCTGTGCTTTTCGCCTTGAGCTTGAAACTCACGTTTCGACTGTACATTTGAACCTCCTCGGTGGATCGTTTGGAGGGTTAGGACGACAGGCTACTGAAACAAATCTAGCCAGCCGGCGAACGTAACCCCGTGCCATAATTTACAACCACATATCCTGACCATGACGGATTACTGTTAGTTCCTCGGTTGATGCGCGGCAAATTCGAGAGCTTTGAGACGATACCCCAGCTGTTCCTGAAACCAAGTATCCCTGGGCCACTGCCACTGCGCGTGCGGCAGAGACTCGCCGCGATAGGAGCAGCCATTCGCCTTGCTCTGCAAGAAAATGAGCTGCCAGTAGCTGAGCTTGTCCCTTTCCGCGCCATCAACACGAGTTCGGGTAAAAACCTCTTTCACCATCTCTGCAATCCCGCTCAAGGAATCTTGTGCCAAGAGTCCAACCGGAAAGGATAGATTTTCCAGATAATCGACCTTCATTGCTCCCTCCGCGATAATTTTTTCTTCAGGCCAAAAACAGCCCCGCTCTCACGACTCTGGCCGGTTTCTTTATTGTAGATAGATCGAGCGTGGCGTAAATGGATAGAGGAGAAGCCAATGAGAGCCGTCGCTTAACAACCGCTCGTCAGCCTCCTCGCCTAAACCGCCTCTTGAAATCAATTTACGCCGACTCGACAGAAGTTTCCGTCTAATATTGGACAGGTGTTGGAAATAATTATCGCACCCGGCTTCCAACTATTAGAAAATTTTCCGGGACACGTCTTGTCGCGTAATATCAAGGAATTTTGGCAAACGCTGCAGAAACATCGGCCATTTTCTTTGACAAAGGTCCTGGTCATACTTACCTTTAACCATTACGCATCTAATATCAGTCTAAGTCAACGAATGGCCTGGAGGCCCATAAATATGGCATCGCACGATTGGGATTTTTTTATTTGGCATCGAGCTAGCGATCTGCTGCAACAAGCGGGGCGGATCCATAGGAATTTTTTGCAAGTAGCAGCCAGCGCCCGCTATCAGGCATCTCCCGGTAGATCGCCAAGCTGGGAACCTCCCGTAAACGTGGTTGAAACGGATGAGAGCCTTTGGGTAATTTCGGCCATCCCGGGCGTGACAGCGGAGCGAGTAGACGTGCGGCTGGACGGACGCGAACTCATCATTGCAGGCGTACGTCCGCTGCCAAATTGCTGCGCTGACGGGGAACTAAAGATATGGGAAATACCACTCGGCCGTTTTGAGCGGCGACTCAGGCTCGTGCCAAGCGAACAAGCTCTATCCGTAGGAGAAATTTCCTTTCGCGACGGCCTGCTGATCATCGAGCTAAGGAAACATGCATGAACACTGAAGAAGAAAAGGAATCCGCTAAATCCAAGCAGCATCTCAATATTCCCGAAGGAGCGTTGGTCATCATGCCGATGCGCAATCGGGTGCTCTTCCCCTCCATGATGATGCCGCTTGCGGTCCGTAGTCCGGCCAGGCGCCACGCTGTCGAGGAGGCGGTTCGCCAACAAGTGCCGATTGGATTTGTTGTTCAACGCGATCCGAATGTAGAAGTTCCGGAGCCCAAAGACCTCTACCCAGTCGGCACGACCGGGGATGTTGTAAGAATGTTTACTCTGCCGGACGGTCAGCGTCAGGTCCTCGTGCAAGGCCGCCGCCGCTTTGAGATCGGCGAGTTCCTCGAGACCGATCCGGTTCTCATCGCGCGCGTCACGATGGTGGAAGAAAAGATACCGGAGACCAAGGATTTCGAGGCGCGAATCTTACATTTGCGCCAAGAAGCAGCCCGGGCCCTGTCGTTATTCTCTGAGCCCATGAACGAGCTGAGAGTGATGATCGACAGGATCGAAGACCCGTTATCGGTCATCGATATGATCGCGTCCACCTTGGACCTGCCGACCGCCGAGAAACAAGAAATCCTCGGCATCCTTGATCCGGAGGCGCGCGCCCAAAGGGTGTCAGAAAAGTTGGCGCGGCAGATCGAACTCCTTGAGCTAAGCAAGAAAATCGGCGCTGAAACCAAGGAATCCATGGACAAGTCGCAGCGCCAATATTTCCTGCGCGAGCAATTAAAAGCAATCCAGAAAGAACTGGGTGAGGCGGATGGGAGAGGTGTCGAAGTTGAAGACCTGAGAAAAAAACTTTATGACGCAAAAATGCCTCCCGAAGTGGAGAAGGAAGCGCTTAAAGAGCTGGGGCGTTTAGAGCGCATTCCCGAGGCGGCGCCGGAATACTCGCTGTTGCGGACTTATTTCGATTGGTTGGTGGAGCTGCCTTGGAATGTTTTTACCGAGGAACAGATCGATCTGCCGAAGGCACGCGCAATCCTTGACGCCGACCATCACGGCTTAGAAAAAGTCAAAAAGCGGATCATTGAATTTCTCGCTGTTCGTAAACTCATGCCGCATGGAAAGAGCCCGATCCTCTGCTTGGTCGGACCGCCAGGCGTCGGCAAAACCTCCCTGGGTCAAAGCATTGCTCGGGCGATGAATCGTAAGTTCGTGCGCCAAAGTCTAGGCGGCGTCCACGATGAAGCTGATATTCGGGGGCATCGGCGCACCTATGTCGGCGCGCTTCCGGGTAATATCATTCAGGGAATCCGCAAGGCGGGCAGTCGAAATCCCGTCTTCATGCTCGATGAAGTCGACAAGCTCAACGCGAGCTTTCAAGGCGACCCGTCCGCGGCGTTATTGGAAGTCCTGGATCCGGCGCAAAATGCAACTTTTCAAGACCACTACATCGCGCTGCCCTTCGATCTAAGCCAGGTGCTGTTTATCGCCACAGCGAACGTGCTCGATACCATTCCGAGCCCGCTGCGCGATCGCATGGAAATCTTGGAACTGCCGGGATACATCGAGGAAGATAAATTGGCCATCGCCAAGGGCTACCTCGTTCCTCGGCAGACCGCAGAAAATGGTCTGAAACCGGAAAACATTAGTTTCACCGACGAGGCAATTCGAGAAATTATCCGGTCCTACACGCGCGAGGCCGGGGTTCGGCAACTCGAGCGCGGGCTGGGAGCCGTTTGCCGGAGCGTGGCGACGCGCATCGCCGATGGGTCCAATGAAACATTCGCGATCACAGCGGACTCTATCCCGGCCTACTTGGGCCCGCAAAAGTTCTTCAACGAGATCGCTCTGCGCACCAGTTTGCCGGGTGTAGCCACGGGCTTGGCCTGGACACAGTTTGGCGGCGACATACTGTTTGTCGAAGCGACAAAGATGGCGGGCGACGGTAGGCTGATTTTAACCGGCCAGCTCGGCGATGTGATGAAAGAAAGCGCGCAGGCTGCTTTGAGTCTAGTCAAGTCTCGCGCGGAAACATTGGGAATCGATGCCGATATCTTCAAGAAAAACGACTTGCATATTCATATACCGGCGGGCGCGATCCCAAAGGACGGGCCGAGCGCCGGAGTCACGCTCTTTGTCGCGCTGGTTTCACTGCTGACCGGAAGACGAATCAGCAAAGATGTCGCCATGACCGGTGAGATCAGTTTGCGCGGTTTGGTGCTCCCAGTCGGAGGCATCAAAGAGAAAATGCTCGCGGCAAAGAGAGCCGGGATTTCTACAGTTCTGCTGCCTGAGTTAAACCGGAGAGATCTTGAAGAAATACCCCCAGCAGGCCGCGACGGAATCCGCTTCGAATTTTTAAAAACCGCGGATGAAGCTTTGCGGCTTGCCCTCGAGGCCGACGCCCCGAGCGGTTATTCACCCGGTGAAAGACTGGCGGCTCATTTTTTTTCTTAAAATAATCTGGCTCGTATACGATAACGGAGTGGCAAGTTTCCGAAGCGCCGCTCCGCCCCGGTCTATTCTCGCTGGTACGGTCGATCTCGCTATGGGAACGGGTTAAATTACGAATAACTAGCGTTAGGTTTTTTCCTTCGTTAATTTATTTGCGCTGCCGCAAGACTTGCCGACCAACAATGTATAGCAAAGATAGGCTGACGATTATGATGGAACTAGACATAAGAGTAGGACGGATCTTGCCGAATACCAAAGTCCATTGCCTACCTAAGAAGTATCCGGCGGAAACAAAGGTAATCGACCAAGTGAAGGCTCCTGTAAACGCGAACAAAGCGAACACGGATAGCGGTAGTTTCGCAATTCCAGCACCAAACCCTATCAAATGTCGTACGCCCGGCAAGTAAAAACCGAACAGGAGACCCCACTTTCCCACTCGATCATACCAGGACTGAACATGGGTTACCTTTTCTCCTGTTATGTGAACGGCATGACCAAATTTTGAAATTAGATATGCGCCAACGGTACGTCCCAACCCATAGCTTAAAGTGATACCGCACGCGCTACCGAGAAATGCCGCGGCCAGGATAGGAAAGAGCTGCAATTTACCTTCGTAAACAAGATACCCCGCGAATGCGAGCACGCCTTCATCCGGGATCGGGGCGCCGATAATCCCTAGCGCCAGCAATGAAAATATTCCTATATATCCATATTCTGTAACCCAGCGGAGTATTGTTTCTGTCAGCATAGTTTCTTCTCTTCAGCACGACTCGAAAAGCTCGGAAGAAAAGATGAACTTGCTCGTTTTACGGGCGGAGAATGCGGCTACAGGCTGGATCCATCAGTGGTCGCGTCTGGATCCGACACTGGCCTTCCCTACCCCATCCTCTTAAAGTCGATATAGCCGCGCTCCACATCCGTGCGGATCAGTTGCACCCGGAGTCTCTGGCCGACGTCCATGCCTTCATAACCGCTCACCAGTTTTCCTTCGATGGGCGGATGCAGAAGACGAACCCATGTGCCTTTGTCAGAAGCGCCGGTGACAATGGCATCGAAGCGCTCGCCGATCCTCGATTCCAACAGCATGGCGGCTGCAGATTTTCCGACCTGCCGTTCGACTTTTTTCGCGGCGTCTTCCGCTTCGGTGCAGTGCTTGGCGAGCACCTGCAATTCATCGTTCTCATAGGGCAGTGAACTTCCCGCCATCGCTGCTTTCAGCAAACGCTGTGTGATCAAATCGGGATAGCGCCGATTCGGCGCCGTGGAATGAGCATAATCTCTGACCGCAAGACCGAAGTGTCCGGCGGCGCTGCCTCCGGGAAGCTCAACGACATATTCACCGGCGCCCAAGAGTTTGATGACGCCGAGGGAAAGATCGGGAAAGCGGAGCGGATCAGTGGCTTTCGCCGATATGAGGAATTGCTCCAGGGCCTTTGAGTCAGGTTTCTTGGGTAACGTGAAGCCGTGGTCCGAGGCGAGCTCGATGATCCGGTCCCAGCGTTTCGGTGTGCGCACCACGCGACGCAGCGACGGAAACATCTTGGATGCGAGGTATCGTGCGGTAATACCGTTCGCCGATATCATGAAATCCTCGATAATTTCCCTAGCTCTGTTCTCTCTCTCGGCTTCTAGGTCCTTGATCTCATCGCCGTCAAACACCGGGCGTGCTTCTATGGTTTCGAGATTCAGCGCACCGTGCATATGCCTGAGGGCCTTCAGCTTTTGCGCCATGCGGTCCTGAAGCCGGAGGTTTTCGTCGAGACCTTCGACCTTGCCGATAACTTGCGGCATCGGGCCACTACCCTCAAGCCAGGTAGCCACGCTGTTGTAGGCGAGCTTTGCACGACTACGGACCATCGCTCTGTAGATATCCGAACTCTGCAGCGATCCGTCCTCAGCGATGACCATTTCAATGACGATGGCAAGTCGGTCTGATTCATAGTTTAGAGAAGTAAGATCGGTAGACAGTTTCTCCGGCAGCATCGGAAATATCTCGGCAGCGGTGTATACCGAGGTGGTGTTTTGCCTGGCATGATCGTCTAGTGCCGACCGCTTCTTGACGACGGCGTCCACGTCGGCAATGGCGACAAGGATCTTTGCGGTCCCTCCGGGCATGGCGTCGGCAACGGTAAGCTGATCCAGATCGCGAGAATCATCGTTATCTATAGAGCACCAGATAAGGCTTCGGAGATCATGCGTCGATTCTTCAGCTTGTGTTGCAGATTCGCGAATTCCGTCGAGCTCGGCGAGTGCGTGAGGTGAGAAGTCAGGAAGAAGTCCTCTCTCAAGCATCACCCGGTGGGCGATGCGTCGTAAGATAGAGCGTTGTTGTCGATCGTTTTGATCCGTCATAGTTTCACCGTCTTATAAAAAACAGCCTTCGTTATTTCCGCTGTGACAATGTAAAGCACAACAATCACCGCTAACAAGAGATGAAACGAAATTGACAGCCGGGTAAAACCAAAAACCTCGCCAAGTAGGGTGAAGGGTAGAATCACTGTCACGATAACGACTAAGAGAGTGGCCATGAACAGATATTTAGACGGTCTACTTTTTAGGGAAGGTTTCCGGCTACGTATCACCAGAACGATCAGCGACGCGGAAATCACAGACTCCAAAAACCAGCCGGTTCTGAATTGATCCTGGGTAGCATGTAGGATAGTCAGTAGTGCACCGAAGGTGAGAAAGTCAAAAATAGAACTCACCAGACCGAAGGTAATCATGAACTTACGGATGGCCTTGATGTCCCAGCGTCTTGGATGGTCAACCATTTCGGCGTCGACCCTGTCGGTGGCTATGGTCATCTCGGGAAAATCGGTCATTAAATTAGTAAGCAAGATCTGCTTCGGTAGCAACGGCAGAAAAGGCAGGAAAAGCGATACTCCGGCCATGCTAAACATATTCCCAAAATTGGCGCTGGTTGCCATAAAAACATACTTCAGCGTGTTCGCGAAGGTCGTTCGCCCTTCGCGCACACCCTGCACAAGAACACCCAAGTCCTTTTCGAGTAAGACGATATCCGCCGCTTCTTTGGCAACATCGACGGCGCTCTCAACGGAAATGCCGACATCGGCGGCATGAAGAGCCGAGGCATCGTTGATGCCGTCTCCCATATACCCCACGACATTGCCGGTTTTCTTGAGAGCGAGGATGATGCGCTCCTTCTGATTGGGCTCGATTTCAGCGAAGACGTCCACGTCGACCACGCGTCTGAGCAGCGCACCGTCGCTCAGTTGACGGAGGTCTGGACCTGTGAGGATTTTTGTATTTGATAGTCCCATTTGTTGGCTGACGTTGGCTGCGACCAGATGATTGTCTCCGGTGATAATCTTCAATACCACGCCAAGATTTTTCAGACCTGTGATGGTCTCGATGATATTTGCTTTGGGCGGATCAAAAAGAACGAGGAATCCCAGGAAGGTCATGCCGGCTTCGTCGACTTTGCTCATCCGTGATGCAGATCCCATATTTTTGTACGCGACGCCGAGGGTGCGAAAACCTTTGCTACTGAGCTCCTCGAAGTGCCGCTGGATTCGGTCCAAAGCCACGGTGATATCGACGAGAGTTCCCACTCCAGTTTCCGCGGCTGAACAGACGGCGAGCACGTTTTGCAGCGCGCCTTTACTCACCATCAGATGGCTCTCCTCATGGGCAACCAGAACGCTTAATCGCTTGCGCAGAAAATCATAGGGGATCTCATCGACTTTCCGGTAGCCGGTTAGGTCAAACTTTCGATGGCTGCGAATAGCTTCGTCAATCGCGTTGGTAAAACCGGTCTCGTAAAACGCATTGAGATATGCGTAGAGAAGAACTTTGTCGCTTGGCGCGCCTTCCACGTCAGCGGCGGATTGTAAGTGCACGGTCCCTTCGGTCAATGTGCCGGTCTTATCGGAGCAGATCACGTTCATGCTGCCGAAGTTTTCAATCGATGCGAGCCGTTTGACGATCACCTTCACTTGAGCCATCCGTTTGGCGCCGTGGGCAAGGTTGATGCTGACAATTGCCGGTAACAGTTGCGGAGTGAGTCCAACCGCAAGTGCTAAGGAAAAGAGAAAGGAGTCCAG
>Ga0207701_10002852_pt1 | contig 17855 bp, 21 predicted proteins | sample KBSSwiSSwithPhiX_FD_184294 | JGI IMG/M metagenome (GOLD analysis project Ga0207701, IMG submission 184294) | Switchgrass rhizosphere bulk soil microbial communities from Kellogg Biological Station, Michigan, USA, with PhiX - S5 (SPAdes) (version 2) | ecosystem: Environmental > Terrestrial >... | reverse complement strand
GATCGCCGAGCGTCTCGCGGCGGATCCTTCCGTCGAGATCGTCAACGAGGTCCAGCTCAATCAGGTCCTGGTGCGGTTCGGCAAGCAGGCCGCACAGGCGGAAGGCGACCGCCTGACGCGCGAAACCATCATGCGAATTCAGCAGGATGGAGTCTGTTTCGTGGGCGGCGCGACCTGGCGCGGGCGCGAGGTCATGCGCATTTCCGTCAGCTCCTGGGAGACGGATCTGCAACAGGCGCTGGTGTCGGCGGACGGCGCCTATGGCTATCCCATCGACGATGCCGGCATCGCCCAGTTCGCAGTGACCCCGGAATCGTCCGATGCCCAGATGCAGCAGACGCACTACGACCGGGTCGCGGACACCTGCCATTCGACCTCGACGCGTCAGCTATACGCGCGCGAAGCCGCCGAGGGCCACCAGTGCACTACCGGCCGGCCGGACAACTCCGGCGTGTATTGTCCGGTTTGCGACGACCTTCTTCAGAACCGATAGATTTCGATCAGGCCGTACGTAGGGTCCATCCAAGAGGCGACTCTCTCTGCGCGCGAGGCCAGTATGTCATTGACCTGTTGCCTGAGCCGCGGTGAAACCCGCGTCAGATCACCTCGGGTGTCGTTGTCGAGTATCAAATAGGCGCCGCCCAAACTCTCGAGCATTATTTTGAAATCAGGCTCGTGGTCGGACCGCTGCTCGATATCCCAGATCTGCCACTGCGCGTTGAGCGATCGATAGGGAAGTCCGTGCAGCGCCCACCACCAGCGCTGCGACCCAAGGATCGGGACCCGGTCACCAACTGACGTGGCAATTCGTTGTCCGACGTCTGCATAGGGGACGACCCGGGGCCCCTCGTCCGCGACAAACCGATAACCTCCGAGGCCGTCAACGACGATCCAGATAAGCAGTGCCCAGCCTGCCACTGCCTGAGCACCGATCCACGGGCGTCGAGGCACCGCGAAGAGCGTTGGTGCCAGCGCCGCGGCCAATCCGAAACAGAGAACCGGCAACAGAAGCGAGCCGTAGATTCGTGCCTTGATGGAGTCCAGGAGCGCGAGCGACAGGAATGCACCCAGCGCACTTATCAAAGCCAGGGCGTTGCCGCCGCGGAGCAACTTCGCGGCGGTCAGGAACGAGAGCGGAATGGCCAGCATGACGATCCACGCTCCGACAACATCTCTTGATGCATACCGAAGCCATCCAAAACGACGCCACTCGTTCACCAGATTGGTGAGGTAGAACTGCGGGGCACAGAAATGGATCCGGTAGGAAAGGAGTGACGCCTGGCCGATGAAGTCCGTCATGTGGGCGGCGACATACGTGGCATAGATCACGATCGGAATCGCCGCGCCGATGGCCGATGCGCGAGCGTATAGACGTTCTGCCTTCGCTTGCCGTCTGGCCCAGAAAAACGCCGCGATGCAGCACAGGAGCACGCCTGCACCGTAAAACTGCGTCACTACCGTGATTCCAGCGAGGATGCCGGCGGCCAGGGCCGTCGACCGGCGCGGTTGATCGAGATGCCGATCGATCATCAGGAGCACCAGCCACCAGAAGCACAGCACGACGACGTCGTAACGGCCAGACTGGGCCAGTGCAAGCAGCGGCGGGCGCGGGTCTGCGGCGAGGAGATTCGAGCGCCAGAACAGCAGCAGGATTCCGGTTGTCAGCGAACACCCGAGGCCGGCCCACTTGTAGGCGAGCCAGCCGGCCGCACAAAGGACGATGATCGCCGCCAGGACCGATGGCCCGCGCGCCTGCAGAATCCCTGAACCGAAGACTCTGAAGAACGCAGCCTGGATCAGGTGCTGAACCGGCAAATTCAGAAAATAGTGGCGGTCTGCTCCGTGAAGACCCGCGAACAAATCGGATCCGAGGACGCCCTCGGTCGCCAACTTGAAAGAGGCGGACATGATCCAGACTTCATCGGCGCTGACAGGCGGAAAGTTCGCCAGGTGTGGCCAGACGGCAACGACGAGGAACGTCGAGAGTGCCAGATACCCGACGCTCCACCAGAGTGTCCGGTCTCGTCCCATCAGCCATTCGGCGGATTGAATCGACATGCCTGGTGGCTGCACCCGTCGCTGATGCCGGTCCTTGGCCGTCATGCGTTGGGGCCGCATGACCGGTACTGTAGTCGCGAATCGGCCAGACGCCGATTTCGCCGCGCTCGGAAAGGTGCTGCCGCTCACCGGTTCTCGACAGGCTGCCAGGCTCCCGCACTGCTCGACTATGTGCAGGCGGATCGCGCTATGGAGGCGCTCCGAAGTCGGCTGGGCGGATGAACTCGGTGTCCTGCACCTGTGGCGTCGCCTGTCAGCCCGAATGGGAGCGGGGCGCGCCCGGCTAACGATCGCGTGCGAGCAGCATCTGACGGTCGGAACGGAAGGCGTGACACGCGCTGAGCCTGTGTGCAAGTTGTTCAAGCAGTAGTTGGTGCCTGATGCGGCGATGACGACGGTGGTGGTGATTCGGATCACCGGTCGGGTGTGAAGGCGAGCGAAGGCTGCATCGCACGCTCCGTGCGAAGTGCTCGACCCGCTGGCGTTCGTCGAAAGACTACGTGCCGGAGCGAAGTTGACGAGCGGCCAGCCCGGCGACCTGTCCTTATCGACAGTTGTGGCAGGAACTGCCGCGATGGTCTGAACTCGACGACCGAAGGAGGATCCATGACACGGGAACGCGAGCAGAAAATGCTGTGCTTCACGCGACTCCACCTCCGGCGCTGCCGCAGTGATCCCGAGCTGCGTCTCATAAGATCCCGGCCAGACGACTGGCCAGTGACAGTCCCCGGTGTCGCTAGTGGTGAACTGGCCGTCGAGGCTCGCGAAGTAACGTAGGCCTCGCGTCCGGAGCGACAAGCGCCCTGGACCCGTTCGCAAAGGATTCGAACCTCCGCACAACTCCCGTTAGCGCCGCCATCCGTGAAGCGGATGACGCACCTACTTATCAACAGATCGCCGAAAAGGCCGGCCAGCTGAAGCGACTCGGCCTTAGTCACAAACGCATTGCTGAAGTCCTGAGCGTCACCGATAAAACGGTCGCCAAGGCCATAGCCTGGAAGCAGCGGCTCGGTCGCTGACCCGCCCGTTTTGGGTTCGTTTGGTAATCCGCGTGGCCGCGGGGTGAACCGGAGTGCGCTCCTTAGGACGGCATTGGTTCGACGTCGTCCGACTGTTCGGTGTCGGCGGTTTCCAGGCTATCCGCGGTGAACTCCGCATCGATGGCGGCAGGTGCGGTCAGGACCTCGCCGACATGTATCGCCTGCATTCTTCGCAGTTCCTTCAATTTTCGGAAGAGCCCCCGTTCGATCTTGGTCTCGTAACGGGACAGCGCGGAGACCACCCCGCTGGCGGCTTCCGCGATGAACACTGCCCCGAGTTCCTCCTGCGCCTGGCGCGCCGTTTCGCTGTTGGCCCGCTGCAGCGAAGCATCACAAATAGCCGTGTCCTGCGCCGGCATCGGATAGGTCGCACCGCGACCGACTCTCATCGGCGCGCCTTGCCCGCGGCCGTCCTCCGCTTACCCGGGTGGTCTTCAAAGAACATCGGCGGGTGCGGCGCAGGAACGCGTTCGGCCACCAGCCTGGCCACCGCTGCCAGCGATCTCGCGAAGGCCCGACGGTCGGCACTCGGCAGCGAGGCGATCGCGGCGATTAGGCTTTCCTGTGGGGCGACCGGGGCCCTTCGGAGCAGGCGCCGGCCCTTCGCCGTCACGGCCAGTTGCTGGCGACGTCGATCCTCATTCGATGGGACTTTTGCCACGAGGCCGTGTTCGACAAGCCGCTGAATCACAACCGAAACAGAGCTTTGATGCGTGAAGGTCCGCGCGGCGACATCGTTGACCGACGCACCGGGATGCTCGGAAATCTGCTGCAGGGCAAACAGCTGCGCGCTGCCGAGCGTCGTGTGCTCTTCACCGGCGCGACCGACGCGCAGCGCCTGCACGATGTGGCGGAACGCGTCGAGCGCCGCACGCACTTCTGGCAGATAAGCACCCGGCGGCTCGGTTGGCAATGTCTTGCGCATGTTTGATATCATTGATTGTATGGGATTCAATGTATCGTGACTACTGACACGCGCTCGCACGATATTGCCGAGGATCTCGCGGACTTCACCGCGACGCCACGGCTGGTGATGATCGGCGGCTTCGCGATCGTCATCGGCATCGTGAGTGCCTTCGTCGCATGGGTCCTCCTCGCCCTCATCGGCATATTTACCAATCTCTTCTTCTTCCAGCGCTTCAGTACGGCCCTGGTGACGCCAGAAGGGCACACGCTCGGACCGTGGGTGATTCTCGTGCCGGTAGCCGGCGCACTCGTGATCGGCGTCATGGCGCGGTATGGCTCCGAGCGAATCAGGGGCCACGGTATTCCGGAAGCGATCGAAGCGATCCTGATCAACGGCAGCCGCATCGATCCGAAGGTCGCGCTGCTCAAACCGCTCTCGTCAGCCATTTCGATTGGATCAGGAGGGCCGTTCGGCGCCGAAGGACCGATCATTATGACGGGCGGCGCAGTCGGGTCGCTGATCGCACAGTTCTTCCACCTGACCAGCGCCGAGCGCAAGACGCTCCTGGTCGCCGGGGCGGCCGCGGGCATGTCGGCGACATTTGCGGCGCCGCTCGCCGCGGTGCTCCTGGCGGTCGAACTTCTGCTCTTCGAGTGGAAACCTCGCAGTGTGATTCCCGTGGCGCTCGCCAGTGCCACGGCGGCGGCCGCGCGTCGTTACATCATCGGACTGGGACCGCTCTTCCCGGTACCGCCGCATGCCGTCTTTATCGGTCCGCAAGGCCTACTCGGCTGCGTGCTTGCGGGGGTGCTCGCGGGGGCATTGTCTGCGGTGCTCACGCAGGCGGTTTACGCGGCGGAAGACGCCTTTCAGCACCTCCGTATGCACTGGATGTGGTGGCCGGCGATTGGCGGGCTCGTGATCGGCGTCGGCGGCTGGATGTTTCCTCAGGCGCTCGGCGTCGGATACGACGTGATCGGAGCACTGCTGCGGGGTGACGTCGGTGGACGCGTGATTCTCGGCATACTCATCGTCAAGTCAGTGATCTGGTCGGTGTCGCTGGGATCGGGCACGTCTGGAGGCGTGCTCGCGCCGCTGCTGATGATGGGTGGTGCGCTGGGCGGTGTTGAGGCCTGGTTCCTCCCCGCCGAAGGCCTCGGCTTCTGGCCGCTGGTCAGCATGGGCGCGATTCTCGGAGGCACGATGCGATCGCCGCTGACCGGAGTGGTCTTCGCGCTCGAGCTCACGCACGACATCAACATGGTGTTGCCCCTGCTGGTCGCAGTGACCATCGCACACGGGTTCACCGTGCTCACGCTGCGGCGGTCCATTCTGACCGAAAAGATTGCAAGGCGCGGGTATCACTTGAGCCGGGAATACGCGGTCGACCCACTGGAGATTCTGTTCGTCCGGGAAGTGATGCGAACCAGTGTTGCCGCTCTGCCGGCCGACGCCACGTACGACACGCTGCGCCGATCGCTGCACGGCGAGTCCTCGCGCGGCCGTCAACGCCTGTATCCGGTGATCGGCGACGAGCGAGAGCTGGTCGGCGTGGTCACCCGTGGTGATCTGCAGGCGGTGGCCGATGCGGCACCCGAAGATGCCGGGGCGCCGCTGACGGCGATACTCAAGGCGCGGCCCATCGTCGCGTATCCGGACGAATCGCTCCGCATGATCGTGTACCGGATGGCCGAAACGGGACTGACCCGTTTTCCGGTGGTCGACCGGGAACGCCGAGGCCTGATTGGGATGATCGCACTGGCGGATCTGCTGAAAGCGCGGGCAATGAACCTCGACGCGGAGCAGCGACGGGAGCGAGTGCTCGGCGCGCACATTGCACTGCCGTTTGGGCAAAGGCGCCGGAAAGGATCTGCGCATGCTTGAGGACCGTGTCTCCATGAAACGCGACGCAATCGAGTCCATGCAAGGGAACCTGGACCGTGGCACGTCGGCCATCGTGGCCAGCTACGGACTGATCGGCGCCATCATGCTGCTGGGCGGCGCTGGATTTCTGGCGGACCGATACCTCGGAACCGGGCCGTGGCTTCTGCTGGTCGGCCTGATAGCCGGGCTGTGCATCGGGTTCTATCGCCTCGCCCGCGTCCTCCGGCGCTGACGGACGACGAACCCACAACGAGATGGCCTCGCTCGTCGTCTTCACGGTTGGGCACTCCACACGCCCGATCGCGGCGTTCATCAGACTGCTCAAGGCGCATGGTGTCCAACGCGTGATCGACGTGCGTACGATTCCGCGGTCGCGCCACAATCCTCAGTTCAGTCGCGGCCGACTGTCTCCTGCTCTGCATAGCTCGCGGCTTCACTATCGGCACCTGCCTGGACTGGGTGGCTTGCGGCATGCCCGACCGAACTCGACGAACACCGCGTGGCGCAACGCCAGCTTTCGTGGCTATGCCGATTACATGCAGACGTCGGAGTTCGCGGACAGTCTGGATCGGTGTATTGCCCTCGCGAAACGCGAGCGCGTGGTGCTGATGTGCGCGGAAGCCGTGCCGTGGCGTTGCCATCGCTCGCTGATCGCCGACGCGCTGATGGCCAGAGGTATCGAGGTGCGCGAGATCGCCAACGCCGTCCGGACGCGCGCTCACACGCTCACGCCCTGGGCGCGGGTGGAGGGGACACATGTCACGTACCCCGCTCTCACGGCCGAAGCATCGCCGCCAGGAGCAGCTCGGTGACAGACCGTCATCGCCGATGTGTCGAGGCCATTGTGAATTATTCGCCAAGCACCGATTCGCGCAGCAGTGCGGCTGAACGCGAGCGTCGAGAGGCAGCGCTGGACGAAACCACCGAACAGTCGTTTCCGAAGAGCGATCCGCCGTCGAGGGATCCAAATCCAGACAGTCACGAATGGACGATCACGAGAACGGCCGCTGCGATGCCTTTGTGGGATGCGGCTTGTCGTCCTCACACGTTTCCCGGAGACAGTTGCCGGCCACATCCAGGTGCGAGCGCAGGGTCGAACGTTCGACCTCCCGACGGGCCGTCTGCTCGCCCTGGACCAAAAGGTTGCTGCACGAGGTCGAAGCTCTTGAAGAGAGCGCTTTTCTCCTGACCATCGCCTGGCCTGGCAGAGGCGAGGAGCAGACGTCATAGAGTGTCGGTCGAGGCGATGACATCGCATGATCTCTTTCGATGCCGCGCACCACGCTGTTCACTCCTGATGGGCCCGCTTTCGATCGCGACCGGGCTCGCCATGTCGCCGGCGCTCGTCAATCACTTCTCTCGGTTCGGCGGCCGGCAGACCGCTCGCTCCATTCATTTCGTCGCCATGCTCGGCTACGTCGTCTTCATCGTCGTCCACGTGACACTGGTGGCGCTGACGGGATTCGTGAGGAACATGAATCACATCGTCGTCGGAACCGATGATCGCGGGCCGCTCGGCATGATCCTGGGGTTCGTCGGCATTGGCGTAGTGCTCCTGTGCTGGATTGTTGCCCACTACGTGTCCTGGAAGCACCCGAGAAGCCTGCAGCATATGCAGCGGACCATTTCTTTGCCGTTGCTTCTCGCGACGTTCAATCGAGTCACGCCCCAGCAGCGCTATCGGATCGATGAAGTGTCACCTCACCTCTGGCCAAACGGCAAGATGCCCCTACGGGATGATTGGAGACCGTTGGCCGGCGATCACTTTCGCGACTATCGGCTCCAGGTACGTGGTCTGGTCGAGAACCCCGTCGAACTGTCCCTCTCGGAGTTGAGAGCACTGGGCATGGAGGAGTTCGTCACCATGCACCACTGCATTCAAGGCTGGACCGGCATCGCGCAATGGCAGGGCGTGCCGATGCACAAGCTCGTCGATTTGGTGAAGCCGACACCGGCCGCGCGCGGTCGCCTTCTTCTCGTTTGGCGAAGGGCTGTACGGCGGCGGCTACTACGAGACCCAGCGATTGGAGGACGTGCGTCAACCGAAATGTCTGCTGGCGCTTGAGATGAACCAGGAACCGCTCTCGGATCTCTACGGGGCGCCCCTGCGGCTTCGCGTCGAGAACCAGCTCGGATACAAGATGGTGAAATGGATCGAACGGATTGAGTTCCTTGAATCCGAGAGACAGGTCGGCGAAGGGGAAGGCGGCAAGAACGAAGACGACGAATATTTCGATCTGCTGCCAAACATCTGAACGGCGTCATCGGATCAGGAGGAGCCTGGACATAGACATCCGTGCCGCCGATAAGCATCGTTGATTTCGGGCGTGAGACACCTGCGATCAGCGCCGAGCACTGACATCGAGAGGAAGGCTCGGATGAGCGGTTGTCGAATTCGTGCAATTACCTGGCGACTAACGTCGCGCGCCGTACGCGATTCGCCAGACGCGCCCCTTCTGGGAGTCGCCGACGTAGACCGCGCCGTCGGGGCCTTCGGCGATCCCAATCGGGCGGTACTTCGCGCGCGGGGTCTGGCTGGCCGGATCGAACGCAGCGAATCCGTCGGCAAACACCTGCGGCGCGCCCGCCTTACCGTTCCGGTCGAACGGCACGAACACCACGTTGTAGCCGCTCTTGTTGCCCGTGCCGTGCAGTACGACGAAGGCACCGTTGTGGTACGTCGCGGGAAACGTGCTGCCCGCGTAGAAGAGAAGATCGAGCGGCGCCGCTCGGCGCGACTGGAACGTCAGGACCGGCGTGGAATACGTGCCCGGCGCGGCCTGCTTCTTCCCGTCCCCACCGTACTCGGGCGAGATGAGGCGAATCCTCTTCTCGCCGTCGTAGTAGGTGTACGGCCAGCCGAAGTCGGTGCCCTTGGTGATCTTGTGCATCTCGTCGGCAATCTGATCGTCATCGTCGACGCTGACGAGATCGGGCCACATGCGGTGCGTATTGTCGCGGCCGTGCATGATCCCGTAGAGGCTCGAGTCCGCCGGCGACCAGTCGAGCGAGTCGATGTCGCGAATGCCGGTGGCCAGCTGCTCACCGTCGGTCGGGAATGTCTGGCCGACCTTGTTGGCGTTGAACCGCCACACGCCGGCACGGGCCCCGAGATCCGGACACGGCTTCAGGCCGACGGACGGTGTAGTCGGCAACGGCTGGCCGGGAGGCGGCTGCGTCTGTGCCGTGCACAGGTTCGCCGACGCGTCGAGCGCGACGAAGAGATTGCCTTTCCCGTCGAGCGCGATCGGGCGGTTCACGCGGTTGAACCCTGGATGCGTGGTCGGCATCCCGTCGACGATGAGCGTCGGCTCCTTCGCGGGCACGAGCGCGTCGCCGTCAAAGGTGAAGCGATACACGCCCGACGCCGAGCTCGCATACAGCGCCCCGTTGTAGAAGCGAATGCCCGTGCCCCCGTCGACCGTGCCGAAGTGCTGCACCTGGTCGGCCCTGTGCGCCGCGTCGAGGTGAAGCGCGATGATCCCGGCCTTGTCGGCTTCCGCGTTGACGGGCGTGGACACATAGAGGTCCCCGTTCGCGCGTATTGCCAGGTGACGGATCGGCCCCAGCTCTTCGGCAACCACCGTCGCATGAAATCCCGGCGGCAGCGTCAGGCCGTCCGGCTGATCCGCAGCAGCAAGACCCAAAGCCAGCGCGGGAACCACGGCAGCGACAACGGCGAACGTCTTCATTGCAGCACCTCACAACAGAATCCAATTTGCCTCACAGGATCGCAGAATACCGGAGCGTGACGCTTCTGCAACGCGCCGGAGTATACGTTTAAGAAATTGGAAGGCGGCCACAGCGGCAGGTTACTCGACGCATATCACGAAATCGACTCCTTCCCAATGGCTCGCCTCCGGCCAGTAAAACGTGAGATCCACGCCGGCGCCTGCGCGTAGCCGCGTCGTCGGCAGATCCACGATGTGGACGCCAAGCGTCGTGTCACGTGTGGCCGTATCGCACACGGTCCGCCAGCCATCCACGCTCCAATGTACGACCGCGGAGGCGAGGGTTTCGACGCGGAGAGCTGCGCCGGGCGGTATCGTGCGCACCTTGTTGTTGAAGCGCCAGGTGACGCGATGCGACGCCGTCTTGTCGACGAGGTACCGCTGCACGGTCTGAGGCGGCCGATCGAACACGCGCCCCTCTCGAAGGGATCGGCACAACTTGAGGTACTCGGCATGGGCCCACACGAGCGGCCGAGCCGAGCCGGACGCTTGCCCGATGAACAGTTCCCGCTCCGGAATGTCGGCGGTATCCCAGATCTGCTCGGGCAGCAGACCGCTCTCGCCGGCGGACGCCTCGAGCGCCTGCGTCAGCTGATTGGCCACGTCCTTGCGGCCGGCGGCGAGCTCGTAGTGGGCGCGCTCACCCGTCAGAAGCGGCCACGCGCGCCCGATACCGGTTCCGTCGAACGGCCCGCCGTCGGCGTGCTCGCCGTATCCGTCACCCTGATAGCGATGCCACGCCGGACCGTCCGGCGTGTCGACCTTGAGCGTCGCATCGATGACCTTCACGGTGGTCACCATCCGCGGATCATCGGCCGCCCGCAGTCCGAAGCGCACGAAGGCGAGCGCGTCGAGGCTGACCATCGAATCGGCGCGCCCGGTTGACTGATCCGGAGGTCGGTTCTTGATGGGGACGAAGCCGCTACACGGGGACGCGGCGTCCGCCCGGTCCGGCTCTGCGACGCGCACGTAGTAGCCCTCGACGCCGTGCCGCTGTGCCAGTTCGGTGCCCGTCACATACAGCCATCGTTCGATGCTCGCGTTCCACGCGTCGGCCGTTTCCCGCAAATATTCTGCGGCCGTCGTATCCGCGACCGCGTCGGCCAGATCGGCGGCGACCAGCAGTGCGGCGATTTCGACGGCGATAGTGAACGGCGAATAGCCGGGATCTTCCTCCCAGCGATCCTGAGGACTCACCGGACCATTGCAGGCGAGAAACGCGGCGGCTCTCCGCACCATGGGCCAGCAGGCGTCCCGCTCGCGGGAGTCGAGCACGCCTTCGCGAGCGGCCAGATCCACCAGCAGAATCGGGAGGGCCGTTTCGTCCATCTGAATGCCCTGCCAATACGGTGTGCCGTCGAGCCACATGTTCTGCGTCCAGTGGCCGTCGGCTTCCTGCGTGACCTGCAGGTACCGCAACACGCGTCTCGCCTCGTGGCGCGCGCCGACGGCCAGAAAGCCCGTCGCAGTTTCGACGAGATCCCGCGGCCAGATGAGGTGATAGCCGCCCAGGTCGTCGTCGCCTTTAGAGAAACCCCACGGAATAGAGAGGCTAGCGATGACGCCGCCCTCGAGGCGTTTCGATTCATGGGTGCGCAAGACGGCCGCGCTCAGGCGATACAGCGCGCGACGCGGCGGGTTTCGCGACGTGCCGGACTCGAGCGATTGGTGCCAGGCCTTCCAGGCTCTGACGTACTCCGCCTTCGTCGTGTCGAAGTCCTCCATGAGACTGATCAGCGCGTGCTGACCGGCCTCCGTCGCCGTGGGACCGAAGCCGAGGGCGAGCACGAACGGGCCGTTCGACGAGCGGATATCCACCTCGCCAGTGACGGCGACATTGCCGTTCTCGGCGCGCTCATAGGTCCGAAGCAGCCGCCTGTTGGCGCGGAGTTCCTGCCACCCATCTGAGAACCCGACGAATCCGGCCGATCGGGCCAGCCACGGCGTCGAGGAGGCCAACGCCAACGCGGAGCTCCCTCGCTCGGCGAACATCATCGGCGTGCCTTTGTACTCGCCGACCCAGGCCGTGTTGCCGCTGGCTCGGTTGGCCAGGTGGGGCGCCAGAAGCACATAGAGACGGAAATCCGCCGGCGTCCCCTTTAACGGCATGAAACGCACGCGTTGAAGCACGACGTCGCGCCAGGGATCGGTCAGCACTTCCTTCTCAATCCGGTAGCGGCCGTCAACGTCGGTGTTGCGAATCAGATAGGCGGGAACGCCAGGAGCCAGTTGCGTCGTCTCCGAGCGGGTATGCCGCTTTTCTTCCGAGAAGAGGGTCTGGCCATCGGTGACGATGAACCCAAGGTCGCGTGTGCAGGCGTGATCGACGCGCGGATAGTACACCTCGTTGAGGATCCCGTGGCTCAGGGTGAACCAGACACGGCTGTCGCGGCTGGCGGCGGTGCCGACGCCGCTCTTCGCACTCGACGTCCAACGCCCCGCAATGCCGGGCCAGCCTGGGGCACACGTCCTCGGGTCTTCAGCCACGGTGCATTCTCCAATAGTGAACGTCCCGCCGCATCGGGCGACTGAGAGCTTGACTTTGCCTCGACGGAGGTAGAACAGCAAATCTGCAGGGTCGTCCTGTCGGAAGAATCTGCGTGTCTGGGTCGTACTGGACGCGACTGTCTTTCCCTTGAAGGATTTTGGGCTGGCGCTCGCTCGGTTCGCGCTCGGGCGTCTCGCGCAAGAGCATGGGTCGCGCGCCGTGGCATGATCGGGTAGCGCGTGCAGACCTTCCTCGCCAGCGTCGTTCGGCTCAGAGACTTGACGCATGACGTCCGCGAAATCGAGCTGCACCTCGACGAGCCGCCGGACATCGCCTTTGCAGCCGGGCAATTCCTGTCGTTTCAGATCCCGACCCCCGAACTGCCCCATCCGCTGACGCGTCCGTACTCGATCGCGTCGCCGCCAAGCCTCCGCTCGTCGGTCACACTCCTCTTCAATTTCGTGCCTGGCGGGCCCGGCTCGTCGTTCCTATACGCCCTGCAGTCGGGCGATGCCGTGCAGTTCAAAGGGCCCGCGGGCACGTTCGCCTTGCACGACGCCCCAGATCGCGATCTCCTGCTCGTGGCGACCGGCACCGGAATCGCACCGCTCAGGTCGATTCTCCTCACGCGCCTGGAACAGCCGGGCGACGGCCGGGTCCGGCTCGTGTGGGGACTCCGGAGCGAACGCGATCTGTACTATCAGGACGAGCTTCGCGCCCTCGCCGGCCAACACCAACGGTTCTCGTATGTCACGACGTTGTCGCAGCCGTCGGACCAGTGGACGGGCGAGACCGGTCGCGTGCAGCGAATCGTCGAAGAGCGGGTGGAGTCGGCGGACGGGCTCTCGGTGTACCTGTGCGGCAACAGCGGCATGATCAAGGCCGTCACCGATATCATCAGGCATAAAGGCGTCTGCCCGATCCACCGCGAGCAGTACTACCGCGACCGCGAGCCTACGCTAGAGGTCTGAGTCACCTCCGGTGACCGGTACTGGTTCATATTGGACTGGCGGGCCCTCCCAAGCTCCCTTGCACTGAGAGCCGGAGCCAGACCACTTCGAGCGCGCGTTCGAGCAGTCACGTCGCCTCACGGGTTAACCAGCCGACGCCGCTGAACCCGTCGTCGTACCGCGATTGCGATCGCATCAACCGCGCCGTCGATGGTGCGTGACAGTGTGGAATCCGTTTCGTTCACCACAACGCTCGGGAGTCCACTGAGCACCACTTTGATCTGGCATCTCTGATCGCGACCGCCTTTCGGCCCGTTGGTATCAGAAAGACGAACGGTAATCCGTTCGATTGATGAACCGAATTTGCCGAGCTTCATTCCGAGCTTTCGGCCGATGTAGTCGCGGTCCTCGTCATCGATCGCTCCGCCGATCACGCGAACGTGCGCGGGCGGTGACGGTCCGCTCTTCCTGTTCCGTGTCAGCTTCACCGGCCTTGGAAGGGACGGCGGCAGCGCCGCTCGCGGACCCTCGGGCGCGATATTGGACGCCGGATTGAGGGGAAGAGTGTTGGTAGTCATGATGTCTCTGAGACGCATTCAATAAGCTCCAAACGTTGATTGTTCGTCCGACCGATCGCCGGCTGTCTCTGTTTCGGGCGCCTCGGTATCCACCAGCCATGCACCGATGATTCTGTCGGACTGACCGGCGAGAGTCTGACGACGATGGTGTGATACAGCAAAACCTCACCTGTTGTTGCTTTGAGTGGTTCGTTTGGTCGCCGTATCGCCGGAGCTCTTCTTTTCCGTACGCGCGACCGCGAGTGCCACGGCCCATGCAATCCACAGCATCGGTCGCCTCACGACATTCCTCGCCGCGAACGAACGGCGGCCACAACCACCACGCCAACACTGAGCAGAACAAGGACAAGCACGACGATGTCGCCGATGAGCATTGTTGTTTCTCCCTAAAGAACGAGTACGGCCGTCCGCACCCCTAACCCCGGGACCTTCGGAGTACGAACAGACCCCGGTCGGTACGACGCAAGAATCGCGAGTCGATCAATGAGTTAAGCAGCGCTTCACACCTGCGCGGCTCCAAGCACCAGAGGCGTTGCGCCTGTTCAATCGTGAGACACAACCCGGGCATCTCGAGAAACTCAGCTCGGATTCGCCGAACGAGGCGCTCGTTGGTCGACTGGCGCTCGGAAGTACTCGCCACACGCGAAATCGAGGTCGTCCACGACGGCGGATCGCTCGCGGGGAACGAGTCGTCGAGGACCTGGTCGACGTTCGGCGCCGGCCGCCGTTCTCGCAGCCTCTCATGCTGTGAACGCGTTTCTGGCGACGCCTTCATCCGTCGCTCCTGTTGACCAGCACCCGGATCGGCTGCCTTGTCGATCAAGTGGATCGTCATGCCGCCTCCCGATCTTCTGCGTCGACCCAGCGAGGAACGAACGACTCGATTCGCGTGGTCCGTTCACCGCGGATGGTTCTCTTCACAAGCAAAGTGAGAACGGTCAGCAACGAAGCCGCCACGTACCCGATCAGCAGCACGTTTCCCGTGAACAGCGCCAGAGCGACGATCAACACAAACCCCAGGACGACGATTCGACTCATCACGTGTCATTTCCTCCTTTTCACCGCTGTCATCGCAAGGACCGATCCGATCGACGCCGAAGCGACCACCGGTCGATCTCCTTGTGATTCCTGTGAATTTCGAAAATCAGCTCCTTCGCGCCGCTCACAACGAACATTTCAAGATGCAATGCCATTCAAGAGTGAAAGGCGCGCCATGCGTGAAAACCATGCGAATCAACACGATTTGCGGCGCGGCGCATTGGCCCCGGCCTTGCCTAACCAATAAGCAGCGACTCGATTTCGGAAGCGCGTACGCGACGCGCAACCAAGAGTCGCCGACCGCGCAGGCGCACATGTCGCCGCGCGGTCCCTTTCCTTTTCTCTGGCGCCGATATGGCGCCGCATACAAGAGACGTGCGACGGGCAACGACGATTCGGCAACGGGTGCCGGCAGCTCCGGACACCTTCGACGCGGCGCGGGACTCAGTTCGATCGGCTCGCCGATCGATTGCACCTCGATGCAGCGATCGCGTCGATCGACGAGACGCCGCATACCTCATTGCGGTGGATCGTGTGGCGAAGGCGTGCAGGGCACGTTGGAGGGTGTGACGATGAGCCTCTATCGATCAATCGCGACCGCTGTCGGAACGCGCGAAGCGCTCGACCTGGCACACCGTCTGGCCGGTTGGCACGACGCAATGGTGATGCATCGCCGCCGTGCCGGAGACGAAGCCGGCCCGTCGTGTGACGTTGATTGCCCGCACGAGCGGGCCGAGTCGCTGTGGCTAGAGGCCCTCGAGGTGTACGGCGAGAGGGCGCGGGAGTTCGCGTTCCTCCGCAGCTTCGGTGGCGCCTCGACTCGTCAGCAGAATGTGAGCCCGGCAGAACTGCGTGTGTGATTCGCGATCTAATGCGGACCCCGTATCAATCGTAAACCGCAATAAAGGAGAGTCATGAGGACTGGTTTCGTCCTATCGACTATCGCGCTTGGCACTCGCGCTTTGAATCATCGCAGGAACCTCGGGAAGCCGCCTGCTCACGCGCGCCCTCATCATCGGTTTCGCTCCCGCGGTCTGGGCTGCCTCATATGTGATCGAACGGCTCACGGGCCGTGACAGTGGCACTTCATCGCACCCTACCCGTATCCATGGATGCGCGAAAGCGGCGACGCGGCATCGACGCCGCCGAACGCCCCTGGGAACCTGTCGACAACATCGTCGAAGCCGACGACCGTTCGACACTTGCGTTGGCCGCTTGACGGCATTGAACGCAGTCCGTGGGGGGCTGTATTGTGTGCCCATGGATGACCGGCGCCTGCAACTCGTCGAACTGCTCGACTTTCGGCCGGATGAAGGTGTCATTCGGCTCCACGAGCAGCGAGTGGTCATACTCAGCGCGGCCGCGATGGGCCTGTTGCGAAAAGAACTGATTGACACGCTCGGGGCCGAAACCGCGCGCCGTCTTCTCATGCGGTTTGGCTTTGCCGACGGCTACCACGACGCCGTCAGCCTCCGCGATCGTGCCGAATGGTCCAATCCACTCGACGGACTGCGAACCGGCGCGGTTGTCCACACACTCGAAGGCATTGTGCGAGCCGATCTCACGTCGGTCGAATTCGATCCGGAGACCGGCCGCTTCGAGGCGGAGATCGAATGGCACGATTCGTATGAAGCTGAGCAGCATGTCCATCATTACGGCCCCGGCTCGCAGCCCGTGTGCTGGTCGCTGATCGGATACACCAGCGGCTATGCCAGCGCGTGCTGCGAGCGCGAAATCTACTTTCGCGAGTCGTCGTGCCTGGGCGAGGGGAAGAAGTTCTGTACCGTCGTCGGTCGTGACGCCGCAGGCTGGGGCGATGCGATCGAAGGCTTACGCCAGGATTTTCAAAGCAAGGATCTCGGCCAGGAGGTGGAGCGGCTGCGGTCGGCCGTCAAGCGCCGATTGCAGGAGCTCGCTCGGCGGGAGCGCGCCCTGGAAAAGCGTGAGCGGGAACTGGACGTGCTTCGCGAGCGAATCGCACGCCACACCGCGTCGCAGCACTTCATCGCCCGTAGCGTGGCGATGCAGGAGGTGTTGGAACTGGCCGCGCGTGTGGCGCCCATCGACACGACCGTGCTCGTTTATGGCGAGAGCGGGACAGGCAAGGAATTCATCGTTCGGATGATTCACGAGCAGAGTCCACGTGCCGGGGCGCCGTTCGTGTCGATCAATTGCGCCGCGTTGACCGAAACCTTGCTCGAGTCAGAGCTGTTCGGTCACGTTCGCGGAGCGTTCACTGGGGCGTCTCGGGACAAGGCTGGACTGTTTGAAGTGGCAGGCTCCGGAACAATTTTTCTCGATGAAATCGGGGAGGTCGCCGCGACCGTTCAAGCCAAACTGCTCCGGGCATTGCAGGAGCGCGAGATCCGGCGCGTCGGCGCTGAGCGGACGATCAAGGTGCACGGTCGCGTCGTCGCGGCGACTAATCGAGATCTCAAGGAAGCCGTTGCGAAGGGCACGTTTCGGGAAGACTTGTATTTCCGCCTGGCGGCGTTCGTGATTACCGTCCCACCCCTGCGTGAACGGCGCGACGACATCCCTGGATTAGTGCACGAATTCGTGCGGCGCTCCGCGGCGCGGTTGAAGAAAGACCTTAAAACGGTTTCGGCGGAAGCCATGACGGCGTTGATCAACTACCAATGGCCCGGCAATGTTCGCGAGCTCGAACATGCGGTCGAACGCGCAGCAATCCTGGCGCACGGCACCACGATCACACTCCGAGAGCTGCCCCCGGACGTGACTCAGAAGAAGAAGGGGGCTCCACTTGGGGATCCCTTGAATATTCGATCGCAGGAACGAGAGTTGATTCGCCGCGCGCTCGAGCGCTTCAAGGGCAACCGGAAGCGCGCGGCCGAGGCCCTGAATATCAGCACCGTGACGCTCTGGCGAAGAATGAAGCAATACAAGCTGACGCCGTAGCTGTTGCCGCTGGCGCGCAACTTGCCTTCGTGTCTGTAATGCGAATCAGGATTTCCGTTATCGACATTCCAATCGCCGACCAGAAACGCGCGTACGCCGAGTACCGCGTCTTCAGGGCCATCGCGCCATACGTCGGCGCGGTAGACGTCGTGGTCGGACGAAAGTCGGCGGCACATCGTCAATTCCTCTGCACCGTCACGGTCGATCTGGGCCGCTCTGGCCATATGAAGACGCAACCTCGCGGGACGCACCCCAGCGCGGG
>Ga0207701_10002851_pt1 | contig 17856 bp, 19 predicted proteins | sample KBSSwiSSwithPhiX_FD_184294 | JGI IMG/M metagenome (GOLD analysis project Ga0207701, IMG submission 184294) | Switchgrass rhizosphere bulk soil microbial communities from Kellogg Biological Station, Michigan, USA, with PhiX - S5 (SPAdes) (version 2) | ecosystem: Environmental > Terrestrial >... | reverse complement strand
CGGGCGCGTTCGGAATGACCTCGCGCACGGCGAACTCGAGCGTCGGATGTCCACCCTGCGTCTGCGTGATGCGCGTCGGGAATGCAAACCCGCCGAAGTCTGCGTAGCCGGCGTACGTGGTCACCACATCGGTCTCGCCCAGCACGGCATCGGGAATGCGCGACTCGACGCGCACGACGCGACCGCCGTCGACGTAGGCTACGGCGCGAAACCGCTTGGGCTCGGTGAACGTCAGCGTGGTCATCGACGCGCTCCCGACCTTGCCCGTACCGACTTTCGCATTGTTGCGCAGCGCGGCCTTTACGACTCCGTAGGGCGTGATCCAGAGCGCGTGAAGACGCTCGGCGACGAAGCGCGGACCCGGAGCAGGACCGGCGGCCGTCTGGTTCCAGGCGAAATCGCCGTACACATACTGGTCGTTGCGCTGCATTCCCGTATGCGGGTAGCCGCCGCCACCGAGCGCCTCGGCGCGCGTCAGCACGATCTCGTCACGTGCCGCGCCGGTCTCGTAGTTGACCGTGCGCGTCCATGAATTGAGCCTGATCTTCGGCCACGCTTGACCGGGCTTGTACGCCTGCCCGAACGTCCAGCCCACGCCGTCTCCCGAGTAGCGAACCGACTTGAGCTCGTTGGCGCGCAACCCCGCTGCGATCCGTTCGAGCGTCGCGTCGGCGCCGTGCGCGCTGCTCGCAGAGCCGATGCTCGTCAAGGCGGCGACAGCTGCGATTGCCCACGGGTGTGCTCGTGCCATGACTCCTCCTGATGTTTTCAAGCCCAAAGGCGCCAGCGCCGTCTCCGGCATAGCTGGTAACAACGACCGTTCAGCTTCATTCCACTGGGCTCTCGGCGCCTCGATCAGTCTAATGGCACCCAACGATGCCACGAGCCCTGCGGGGTCGGTCGATCGAGCCGGCCCTGCTCGCCGGCCGATCGACTAAGCGCTTGAATCGGCTGGCTTCGGCTTCGGCCAGGTCATCGGGAATGGCTTGACCTGTCGCCGCCGCCGGCGTAGCGTGCGCACCGCTTGGCCGAGTAGCGTTCGAGTGCAGCCGGCGCCCGCAGACTGGTATCGGGGGCACCGCTGACCTCGTCTTGATGATCGCAAACCGAGGGGGTAAGCGATGACGAATAGGGTGGCGTGCGTGCTGTTCGCGGCGGTATTGGGTTTGGGGGCGTGCGCATCGTTGAACGGCGGACGGTCACCGGGCTGGCAAGTCCCGCTCGGGAAGGCAACGGCGACGAGCTACGCCGAGTTCGATAGCCGGGGTGCGCCGACGGCGATCGGCGTGGCGATGCCCGCCGCGGCGCTCGACGGGCTCCCGGCCGGCTCGGACAATCACCACTGCACGGATCGCGGCCGGGACGGCAGCATGGGGGGTGCAACGCAATGCATCCACACGTTCGAGCACGTGATTCCGCTGCCCGACGCCGCCGCGCGGCGAGCGGACATTCCATTCAAATGGGTGCTGCTCAACTGGAATCCCGTCGGCCACATTCCGCCGGGTATCTACGACGTCGCGCACTTCGATATCCATTTCGTCATGGTTCCGATCGCGGACATCTTTGCGATCGAGGCGGGACCGTGCGGGCCGGAACGGGTTCGTTGCGATCAATTCGAGATCGGCCGCAAGCCGTTGCCGCCCAATTACGTGCACGCGGATTTTCGCGACGTGAGTGCGGTCGTGCCGGCGATGGGCAACCACCTGATCGACGTGACGGGGCCCGAATTCAACAAACAGCCGTTCACGCACAGCTGGATCTACGGCGTGTATGACGGCAAGGTGATCTTCTACGAGCAGATGGTCACACGCGAATACCTGTCGGGCAAACCGAACGGATGCACGCCGATCAAGTCGCCCAAGGCAGTCGCTGTGGCCGGGTTTTATCCGACGCTATCCTGCATGCGCAGCAGCCCCGCTGGCGAGATCACGGTATCGATGGAAGGATTCGTGTTTCGCGACGCGAGCCCGCCTGATCCGATCGCCGCTATGCCACCCGATCGCAAACCATGACGCTGTGGTTCGCGTCGTCATGAAACAGGCGGCGCGAACCACAGCGTTTCATCGTCGTCCCATCGTTGCAAAAGGAAATTTCCATGAAGCTCTACTACCATCCCGTGTCGACGACCAGCCGGCCCGTCGTGCTGTTCGCCCACGAGTCCGGCATCGAACTCGACTACCAGGTCGTCGACCTGTTCACCGGTGCGCAGTACACGCCTGAATACCTGGGGATCAACCCCAGCCACCAGGTCCCGGTGCTCGAGGACGGCGATTTTCGGGTCACCGAGAGCTCGACGATTCTCAAGTATCTCGCCGACAAGGACGGCTCGGCTGCCTATCCGGCCGACGCGCGCAAGCGGGCGCGAGTCAACGAGCGGATGGACTGGTTCAACACGGGCTTCTACCGCGACTTCTCCTACGGGTTTCTCTACCCGCAGATCTTCCCGTTCTTGCGCCGATCCGACGACATCGTCCAGGCCGGCACGATCGCATTCGGCAAGGAGAAGGCACTCGGCTGGCTGCAGATCCTCGACCAGAGCCTGATCGGGCCGCGCAACAACTACCTGTGCGGCGACTCGATCACGATCGCCGATTATCTCGGCGCGATGATGGTGCTGGGCGGCGAAGTGATCGCGTGCAACTTTGCCGCGTATCCGAACATCTCGCGCTGGATGGGCAACATGAAATCGCTGAAGAACTGGGGGAAGGTGAACGAGGCGTTCTATCAGTACGTCGTGGATCCGAACAAGGGCAAGCCGTTCGTCAGCCTATAAAAAAACCCCCCGAACTCGCCGTTCGGGGGGCTTCGAGGTAAACGATCCTGCCGTGTGCTACTTCGTTTTAACGTTCAACCAGTGCATTCGCGCGTCGGTTGCTACGGGGAGCGTCGGAACATGCCGACGAGCAGCGAAACCACGAACAGCGCGAGGAAGATGAAGAACAATATCTTGGCGATCTCAGCAGCACCGACGGCAATGCCGGTAAAGCCGAACACGGCCGCGATCAACGCAACGACGAAGAACACCGCAGCGTATTGCAACATGGCAAACCTCCTGATACAGAGTTGATCAACCCGCGACCTACGGTTTTAGGACAACATCGCGGTACTACTCGTCGAACGAGGCGGCTACCCTGAACCGCCCGAAACGATCGAAGTCCGGCTCGGCGTCGATTCCAAAATCGCCGTCGGCCTGAATGGCTTCCAACACCGCCCAGTCGTCCGCGTAAGGCAGATCGCTCGCATCGAGCAGCGGTATCGTGGCGGTGGGCGCGTCCATGTACGCAAGTTGAGTGGCCATCGGTCACTCCTCGCCGCCGGGCTTGGGCGACCGGGCAGCATCGGGTGCTAAGTTTTCGCTCTTCCGATTCAGCGCCGGATCCTCGCCTTTCGCATGCCGCTTGCCCTCGGCTTCCGCGGCCTGCATCTGCAAAGCGTCGGCGTCGGACTTCGGAGCGGCATCCTGGGCGGCCTTGTCGACGCGACCCGACTTGACGAAGTCCCGCGTCGCGTCGTTGTACTGCTTCGACGCCGCGTAGTTGCCTTCGCCGTGCACGTTCTTCTGGGCCTGCTGGCCAGCGCTCTTGCCGGAGTCCTGCGATCGGCTCGATGCCTGCCCCTGCTTCGTCTGCTGCTTGCGCATTCAACCTCCCGAGCTTCCGACACTTCTGCGCCAACGGGGCGCCGATGCGAAGAGATTGTGGCGAGCCCGGACCCGGTGTGCAGTCGGCGCGGCACTGTTCGTGAAGTCGGCGCGGCTAGAGTCTCTTGTCGCCGGCAGTCCTACGCGTAAAGACAGCCTAGCGTGACGTCGAAACCGCAAGCGTCGTCGGCTCGGGCTTCCGGATGCCGGCAGCGGGATCGTCCTCCGCCGCGAACGAAACGCTGGGCATCCGGCCCTTGACCTGGCCGAACATGGTCGCAAACGCGACGTCGGCGGCGTCGCGTCCCGTTCCGATCCGGATCAGGCCGGTGAGCGGCGTGATGCCGGTCGGATCAAACAACCACCACCGGTCGCCGATGTACGCCTCGACGTACGAATGGAAGTCCGGCGGTCCGAGTTCTGCGCTGGCGCCGTAATCGACCCCCGTGACGAACCGGGCGGGGTAGTTGAGGCTACGCAGTATGGCGATCATCGAATGGGCGAAGTCGCGGCATACGCCCATCCGCTGCTCGAGCGTCTCCAGCGCCGACGTGCGCACTGTCGACGTACCGACGCGAAACTCCAGTTGCGAGCGCACCCACTTGCACACGGCATCCGCCTGCGCGAACCCCGAGGGCATGTGGCTGAACTCGCGGAAGGCGAGCTGCTGGACCTGGTCCGCCTGGCAGTAGCGGCTCGACCAGAGGAATGGCAGGGTTTCAGCCGGGAGGCGGTCGAGCGGCGTCGCGACGACATGTGCCGGCTCGGCCATGTAGTGATCGACTTCGACGCGGGCGCGGTAGCTCACATGCAGCGGACCGGCCGGCGCGCGCAGGCGCAACAGGCGATTGCCGAAATGGGGTTCGATCTCCACGCGCCAGTCCACCGCGGGATCGACGGAGAGCGATTCGTCCAGGACGCGCTGTTGCGCCGACCGCGCGGCGTGGATCAGAAAGATGAAGTCGGACGGGCCGGATATTTCGTAGTCGAGATCGAGCGTGTAACCAATCCGGACGCGACTACCCACAACTTCGGCTGATTGATGTCGCATGGGTTTGCGCACGCACTGCAATCAGCCTGCAGGCAGGTCGAAGTAGGGATTGAAGCCGTGCGGCATCGGATCGCTGTCCTGGGCGCTGACGGCAGGATCGAAGTCGAGGAGCGCGACGGGACGCATCAACTCGGCGTCGACGAGCACCTTGCAGCCCGGCGTGAGGTCGAGTCCGGCCGCAGCGTACTGGGGTGCGACTGCCGTATCGGGATCGACGACGTACCAAGTGCGGCGCCGCTTGTGCGCGTTGACCGTGACGACGATCGAATGCAGCGTTCCCATCGGCGCGCAGGCCTGGCGCGCGCGCGCCTTGTCGAGCGGCGGCGGCACGCGTTCGCGCGACGTGCGCGGAACATGCTGATCAAGCTGATCGAGCGCTGCAAACGCCTGCGCAGAACGCAGGAACGCGCGCGCGTCGGAACGGGATTCCATTTTGTCCATGATGAGGGCCTTCTACCGGTGTAAACGATAGAGCAGCGCGCGTGCCAGCGGGGACGATCCGGAAATGTTCCGCCGAATCAACGGCGAACGGCCGCGCGCGCAATCGTCCCGGCGGCAGGAATTACCAGCAGGTGTAAAACCTGCGGCCGGTGGATGATTATGCGCCCGTCGGTTTAATTACTCCGCGTCAAGACCGAGCTGGACAATCTCCGCGGCGCGCAGCACTGCGCGCGCCTTGTTGAGCGTTTCCTGCCACTCCGTTTCCGGTACCGAATCGTGGACGATGCCCGCGCCGGCCTGCACATAGAGCATGCCGTCGCGAACGACTGCCGTGCGGATCGCGATCGCGAGATCCATATCGTCCTGGAAGCTGATGTAGCCCACCGCGCCAGCGTAGACACCGCGGGGCGAGTGCTCGAGTTCGTCGATGATCTCCATTGCGCGCACCTTAGGCGCACCGCTGACGGTGCCGGCCGGAAAGCTCGCTGCGAGCACGTCGAAGCTGGTGGTCGCCGCCGGCAGGTTGCCTTCGACGTTCGACACGATGTGCATCACGTGCGAGTAGCGCTCGATGGCCATCTGCTCGGTGACGCGAACGCTGCCCGTGGTCGCGACGTGCCCGACGTCGTTGCGGCCGAGGTCGAGCAGCATCACGTGCTCGGCAATCTCCTTGGGATCGCTCGCGAGCTCGCTGGCAAGCCGCTCGTCGGCGTCGCGTGTCGCGCCGCGCGGCCGAGTGCCGGCAATCGGGCGCAAGGTCACTGTCGACGCTTCCTTGCGCACGAGGATTTCCGGCGATGCGCCGACGACATGGAAATCGCCGAAATCGTAATAGAACATGTACGGGGACGGATTCAGCGAGCGCAGCGCCCGGTACAGCGACAGCGGCGACGCCGAGAACGGAAGCTCCATCCGCTGCGAAAGCACGACCTGCATCACGTCACCCGCCGCGATGTAGTCCTTCGCCCGCCTCACTGCCGCCTCGAATGCCTCGCGCCCGCCGGCACTCTCGGCACGCGTGACTTCGGTTGCGGTCTGGTGCGGGATCTCGATGGGCGTGCGCAACTTGCGCCGCAATTGCTGCAACCGCTCCTGCGCATTGCGGTACGCGTCGGCTTCGCCCGGATCCGCGTACACGATGAGGTAGATGCGCCCGGCGAGGTTGTCGATGACGGCGAGCTCGTCCGTCAGCAGCAGCAGCATGTCGGGCAGGTCGCCGAGCGGGCCGCGCTCGCTCGGCGCGTGGCCCGCGAGCTTGGGTTCGATGTGCCGCACGGTGTCGTAGCCGAAGTAGCCGGCGAGGCCGCCGCAGAAACGGGGCAGGCCTGGCTGCGGCGCGGCGCGAAAGCGACCCAGGAAGGCGCGCAGGAACTCGAGCGGGTCGCCGTCGTGGCGCTCGACGACGCCGCCGGCATTCTCGACCTCGACGTGCGAGCCCTTGACGCGGATCCGCACTTTCGCCGGCAGGCCGATGAACGAGTAGCGGCCGAAGCGCTCGCCGCCGACGACGGATTCGAGCAGGAACGTGTAATGCTGCTGCGCGAGCTTGAGATAGAGCGAAAGCGGCGTGTCGAGGTCCGCGAACGTCTCGAGCACGAGCGGAATACGGTTGTACCCTTGTGCGGCGAGCGCCTGGAATTCGGTCTCGGTCATCATGAGACCCCCCCACGCTTGCGGCTTGCGCCGCTGCGTTGCCCCCGAGGGGGTGGATTCGCGCCTTGGGGCGCCCCTGCGGCGCTCATGCGGAACCGGTCGTGCGCGCCAGCGCGGCGCGCATCGCGGCGATCTTCGCACGATAGTCGCCGCCGCCGAATATCGCGCTGCCCGCGACGAACGTATCGGCGCCGGCCGCCGCGATCGATTCGATATTGTCGGCTTTAACGCCGCCGTCCACTTCGAGCAGGATCGAACGCCCGGTTCGTTCCATCGCCGCATCGACGAGCTTGCGGGCGGCGCGCAGTTTGTCGAGGGCGTGGGGAATGAACGCCTGGCCACCGAACCCGGGGTTCACCGACATGATCAGAACGAGGTCGAGCTTGTCGAGCGTGTGCATCAGCCAGTCGAGCGGCGTCGCGGGATTGAAGACCAGCCCCGCCTTGCAGCCGTGCTCGTGAATGAGGCCAATTGTCCGGTCGACGTGGTCGGACGCCTCCGGATGAAAGCTGATGAACGACGCGCCGGCGGTCGCGAAGTCGGGGATGATCCTGTCGACGGGCTTCACCATCAGGTGCACGTCGATCGGCACGCGGGTGTGCGGCTTGATTGCCGCGCACACGAGCGGCCCCACGGTCAGGTTGGGCACGTAGTGGTTGTCCATCGCGTCGAGATGGATCATGTCGGCGCCCGCATCGACGACGGCGCGGACTTCTTCGCCGAGCCGCGCGAAATCGGCGGACAACAGCGACGGTGCAATGCGGTAAGTGTGCTTCATCGGATACTATAATCGCAGAAACCTGCGTACGAAACATCATGGCGGAGAGCAAACGCTACGAGATCACGGTCTCGCCGAAAGTCACGTTCCTTGCCGAACAATCGGACCCGGACAAGAGTCACTTCGTGTTCGCCTACACGATCACGTTGACGAACACCGGCAGCGTCGCCGCGCAACTCGTCAGCCGGCACTGGATCATCACCGACGCCGAGCAGCGGGTCCAGGAAGTCCGCGGGCAAGGGGTCGTGGGCAAGCAGCCGGTGCTGAAGCCGGGCGAGAGCTTCGAATACACGAGCGGCACCAGCATCGCGACGCCTGTCGGCACGATGCGCGGCTCGTACCAGATGCTCGCGGAGGACGGCCTCGCGTTCGACGTTCCGATCGCGTCGTTTACGCTGTCGATTCCCCGCACGCTGCACTGATACGCGTCGCATTGTAGGTAACGTGCCGCACGCGGCGCGCATCATTCGGACGGCGGTGCGCCGGAATCGCGCGGCGTTGGCCGCGGCGCGCGGCGCTTGCGAAGCGGGCCCATCGTCCACGCGACGATCGCTACCAGGATCGCGAACGCGATCAGTGATTCGAACAGCAACCATTCCACCGATGGCACTCCTCAACGCTGCTTCACCTGCAACGACCGGCAAGGCGCTGCGGACGCTCACGATCGGCGCGCTCGCTGCATTGGCCGGATGCCAGACGCCCGCACCGTCGCCGGTCGCGCCACCCGCCGGACCCGCACGCCCGATCTTCACCGCGACCGCTTTCAACGCGATGCCGGGCTGGAAAGAGGATCGCCCGGAGGCTGCGTGGCCGGCGTTTCGTGTCGGCTGCGCGGCACTCGTCAAGCGCGAGCGCACGCGTCCGCTCTGGCAGTCGACGTGCGCCGCCGCCGAGATCGTCGACGCGGAAAACCCGCTGGCAATTCGCCAGTTCTTCGAGGCCAATCTTACGCCGTACCGCGTGACGGCCACCGACGGCGCGGACGCCGGACTCGTCACCGGCTATTACGAACCGCTGCTGCGCGGCTCGCGCTACCCCGGTCCGGCCTTTCCGTCGCCGCTCTATGCGCCGCCCGATGATCTCGTCGTCGTCGAATTGGCGGACCTCTATCCGGAACTCAAGGGGAAGCGGGTCCGCGGACGACTCGAAGGGCGCCGCGTCGTTCCATACTGGCCACGGGCTGACATCGACGGCGGCAAGGCGAACGTCGCCGGCAAGGCGCTCGTGTACGTCACCGATCCCGTCGACGCGTTCTTCCTCCAGATCCAGGGCTCGGGCCGTGTAGCACTGGCCGAAGGCGGGGTGATGCGCGTCGGCTACGCGGACCAGAACGGCCAGCCGTTTCGATCCGTCGCTCGCGTGCTGATCGACCGCGGCGAATTGACGATGGGCGAAGCGTCGATGCAGGGCATTCGCGCATGGGGCCGTAAGCACCCCGAGCAGTTGCCGCAACTGCTCGACGAGAATCCGAGCTACGTCTTCTTTCGCGAAGTGCCGCCTCCGCTGTCCGGCTCGCTCGAGGCGCAGATCGACGGTCCGATCGGCAGCCTGGGCGTTCCATTGCTCGGTGGCCGCACGATCGCCGTCGATCCCCGCGCGATCCCACTCGGCGCGCCGGCGTTCATTGCCACGACCGAACCGCTGTCGGACACGCCGCTGCAACGGTTGGTGATGGCGCAGGACACGGGCGGCGCGATACGCGGGCCGATCCGCGCGGACTTCTTCTGGGGCTTCGGCGACGATGCCGGACGCGAGGCGGGCCGGATGCGTCAGCAGGGGAAGATGTGGATCCTGTGGCCCAACGGAGCGACTCCGCCGGCCGCAAGCATCGACTGAACGTGCTGCGGCCGACGCGCACTACGCGTCGGCGAGAACCTCTTCGGCCTGCTGGTCCGCGTGATAGGAGGAGCGGACCATCGCGCCTACGGCCGCATGGCGGAAGCCCATCGCGTACGCGTCGCGCTCGAACGACGCGAACGTGTCCGGGTGCACGTAGCGCAGCACGGGCAGATGCTGCGCCGACGGCTGCAAATACTGGCCGATCGTCAGCATGTCGATGCCGTGCGCGCGCATGTCGCGCATTGTCGCCAGGATCTCGTCGTCGGTCTCGCCAAGGCCCACCATCAGGCCGGACTTCGTCGGCACATCGGCGAACCGCGCCTTGAAATCCTGCAGCAGGCGCAGCGAATGCGCATAGTCGGACCCCGGCCGCGCCTGCCTGTAGAGCCGCGGCACCGTCTCGAGATTGTGGTTCATCACGTCGGGCGGCGCTTGCGCCAACACGTCGAGCGCACGGTCGAGGCGGCCGCGAAAATCGGGTACGAGCACCTCGATCTGAGTCTGCGGCGAATGCTCGCGAACGGCGCGGATGCAATCGACGAAGTGCGCAGCACCCCCGTCGCGCAAATCGTCGCGATCGACGCTGGTAATGACGACATAGCGCAGGCCGAGGGCTGCAATCGTCTTCGCGAGATTGATCGGCTCGTCGGCATCGAGCGGCAGGGGCCGGCCGTGACCGACGTCGCAAAACGGGCAGCGGCGCGTGCAGATGTCGCCCATGATCATGAACGTCGCCGTGCCCTTGCCGAAGCACTCGCCGATGTTCGGGCACGACGCTTCCTCGCACACCGTGTGCAGATGGTGCTCGCGCAGGATCCGCTTGATCTCGTAGAAGCGCGGCGACGACGGCGCGCGAACGCGGATCCATTCGGGCTTGCGCAGCCGTTCCACGGCCACGACCTTGATCGGGATGCGTGCAGTCTTTCCGCCGCCCTTGTGCTTGACGCCGGCCGCATTGGACGCCGCCGGTGTCGCTTCGCCTTGCGTCGCGTCGTCGATCATGCGCGCCACGAGCGCACGAGGCGGTGGGCCAGCAACGGCGCAAGCTCGGTGCCTGCCTCGTCCACGGTGCGCGCGACACCGAACGCCTTGACGTCGGTAACGGCAAGCCCTGGAAATCCGCAGGGATCGATGTCGTCGAAGGGCGAGAGGTCCATGTCGATGTTCACTGCGACGCCGTGATAGGTGCAGCCGTTGCGCACCTTGAGCCCCAGCGATCCGATCTTGGCCTCGGTGCCGTTCCGCTGCACGTAGATACCGGGTGCGGAGACATTGCCCGTTGCGGCGATGCCGCAGGATGCGAGCCATGTTATCACCGCTGCCTCGATGCGCCTTACCATCTCGCGAACGCCGAAACGCGCGCGCCGCAGATCGCTCAGCAGGTACGCGACGAGCTGGCCCGGCCCGTGATAGGTCACCTGGCCGCCGCGGTCGACCTTCAGCACGGGAATGCCGTTCGGGCGCAGCACGTGCGCGACGCGGCCCGCCAGCCCGAGCGTGTAGACGGGCGGATGCTCGGTCAGCCAGATTTCGTCGGCGGTCGACTCGGTCCGCGCGTCGGTGAACGCCTGCATCGCGCGCCACGTCGCCTCGTATCCCGTGGGACCGAGGCGACGGATCGCGACGTCGCTCAAAGGACCATCGCCACCATCGGCTGCGCGACGAGGTCGCGATAGAGATCGTCGAGCTGCTCGCGCGACGTCGCGTTGACGGTGGCCGTCAGCGACAGGTAGTTGCCCGCGCTGGACGTGCGCATCTCGAGCGTAGACGGATCGAAGTCCGGCGCATGGCGGACGACGATGTCGGCGATCAGCTGGGCGAACCCGTCCTGCCGGCGGCCCATGATCTTGATGGGGAACGCGCACGGGAACTCGAGTGCGCTGACTTGCGCGGCGACGGGGGCGGGGGCGGTCGTGTTCATCGGCTCAACTCCGGGCCGGAGGTCAAGGGTCCGGCAACGATCCTGCCAATATGCGGTCGCCTCCGCGCCGATGCAACCCGATCCCGCGCCAAGGCGCCGGCGCTGGATCAGCGGGCGTACATGTAGTCGCGCGTCAGCGGATGCGGCAGGCTGCCATCGGCGAGCGGCTTGCCCGCCAGCAACTGCCACAGCGACATCCAGCCACGATCGAATGCGTGCGCCGAGCCTGCCATGTAGATGCGCCACACGCGGAACTTCTCTTCGCCGACCTCGGCGCGGGCGACGTCAGCATTCGATTCCAGTCGATCGACCCAGTGCCAGAGCGTTCGCGCATAGTGCTCGCGCAGCGCCTCGCCATCGACGACTTCGAGGCCCTGGGCGGCGAGGCCCTCGATGACGCGCGACACGTGCGCGAGCTCGCCGCCGGGGAATACGTATTCCTCGACGAAGTCGCCCATGCCGCTGCCGAGGGTCTTCTGCGTCAGCCCGTTGTGCGTGATGCCGTGGTTCAGCACGAACCCCCCGGGCGCGAGGATCCGGCTGATCTTGCCGAAATAGCGGCCGTAGTTCCGCGGCCCGACATGCTCGAACATGCCGACGCTCGCGATCTTGTCGAACGCCTCGACGTCGGGCAGATCGGCGTAGTCGAGGAGCTCGACCTCGACGCGTCCCGTGAGCTTGCGCGCGGCTATCTGCGATTTCACATGCTCGAATTGGTTTTGTGACAGCGTGATGCCTTTGGCGCGGACGCCGTACTGCTCGGCGGCCCAGAAGATCAGTGCGCCCCAGCCGCAGCCGATGTCGAGGAACCGCTCGTCCTTCGCGAGCCGCAACTTGCGACAGATGTGATCGAGCTTCTGCACCTGCGCGTCGTCGAGCGAATCGTCCCAATCGTGGAAATACGCGCACGAGTAAACCATCCGCGCGTCGAGCCAGGTCCGGTAGAACGCATTGGACACGTCGTAGTGATGCGCGATGTTCGACTGGTTGTTGCGCAGGCGGTGTGCGAGGCCGAGCAGATGCCCGCGCAGGCCGGACCCGCCATGAGCGATCTCGCCGACCATCGACTCGGCGATCGCCAGCGCGCGCCTGGCACTGCCGGTGAAATCGACGTCGTTGTTCACGTACGCCCGCGCGAGACGGCCCATCGCCGGCGCTGCCAGCGCCTTCAGGCCGGCGAACGTGCGCGCGATGATGTCGAGTTCGGGCTCGGGGGAGAGCGGCACGCGTGCGCCGTCGGGCAGAACGACTGCGACCGGCAGGTCGCGTCCGGCGTAACGCGTTGCGATCAGCTTCTGGAGGGCTGCTGGCATCGTCTCGGTGCTGGTCGGTCGGGCATTCAAGTTTAGCAAGAGCGCGAATCGGCGCATTGTCCGACCGTTCAATCGAGGCCGTTCAGGCCCGCCCGGGCGCGCCGTCATGCGCGGTCGTTGCGTTACATTGCTGCCATGTCAGGCCCCGAACGCCATCCCGCCAACGGCATCCCGGCCTTCGACGAGCGGCAGCTGCGCGACGCGCTGGCGCAATTCGCTACCGGCGTGACGGTCGTCTGCGCACGCGGGGCAGACCAGCGCTACGTGGGATTTACCGCCAATTCGTTCAATTCGCTGTCGCTGTCGCCGCCGCTGATCGTCTGGAGCCTGTCGTACCGCTCGAGCAGCCTTGCCGCGTTCGACGCGGCCGAGCGCTACTCGGTCAACGTTCTGTCTACGAGCCAGGTCGATCTCGCGCGCCGCTTCTCGCGACCCCACGCCGACCGGTTCCAGAATGTGCCGATCCGGCTCGGCTGGTCGGACGCGCCGCTCATCGAAGGCTGCGTCGCGTGGTTCGAGTGCCGCCATCACGCGCGGCATCGCATCGGCGATCACGTGCTGTTCGTCGGGGAGATCGTGACCGTCGAGCGCGCGCGCGGCCATGGCCTCGTCTTCCAGCACGGCCACTACGGATCGATCGCGACGCTTCCGCGGAAGGACGACTCGAAGGAGTGACGCGCGGTGCCGCTCACGCGGGCACTGCAGCGCCGGTCTTCGCCTTCTGAAACGCTTCCCAGACGCGGCGGAACACCGGTCCCGGCTTGCCGCCTCCGAACGGTTTCCCGTCGACCGTTGTGATGGCAAGCACTTCCTTCGTCGACGACGACAGCCACATCTCGTCGGCCGCCATCGCTTCGGCGTGAGGAATCGCCCGCACGTCGAGCACCACGCCGACGGACTTCGCGACTTCGAGCGTCGCGTCGTAGGTGATGCCCGGCAGGATCAGGTTGTCCTTCGGCGGTGCGATCACGCGTCCGTCGCGGACGATCAGCACGTTGGAGGCCGACGCCTCCGTAAGGTGACCGTCGCGGAACATCACCGTCTCGATCGCATCGTGATCTACGGCAAGCTGGCGCATCAGCACGTTGCCGAGCAACGACGTCGTCTTCAGGTCGCAGCGCAACCAGCGGTTATCTTGTGCCGTGACGACAGCGACGCCGCGCTCGACCTGCTCGCGCGACGGAACGACGAGCGGATTGCTCATCATGAACACGGTGGGTACCACACTCGCCGGAAACGCGTGGTCGCGCTTGGCGACGCCGCGCGTGATCTGCAGGTAGACGGCCTGGTCCGCGTACGGCTGGCGTCCGATCAGGTCGGCGATCAGCGCCTCCCACTGCGCATTCGCATGAGGATTGGCGAGCCGGATGCCGTCGAGGCTGTACTGCAGGCGCGCGAGATGATGCGGCATCCGGAACGGGCGGCGTTCATACACCGGCACCACTTCGTAGACGCCGTCGCCGTAGATGAAGCCGCGGTCGAGCACCGAGATCTTCGCATCGGCCAGCGCGACGAACTGACCGTTCAGGTAAACCATTTGCGGTGTGTCGGACATGGCTTCTCAGCGGTTGGTGAACCAGAGCTTGACGGTATCGACCGCGCGACCGAACAGGTTCGCAGGCGGAACCTCCTCGAGCGCGATCATCGGAAATTCCGCGACCTGCTGACCTTCCAGCGCGACCTTGACCACGCCAACCGGCTGGCCGTTTTGCACCGGTGCGATCAGCGGTTCCTTCGATTCGAGTGTCAGCGCGAGCTTGTCCGCCTTGCCCTTGGGCAGGGTCAGGTAGCGGTCGGCGACAAACCCCGCCTTGACATCCTGCGCCGAGCCTTTCCAGACGCGCAGCGTGGTCACCGGCTTGCCGGACTGATACAGCGCAATCGTGTCGAATGCCTGGAAGCCCCAGTTCAGCAGCTTCTGACTCTCGGCGGCGCGCGATGAATCCGACGCGGCGCCGAGCACCACCGACACGAGCCGGCGGTCGCCGCGCTTGGCGGACGCGATCAGGCACCAGCCCGCCGCGTCGGTGTGCCCCGTCTTGACGCCGTCGACGTACGGGTCCGTCCACAGCAACCGGTTGCGGTTCGATTGCGTGATGTTGTTGTAGCGGAATTCCTTCTGCGAATAGATCGGGTAGAAGTCGGGATAGTCACGGATCAGCGCTGCGGCGAGCTTTGCCATGTCCGCCGCGGTCGAGTAATGCTGCGGATTGGACAATCCCGTCGCATTGGTGAAGTGCGTCGACGCGAGCTTCAGCCGCGCCGCCTCCGCGTTCATCCGTTCGACGAACGCTTCCTCCGTGCCCGCGACGAGCTCGGCAACGGCCACCGATGCGTCGTTGCCCGACTGGATGATGACGCCGTGCAAAAGCTCGTCGACGCTGACCGCCTTGCGCGGCTCGATGAACATCCGCGAGCCCTCGGCCTTCCACGCACGCTGCGATACCTGCACCATCTGCGATGGCGTGATGGTTTTCGCGCGGATCGCGCCGAACGCGACGTAGGCGGTCATCAGCTTCGTCAGCGACGCAGGATCGCGGCGCTCGTCGGGATTCGCCGAGCCGAGCGTCTGGCCGGACAACGTATCGATCAGCACCCACGAAGCAGCGGCGATGCTCGGCGCCCCCGGTGCGCCCTGCGCCTGCACGACGACCGGTGGGTTGGCGGTCGGCGCGGGCGCGGGGGCCGCGGCGGGCGCCGCTTTTCGTGCGGCGACGATGACGGGGGATTGCGCAGTCGCGGAAACGGAAAGTGCAGCGAATGCGCAGAATAGTGCGCAGGTGAGCGTGAACGGACGCATGGACAGCGATCGTAAACGGCCGATTATACTGAAAGCCCTCCGTGCGGACGCCTTCGTGACCCGATCGTCATGCGATATCCACCACCCTTGCGAACGCTTGCATCCGTGCTGCTGTGCATCGCGCTCGCCCACGCCGGCATGAACGCCGCATTCGCGCACGAGCCCGATGCCGAGGAAGTTGCACTCGGCTCGCTCGTCGACGCCGAGCTTGCATTCGCGCGGATGGGCGTCGAGCGCGGCGTACGCGACGCATTCCTCGCCAACTTCGCCGACGACGGCATCGCGTTCGAGCCGGCGCCGGTGCGGCTGCGCGAAACGTGGAGCGCGCGCCCCGCGCCGGCCGATCCGCTGGCGCTGAAGCTCATCTGGAAGCCGGCGCAAGCCGGTGTCGCACGCAGTTTCGACATGGGTTACACGACGGGACCATTCACGCTGTCGAGTGCTGCGCAACCGGCGACCCGGCACGGCGTGTTCTTTTCGGTGTGGCAGCGCAGTCCCGGCAAGCCATGGAAGGTGCTGCTCGATGCCGGGATTACCACGCCCGGACCCGTGGACTTCGCAGCACTTGGAGTCGCGCCGCGGCCGCATTTCACCGGACGCGCGAATGTCGCCGTCGAGCGACGCAGGCTGCTCGAAGCCGAGTCGACGGCGTTCGGAAATGCCGCTGCGGGGATTACGCCCAATGCCTTTGCCCAGCAGGTCTCCGCCGAGGTCCGGCTGCACCGGGAGGGCTACGCGCCTGTCGCATCTCGCGCGATGGTCGCGCCGACGGTTGCGCGAACGATGTCGCACGTGGCGTGGACGCCGATCGACGCACGGATGTCGGCCGCTGCCGACATGGCGTTCACGTACGGCCGCTACCGCGAGACGGATCACGACCAGCGTGTCGACGAAGGCTACTACGCGCATCTTTGGCTGCGCGACAAGGCGGGCGCCTGGCAGCTCGCATACGACATCGCACTGCCCGCGCAGTCACGCTAACGGAATAGCCGCCCGTTGGCCGTGTTTGCGGGCCATAGAGTCGCAGGAGGGCGCGTGATGAAACGAATTATTGTCGGGCTGGCAACGATGTTGCTTGGCGTTGTCGCGGTGCCTGCGGACGCCGCGTTCCACCTGTTTCGCATCGACCAGGTTTATTCGAGCGCGGACAGCACCGTTCAGTACGTCGTGCTTCGCGAGTCGACCGGCTCGAACGGCGAGAATTTCTGGGCGGGCCAGCGGCTCGAAACGACCAGCGCCGGTGGCGCCAAACAGCAATTCGTGTTTCCGTCGAATTTGCCGTCGTCGAGCACGGCGAGTCGCAGGGTGCTGGTCGCGACGGCCAGCTTCGCTGCGCTGCATCTCGTCACGCCCGATTACACCGTGCCCGACGGCTTCATTCCGCGCGGCGGCGGCAAGGTCGAATACGCGGGCGGCGTCGACGAGGTCGACTTCCCGGCGTTGCCGACCGACGGCGCGACGGCGTTTGATCGAAACAATCAGCCGGTTGCAGCGACGCCGACGAATTTTGCCGGCGCCACGGCAACGCTCACCGCAACGGCGCCACCCCCTGCAGGCTCACCCGATTTGAATCAGCACGGGCTGACGGGGTCATGGTTCGAATCCGCCACGAGCGGCCAGGGCATCGAGATCGAGGTCTTTCCCAACCTCACCGGACCCGGTGTCTCGCTCGTTCAGGGCGCCTGGTTCACGTTCGACAGCGCCCCCGCTGGCGGGGTCGACCGCGAGCGCTGGTACACCTTCAATGGCCCCGGCCAGAGCGGCGGCGCCAACGTCCCCGTCACGATCTTCCAGAACGTCGGCGGCAATTTCAATGCGACGCCCGTCACGCAAGCGACCCAGGTAGGCACGGGCACGCTGACATTCGCGGATTGCAGCAATGCGACGCTCAGCTATGCGTTCACCGACGGCACCGGCCGCACCGGCTCGATCGCCTTGACGCGCCTCACGCCGAACGTGACGTGCACGGTGGGAACGGCTCCGGCAACCAATGCCGACTTCGCACTGTCGGGCAACTGGTTCGACGTGTCGACGGCGGGACAAGGCTTCGTGTTCGACGTCAATCCGGTGTCTCCGGCCGTTTTCCTGACGTGGTACACGTACGCGCCCGCGGGGCAGATGCTGGGCGCGGCAGGGCAGCGCTGGTTCGTCGGTCTGCTGAAGCCGTACACCGTAGGAAGCCATTCCGTCACGCTGCCGCTGTTCGAAACGACGGGAGGCGTGTTCGATCAGGCCACCCTGCCGGCACCCGCGTCGGTTCAGGTCGGGACCGCGACCGTGACCTTCGCAAGCTGCACGTCGGCACAAGTCAGTTTCAACTTCACCAGCGGAAGCAGCGCCGGTCGCTCGGGCGCGATTTCGCTGGTTCGCGTGGGACCTGTTCCCCCGGGCTGCACGTTGTCGGCGACCAACATCATGCC
>Ga0207701_10002849_pt1 | contig 17864 bp, 16 predicted proteins | sample KBSSwiSSwithPhiX_FD_184294 | JGI IMG/M metagenome (GOLD analysis project Ga0207701, IMG submission 184294) | Switchgrass rhizosphere bulk soil microbial communities from Kellogg Biological Station, Michigan, USA, with PhiX - S5 (SPAdes) (version 2) | ecosystem: Environmental > Terrestrial >... | reverse complement strand
GCCGCCCTCCGGCAATTCCCAACAGCCACAAAGCTTTACGATCGCGCACTCGATATTCTTCCTAATGAGTTGTTCTTCATGGCGTCAAAAGCCAGCATCTACCAGGCCGAAGGTAACCTGCAGGAATCGGCTAAGTTGCTGGCCCATGTAACCGCGGAAACGAATTCGGACCCGGCTGTTCGGGTCAAACTCGCCCAATTGAGACTTGAACGAAATCAGACTGAGGCCACCAGGTTTGTGCAACCCCGACAAACTCGACTCTACTTTGCTTCTCCGATTGACAAGGGGATCAAGCAAGGCGGGCTGGCATTGATCCAGCGCGTTACTGGAGACCCCGCTCAGGCAAGAGCTTCGGCTGAACAGGCGCGCAACACGCTTGGGCCGCTCAGCAAGGAGCAACCAGATAACGCCTTCGTTGCAGCAGCGCTGGCGGTGGCTTACGCCGTGCTGGACGAGAAGGACTCAGCCCTGAAGGAAGCGGAGCATGCGATCGCGCTTGTGCCGAGTAATAAAGATCGGCTATCCGGGCCGGGGTTTGAAGAGAACCTAGCCCTGGTTGAGACGATTGTTGGCGACAACAGCCGTGCGATCTCAATTCTCAAGCAGCTGTTACAAACGCCGTACGGGGGCTGGCTTTATAGCCCGGCACCCATCACGCCGGCCCTCCTTAGGCTCGATCCGCTCTGGGACCCGTTGCGCGCCGATCCCGCTTTCCAAAGATTATGCGAAGAAAAGCAGCCGTGAACGACGAATCTAAAGAATGCCATGGACGGCCAAAATTTAGTTCTTGATGCCATGCACAGAGGCCGTGTTCTTCGTCTGCGATTCTAGCGTCCTGGCAATCTCAAAAACCTTTGTTCTCTTTTTGTCTCGCAACCGCGGGCGAGATTTTTCAAGATTCCTTAATGAAAACGACGACCCCATTCAAAAATTCGATCAATTGTTCGCTTTGGCGGAAAGATTTACTTCCTATTATACTCGTGCTCGCTTGCATGGCCTTCTTGCATGGAGCGCAGGCAGTCAGTCCCCCGCCGGATGGAGGTTATGCCGGTGGCAACATGGCGGAAGGACAGGATGCCCTTCTTAACCTCACGACCGGAATGTACAATACGGCGATTGGTCTGTTCTCACTGGAAAGTAACATCACCGGTAATTTCAACACGGCGATTGGCGCCGGGGGCCCTTCTTAGTAATACTGTAGACAACAATACGGCCACTGGTGCCGGGGCTCTTTTAAGTAATACCACCGGGGAAAGCAACACGGCGAACGGCGTGTTTAGCCTTTTTGACAACACGACTGGTGGCTCCAACACAAGCACTGGATTTGCTGCACTTGGTAACAACACCACGGGCAGCTTTAACACGGCCAATGGTACGAACGCTCTCCTTAATAATACGACTGCCAACAGTAATACAGCTACCGGTTTCCAAGCGCTCCAGGGCAACACTACCGGCGCCAACAACACGGCTAACGGCTTTAATGCGCTTGCTAGCAATACCGTTGGTTTTGGCAATACGGCCATGGGTTTTCAAGCACTCCAGAGCAACACCACCGGTAACGCAAACATCGCCATCGGCACTAACGCGCTGGTTGGCAACACCACCGGCGGCTCCAATACAGCTATCGGTAGTGGCGCGCTTTTCGATAACACTACTGGCGACTCCAACACGGCATTGGGCGTTTCAGCAGGGTCAAGCGTTATTACGGCTAGTAACGTTATCTGTATCGGCACCGAGGGAGCGAATGTAAACAACAGCTGTTTTATCGGAATATCTACTCCAACGTGCAGCCTATTGTGGGGATGGACCCCGATTCAGTGACAATAACAAGCACAGGAAGACTTGGCCGCGGTAACGTATCGTCGCGTCGGTATAAACATGACATCAAACCGATCGCGGAAGCCAGCGAAGTACTCTACGCGCTTAAGCCGGTCAGCTTCCGTTTTAACAAGGAATATGATCCAACTCAGACACTTGCTTTCGGCCTGATCGCTGAAGAAGTGGCTGAAACGGCGCCCGATTTGGTGGGACGCAATCCCAACGGCCAGCCCGAGTCCGTCCGCTACGAGCAAATCAACGCCATGTTGCTCAACGAATTCCTCAAGCAACATCGCAAAGTGGAGGAACAAGGAGCAATCATAGCCAGACAGCAAAAGCAGATCGAAGCGCTCAGCTCTGGCTTGGACAAGGTGAATGCCCAGTTGGCCACAGCGAGTCTGCCGCTCCGTACGGCCGGCGGAATTCAAGCGAGCAAGCCGAAGCCGGGAGCAAGAACGGCCCTGAATAACTAGTAAAGCGGTTTGGGCCTCAGGGGGTGAAGTTGTAGACGGATCCGTCGTCGTTTTCGCCCCCATGCACCGTGGCGCCGTAAAAGTTTCCAAATGCGTCGACAACCATCCCATTATAGGCGAACCCACCATCGGGAGGACCCTCGAACGCATGAACAACAGTTTCCGTCCAGCTGCCCCCGCCAACGGGAGCCAGCTTAAAAATCACGCCACGGCCCAAGCCACCTTCACTCGTAGTTCCATAAAGATTGCCAGCCTTGTCAAAAACGAGATTGCTGATGGGGCTATTGCCGTCAGTTCCTTGCTGGAAGCTGTAAATTACTTCCTCCGTCCATTCGCCGACAGGTTGCGGCGACAACTTGTAAACAGCGCCAATACCATTAGCTCCGCCATAATAAGTCGTGCCGTAAATATTGCCTGAGTCATCAAAAAGTAACGCGCCGTACGGAAAAATGCCGTCCGGTTGGCCCTGGAAAGTGTAAATTGTTCTGAAATCCCACCCTCCAAGTGCCCTCGGGGTGAGCTCGAAAACAACTCCGCTTCCGTTACTCCCTCCGGTGGTGGCCGCGCCATAGAGGTGCCCGTCGCGCAAAACCATCCTTCCAGCAGAGCCGCTCGAGCCGTCCGCGCCGCCGGTAAAGGCGTGAATGACCTTAAAGGTCGATGCCCCACTTGATAGCGGACCAATCTTGTAAATCGTGCCCAAGCCGTTTGCGCCGCCGGTAGGGGTCATTCCATAAATTCTCCCGGCGCGATCCACTGTTACTCTTGAGCCTGGCCCAGAGCCATCATCTCCGCCGGTAAATGCATGGATCACTTTCTGAGTCCAAGTCCCTTTGATGTTTGTCAGTTTGTAAATAACACCGCATCCGCCTTCGCAGGAACCCGACCCGCCCGTAACCGCAGTGCCATACAGGTTACCGTCGCGGTCGATTGTCACTCCTTTGTAAGGCTCACCTCCATCGGCGCCACCCGTGAAGCTGTAGAGCACGGTGTGCACCCAGCCATTAGGAGTGGGACTGAGCTGGAAAACTGTGCCACTGCCAAAATCGCCGCCGAGGACTGTGGTGCCATAAATGTTACCCACGCTGTCCGTCTCCAAATCCGTGTCGGCGTATTCGCCTTCATCTTCTTCACAGCTAAAGATGACGTTCGTCGTTGTCGCCGTAGCCGCAGTCAGGGACACCGCGAGCACGAACAGTAAAGTGGCTGCCTTGTTGAGGGGATTCAGTGCATTCATTGGTTCTTCCTTCCTTGTCCGGTTGGTTTTGATTTCTAGAATTGCGGGTCCGGACGAGACGAAGAACCGAGTGGGGAGGAAGTCCTCCGCCTGGGTTCAGATCCGCTTTCGCGGTGTTGAGTTTCGAAAAAATCCCTACAATATGTCAAGCCCCAATTTCCTACAGGCGCGTGCGTATTGCTCAACCCAGTTTTTCGGACCGGTTATCCGTTCCGACTGGTTTCCATGGCGGACGTCAGGCTCGGCACAATAACGCTAAGATCCCACGCCTAAGCCCGCCGTGATAGGCTTTAGGCCCTGACTCGCGACTCACAGTGGCGCTTAGCCTCTGTGAGCGTTCTTTCGGTCTTAGTCCTCGGTGATTATGCCAAAGAGACCGTGTTCTTCGTCCGCGATTCCGGCGGTAAAAAAGACTCCCTCGGCCTGAGGCAGAAGATCCCATAAGCCGTCGAATTGGAGGGGCGTTCCGTCGGCGCGCATCAGAGTCTCAATGAGGGTGCCCGTGTTTGGGTCGTAGTTGTTAATTAGGCCGTCACCGAAATTGCCGACCCAAAGTTCGCCTTCCACGAGCGCAAGGCCCCATGGAGAATTAAGGTTACCGTTTGAAACAAGGCGTCTCAGAAAATTACCGCTAGTATCAAACACGTTGACAAAGCCGTTGCCGGGACCGGGGACGTCATCCTCCCTCGCATGATCCTGAAGCGCATAAGTCACGAAAATTTCGCCATTGAAATTCCGGATTCCGAACGGTGCGTAACCCGCAGGTAGATTTGGGTCGACGAACCCGCCTGGATTAACCTTATGAAAACTTTCATCATAGGTTTCGACGTTGCCCGTGTGAAAGTCTGTTACGTACAAGAAGTTGTGACCATTGGCCACACCCAGGGTTGCGCCTTTATAGATTGCGCTGTTACGGCCACGGTTCCTGCCGTTATCAACGGCGATAATGGCGTTTGTCGGATCCACGTTCGGGTTCCAGCCTGAAATGGAACCGTCTTCGCTGACAAAGATAAACAGGGCAGGCGCCGAGGTTTGGTTTTTTGTCACCTGGAAGAACTGCGTACCATTGAACACGACTCCAGTAGGATTCCCTCCTTCTCGGTTTCGGGCGGCCGTCGGAATCGTCACGACTAGCGAACGCGCCGTGCCGTCTTGCCCGTAAAGGGTGGAAACACCGGTGCCGTTGTCGCTGACCCAAATCGTGCCGTTAGGCGAGACGGCCATGCCCCACGGGTTGACAAGGTTTTCATCGATATGCTGCGCCACACCCGCGATGTCGGATTGGAAGTTTGTCCAGGAGTAGGTGTCCCCAGAAGCGTTCGGGGCCGCCAGAATTGCCAGTGCCAATAAAGACCCGGCAATTTTCAAATAAAAAGAAGTTGTTTTCATAGGTTTGATGATTGCTTTAATGTAGCCAGAATCGCAACTGCCGATGCTAAGCGGTGTATTGGAATAGTAACGCCGCTGTTACTTTTGGCAGCGAGGCACCCGGCGTCTGTTGTAACCGCGTCGCTCTTTCGATGCGTCTTTCGGACCGATGCGCCTTTACTTTGCGGATTTTAAGAACTCGAGGATAGCGCGCTGTTCCTGACCGGTGATATTGGCGCGGAGACGCATGTGATGCAAAATCACTTCCCATTGCGCGTTATTGTACCTTGTGGGTGGTTGAATATTATGGCAGCGGCTGCAGTTGTTAGACCAAAGCTCTTCTCCGGTAAGGCCCATGTAGGAATCGCTCGAGACCGCGCTGCTTGAGTTCGTAACTGCCTTCCCGTCTGCTTTAGGTTCGGCAAACAGGTTCCAAGTCGCGCTTACGAAAAGTAGAACTAAGGCCGCAACGGAGCTGCAATTCTTTATCGTAATCATATCGTCGCTTTGGTTAGAAACCCATAGCTGTCTGAATAAACAGTGCGTTTCTATTGGGCTCGCCACTCGGCTTATCCCATTCATAAGCGGCTTTGAGTACTGTACTGGGGCTTAGCCAGTAATTCAGTCCGAACGTCCACCGAGTCTCCCACGGGTCGCCTAGTCCGCTCGGATCGCGACTCAAATGGTCCCAGCGGAAGATCAATTCGAGATTCCTTACGAAATCGATATCTACTTTGGTTGGGCGATAGGCGAGCTCCGCGTAACCGCCATCTTGTTTGCTTGTGAACGCAAGCGGTCCAAACCCAAGTGAACCATCGGGGTCATAGACTGCATGATCGACGTGGCTCCAGGCGTACTGAGCGAACAGATTGATGCGGCCTTTTAACAGATCAGAGTCGCGAGTCACCTCCAGGTCGACGGATTGAACGAAGGCTTGAACGTCATGAAAAGTAGTTCCCTGAAACCCAGGCTTGGAAGTCTCAAAGCCATAACCGACCTCGACTCCCGGGACCGGTAGAAAACCAACTCTGCCGCCGACTGCCTTGTTGTCGTTGTTATCGGTGTAGCTATTGAAGTCGAGCGTACCAGCGGTGCGAGCATCAAAGGTATTGAGAACTGGACCGTTGGAAACATAAAAAGCGTAATTAGCGCGGGTCGGGCCGATCGGGAAGCCTCCACGCACTTGCGCGCCGACGGATATATTTGGCAGGAGGCCATGGTAAACAGCGAGTGGACGGTCAGGCAGTTTGTTAATCCATTGCGGCTCGAAGCGTTCGACAAAAACATTACTCGGACTAAAGAATTCCCCGGCGCCCAGGGCTATATAATCATTGAGGAGATACGAGATCTGGGCATTTACAAGATTCACATTGGTGCCGCCACCGCTGGGCTCGATCTCCAGTCGACCGTCGAATAGCAGTTTCGGCGTCAATTCCCATAGGAAGATTGGATTGAAAGAAGCCGAAAATGTGGAGACCTGGCCGTTGCGCGCCTCGAACATGCCTTCGGCCCAGCCAGCAAGGAGAAATTTGGTCGTCCCAAGCAGTGAGTCTAGCGATTGAGCGAAAGGCTGGGCAACAGTGGGTGTAACCTCCTTTTGGGAGTCGTCTACAACTTGACCTTCAGGGCCCTCTGGCTTTGATGCCGTGCTGGCAACGGCCGGGCTTTCGGAAGTCTCTCGCTTTGGAGCCACTGTTTTTTCTTTCTTAAGAGCGTCCAATTCCTTCTTCATGGCCAGCAGCTCGGCTTTAAGCTCATCATATTCTTTTCTGGTAACAAATCCGTCTGTCGTCGTGTCCTGCGCGCGAGCCGAGACGATTGTTAGTAGAGCTGCCTGAATAATCGCTGCCGAATAACAACGATAGATCTTCACAAGAGCTTTACCTCCTGGCCAGCGATCGAAGATAGTTGATCACATTCCAGCGATCGGTAGGCGATAGTCGCGAGCCATAATTCGGCATTGGCTTTTTTCCGACAGTGATTTTCCAGAACAGCTCGCCGTCGGTTTGTTCTCGAATCAACGGATCGGAAAGTTTGGCCGGATGAATGCCCAGATCGGCTGCATCGGGTCCATCGCCGTTTCCCGTCTTTCCGTGACATGCCACACAACGCTTCAGATAGATTTTCTGTCCCGCTGCGAGTGAGGAGTCGCTTACAGCGACGGGATTTTTCTTTCGCGCTTCTGCTGCTGGGGCTGCCCACTTCGCTGTTGAGTCCGGTTGTTCTCCACTAACGGTGACCAGCGCGGAACCAAGGAAGGCCATGAGAATTCCAAGCCGCTTCACGTGAAAACGAAAAACCATGACTGACCGCCAAACTGCGAAACAGTATGACGGTGGTTCGGAGCGGGAAGCGCAAGGGATCACGCTCACTGCCCTACCAAGCTCCAACCCGCCGGAATAGCGGGACCGAAAGCGGCGCTGACGAAAACGTTATTGTTCAGATACCAGATCGCTGTTTGACGGGTGCCGGCATTGTAAAGCACATAGTCTGGCTTCCCGTTGCCGTTAAAATCGGCCGCGGCTACTAACGCCCAGCCACTGGGCGGCGTCGGGCCGAAGAGGCCGCTAACGAAAACGTTGTTATTTAAATACCAGATTGCTGTTTGGCGAGAAGCGGAATTGAACAACCCATAATCCGGATGGGTATCGCTATTGAAATCAGGCGCACCTCTCAGTCCCCAGCCGGCTGGAAGCGTCGGACCGAACAGACCGCGAATGAAAACATTATTGTTCAGATACCAGATCGCTGTTTGACGCGTCGCCGCATTTCGCACCACCCAGTCTGTGTGCCCATCGCGGTCAAAGTCAGCTACGATAGCCGTGCCTGCGCCAGACGGAGGCGGAGGAGGGGGAGTTGGGGTCGGCGTCGCATTCGCCACAGTGACCCTGCCTACCATATTGCAGCATGCCCCATGCGGAGTGCAGTAGTACGCAAACGAACCAACCGTATTGAAAGTGTGAGTGAACATGGCTCCCTGACTGAGAATTCCAGAATCCCAGATCCCGCTCGGGTGACCTGGAGTACCGGACGTGGTGCTATGACCGCTCGAGCTCCAAGTCCACTTTACGGTGTCGCCCGGGCGGATTGTCACGGAGGCAGGCGAAAAAAGGAACCCGCCGTTGCCAACCGTTACCGTGACTGTGGTGCCGCTGGCAACGCCGGGACATAAAATCAGAAGCGCAGTGATAGTCATCGCTGCTGCCATAACAGATGATAAAGAGTTTTTCATTGCATTCATACCTCAGCGTGAACGTTCTAATAATCCGCCTTCGCATACGATGCTGGAAAGGTAACGCGGTTGTTACCTTGATCGCTTGTCCGAGCGAGCGATCAAAGCGCGCGTTCTAAGTGGTTGAACATTCCGCCCTAACCGTCAGTCTTCGAAATAACGGACGGAGTTTATGATGGGTCGCGAATTGTGTAACCTACATGGCGCACCGTTTGAATGAGCGGGGGATCGCTGATTTTTCTTCTCAGGCGTCCGATGAAAACCTCTACCAACTTTGTGTCGTATTCGTGGGGATGTTCCCATACCCGTTCACATAACTCAGTACGCGTGAACACGCGGCCCGGTTCCCGCATAAGCACCTTTAGTAGCATGAGCTCGCGCGCAGACAAATGAATGTGGCGCGCGCCGCGATGGACCTCATGGCTTGCTAGATCGAGCGTCAGGTCACCAACATGAAGCTTGAGTGTGGGTTCTTCCGGATAACGTCGTCCCAGTGCATTTACGCGTGCTACCAGTTCCCCCATTGCGAATGGCTTTGGCAAATAATCGTCCGCGCCGAGTTGTAGCCCGGTAACACGGTCCTTCACTTCGCCGCGAGCGGTCAACATCAGCACGCGACTGACAAGATGTTGTGCACGCAGATGTCGGAGAACTTCGAAGCCATCCATCCCAGGCAGAATAATGTCCAGCACGATCAAATCGAACGGCGTCGCCGTTGTTTTATCCAGAGCTTTTTCACCGTTGTGGACGACAACTGGGTCGTGCCCGGCTTCGGTGAGCGTGGATGCAATTTGCCGCGCTAATACAGTGTCATCTTCAACCACCAGGATATGCATAAGTTTCTTAGGTAGGGACGGACCTTAAAACCGCGTCGTGAGTTGAGCTGCGACCAAGTGATTGTCGTTCCGTTGGCCAGTCGTTTCGCGTTGATAGCTATATTGAAACTTCAATTGAGTATGTGATGTAAAGCGGTAACCAACGGCCAAGTCAATCCTCGCGAGGTCTTCACTCCAGCGAGTGCTGCCGCTGGAAGGATCACTGACGTCGCCGAAGAGTTGCTGGTTCCAGCGAATCGCGCCGAAGAATTGCGGCGTAAACTTGTATTTCGCTTCGATATAGTAAGCAAAGGTGTCAGCGTTTCCTACTCGGGGCACTTCGAAACGTGCTTCATAAAACTCGACCCACACCTGTAAATGGCGCCAGGCAAAGCTGGCGTCTTGTCCGAGAACAAATTCCCGATAATCGCCGATGTCGCGTCCGGGCGGCAGTGTAGCTTCGGCTTCACGCCGAAAATATGGTCCTTCGCTCCCTGACAAACCAAAATTCCAAGCCTCGTTAGGCCGGTAGCCGAGTCGCCCACTGAACGTTGGATACTCGAAACCATTCTCGGTAACGTTCCAGGATTCTGGACGCGACGACAACGATGCATTCTTCATTTCGACAGCGTAATCAAATCGATCCAACCGGCCGGATGCAGAAATGCCACTCGCATAACTGGGTCCCCAGATTACCGGATTAAACGCGTACTTTTGGTAGTAGTAGAACCCGTAAATGAAGTCGAACACCGAGTAAGGTGCGAACTTGTCACGAATTGGCGTGACGTTTTCATAGACTATCGGCGCGTTGATGAAGGGGTTCTCCCAGGATAAATGCCGCGGCACCCAATTGCCGACGACCGTCGCGAACTTGCCGATTTGCAGCGTCAAGCGACCATCATCCCAGGGTGTTACGCGCAGGGCGTATTCGTCGAGGCGAATTTGAGCGCCGTTATCGCTCGGGTCAAAGCCGCGATCCAGCCGCGATTGTGAAAAGAAATAGACGTGAGACCCGGCTTGCGCGTCGAGAAAGAGTGTTAACCGCGGATTAAAAAGCGTGTCGATGCTACTGTCGATGAGGCCAGGCGCCGGCTGCTCGAAGTGATAGATTTCTAAATCGAGAGTGCCGCTTAAACGCACCCGCAGATTATCATGAAATGCCGAGGCGGTGAGAGTGGTGTCGAGCTGATCGAAAAAATCATCGATGTCAAAGCCGCAGGCTGTGCAGGCAAAAACGCACAGACTGAGGGCGCGCAGCTTCATGCAATAGCATTAACACCGTCCGCAGCAGGAAAGCGCACTTCAAATTCAGTCCAGTCGTTTTTCGAGCGAACCAGGCATAAGTCGCCCCCGTGCAGTCTGGCGAGCTCGCGCGCCAAATTTAGACCTATCCCGTGGCCCGAAACAGACAAGGGCGTCGAGCGATGATGGAAACGCTCGAAGATATTTTCGTTGGGCGGAATGGTGCGGCCGGTGTTCCCTACACTCAGCACAACATTTCTGTCATTGCAGTGTGCACTGACTCGGATTAACCCGCCAGGCCGGTTGTACTTTCGTGCGTTCTCGAGGAGATTCTGTACAATGAGGGAGGTATACCGTTTTTCTCCGGCTACAAATAAACCGGTGGCAAATTCCTTCTCAATTTTCACATCAGGCGAATCGGGAAGCGCGCTAAGATCATCGAGCCACTCTTCGACGAGTTGACTAAGATTCACAGGTTCGGACGCAATTTGAAGATGTCCAGCATCCATGCGCGACAAAAGAAGCAAATCGTCAATCACGCCAGTTAAACGATGCGTTTGATGGAGCAGGGCGGACAACTCTTCGTAAACCTGCGGCTTGAAACCTTCGCGAGTCAGCAATGTTTCCAAGCCGACACGAAGAACCGTGACCGGGCTTTTCAGCTGATGGGACGCATCGGCCGAATATCGTGCCGACCTCTCCAATTCCTGCGCGGTCGAGGCAAGCGCTGCTTCGGCGCGTTTTCGTTGCGCGCGATTCTCCTCCGAATCCAGCGCGAGTTTTTTCACGGGTGCCGAGAACCTGAGCGCCACCACATGGCTTGCGACGAAACCGCCTAACAAAAGCAACGCGCCTGCGCCGCCAATTTGCCAACGGAGGCGATGCAGTTGAGCCATCGAATAGGCGAGGGGATAAACGCAAATTTCGTAAGCGGCTGGAAACAGTGACCCAGGATTAAGCCGCTTGTAAAACAGAAGGTGAGGCGAGCCATCAACATTGACGCGAAAGTTGTTTTGCTCGCGATCAAAATTCGCGACCGCACTCGTTATTCTTTCGTTGAGAGATGCCTGTGCAGATTTTGGCAGCGAAGGCAAATGCAGTTGGCCATTAACCCAGACGCCACTTCTCATTCCGACCTCAGCGTTTTCCTCTTCAAGCTCAAGCGGTTTGAACCCGATGACGAGCGCCGAGATAACGTCGCCCGTATAGCTGGAGAAGATCGGCACAGCTATTACTTCGTCGATGGTTCCTCTGTCGGCCTCGGTATTTTCCCGGATGTAACCGATTTGTTGCGTATGGGGCAATCTGCTCAAGGCCAGTTGCGCTTCCGTTTTCGGATCCAGTTCACCCACGTCGTAGATATTTGGCGGCTTAATGACCGCACCTGTGCTGTCGAGAAACCGATAAAATCTTGCGTGCAACGATTGCGTGGCCTGTTCCGGCGGCGGTTCGTCGCCTTCCATTAAATCGCGCAGCTCGTCCTTCGCGCTGGGATACAGCAGGTCGATCGCATTATCTTCGATGGCCGCATGGATCCGTGGCTTGGCCGCAAGGGCGTTGCAGCGCTCTGCCAGGGCTGCGTGACGTAATTCTTCTAGCTTGTGCAGCGAAGAAATCTCGGCTTGGAAATTATCCTGCAAATTTCGTTCCGCATCGGCCGTAACCTTGCGCTGCGCCAGGTAGAAACCAAGGGCGGTTAACGTTACTACGATGACCATTATTGCGGTGAACAACCGAGTTCGAAAGCTTGCTACACCTTCGTCTCTCGCTTGAACCGCCGATCTCATGGGAAATCAACGTGCAGTGTCTGGCCATTTTTTAGCTCGACTGGTTTCTCGCGGGTGGTCCTGCTGTCGATCCACGCCTTGAGGGTATAACGACCTGCAGGAAGTCCGCCTAATCGAAAGTGCCCGTCCGGATCAGTCACTACGAAATAGGAAGTATTCAAAACCAGGATCAGCCCGCGCATGTGGTCGTGAATGTCGCAGCGCAGTGTGACCAGACCCGGCTTATCGAAAATTTGTGTCGGGATGGGGCGCTCCTCCGGGCGATAACGGCCAAGGTCGAATCGCTTCGCAGGTGAGTAGGAAAAAATGTTATGGTAAGTGTCGTCAAGATTCGGGAATTCAACCTTGGTTCCAACTTGTATCGGGAGAAGCGCCGGAATGAACGTCAAATCCTTTTGCGCGATCTCTTTCGTCGGCAACGAAGCTGGACTTGGGAAAACCCCTTCGAGATAAACTATCGCCACCGGTGGCTGCGTGGAAAGTACGCCGCCTTTGGTGACGATCTCGTATCTCTTGGCCTGAACAGGAGCCGAATGGGATTTCGGAAGTTCTACGCGACCTTCGACGATAGCGCCCGCCCATAGCGCAACGGGCGTGATGAAAAACAGTGCGTTAAACCACAGCAACCCGCGGAGGCGCATTTTGTTCCCAGTTTAGCAGCGTTTCACCAGTTCGAAAGTGCCGGCATATGGTGGCGCGATTCGCTGTTATGTTTTTGGCCGAGTGGCAGCAATTGCCGGGAGAGCAAAGAAAATTGTGGCGATCAGGCTCCAGAAGATCCCAATGGCGCATGCAATACCGAGACCGGTGAGCGCTGGGTTTCGCGCAAGGCCGAGTGACGCGAACCCGCTCACCGCAGTCAAACCCGCGAGCAAAACGGGCTTCACAACGCCGGCAACATCGTGCTCAATCTCGCGCGTTTTTTGCCACACCAGTACAACATATATCCCGTAGTCTACGCCGATTGCGAGAACAAGACGGAACGAGAGCACATTTAGGAGATTCAAATTGATGTGTAACAGCTTCATCGAAGCGATCATCGCTCCAATCCCGAACGCCAGCGTGACGACTTGGATCATCCACAAACGAAAATTCCGATACAAGACAGCCAGTAATGAGATATCAAAGATCGCCATTAACGCGCTGATGATCAGCAGTTGGTGACGCGACCACGGCAGCAGGTCAGCTAGCGCGTAACTCCAGCCTGAGAGAATCATGGGAACTCCGGCTACTGGCAGATCGCGTTCGAGGTCTTTGCTTTGGGCATGGGCCAAAATGGGTTGGTTGGTTGTAACGAATCCGGTGGTCAACGTCGGATCGTGGCCAAAGTAGCGATCAACCAGGAACCACCAGCTGGATGATTTGGGGAGCTGGTCGCGCCAGTTTGGCAGAGGCACGTTGGGATCAGTAAGATGTTGTAAGTCGTCAAGCAGAGTGAACGCTGGCGCAAATGAATCCCGGCTGAAACCTTCAGCGTCCAGAGTTTGTTCCAACGTTTCGTGTGCCGCTTGGAAATCGATCGTGCTTAGCTGTCGCCGATTTGTCTCCATCCAATCTGGTGAAAGGCAAAGCGCAGCCGGGGTGGAGAAGCCCCTGATCTTTCCGGCCGCCTGAAGCTCTCGCCAATGGGCGACAAGCTTCTGCCAGTAATCATGCAACTCCTGCGGATTCGCCGCTCGCACAATTGCCAATACCGGTTCCCAACGCACCGGCATTGTGTGCATGATTTTTTCGAGCGCCTGGCTTGCGCTAATGTTCTTTGGTTGCAGCGAGCGAGCGCTGACCTCGAAATGAAGCGGCGGAATGGGCGAAAAACCGATTGCGGTCAGAGCCAGCAAGACAACACTTGAGAAAATCAGCATCGGCATGGGTTTTCGCACGGTCCAGTGCACGTACTTTCTTACGCTTTCGAAAAGCCAATCATGAGGAACTGCCGCCTGCCGTTCCCGAACAAATAAGAACAAAATCGAACACATGAACAGTCCGGCCACGAAAATGCCGATGGCAATGAGCACCCCCAACTCCGAGAAGGCCATGGAGCCACTCAGGACCAGGGCAAGAAAGCCGACGGCCGTGGTCAGCGCACCGAAGAAAACCGCGCGTCCAAGGTTTGCTATCGATGTTGCGATTGCCTGGCGATGCGCCTCTCCATCGGAGCGCGCCTGGTGATAGCGCCCTACGGTGAGAATCGCGAAGTCGACTCCAAGGCCGACGAGAATCGCGCAAAATCCGACGCTGATCATGCTGAGTCGCCCGAAAAGAAGTTGACCCAGAGTTAGAGCGACCAGGCAAGAGAGGAGAAGGCAAAGGGCCATCCCAAGCAGGGGAAGCCAACGTCGAAAACCGACAAAAAAAATCGTGCCTACCAGCAATACCGAACCAAGCAACGTCGCTACGACGTCGTGGTGCATGCTCAGCGAAATTTCTGATGCAAAGGCGGAGCGCCCAGTGACGAGGACTTGCAACGGGCCGCCATTCCATCCCTCAGCGGCGATTGAACGAAACTTGTTTACTTCGCGCATCAAACGCTGGCATTCAAAGGCGCTGAGAGACTGCTGGTTCGTTTCGGCCAGGAAAACGCGCATCGTGCGATCTGGCGACGTGAGCGGTTGTTCCTGCTCAATGATCGTGCTTTCTGCAAACGGCTCTAACGCCGGCGCGATCAGACCGAGTGGATCGAACGAAAGTTCGAACTCCGGACGCGGCGAACCGGCTTCGATCTGTTGGCGCAAACGATGAAGACGATCGCGAATTCTCTCCGGTTGCAGGACCAATATCGTCTCGCGGAAGGAGTTTGGCTCCAGATTGAGAAGTAAGGGAATCGCGATCGATTGAAGATCGCGAATTCCATCAGGCGCGGACATTGGGGAACCGGCGAGCACGCGCGTGCACCAGGGCTGCTGTCGCAATCTGTCGGCGAACACTGGCGCGAACTCCTCCAGTTTATCTACGTCGTTCGGCTCGCATTGAAGCGCGAATGTGAGCTCCCGGGTTTGCTCGAAATCGCGATCGTAAATCTTGAGCCCTTGCACCGACGAAAATTTACCGGGCAAAACGTTGAAGATTTCGGAATCAAGCTGGAGCGAGCTAACAAGAATGGCAATGCAAGCGGCGGTCAGCAAAACAACCCCGCACCACACCAGCGCGCGGCGCTGGGTTATGGTTCGGGCAATGAAATCACTAATGCGCATGGGCGAGCCACCATTGAACACGAATCGACGCTGTTACGCCAATGCTGTAGCCGGAATCGGTGTTCCCGGCCATGCCCTTGATGCGCTGAGGACATCGCACACTACAGCCCTCAATGCTGTAGAGTCCGCTGTCCTCAGCGGATAGTTAGAGGTCTAAAACCGGAATGAGAACGTCTCGTTGCCGGCGGCGTATCGCAGATTCTTTCGATCCGACTCGTGAAGGAAGCGATCTCGCAAGCCAAGCCAACCGCGCAATTGCAGCGGAGCTTGTGTTACACGGCCCGACCACCCGTGGCCGGTCAATCCTCCTTTGACTTCGGCGAACGTCGCGTCCTGCCGCAGCGAGAGCAGCGTGATTCCAGGGCCCTTGGAGACCGTTAATTCGAAGTCACCATCTTTAGAAAAGCGGACGAGCACCTCGCCAATGAGCGTTGTGTTTGGCGTGTGATACATTAGCTGACCGGATTCGCTTTTCCAATCGGACGTCGGATTCGAAAAGCTGTGGGATGAACTGGTTGCGCAACTTGTTACGCAACATACGGTAATCACCGAAAAGGACAAAAATACCACGCCCACGGTCCTATGGATCGTAATCAGACCAATGATGTTGCGCCAACCAGTTCGGCCGACATCGACACTTCCTGTTTCTTCGTTCATCCGATCCTCATCGTCTGATTGATGTTAGCAAATTGTCCAGATTTTGGTAGCACCCCGAGCTGCGGCGTTCGGTTGGCGCGCGCCAGTCCCTACCACCACACGGCGGCGCTACCGATTTGTGCTAACTTCTGCGCCAGAAGATGAAGTTGATCGATCGATTTGTAAGTCGCGAGCTGATCGTAAACGTGTTGTTCGCCATCGCCGTGCTGAGCCTTGTGCTCGTGGTAGGGAATATTTTTCGCAAACTTCTTCCATTGCTGGTGAATCACGACGTGCCGATGGAATACCTGATCACTTTCATCGCCTACGTGTTGCCGTTCTCACTTATCTTCACGATTCCCTGGGGACTGTTGACCGCGATCCTGTTGGTGTTCGGGCGGCTTTCCGCGGACAATGAGTTGATCGCGCTCCGCGCGAACGGAGTGAGCGTTCCCCGCGTGTGCGTTTCGCTTTGGGGTGTCGCAGTGATGTGCACTGTGATCTGTCTCTGGCTTAACGTTCAGGTCGCGCCGGCAGCACAGGAAAAATTGCGAAGCACGATATTCGATCTTGCTACGCGCAATCCGATGGCACTCTTTGGGAGCGATCAGGTGATCGATCAGTTTCCCGGGCGCAAAATTTACGTTGGAAAGAAAGAAGGTAACAAGCTCGAGAACATCACTGTGTTCGAATTGAACCAGAACTCGCTGCCGGTAAAGGTGACGTACGCGCGCACGGGCATGCTCGAAGCCGATTTGGCGAACAAACAGATTCTTATGCACTTGTACCAGGCGCGTTACCAGGAGCGTGATCCCAAGGACCCGACCAACCTGCGAAAGATACGCGACGGAATCAATATGGTGGAAGGGACTCTTCCCATCAGTCTCGACGAGTTGTACGACAAGGAGAAAAAACGGCCAAGCCGATCTGCGCTGTCGATCGAACAGTTGCTGGAGCAATTGAAAAGCGAGGATAAGCGCGAGCGAAGCGCCAGCCGCACCGAAATCAATAAGCGGTTTTCATTTCCATTTGCGTGCATTGCCTTCGCAATCATCGGGGTGCCGCTTGGTGTCACGGCGCATCGCCGCGAGACCTCAATCGGGTTCGCCATGGGGCTGATCGTCGCCACGACTTATTTTCTCTTTGTCATCATCGGCGATACGCTGCGTGGAAATCCGCGTGCGCACCCGGAATTGCTCGTCTGGTTTCCGAATGTTCTGTTCATCATACTTGGTTGGCTTTTGTTCCGCCGGTTGGCACGGCAATAAATCGTGTTCGCAGTATGGCCGAACTTAAAATCGGATTTACCCAGGCTCAGTTCATTCTCTGCAGAGGTAACGGGAGTAACGGCCTGGTTATATTACCTATCCCCCGCGGGCCGAGGGCGGCCCGGCTCCATCAGCATGCGTCGAGGATCGATGTTGGAGACGGCCTGCCCTCAGGCCGTTCTCTCCTTAGATTGACCAGGTCGGTAATATTGAACCTCGGAACCGGTCCCATGGCCTGGCACTTGGCTTCATCAGCTATGCAATCATTAAGGCCTTCAGCGGCCGTGCCCGCGAAATCAGCTGGCTGACTTACACGCTCGCGATTGTGCTGATGCCATCTTTCCTCTTTGTGCGCAGCCGAATGGGCTAGCACAACTCGATCAGGCCTCCTCCGGCTCGGGTCCCAGCGAGAGCGAAGGTGTTCTTGTTAAGCCAGCCGCTCGACGTTGGAAAACCGGCATCGGTAGGGTGTTCCACAGATAAACGGCCACGCATGCGAGTACTACGCCCGATGCGCACGATCGGATTTGCTTGAGTAGATCAATCGCCCAAAGCGTTGGTTCAAGTTTCTTATCGATCAGCATCACGTTCACGATCATTGCTGTGCTTGCCGCGGAGATGATGAAATGAATGATGCTCAATCTGAGACTGACTCCCAGGGCGACAGCGCTAACCACTGCGCCCCACACAAGGTAGCGCTCATGCATTTGCCCCAGCAGCGCAAACATCAGCAGCCACGGAGCGGTAATGGCAATCAGGACGCGAGGGTCGCGATCGCGGACCTGCCGCGCGGCGCC
>Ga0207701_10002844_pt1 | contig 17870 bp, 11 predicted proteins | sample KBSSwiSSwithPhiX_FD_184294 | JGI IMG/M metagenome (GOLD analysis project Ga0207701, IMG submission 184294) | Switchgrass rhizosphere bulk soil microbial communities from Kellogg Biological Station, Michigan, USA, with PhiX - S5 (SPAdes) (version 2) | ecosystem: Environmental > Terrestrial >... | reverse complement strand
AAAACCTCGCGCCGCCATTAGCATGAGGCGGGAAGCCAAGACTTCCTGCCTCATTTTACTGATGAATTAAGTTATTGTTCTTCGTCTTCTGCTCTCGGAGAACCAGTCGGTCTGGAATCCGCTCGCTGAACACCGAGGTTGTCATAATTCAGGATCGCATTGAACAAAAGCGAAAAACTTCCGTGCGTTTGATGCCGCCACATCGGGTTGTTTGCGAACATCACCACGTGTCCGCGTCCCGCAGGTACGTCAACGACCGCCGCTTTGCCCGCAAGATCGGCGCCGCCCGCGAGCATTCCGCTAACGAACAGTTCTCGTTCCGGGGCGAACCTGAGAATAACCCTCGGCCTGGCAGCCAATGGCGGGATCTGTATGGGATCGGGTGTCGGCGTCGGAAGCGTCATATCATCCGGCTTTCTGCCCTGAACGATGTCCGGATCGTCGGCTGTTCCACGTCCCGACGGACGGCCGGTCGCACCGCCTTGCCCACCGCCGAAGCCACCGCCGCCCTGGCCTCCGATCTGTGCGACCTGAAGCAGCGGAGTTTGATTGAAATAAACGGCAAGCTTCTCGTCGTAGCCGTAAGCGATCGGGCTCTTGCGGTCAGCAAAAACGGTGTTGACGACTGTCCCGCGTGCCTGGAGCGTGTTCGAAGTCTGGATCGAAACGCCGCTAACCATGCCGAAATCGATAGGCAGAGACGCATTGTCAGCAACCGTGATGAACAATCCGCCGGCCTCAACGAATTGCTGAATATTCGCAACTCCGCTGACGCCCAGGCCGCCGCGAATGTCGTCCGTTTGGTCCGGCGAGTCGCCCATGTTTGGGGTCACGTTCGACTTCTTCCAGGGTATCGGCCCTTCGGATTCGGTGAATTTCGGATTTCCGCGAACGATGTTCTGTGCGGTCGTTCGGATCGGCCCAAAGATGATCACGTCATACTTCGAACGCAGATCGGACATTCTGCTGACATCCTGATCCGAAATGTAATCGTATGGAATGCCCAACCGGTCAAGTTCAATGCGATACCAGCCTTCGTCCTGCGTGTTGAGCCATGTGTGAATGAGAGCGATCCGCGGTACGGAGATCGAATGCTGCGCCACATCCGGCAGTTTATCAACGGCGACGGCTTTCAAACCCAAGGCTGTAACTGCGTTTGCCAAATTCGTGTTCAAGTCCGAGGAATTGCCATCGGCCTTGATGATGTACGAACCTGCATTAAAGCTTTTGTCACCGATCTTGAATTCGGCCTCGGCGGACGAGAATTTTACGTCCTTCAAACGGTAACGAAGCTGAGCGATAGCGCTTTCGCCGGTATGATTAACGACAAATCCAGCCTTGCCGGTTCCCTCGACGCTGCCGGCCACTTTTGCAGGCCCATCGGTCATCGTCATTGCCGCATCCAGGATCTTTTCATCCTTAACGCGGACCGTTTTCACGTTGCGCAGCGGCCCGAGCGTCCATCCTGTGTCGTCGTACGGACGCGGGTCGTTGACGTTGTAATACTGCGTATCGAGCAGCATATCTGCCATACGTGAATACGGCTGGTCCATACGTACGACATAGCTTCCTATACCAAATTTGCCGTCTTTGACTTCAGCGTCTTTTGTCAGCTTCTGCACCTCAACACCCTGCATTTTCAACAAGTTAACAAGGTCGGCGGCCTCGGTCGGACGCGTTTCGCTAGCAGGCAACACATAGGCCGCCGGGCCCTCGGTTTTCGCCTTTGCGATCGAACGTTTGCTCTTTACATAAAAGTTATTGAGAAATTTTTCCTTGTTATCCGCGACGTATTTCATTGCGATCAGGATCGCACTCTGCTGCAGATTAATGTTGTTTCGGATCGACCAATTCACACGCGGCAGCGGCGGATTCGGGCGAAACCAATCGCGGCCGGTCGACGTGTTCGGCACCGTACGCCATTGCGTGTCCGCGCCGCCGTTACCGAACGTTTCGTAAAACCGCCCTATCGAGTTGTGGCCGTTCGCCACGTAAAACATATAGTTCGGAGCCCAGCCGTCATAAAAACCATGCGTCCAAACACCGGGCACGCCCCGCTGCGTCATTTCCTGGATCTCGTGATACGCAAGCTCCTGCCATTCGTTGACGACCATCGGGTCAAGCCACGCGTTGTAGGGCCCGGTTCCGGTCGAAGTGTAAAGGAACGGCACTGACTCATGCAGGTCATGCAGCACGGTCGGATGAAAATCAAGGAACGTCGACATTTGGTTTCGCGTCAGTGCGAGGGCCATTCCCATCGAATCGCGATTGTTATCATGGGCGACGTATTTGCCCCAATAGATCAATCCAGGTGCTCGCTTGCCTTCGTTCGCTTTGCGGTAGTTGTAGAGGTCGACCATCATGTCGCGTCCATCGACTTCAAGCGTCGGCGTGATCATCACGATTACATTTTTGCGGATCGCCTCGATCATCGGCGAATCCTCGACAGCGATCCGATAGGCCATTTCCATCAGCATCTCGGGCGAACCGGTTTCCGACGAATGGATCGAACCCGATGCCCAATAGATCGCCTTGCCGTCGGCGATCAGTGCTTTTGCAAGCTCGTCATTTATCTTTCTCGGATCGGCGAGTTTCGCCGTTATCTCTTTGTAATGGTTGAGTTTAGCGATGTTCGCTTCGTCGGAAACGACGACCAGCATCTGCTCGCGGCCCTGCTCGCTTTTCTCAGGAGCCGAAAATGTTTTCACTCGCGGCGTCGCCTTTTCGAGCTCATGATAATAGCGATATTGGTCCTTCGTGTAGGTCAGTTTGTTCGGTGTACCGATCGGGTAACCGAGGACCTTTTCCGGCGAAGGCACTTTCGCGGATGCGGGCAGATGATCGACGATCTCCGTCAGGAACATCTTGTCGGTCGTGTTCTTGAGGATCGAATCGGTGTATTCGACATTCAGCGGTTGTGCCGTCTTGGAATTCCCTTCCTTTTTTGATTCGGTCTTCGCAGACTTCGACTTCTCGGGTTTCGTGTCGGCAAGCTGGTTCTTGGTGAGCTGAACTTGTGCAAACATCGCCGTGCACATCGCAAACATCAACGCAAAAGCGGCAACGCGTTTCATAGTGGTTTCTCCGTTGTGAAAGTGGATTTGGTAAACGTAATGTCGGAATTGTATCAGAAGTGTCAGCCGCACCGTCATTCGGCCGGGAACTTTGCAAAGCGCACGGTCGGCCAGAAAAACCTTGATTTCGACGGCGTAAGCGAATAATATTCACGCTCTCGACCATTCAGAGGCATCGAAACGAAACAATGCTGAGGCGATCTGCACATGCAATCACAGCCACGGTTCTTTTCCTGTTCGTAAACTTTCCTGCACCCGCTCAGGACAGCGGCAGCACAGAACCGAAAAGTGATGACGCTGCCCTTTGTTTCAGCACAACTATCCGCAACAGCGAAACAAAATGGTTTAGACGCGAACTCGGCATTATTTCTATCTGCATTCCGGAATCGATGGTTCGCAAACGATCCAAGGGCTGCACAGACACATGCTATATCTTTGAAAACGATGATCTGTTTTTCGATATAGATTTCAGCGTATCGGCATGGCGGCCCACGCTCGAAAAGCGTTATCCGAGCTTTTCCGCTGCAAGCAAGCTTATCGACGGAAGACAGGCGTCTGTTTGGTCTTTTAACGATACCGGAAAGTACAAGTATGCGGCCGGCGTAAATTTCATTCTCGGGCGGGGCCAGATAGGAATGGGTGCATATTTGTTCTCAAAAACATCCGATCCGAAGCCGATTGCCGATCGCATGTTCAACTCGATCAAGTTCGTCAAAATTCCGCAATAGTTTCCTTGATTACAGAAACCCACTGCCAACCGTGTTAGATAAGTCCCGTCAAATTCCTTTTGAGAGGAGAAAGCGATGCGGATACTTTCGATCCTTTTGTTTCTGGGCATGGTGGCATTTGGAACTTTTCCGGCCGGCACTGCATTTCAGCTGAATTTCAAAGCTTATTGCATGGACGGCGATGGCGAACTCACCGATTGGGTAAGTTCACGCCTCGACGCCTACCTGGTCGGAAGCCAGCACGAACAGGCAACTCACGGCCATCGATGGGAGATCTGGTCACGCGAAGGCGGCGGAACGCCGTCGCGTTACGCTGCATGTGCCAGCATTAGTGACGGGACAAAACCGGATACGCTTCGTCTCGAGAACACATGCAGCAGATGTATCGGGTTCATCGTTTCGCGAAAGACCGCGGATGGAAAGGTCAAACGCCGCGAGTTCGAGCTCAACGCCAACAAGAGCCGGCACTTCCGCAAACTCCCAAACGCCGTCGTACGGATCGAAGGGGAACGCGAATGTTCGCAATGACATGAAAGAAGTGAAACGTGCCGGCCTAGCATTGTTCGCCACCTCTCGACATCAATGAGCCAAAGGTTGGGCGAGGACAAACCGCAAAAGTAGTCCCGATTCGGCGCCTTTGTTTTACTGCTTAATGCTTACAGCTCGCGGTAAGCGGTAGAGATTTCCGGTTCCCCAACGTCGCTACGAAAAGAGCGATACAAAAGAAAAGGCGCGCTTAAGACGAAGTAAGAAATATCTGCGACATTCGCCAGAAGAAGCTCATTAATTCCAGCCTCGCCGCTCACGAATTTATAGTAGAAATGGGAAACAACCGTCGCAAAGAGTATCAATCCGGAATAGAAATATACGTCCGAACTGCTTTTAGCGAGAACACCAGCGACGAAACCGGCCGCCACGAATATCAGTACGTAGCTGAATGGTATTAGTTGAGTGCCCTGAATAATGAACGGATTCATTACAAGGAATTCATCGAAGTGTCCCACGACAAACGGAATAAATGTCGCGGCAAATACCGCGAATGCCGCGATGCCGATAATGAGGAATTCCAAGGTCGAGATGAGCCGCCGCCGTAGTGCGAATAACATCGCGACCAGAAACGGGATCACGTAAACATTTCGCGTTGACATGCAAAGGCCGATCAATAACGCCGAAATGAACAACCCGCGATTGCCCTTCTTTGCTGCATTTTCCAGAAAATAGACGATCGCGAATAGAACAAGCGAGCTGTTAAGAAAAAGCGCGCTTCTTGCTGCGACCTCCCACGCAAAGAACGTAGAACATAGGATCAATACCAAACTTGCATTTTGAACTCCCACGTCCCATTTTTCATACCTAAGGACAGCCAGAAAGGCGACCGGTCCAAGAAGCGTTAGATAACCGATCTCTCCGATCAAATAGAACGGCAAGGCGATAATAAAATAGACCGGCATCGGTCCCGGAAGATTTCCCAAATGCGACTTGGCGAAATATACGTATTCGCCCCTAAAGAAAGAATCCCAAAACGATACGATCACGCTCCAGCGGTCGACATTGATTGAGTCTTGCGGCAGCCTTTGAAAAACAAAAGAGCTGGCAATGATCAATCCGCCGATAGCGAACAGTTGAAAATACCTACTAAAAATGCCCAGCTTCGAAAAAACCGGGGAGAAGTGCCAGATAGCTGTATAAACCGCCGTTAGGCCCATGGCCAACGGAAAGTAATATGCTGTGTACCTGCCAAAATACTTTATAGAAAATAGAAAATTGATCGCGAGGAACAGCCCAAAACTGATGTTTCTTTGCAACTTTGCGTTTACAGGCCGCATTGACAGGAAGATTCTCGGACAGGAAATAGAAGTCGGGTCATTTGAATAATTCGAAGTCGGCTTTATGCAGATAATTCGAAAACGAAGGCGCCAACACGTCGATGCCGTAAGGCATTTCCGCTACGATCTATCGACGACGCCTCGTGGAAGTATCTGATAGTCAATCTGAATTCGACACTCGAACTATCGCTCCGTTATGGGCGCGTATTTCAGGCCGCGTTGGCCGATGTACTCGGCGCGCGGGCGGATGAGCTTGTTGTTCGCGTATTGTTCAAGGATGTGGCCGGTCCAGCCTGATATTCGACTTACCGCAAAGATCGGCGTAAACAGGTCGAGCGGAATCCCCATCAGGTAATAGGTCGATGCGGAATAGAAATCTACGTTCGGGTGCATTCCCTTCTTTTCGAGCATCAACTGTTCGATCCGCTGCGACATTTCGAACCACTTTTGGTCGCCTTTCTTGTCAGCCATCTGCTTCGAGAATTTGCGAAGCCATGTCGCACGCGGATCTTCAGTTTTGTAAACCGCATGGCCGATTCCCATGATCTTTCGTTTGTCCTCAAGAGCTTTGTCGAGCCATTCATCGATCTTGGCGGGATCGCCGATTTCGATCAGCATTTTCATTACAGCAGTATTCGCACCGCCGTGAAGAGGACCTGCAAGTGCTGCAATGCCGGCAGTTACACATCCGTACATGTCGGCGAGGGTGCCGGCAACGACGCGTGTTGTGAAAGTCGAAGCGTTCAGTTCGTGGTCGGCATGCAAGATCAATGCGACGTCAAACATATGGGCTTCGTCGGCTTCTGCCTTTTCGCCGCGAAGCATATGCAGGAAGTTTTCCGCGATCGAAAGACTGGGGTCTGGCGAAACCGGCTCCTTACCGCTACGGATACGATCCCATGCGGCGACGATCGTCCCGATCTGACCTGTGATCTTTATCGCGGAACGCATAGCGGTATCGCGATCAGTACCGTGCCCGTCCTTGTCGTAAAAATCGAGCGCGGACACGCACGTGCGAAGGACGTCCATAGGATCGGCATCCTTGGGCATGTACTTCATCCCCGCAACGATCTCCGCTGGAATGCGGTAATTCTCGCGAATCTTCGACGTAAGTTCGTCAAGCTCGTCCTGTTTCGGCAAACGGCCATTCCAAAGCAGGAAGACGATCTCTTCGAAGGTAGCGTGCTCGGCAAGGTCGTGGATATCGTATCCCTGGTAAATAAGGATTCCCTGCTCGCCATCCACGTCGCCGATCGAACTCTGGGCGGCAACCACGCCTCGAAGTCCTGCGGCCGCTGTTGTCTCTGTTCCTGTGCTCATTTTGAGTGCCCTAAAGGTTGATTATTTAAAGTAATTCGAAACTTTAATATTAGCTAAGACGAGTATCGCATTCAAGCAGTTGCCGCCGAAACTCGCCGCATCCTAAAGAAAAGACCGCGGTTGGGGCACCGCGGTCATCGCTCGGGATCTGGATCGATTTACCTGATCTGCGTGTCATAACCCGAACGAATCTTTAACTGCTGGTTCTTGTTTAGACGGATGTGTTTGCCCCGATCGACTAAAGCTGTACCAATTCCGAATGCTGCACCAACACCGGCACCGATCGCAAGACCAACCGGACCGCCGGCAAGTGCTCCAATTCCGGCACCGGTTCCAGTCGATGCGCCGATCTTGATCGCATCACCTTTGACCGAATTCTGGCCGATGGCTGTTCCCTCGTTGGAAACGCGCCTGACGTTGTCGCCCTTAATCGGCACAACTTCCGTCAGAACTCCATTGAAATTGCTCCATCGAGTGTCGCTCAATACCAAGCGATCGAACGAAAGCTGGATCTCCGCAGGGCCCTTTATTCTCCCAGGAATTTGAACCTTTTCAACATGGCCCTCCACGATCGCACCGTCGAGTTCCATTGGAGAAATTATTTTTGCTGTGAAACGCTCGCCGGCTCGTGTTGTTTGCGTACCAATGTCATCCTGCAGTTCAAGCATGATCTCCGTATCCTTAGGGATCGTCATGATCGTGCCATCATCGCGAAATGTTGTTTTCGGGGACGTCGTGTCACTCGATGAATCATTCGCAGGTTTGTCGGCCGGAGCGACCGCGGAAACCGGTATTTGAGCATCATCCGTTTTTGCGTCGGAAGCTACCGGTTTATCGGCTGACGACTGCGAATCATTTTGAACGGCCGGTATCAAAACCGGTTCGACACCTTTCCGGGAAAGCCCTGCCGGAATCACTGATTCAAATGTCTTTTTTTCAAAACCTGTTTCGTAACCTGCTCGAAAACCCTGACGATAACCATCCCGATAGTCTTCGAGGGAACCGTATTCTTTATTAAAGGCCCGGTCGGCGGCACCGTACTCGGCATGGCGTTCGTAGGCCTTGTCCTGTCCGTCAATCATGTCCCGGTAGCCGCCCATGTAGCCGTCGGAATAGCCGGTACGATACCCTCGCTGAAGCGCAATATCCTGAGTCTGAGCATTTACCGATTGACTGTAGGGAATGAATAAAGTCGGAAGAATGAGAGCGAAACTGAACGATAGAGCTAATAAACCACGTGTTAGCTTCATATAGCCTCCTGGAATTGTAAAAGGGGATAGTTCGCGAAGCGATTTGTCTGCTTCGTTTATACAGCAATGGTTGAGACTTTACAAGAAGTTTTTCTTTGCAGGTTAAAAAAAGGGCGGCAAGGTTTTTCCCAGCCGCCTAAGTGCTATCAGGAGGAAGAATTTCCTAGAAACTCTTACGGAATAGATACGACGCCCGAATGAAAAATGTTCGCTCGTTTCTTCCGATCCCAGGCTCTAACTGCCCCGTTATAGGGCTGAACCCGTTGTAATTGAGGTTGTCGTTATACCCTACGTAAAACGCAGTTCCCGGACTTGGGTTCCACCCGAACAGCGCCTGCACGGCGTAGTTCTTATCATCGGACCGATAATCAACCCTTACTCGAGCATAAATAAATCGCGTGAACTGATAGGTCGTTTTCAAACTCACTATGTCTGAATCAAACGATCGAACACGATCATCGTTTCGCGTAAGCCGGCTCTTTCGATAATTGAAATTGAATCGCAGCGGTTCAAGCGGTTTATATTCGCCAAAAACCTCAGCATCCAACTGCAGCCCGGGTTTCGGATCCTGAAAAAAGGTTCCGCTACCTTTCGGATCGTTCGGATCATTTGGAACAAATACGAAGTTGAAGTAATCAAATGCGTTTTTGATCGCACCTAGAAAGAATCCGTAATTAAACTTCTTGTTTAGGTTTTGATTCAAATTGAGTGAGACATAATTTTGCCAAGTCGCCCGAGATTCCGGGCCAAGAAAAGCGCCTGGCCGAGTCGGAATGCGTTTGAGGCCAAACTCCGTTTCATAGATCTTTTCATAGAACGCACCCACCTCAGCAAAAAAGAACATTGTGTGTGGCAGAGTCAGATTAATATTCGATCCGATGTTGTAGCCTTGCAGCCTGCCGTCCCAGTCGTAATCGATCCCGCTGAACTTACCCCAGTTTGCACGAATGATCTTTCCTGTCGGATTGGATTTTGTGCTATTGCGGTGGTAGAACATTGCCGAATTGATATTTGTACGACGGCTGAACCCGGCATCAGAGCGAAAATCCTTGCTTCGGCCGAGGAACTCAACAAACCATCCCTTCTGATCTGTCGAATAGTCAACGTTGGCGTAGTAGGCCATTCCATTGCCTGTTCGGTAATTCTGATAGCGAGGATCGTTAACCGTATCTACACTGAAAAAAGGAATGTTACTGATTCCCGTGCCGCAAATGTCCCAATTTCGTTGGGCCTGTACCGGATCCGCATTACGGTCAAAGGTGCGATCGACGAAACAGCGCCGCGAGTTTGAACCCACTGCCTGGAAAACGGCTGTTGTCTTTGGATTGAGTTTGAAACGGCCATCGACACTCGCGACAAAATTCTTCTGTTCCGGAAAAGTTCGATACGAGCTGAAAAAACCGATATTATTATCTTTTCCAATATCCCGTTTCATCCGAAGGATCGCAGAATTGGCATTCTTGCCGATAAACTCCTGTATGCGCGGGATTTGATTGACGTTATTCAGATCGTCTTCGCCATAGTTTCCCGGGGCCTTGTCAGAAGCTGCCAGGAAACCGAAGGATGTCTTTCCGATCTTGCCGGTAAGCTTCGCTGCAAAATCCGGATCGACTATATTTCGGGAATAATAGATCGCTATTGGCGTCGAAAATACATCCGCGCCTTCGAGAAAAAATGGCCGCTTCTCCTGAAAAAATATCGGGAACCGTTGGTTTGCAGTGATCACCGGAGCATCTGCCTCGATCTCAGCATAGTCAGGGTTGTAGGTCGCATCGAGGGTGATATTTGGAGAGATCGTGTACTTTAGCGTGACGCCCAGGTCCTCCCTGATCGGGTTGTTCACGAATCGTTCGCCCGCAAGTCCGCCGAGATTTGGAGTTCCAACGGGGCCGGTAAAAAATACCCTTGCGCGATGACTTGATTGGCTGAGCGTGACGCTTGGAACGACCTCAAGAGTTCGTTCGAATTTAATATCGTCAAGGCCGGTGATCTTTCCGTGCTTGACCAGGAAACCCGAAATATTTCGGTCGTCTGGCAGCCACTGATCGAATTCGTCATTAAGGCGGTCAATATTGCGTGCCGCATTGAATCCCCAAAGCTTTCCTTTGCCGGCAGCATAGCGAAGAGATTTAAAGGGTATCTTTACCTCAACCGACCAGCCCCAATCTTCGACGACACCCTTTGATTCCATGACGATGTCTACCGAAAAATCAGCACCTTGCCCTTCGGTATAGATCCCATCTTGCTGAATTCCAAGGGGGTTAAAACCGAGCACGTAAGCACGACGCTGATCGTTGTAAGTGTCGAGCCACACGCGGACATTATCTTCGTTGAAAACATTGTCGCGCTTGGCTACGCTTGCGTTGACCTTGCCCTTATCGTCCCAGCACTTGAAGGCAACGTACAAATAGTGCTCGTCATACATCAGAAGCACTTCGGTCGGCTTGGATGCGGCGATGTTGTTGCCAGGCTGCGTTTGATAGAAATCCTTAAAAACAGCTGCGGTCTTCCAAGATTCCTCATCCGGCTTTCCGTCGACAACTATCGGCAAAGAAACCTTGGGAATCGTGACAGGAGCAAGTTTTTCGGCTGGGACCTTTATCGCGCCAGATTCTTTTATCGAATCACCTTTTGCAGCGGCGGAGTTTGAAGTCGAAGCCGCTCCATTTCCGTTTGTTTGTGCTTCGATCCCAGAAAAAAGTATGACAAGGCAAATGAAAACAAAAATCTTTCTCATGAAGGCGGCCTCGATATGAATCGCAAAGATGTATGTGATCCTGGAGGATATATTTAAATGACTAAAACGTAAGTGCGGTCAGAAAGTTTCGAAATGTCGAGTTTTATTCGCCGTTTGAATCGATCAATTCGTCTCGATCGACGCGGAATTTCGGACGACGAGACGACCGTCCGAGAATTCGAAGTTGTATTTCGGCCCACCGTTGCCGAGCCGCCAAGTCCTCTGATCTTCGCGAACAACATTTAGTCCTTCTGACTGAATCGCCGTGTTGGTATAAATGCTTGCGTCCCTGTTTTGAGGCATGGTCAATGTGATGCTTGCGTCCATGGCACAGGAGTCGATCTTGGCAAATTCGCCTTCGAGATAAACCTCTGCATCGCCCGCTTTAAGGTCAAGGTCGCCCCGGAAACCGATCACGCGGACCAGGCCGTCGCCTGATGAAAGTTTCAAGCTGCCCTCTGAATCTCGAACGCTAACCGGATCGTCATCGGCCGACAGGTCAAGTTTGCCCGATACGCCTTCAACACGTAATTCTTTTGCCGTTAAAACCCGAAGGTCGGCTTTCCGGGGCACAAATAGTTCGAGGCGATAATGGGTATCGCTATCGAAGAAAAGCGTCGATCGACCCTTTTCGTTAGCCTGAATTTTAAGTGTAACTGTGCTTTCGGTAGCGCTTTCAGCAAGTACCAAAGGCACGTCCCGATTCGTCCGCGCCTCAGTGAGAACATACTTGACTGTTGGATGGTCCCAGCCGCGTACTCTGATGCTGCATTCGCGAGCATCGATAGAAACCTTCGGCGTCCCCTTCACATCAAATGCGTTTGAGCGTTGATCGACCGTCGTTGAGCGAGACATAAACCCGGCGTCGCGCATGGATCCCATAACCTGGTTTCGCGTAATGGCCATTTCATTCGCATTCCTGACCATTTCGTCGTCAATCTTAATCCGGGCTTCTTCGACGCCCGCTATTTTCATCTTTTCGATCTGCGGGCCAAGCTTTTCGATAGTCTTCTGTGCGGTTTTCAAACTTTTTTCGACGGCCTTTGTCGAATTCGTAATTGCAGATGCGGTCGTCGCTGGAGCCCCACTCTCTTCGATCTCCGAAACCTCGTTGGAATCGTCATCGTCTGCATCGTCGGTTTTGGTCATGTTCAAGAGGTTGGTTACATTCGACGGGGTTTTCCCATCCTTTTTTCGGCCGATCTGCAAACTGCCGTTTACGGAGTTAAGTTTCAATTGAACTTCGCCAGTTCCGATCTGGCCGTGAAGGTCTCGGCCGACATATTTGCCCTTTCGAACAGGTAGTCCGAAATCGTTGGTGATAGAACCGTTGAGCGAATCCGCTTTGATCGTTGCGTTTATATCGGAAGGCAACTCAAGGTTGACACGTCCGTTGACCGTATCGAGATTGACCGACGACCCGGCTTCCAGCCGATCAAAAGATGCATAGACCTGCCCGTTCACAGTCGATAGTTTCGCGGTACCTCGAAGATTGGTGGCAACCACGTTGCCGTTTACGGCAGAGATCTTTGTCACGTTGGTGAAATTCGACACGGTTACCGTACCGTTTACCGAATCGATCCCGCTGAGGATCGCCCGACGCGGAACCATCAATCGAAACTGGACCTCGATCTTTCGATTTCGATACCTGTCGCCTTGGCCCCAAACGTTCGTCGATTTAAATTTGGCTTCGACTCGAAGCAGTTCAGGCCTTGCGTTCACTTCGATATCCAACATGTCCATGCTTTCTTTACTATCAGCGATCTTTGTTGCTTCGAGCCTAACTTCGTTCCTGTCCCAAGCTTCGACTACGATCGAGCCGTTTACATTTGAAACGGAAACCCGTCCGTCGGCGTTAAGTGGATACGTTTGCTCGAATTTTTCGACCAGGTCCTGTGTTTGTACAAACGCGACCTCATCGATAGAGCCGGGTCCATTAACCGGCCCGGTGACCTGATCGCTTCCTGATGAAAAAAGTAATCCCGCAATAAAAATGGTATAAAGCCAGCTCATATGTATCTCCCGGTTACGTTCGGTGCAATTACTTCCGTTCTTCTATCGCTAAAACACCAAGCGGTCTGCTTATGTGACAAATTAGACGCGAAAAACGGAACTTTTGATCCAATAGTTGTTATCGCAAAACGGATTGACGTGGAGCCAGTTACCACCGGCTGCCGAAAAAGTCCGTAGAATGTGCTCGAATCTGGTAATCTTAGGAGCAAGGAGAAGCTGGAACAGGTTTCAGTTCTCCAAAATTCCAACAGATCAATACAGACGAAAACATTAATTTCTGCATTTTGGGATGAGGCAACATGCTTGTATGATTAACGTTTGTTCGGGAGCTCTTTTTAGCTTTTTTCCTGCAGGCGATTCCCATTCGAAAATCGAAAATCCGGGAGATTCTTGAATTGAATCGATAAGCCGGACCAGTGCAATAGTACCAGCGGGCAATTCGATTTCGGTTTATAGGTCAACGCATCGGTATAGAAATTCAATGATTGAAAGCATCATTACATCGGAAAACTCCCGTACGATCCGCGGTGTTACCTTTGAACTATTGCGTCATCCATACCGAACGCTCATTCTCGGCTGGAACTGGAAAGCAGCGATCATAAGCTCGGTGCTTCGCGCCCCCATATTTTTCGGCGCATATCTGGCTCAGAAGCAAGGTCTCAAGATGGCGTTCGCAGCTATGTCGGTTCAATTTATTTTCCGTGCTGTCACCGGCGGAACGAACGGCGCGATCATTCAATCGTTCAGCAAGATCGAGCCCGCATGGCACGCTGTAGTAACAATTCCGATCGTTCTAACGGTATTCATGCACATCGGCGAATGGTTTCTGCAGGCCGGATTTGACAAGTACACCGGTACCACGGGAAAGACGACCGCCGTTCTTATCTCCATTTTCGCCTCAGTTGTCTCGGCAGGTTTCAATTTGTTTGCGATGCGGCGCGGCGTTTTGCTTGTCAAAGACGAAAGCCAGCAGTCGTTTTGGCATGACATCAAGCAAATGCCCTGGATAGTTTTCGAACTTGTCTCCTTTCCGCTTATTTGGACGATCAAACGCTCGAAACGGCGAAACGAATTTGAGGAAAGCGCTTTTGAAGAAGCGAGTGTTTCTCAGGCCGCGTAGAAATGTTCGAGCTGATAATCGCAAACCTTTCTGTTCGACCGTTGAGAACCCTAATTAGCATACTTGGCGTCGCTATCGGTGTCGTGCTCGTCGTACTGTTTACAGGCCTCACCGAAGGGATGACGAATGACATGGCGAAGCGCGCTGCTAACTGGAAAGCAGAGATCGTGTTCACTCGTCCGGGTGCGATGACCAACGACAGTTCGAACGCTCCGCTTCGCACCGAATACACAGACCGACTGCTTCAGATCGAAGGCGTCAAATTGGCCGTTCCGGTGATCCGGTATATAACGTCGAATTCAAAAAGCACATTTGGTCTACAGCAACTCGACGGTGTCGATTGGGAACCATTCGCTTCGATGAATGAAATATCTCTGGTCGCCGGGCGCGCGCCAAAATCGAATGACGAGATCGTGATCGACGAACGTCAGATAATTCAAGACAATCTGAAAGTCGGCGATAAAATGACGCTTTTCGGAAATCGCGAGTACTCGGTCGTCGGTGTATATTCACCGCCCTCCGGCGCCCGCATAAAACTGACATTGGCCGGAATGCAGGAAGTTCTCGAAGCGCCTAATAAATGTACCTACATTTTGGTCAAGGTTGCGGACGGAGCTGATCCGCGCCAAGTGGCCGCTCGCATAAATCAAGAACTTCCCGGAAATACTGTCAATCTTACACAGGACCTTATCATCGACGCGCAGGAACGTGTGCCCGGAGTAAAAACCTTTCTTCGAGTTCTTGTCGGTCTGGGCGCTTTCGTCAGCACGGTATTTGTCTTGCTCTCAATGTACACGACCATCACGGAACGCAAGAAAGAGATCGGCATCTTGAAATCACTCGGGGCTTCAACGTCATTTATCATCCGAGCGATCGAAGGTGAAGCATTTATGATCGGAGTATTCGGGATCGTCGCAGGACTTATCGCCTCTTTTTTAGGTTCGATCATCATCAAGAATGGGTACGAACTTGCATTCGAATTTCGAACCGGCTGGATGATATGGGCCGTCGCTATCGCGATCGGCGGCAGCCTCGTTGGCGCCCTGTACCCCGCATGGCGAGCCTCTACTATCGACCCAGTTGAAGTAATGGCCAATGAATAAACTTTATTCGTCGAACAACGGCAGTGGGTCTTCCTTGCCTGGTTCATCAACTTTCTTTGCACTTATTTCCTCCTTAGGTATAGGCCTCAGCATTCTCCTTAACTCCTCGAACGATGTGCCGGGATCGAGCCATTTTTCGTAGTCGTATTTGTGGAGGATGACGGGCATTCGGTTCTTTGCATGGATCGGCCTGACGGTCTCGTTTGCTTCGGTCGTTAAGATCACACCGCAGTTTTTCGTTTCACCTTTAATATCGCATTCGCGAGAGATGCCCGCGAAGGCAAACAGCGGCTCATCAAATGCGAACTCGTACCGCGCTTTTTTTCTGTCCGGCATGTCTTTCCATTCGTAAAAGCCCGTTGCGGGGATCAGCACGCGGCCGTTCTTGAAAGCGTCGCGAAACATGTTCACCTTCGTCATGGTCTCGCTTTTTGCGTTTATGGCTCGTTGCAGCTTGCCGCTGTTGTCGCAATCTTCGATCGTCCAAAAGATCTTTTTTGCGCGCCGGTTATGATCCACAGCGAGAATCTCTTCGCCCGGAAATATCTCTTCGTTCGGTTCGTGGTCGAACTTTCCGTCGATGAGATCGAAGTGTTTTAGCACGTCCTTATGTACCGCACTCAGTTTGTATCGTCCGCACATATTTAATGAAAATCGTGTGATCTAATTTCTGTCATAAAATCATTTATCGGTTCGAAATACAATCCTTTGATCATGTTGTCCGTTTCAGAGATGCCCTTGATCAAAAGGAAGTTGCTGTGAGTGATCACACGGCGAAAACGTTCGAAAGTGTCGGGCATGACGATGAAATTCGAATGACCCGTTTCGTCCTCCATGGTAATAAAGACGACACTGTTTCCAGTTCCCGGCCGCTGGCGTACGATAACAGCACCGGCGACCGTAACCAGCTCGCCCTTTGGCAGCCCATGAGTCTCGATCGACGACAGCACACCGCGTTTATTCAGATCGTCTCTCAAGAATGCCATCGGATGCTTGCCGATGGTGATGTGCATCGTCTCAAGGTCGGTCTCCATCGCCTGCCATTCGGACATGGGCTTTATAAATTTTGGATTTTGGATTTTGGATTTTGGATTCGGGTCCAAAAAGCTCCCCTCCTTACTAAGGAGAGATGGCATCCCAATGCTTTTTATTGGGCTGACGGGGTGGTTCTCTAAACTGCCTACGGACTTCTGGTTGCCCGCTCCATTACTGTCGCTGTTCTGCCCAACCGCCACAGACAAGAGCTCGCCTTCGGGCTGTATAGCAAGCTCCGAGTTCCACAATGCCTCGCGGCGATGCACCTGCTTATCGAAATTCAGCGCTCCGGCCAACGAGAGTGCACGGATCTCTTTTTTGTTGATCAGTGGAACTCGGCGGATGAGATCGTCGATGGATATAAACAGATTGTGGATTTCAGATTTTAGATTTTGGATTTCTGGCTCCAATTTCGCATCTGGTATTTCGTCTGCATTTTCAGCTGTGCCCTCCCTCACGGTCGGGCTACTGACACCGTCGCGCTCCGCTACGATCGCATTCGCCGCTTCCTCTCTTAGTCCTTTTACATACTTCAAACCAATTCTTAGTTCGCCGTCTTCGATCGTGCATAAATAATCGGACCGGTTTATATCCACATGCCTGAAATGCAAGCCGTGCCGCTGCGCGTCTTTGACGAGCGTTGCAGGAACATAAAAGCCAAGCGGATAATTATTGAGCATCGCGGCCGTGAATTCGGCGAGATAATGCACTTTGAGATACGCCGAAGCATAGGCAAGCAATGCAAAGCTCGCAGCATGAGATTCGGGAAAGCCGTAGTTTGAGAACGCCGTTATGTTCTGCACAATGCGGTCTTGCGTGGGCCCATCGATGCCGTTGCGCGTCATACCTTCACGCAGGTTTGCCTCGATCTTCGGCAGGCGCTTATCGGCACGTTTGAAGCCCATAGCGCGACGCAACTCTTCCGCCTGACCGCCCGTGAAACCCGCCATGATCATCGACATCCGTAGAAGTTGTTCCTGAAACAGAGGCACGCCGAGCGTGCGCTTGAGCGTCGATTCGAGCCAAGGGTGAATATAGTCGACATCTTCCTGGCCCTGCCGGCGGCGAATGTAAGCACTTAGCATCTTCCCGACTATCGGGCCCGGACGAATGATCGCCACTTGCACGACGATGTCGTAAAACGTCGTCGGCTTTGATCGCGGCAGGAAATTTATTTGCGCACGGCTCTCAACCTGAAACATTCCGACCGTGTCGCCTTCCTGAAGTGTTTTGTAAACCAGCGGATCGTCGTGCGGCAATTTGCCGAGATCTATCTTTTCGCCACGATTCTCTTCGATCAGCGTGATCGTGTCGCGAAGCACAGCCATCATCCCGAGGCCGAGCAGATCGACCTTTACTATGCCCAATCGCTCACAATCATCCTTGTCCCATTGAATGATGTTGCGGTTTTCCATCGACGCTGGCTCGATCGGTACCACGCCGTCGAGCCGCTGCCACGAAACGACCATGCCACCCGAATGCTGGCCAAGGTGACGCGGAAAATCGAGAATGCGTGTGTAAAGCTCGATAAATTTCCGGGTGCGATGGTCTTCTGCGAGATGAAATCCGTTCTCTTCGAACCGCTCGAGCATCTCGTCCGTGACGCGCTCGCCCATCTCACCCAAGGCCATGGCCTGATCGGCGATCTGATTCTCGAGCGCCAT
>Ga0207701_10002841_pt1 | contig 17875 bp, 8 predicted proteins | sample KBSSwiSSwithPhiX_FD_184294 | JGI IMG/M metagenome (GOLD analysis project Ga0207701, IMG submission 184294) | Switchgrass rhizosphere bulk soil microbial communities from Kellogg Biological Station, Michigan, USA, with PhiX - S5 (SPAdes) (version 2) | ecosystem: Environmental > Terrestrial > Soil... | reverse complement strand
AGCTTCGGCATCACGAAGCCGATGTACGACGGCAGCTTCAGGCGTTCGACGCGGGCGACCACTTCGTCGCGCAGCTTCGGATCGAACGCGACCCCGTACTTGTTGAACAGCGCCTTCGCGGCGGCGTAGTCGCCCTCACTCTTGATGCGTTGGACTTCTGCCAGCAGCCGGCCGACGCCTTCCCGGAACGCGGCGGTGTCGGTGACGACGTAGTAGGTCTTGCTGTCGCGCTGGCGCGTGTCGATCGCCTTCGTGTTCGCCAGCAGCCAGTAGACGATCATCTGGCGGTTGCGCATGTGATCGTCCTCGATCTGCGTGCCCTTCTTGACGCGTCGCAGCTGCACCAGCGCGTTCCGCGCGTAGCCTTCGAACTGCGCCTTGATCAGATCGGGCTGCTCGGCGGCGCTGACCGCACCCAGTTCGACCAGCTTCGGATCGGCGGTGAAATACAGGCCCACCAGATCGGCGCGTCCTTCTTCGAGCGCCGAGGCGTGTTCGCCGAGCGCATCGGTCTTGAGCCGCGGCGTGCCGGGCGCCTGCTGGCCCGAGGCATGGCCGATCACTTCGTGCATGTCGGTCAGCAGCTCGTTGGCGAGCTCGCCATACTTGCGCCCGCGCTCGGCTTCTTCCGGACTCCACGAGAATTCGCCGCGCATGGACGAGGGCACGGCCTGGGTCACTGCTTCGGACACGTTGGTGAGTGAGATCGACTTGCTGCCGTATTCCTCGCGTATGCGCTGATCGTTCGGCAGGTTGATGCCGACCGGTGTGACCGGCCCGGCGTCGCCGGTTTCGACGACGACGTCGATGGCGTTGGCGACGATGCCTTTGACGTTGGGCTTGCGGAATTTCGGATCGTAGGGCATGTGGTCCTCGAACCACTGCGCCTGATTCGCAAACGATCGGATGCGGGCGGTCTTGGCCTGATTCACGTAGAAGACGAGCCCCTCGTAGGCGCCCTTGATGCCGCGCGGATCGAGATAGACCTCGATGAACCCGTTGATCGTGTCGACCGGCGAGTCTTTGTCGCTCACCCAGGCGATGTCGTACTTCACGCGGTCGGCTTCTTCACCGCTGCGGTAGAACTGAATGAGGGCGCGGAGCGCCTTCGCCGTCGGTTCGGGCGCGAATGGCAGCGCCGCTTCGAGGTGGCGGACGATCTCGGCGATCTGTTTCCCATAGCGGCCGTCGATGCGGTACACCTCCTCGACGAGCTTCCCGTTCGTCTTGACCAGGCGCGAGTTCAGACCGTAGCGCTCCTTGAATCCCTTCAGATCGTGTCCGCGCACGCCGGAATAGAGATTGTTCGCGCTGGCGGACAGGATGTCGCTGCCGTCCGGCGCCTTGCTGGTGACGTTCGGGTCGACGTTCGGATCGAAGAACATCGGCTGCAGTCGCGAGAGCAGCGAGTCGAGCGACTCTCCGGGCGCCGTCGGGAAGGTCGCGCCGGCGGCTGCCGCCTTGCGGGCCGCCCCGGCGAAGACGTCGGGCGCGATCGTCAACACGAACTTCTGCGCGGTGAGGTTGTTGTAGGGACCGTTGTTGAGCCAGAACAGCTTGGTGTAGGTCTGGATGGCCGCGAGCGTGGCGGCATCGATCCCGGCCGGATGCCGCACGATGGCTTCCAGTACGCCACGCATCGCCAGCCCATCGCGGTGCTTCTGGTCGTAATAGATGTCGCGCCCGGCAATCGCGGCCTGCGTGAGGTGATAGATCAGTGTCTTCTCGCGGAGCGGCAGAGCAGAAAAGCCGTCGGCATAGAGCTGCACGACCGCCGCTTCGTCGACGGTTTCGAGCAGGAACTTCCGCTCACCGGCGGTTGCCGGAGCGGGAGCGGCGGTGCCAGGCGTGGCCGCGGCCGGCGCCGGGTCGCGCTGGCAGGCGGCGAGGATGGCGAGCAGGCAAAGAACGAGCGATGTGCGAATCGGACGCATGCGTGTGAGTGCTCCTGTGCGAGTGCGTCATGGCTCCCGCGCGCTCAATAGCTTACTGGTGGCGCGACCAGGAGGACGCCGGGTCCAGGAGGACCCGGCCTACGTCCCCCCCCAACCTTCGAACGCTCGAACCCTCGAACCTTCGAACCCTATAATGGGCTCTTCACCCACGAACCCCAAGGACGCCCATCATGTCGACTGTCGAATCTCCGTCTACCGCGCCTCCCGAAGCCGCCGCCGCACAGCTCCTCTTTCAGGTGGCGAGTGGCTACATGGCCTCCGCCGCCCTCCAGGTCGCGATGCGCCTCGATATCGCCGAGCGCCTCGTGGACGGCCCCAAAGCGGTGGACGAGCTCGCCGCGAGTGCCGGTGTGCTGTCCGACTTTCTCTACCGTGTCCTGCGCGCGCTTTCCAGCCTGGGCATCTTCGCCGAGACATCGCCACGGACCTTCGCGCTCACGCCGGCCGCTCAGCTCCTGCGCAAAGGCCCCGGCCTGCTCGGCGACGGCATCGAGTTCATCACCGACCCGCTGCACTTTCAGGCATACGGCGAGATGCTGTACTCGGTGCAGACCGGTCAGCCCGCCGGCGAAAAGGTCGTCGGCATGCCGCTCTTCCAATACCTGGCGAAGCATCCGGAGTGGTCGGCCAGCTTCAACAACGCCATGACCGCGTTCAGCGCCAACGTCATGCCGGCGGTGCTGAAGGCCTACGACTTTTCCGGGATCGACGTGCTCGTCGACGTGGCCGGAGGCCATGGGCACGTCCTGACCTCGGTGCTGCGCGCATATCCCGCGATGCGGGGTGTGCTGTCCGACGTCGATCACGTCATCGCCGGGGCCGGGCCGCTTCTCGCGGCGGCCGGTGTGGGCGATCGCTGCCGGACCGAGACCGTCGATTTCTTCAAGGCCGTTCCCGCAGGCGGGGATGCCTACATCATGAAGCACATCATCCACGACTGGGATGATGATCGCGCCGTGACCATCCTCTCGAACATCCGTACCGCGCTCGGCGCGTCGAAGACGGGACGGCTCCTCCTGCTCGAAGCGGTGATTGCGGCCGGCGACGTCGCCGACTTCGGCAAGCTGCTCGATCTCGAGATGATGCTCATGCCCGGTGGGCGCGAGCGCACGGCCGACGAGTTCGCCGCGCTCTTCAAGCGGGCCGGTTTTGCGCTGACCCGCGTGGTGCCGACCGAATCGATGCTGTCGGTGATCGAGGGACGCCCGCTGTGAGGTAGGCGCCGCAATGCCCAGCGCCCGATACCGATGGTCCGGTGACCGATGTCGCGCCATCACACAGGAAGCCGTGTGTGGACGGTGAGCATCGGGCATCGGGCACTGTGAAGTTGATTGCCGAGACGCGTTTGCCCGATCGTCCCGCTGCCCCCGTCGCGCCATCCCGCGGAAGTCAGTCATCCGGCGTCCACAAGCACAGGGTCATCTTCATCGACCTGGCCCGCGCCCTGGCCGTCGTGTTCATGCTGTACGGACACGCGGTCGACGCGCTGCTGGCGCCGCAGTATCGGACGGGTGTCTGGTTCGACGTCTGGACGTTCCAGCGCGGTTTGACCTCGAGCCTGTTCCTCCTGCTGTCAGGCTTCGCGTTCAGCGTCGCGACGGTGCGTCACTGGAGCAGTCACACCCGAATTACCCGCCAGGTCCTGGCCCGCGGGCGCAGGTTCGCCGGCTTCGTCCTGCTCGGCTACGCGCTCCACTTTCCGGTTCCCAAGCTGGCCGAGCTGCTCACGGTCACCGACGATCGGTGGCGCGCCTTCATCGCCATCGACGTCCTGCAGTTGATTGGCGCAACGTTTCTCGCCATCCAGCTGCTCGTCCTGCTGACCCGCACCCGGCGCGGCCTGACCACGACCGTCCTGATCCTGGCCTGCGCCATCGTGCTCGCGACGCCGACGCTGTGGCTCACGGAGTGGCCGCACCGCCTACCGGTCTGGCTCTCGAACTATCTCGAACCGTCCAACGGCTCGCAGTTTCCGTTGTTTCCCTGGAGCGGCTACATCCTCCTGGGCGTCGGCCTGGGTCAGCTCTATGGCCGATGGGGCGCGGCAAACCTGCCGGCGTTCGCGAACGCGGTCCTGCTCGGCGGCGGGACGTCGATGATCGTCGCCGGTCTCCTGCTCCGGCCGCTGGCGTCCGGGCTGTTTGGCGGCGGGCAGTGGACCTTCATTCCGCCGGAGGTGCTGGTGCGGGCCGGCACCTGCCTCGTCATCCTGGGCGCGATCGCGCACGGCAGCCGCGTGATCGATACGCTCCCCCGTGTCTTCGGCGCCGTGGCACAGGAAACACTGCTCATCTATTTCGTCCACCTCTGCATCGTCTACGGATCGATCTGGAGTCCCGGCTTGTATCAGCTTTACGGGACCACGCTGGCGCCGCTCCAGGTGGTCGCGGTCATCGTGGCCCTGATCGCTGTCATGACCGCGCTGGCATGGCAGTGGAACTGGCTCAAACACACGTCTCCGAGCGCCGCGCGGCTGATTTCCATCACAGCGCTGATTCTGCTGGTGATTCCTCTGCTTTGAGCGGGCTCGGCCGAACTGCCGGTGTTCAAGACCCTGCCCGCGGCGCGGGCGTCTAAAGATTCTGCCAACCTCACGCGTCCCGAGCCCGGCACCGGCGAGCCCGTCTGCCGGATCTGCTTCGCGAGGCCCGGCCAACGGAGGCATCTGTGGCCGAAAAATCACACCTGACGCGCGGTCCGGTTCCCGCCCGCGTCGTACACTGGCCCCAACAGCGCTTCGGATCTCTGTACAAATTTAACGTGCCCGTTATGTACAATCCCCCACTCTTCAGACCGGGCGGGTCGTTGCCGCCAAGCCGGAGCTGTCATGTGGGATAGGTTGTTTCAGGCGCTGTTCACGTATCGGCCGGTCCTGTTCCAGCAGGGCAGTCTGCGTTTCAACGTCACGCCGGGCGCGCTCGTCGCGACGCTGATCGTCGCTGCGGTCGTGATTGCCGCAGTCCTGACCTATCGGCGCGTGCGGGTCAGCGAGGGGCGGCCCCGGGACCGCGTGATCCTGACGTCGCTTCGCGTCGCGGCGCTCGCCCTCCTGCTCTTCTGTCTGTTCCGTCCGACCTTGATCGTCCGCGCGTCGGTCCCGCAGCAGAACGTCGTGGCCGTGCTCCTGGACGATTCCAAGAGCATGCAGATTCCGGATTGGGCCGGTAAGGCGCGTGCCGAGTTCGTCCGGCAGCAGTTCGGGGACGTGTCGGGGCCGCTGATGAAGTCGCTCGGCGATCGATTTCAGGTCCGGCTCTTCAGATTCTCCGCGGCGGCCGCCCGCGCCGCGTCGGCGAAAGATCTGACCTTCAACGGGTCGCAGACCAGGCTCGGCGCGGCGCTCGATGGCGTGCGCGATGAGCTCGCCGGCCTGCCGCTCGCGGGCGTCGTGCTGCTGTCCGACGGCGCCGACACGAGCGACCGCTCGCTGACCAATGCGCTGCTCGGCATGAAGGCGTCCAAGCTCCCGGTCTTCACCGTGGCGGTCGGCAGTGAAAAGCTCGCGCACGACGTGCAGATCGATCGCGTCACCACGCCGCGGACGGTGCTGAAGGATGCCCTCCTCTTCGTCGACGTCGTCATCACCAACACCGGCTATGCCGGCCGTACCGTGACGGTCGACGCTGAAGACGATGGGCGAATCATCGGGTCGGAGCAGGTGAGGTTGCCGCAGGACGGCAGCGCGATCACCGTAAAGGTCCGGGCCACGGCGAGCGAGCCAGGGCCGCGCCTCTTCAAATTCCGCGTCGCGCCCATCGAGGGCGAAGTCGTCACCCAGAACAACAGCCGCGAAGCCACGGTCCAGGTTCGCGACGCACGGGAAAAGATCCTCTACTTCGAGGGCGAGCCGCGCTGGGAGATGCGATTCCTTCGCCGCGCGGTGTTCGATGACAAGAACCTCGAGGTCATCGCCCTCCAGCGCACCGCGGACAACAAGTTCATGCGCCTGTTCGTCACGGAGCCCGAGTCGCAGGACGAGCTCGCCACCGGCTTTCCGAAGACACGGGAAGAGCTGTTCAAGTACCGCGGGCTGATTCTCGGCAGCGTCGAAGCGGCGGCATTCTCGGGCGAGCAGCTGCAGATGATCGCCGACTTCGTCGATCGCCGCGGCGGCGGGCTGCTCATGCTGGGCGGCGCACGCGCGTTCGGCGAAGGCGGTTATGGCGGCACTCCGGTGGCCGACGCGCTGCCGCTGGCGATTGAGCCGCGCACCCCGGCGTCGGAGCCGACGACCTTTCTGCGGCTGAAGATCAGACCGACGCCGGCCGGCCAGCAGAATGCCGTCACGCAGATTGCCGACACCGAGGCGGCCTCGCTGGCGCGCTGGCCACAGCTGCCGCAGCTGACCGCGATCAACGCTCGCCTGGCGCTCAAGCCGGCGGCGTCGAAGCTGTTGAACGGCGAAGACGAGCGCGGGAATGACTATCCGGTGTTGTCGGTGCAGAAGTTCGGCCGCGGCCGTGCGATGGCGTTCCCGGTCCAGGACTCGTGGAACTGGCAGATGCATGCGTCGATTCCGGTCGACGATCAGACGCACGAGCGGTTCTGGCGGCAGATGCTGCGGCTGCTCGTCGAGGGCGTGCCCGGGACTGTGGACATTCACACCACGGAGCGCGTCGAGCCGGGCGAGCCGGTAACGGTCGAGGCGAGCGTCGCCGATCCGAGCTTCATCGACGTGAACGACGCGGCGGTGACCGCCCAGGTCACCCGGCCCGGCGGCGGCACGATGACGGTGCCGATGCAGTGGGGCGGCGAACGCAGCGGCCAGTACCGTGGCACGTTCGTGACCACGGAGCCGGGTGCGTACGAGGTGTCAGTCGACGCGACCCGAGCGGGCAAGAGCGCCGGGTCTGGAATCGCCTTCGTGCGGGCGGCGCCAGCCGACTCGGAGTATTTCGACCCGACGATGCACGCCGCGCCGCTGCGGCGTATCGCGGAGGAGACCGGCGGACGGTTCTATACGGCTGACAACGTCGGCGGCATCGCCGAAGACGTCAGGTACGCCGGCCGTGGCGTGACGTCGATCGAAGAGCGCCCGCTCTGGAACATGCCGATCGTGCTCATCGGGCTCATTGGCCTGGTCTGCGCGGAATGGGGCTACCGCCGCATGGTGGGGCTCGCATGAACGGCATGGCGCACAGGCCGCATTTTCGCCTCCTCGACCGGGTGTTCCGATCCGGCGTGAAGGCAGCCGGATCCTCGCGATCCGGTATAGCGTAGGTCCCATGGTCAAGGTATTCCTGCTCATCGTTGTAGGTCTGACGGCGCCCGACGACAAGATACACGCCGAGCTCTTCCACAAATGGGGAACGCAGCTCGCGCAGTCGGCAGGGAAGCTGGGCGTCACGCCCGAGCGTCTCGCCTACCTGTGTGACAAGCCGACCGAGTCGGATCATTCGGTGACCGGGCCTGCAACCCAGGAGGCGGTGACGAAAGCGCTCGACGCCTTCGCCGCGCAGGCGGGCCCCGACGACGTCGTCTTCGTCACGCTCATCGGGCACGGCGATTACAACGGAAGGGAAGCGAAGTTCAATCTCGCCGGCCCCGACATGACCGCGGCGTCGTTCAAGCCGCTGCTCGCCAAGATGAAGTCGCGGCAGGTGGTCTTCATCAACACGACGAGCGCGAGCGGTCCCTTCCTGGCCGAGCTCTCCGGACCCGGGCGGACGATTGTCACCGCCACGCGCAACGGCGCCGAGACGTACGACACGCTGTTCGGCGGCTACTTCATCGACGGGCTGACCTCGGAGTCGGCCGATCTGGACAAGAATCGCCGGATCTCGGTGCTCGAGGCGTTTCAGTTCGCCGCGGCGGAAGTCGCGCGCGCCTACGAGCGCGAGGGGCTGCTGATGACCGAGCATGCCATGCTCGACGACGACGGCGACAAGGAAGGGACGCAGAAGTTCATTTCCACGTCGAAGGACGGCAAGGTCGCCGGCATCCTGTCGCTCGGCGCCATCGACGGCGGCCCGACGTCGACCGATCCGAAAGTGGCGGCGTTGTACGAGGAACGGCGGGCATTGGAGCGCCGCATCGAAGGGCTGCATCTGATGAAGGATCAGATGGAGGCCGCCAAGTATGAGAGCGAGCTCGAGGCCGCCGGGCTGCAGCTCGCGCGCAAGACGCAGGAGATCCGCGCCGCCGAGGCGGCGAAGAAATAGCGCGCCGCGAAAGCGGCGGGCAAAGACATCGCAGTGCCGCGGATGCGGCGATCAGGACCTAGCCCGGATCAGGAGGGACCGTGAACCCAATGGTGAGTGACGTCGTCGACCTCGATTCCCCGGATGACATCGCGCTGGCCGATCGGATGAATGCCGGACGCCAGCAGATCGTCACCGAGCTCAAGAAGATCATCGTCGGCCAGGACGACGTCATCGGGCAGGTGCTGATGACGCTGTTCGTCGGCGGCAACAGTCTGATCGTCGGAGCCCCGGGGCTGGCGAAGACGCTGCTGATTCATACGATGGCGCGCGTGCTCGATCTGAAGTTCTCGCGTATCCAGTTCACGCCCGACCTGATGCCGTCGGACATCACCGGCACCGATCTGGTGCAGGAAGACGCGGCCACCGGCCGCCGTCAGATGGTGTTCGCGCCGGGGCCGATCTTCGCCAACATCGTGCTCGCCGATGAAATCAACCGCACCCCGCCCAAGACGCAGTCGGCGCTGCTCGAGGCGATGCAGGAGCATCGCGTCACCGTGATGGGCAAGACCTACCAGCTCCACGAGCCGTTCTACGTCTTTGCGACGCAGAACCCGATCGAGCTGGAAGGCACCTATCCGCTGCCCGAAGCGCAGCTCGACCGCTTCATGTTCCACATCATCATCGACCATCCTCCCTACGACGAGGAGTTCGACGTCGTGAAGACGACGACGGCGATCCAGAATCCGCAGCTGGGGCGGCCGGTGACCGGCGAGGACCTGGTGGCGTTTCAGCGGCTGGTGCGCAAGGTGCCGGTGGCGGAACCGGTGATGCGGCATGCGCTCGACATCGTGCGCGCGACGCGTCCGAAGAACGAAGGGGCCAAGGACTTCGTCGCCAAGTGGGTCGCGTTCGGCGCCAGCGTGCGCGCGGCGCAGTACCTGATTCTCGGCGGGAAGGCGCGGGCGCTGACCAGCGGACGCTATCACGTCAGCTTCGACGACGTGCGCGCGCTCGCGCATCCGGTGCTCCGCCATCGCATCATCACCAACTTCCACGCGCAGTCGGAAGGCGTCACGACCGACGCCATCGTCGATCGTCTGCTCGACGCCGTGCCGCGCCCGCGTTCGGGGATGTAGGGTCAGATCGATGCCGGTCGAGACTCACGCCATTCCGGGCGCGCGGTTCATGGATCCTGCCGTGCTCGCGCGCATCGGCAATCTGGAGCTGGTGTCGCGCGCGGTCGTGGACGGCTTCATCAACGGCCTGCACAAGGCGCCGTACTTCGGCGCCTCGGTGGACTTCGCCGAGCACCGCGGCTACGTGCCTGGCGATGATGTCCGCCGCATGGACTGGCGGCTGTGGGCGCGGACGGACCGCTACTACATCAAGGAGTACGAAGCCGAGTCGAACATGAACTTCTCGGTGCTCCTCGATGTCTCGAAGTCGATGGACTACGGGAGCCGCGGCATCACCAAGCTCGATTACGGCCGGATCCTGACCGCGTGTCTCACCAACCTGGTGCATCACCAGCGCGACCGCGTCGGGTTCGTCGCCTTCGACGAGGACATCGTCGAGCACGTGCCGTCGTCGGCGAAGCACATGGAGACGATCCTCCACGTGCTCGATCGCATCAAGCCGGGGCGGCCGGGACATCTCAAGGCGCCGCTGCACAAGCTGGCGGAGCACTTCGGCCGTCGCGGCGTGCTGGTGCTGATTTCGGATTTCTACGAGGAGCCGGAAGCGGTGCTCGACGCGATCTCGCCGCTGCGGTTCCGCGGCAACGACCTGATCGTGTTCCACGTGCTCGATCCAACCGAGCTCGATTTCGGATTCGGTGATGCGCAGCCGTTCGAGGATCTGGAGAGTGGCGAGCAGATGCCGGTGGTGCCGGAGGCGTTTCAGAAAGAGTATCGGTCGCTCGTGCAGGCGCACACCGATGCGCTGCAGCGGAGCTTCTCCGGCGTCCGCGTCGACTACACCTTGCTCGATACGTCGAAGCCGATGGATCACGCGCTGTTCCGATATCTGAACAGTCGATCGCGGACGATGAAGATCAGATGACATGCTGTTCCTAGCCCCCCTCTTCTTCGTGGCCCTCGCCGGTCTGGCGATTCCCGTGCTGCTGCATCTCACGCAGCGCGAGAAGAAGCAGATCCAGCGGTTTCCGTCGCTGATGTTCGTGCGGCGGATTCCGTATCAGTCCGTGCGGCGGCGCAAGATTCACAACTGGCTCCTGCTCTTCGTGCGTCTGGCTGCGCTGGCGCTCGTCATCCTGGCGTTCGCGCGGCCGCTGATCCGGCAGGCGGATGCGATCGTGCCGAAGGGCGAGGGGGCGCGCGAGCTCGTGGTGCTGCTCGATACGAGCTACAGCATGGGGTACGGCGATCGGTGGGCGCAGGCGCGCCAGGCGGCGGAGACCGAAGTCGGCAAACTGAATGCGTCGGATCGGGCGTCGATCGTGCTGTTCGCCTCCGGCGCCGACATCCTGGTGCGCTCGTCGGCGGAGCGCGAGAAGCTGCGCGCGGCGCTCGAGACCGCCAAGCCGGGGGCCGGGGCCACGCGATACGGCCCGGCGCTGAAGGTGGCGGGAAGCATCCTTGCCGACTCCAAGCTGCCGCGCCGTGAGGCGATGCTGATTACCGATTTCCAGCAGTCCGGCTGGCACGGCGAGGAGGGCGCGCGGCTGCCGCCGGGAGCGGTACTGACGCCGGTGCCGGTGAAGGGGCCCGTCGATCGCCCCAATGCCGCAGTGACCGGTGTGACCTTCGCGCGCTCGGCGTTCTCCAACCAGGAACGGGTGGCGGTGACCGCCGGTCTCATCAATCGCAGCGATCGCGCGATGACCGGCATGACCGTGAAGCTGACGCTCGACGGCATCCCGGTGGGCAGCCGCCCCGTCACGCTCGAAGCGAACGGCGCGGGGGCCGTCACGTTCGATCCGGTGACCGTCAGCCAGGTCAACCGCCGCGGCACCGTGAGCATTCCAGACGACGCGCTGGCTGCAGACAATCAGTACAACTTCGTGCTCTCGCCGACGCAGCCGGTGCGGGTGACCGTCATCGATCGCGGCCCGGCCGACGCGCGCCGCTACCTGTCGGACGCGCTCGCCGTTGGCGATGCGCCACGGTTCGAGGCCGTCGTGCGTCAACCCGAGGCGCTGACCGACGAGGACCTGCGCAAGAGCGCGGTCGTCATCGTCAACGACACCGCCGTCGTGTCGCCGCTGGCGCGCCGGCTCAATCGTTTCGTTGATGGCGGCGGCGGTCTCTTTGTCGCTGCGGGTGGGCGCGCGAGCTGGCCGCAGGATGTCGACGTGCTGCCGGCGACCTTCGGCGCCACGGAAAACCGGACGCAGGGAGAAGCGGCGCGGATTGGAGCGCTGGAGTACGGCCACGTCGTCTTCGAGCCGTTCCGTGGACCGCGCAGCGGCAACTTCGCCACCGCGCTGGTGTACGAGTATCGCAAGGTGACCGCGGAGAAAGGCGCGCAGGTGCTCGCTCGATTCGACAGCGGGTCGCCGGCACTGGTCGAACGCCGGGTCGGAAAGGGCCGGGTGCTGTTGTGGGCCTCGGCCCTCGACCGTCCGTCGAGCGACCTGCCGCTCAAGCCGGTGTTTCCGGTGTTCCTGCAGCAGTCGATGCGGTACCTGGCGGCGTATTCGGAGCCGCAGCCGTGGCGGACCGTCGGGCAGGTCCTCGACCCCGCGGTGGCGGCGGGGCAGAAGGCCGGCTACGGCGCCCGCGTCGTGCTCACGCCTTCGAATCAGCGCCTCCCCATCCAGGACGAAGGGTCGGATGTGCTGGAGCTGACCGAGCAGGGCTTCTACGAGGTTCGGAGCGCCGGCGGGACGGCGTCGGACGTGGCCGTAATCGCCAGCAACGTCGACCCGGCGGAAGGCGATTTGACCCCCATGGATCCGAAGGACATCACGCTCGCGGCCGCTTCACCGGTGGGCGCGGCGAGCTCGGGGTCCTCGGTCCCGATGACACCGGAAGCTCAGGAGAGCAATCAGCGGCTCTGGTGGTATCTGCTGTGTGCGGGCGTCCTCGTCCTCGGGGCGGAGACGCTGCTGTCCAACCGGATGGCAAAAGCCTAGGCGGCAGACGGATTTAGGGCGTATTCTCTGATTGGGGCCGCTAACGGCCCCGGACGTTTTCTTTCGGCGATAGCGAGGCCCCATGCTCGAGCACCTGCGGCGTCGGTCACCTGCGTCCAACAGCCTTCTGGCCATCATCAGCGACGTTCGCTCGCGTTGGCGCATCAAGCTTCTGATGCGCGGCGCGGTCGGCATGGCCGGCATCGCGTTCGCCATCTTCCTGGTGGCCGCATACGGAATGGAGTGGGCGAGGTTCAGCCCCGCATCGATCCTTGCCGGGCGGGTCATCCTGCTCGTGGCACTGATCGCCTGCGCGCTGTGGTTCCTGGTGCGCCCGCTCCGTCGTCAGGTCAGCGACGAGCAGGTGGCGCTGTATCTCGAGGAGCACGAGCCGTCGCTGCAGGCGACGCTCATCAGCGCCGTCGAAGCGAGTCGTGACGGCAACCCGCAGTCGGCGGCACTCGTGAAGAGAGTCGTCGAGCAGGCCATCGAGCGGTGCGTGGCCGCCGACGCGGCGCGGCGCGTGGAGCGGCTGCCGCTGCGCCGTTATGCGACGGCGCTCGGCGTCGTCGCCGTGGCCGCGCTGCTCTCCGGGCTCGTGGGGCCAGGGTTCATTCGCAGCGCCGCGACCGCGCTCTTCGCCTTCTCGCCCAACGTCGAGGAGACGGTGCCGTACCACATCACCGTCACCCCCGGCACGAAGCAGATTCACAAGGGAGCCGACCAGCCGATCTCCGCGACGCTGTCCGGCTTCGACGCCGAGAGCGTCGTCGTGCACTCGCGGCGCGGGCCCAACGCGAAGTGGGAATCGACGCCGATGATTCCCAAGGGCAAGTCGGTGTACGAAGGCATGATCTTCGACGTCGGTGCGCCGCTCGATTATCAGGTCGAGGCCGACGGAGTGAAGTCGCCGCCATTCAGGCTCACGGTGGTGGAGCTGCCGTACGTGCAGCGGCTGGAAATGAACTACCAGTTCCCGGCCTACACCGGCATGGAGCCGCAGAAGGTCGAGGACGCCAGCGGCGACGTCGCCGTGGTGCGCGGGACGCAGGTCCAGCTCCGCATCACGCCGACGATGAAGACAACCGGCGGCCGTCTGATGTTGAACGACAAGGAGTCGATCCCGCTGAAGCTCGAAAGCGACGGCGTCCTGAGCGGCGCGTTCAACGTCGATGCGCAGGGCTTCTATCGTGTCGATCTGCTGGCGCCGAACGGCGAGCACGTGCAGGCGTCGCCGCAGTACACGATCGACGTGCTCAAGGATCAGGCGCCGACCGTCTCCTTCAAGCGGCCCGGACGCGACACGAGCGTATCGGCGATTGAGGAAGTCTTCGTCGAGGCCGCGGCGCAGGACGACTACGGCATTCGCGATCTCGAGCTGGTTTACTCGGTGAACGGCGGTCCCGAGAAGGTCATCAAGCTGTTCAACGGCAAGACGCGCATGCCCGAAGTGAGCGTCGGGCACACGCTCTACATGGAAGAGATCGGCGTGCAGGTCGGCGACTCGGTGTCCTACTTCGCGCGGGCGACGGACAACGATGCAGCCAACGGTGCGAAGCGCACGCTGAGCGATCTCTATTTCCTGAACATTCGCCCGTTCAAGAAGGATTTCCGCGGAGCGCAGTCGCAGGCGAACCAGGGCGGCGGCGGTGGCGGCGGCGGTGGCGGCGGTCAGCAGGCGGGCCAGATGTCGGAGCGGCAGAAGCAGGTCATCTCCGCGACGTTCAATCTCGATCGCGACCGTCAGAAGTACTCGCCCGAGAAGTTCCGGGAGAACGCGACCGTGATCGCGCGCTCGCAGGCGAAGCTGCGCGAAGAGCTCGGGACGGCGATGACGCGCTACAACAGCGAGCTGGTGCAGCGGGATCCCGCGTTCGCGAAGATCGGCGAGCTGATGCCGCAGGCGGCAAAGGCGATGGAGCAGGCGATGGCCAAGCTGTCGGGTACGCCTCCGTCGCCGGACCAGGCGAAGGCGCCCGAGCAGTCGGCGCTGCGTGTGCTCCAGAAGATGGAGGACGAGTTCCAGACGCAGATCAGTGTGAGCCGGGGCCAGCAAGGCGGCGGCGGCGGTGGTGGCGGTGGACAGATGCAGCAGGAGCTGTCGGAGCTCTTCCAGCAGGAGCTGCCGAACATGGCGAGCCGCTACGAGACTGCTGCGCAGAGCAGCCAGGATGCGGGCGAGCGCCAGGTCGACGAGCTTGCCGAGAAGCTGAAGGAGCTCGGGCGCCGGGCGCAGGCCCAGGCGGAGCAGCAGCGGTTGCGCGCCATCCAGGGACAGCAGGGCGGCACCGGCGCGCAGGGACGTGCGCTGGCCGAGGAGCTCGAGGAGCAGGCGCGCCGGCTCGAACGGCTCGCGCGTGAGCAGGAGCGTCCGGAGCAGCAGCGGAACGAGCTGAACGACATGGCGCGACAGGCGCGCGATGCGGCCAATCTCGCGCGCCAGGGGGCTGCCGGTAATCAGGCGGCCGCGCAGGCGGCGGCGGAACGGACAGCCGAAATCAATCGACGGCTGCAGCGGTCGCAGACCGATCGGACGCGAGCCGACATCGAGAACGCGCAGCGGCAGGCCGACGAGCTCGTACGACAGCAGCGCGAGATTGCCGACGGCACGCGGCAGATGGCGTCGGCGACGGGAGCCACCCGATCGCAGATGGCGCGTCAGCTGGGCGAGCGGAAGGACAATCTCGACAACGGCATCGGCCAGTTGAAGCGCAATCTGGACAACACGGCCCGTGACACGACGCAGGACCGCGCCACGGCGCGCCGGGTCCGCGAGGCGTCGGATGCCATCAGCGAAAACCGGATTCAGGAAACCCTTCGCTATTCACGCAACACCCTCGGCGTCAACTACGGCAACAACGCACAGTTGCAGGCCGAAGCCGAGCGTCAGATCTCCGAGGGCCTTTCGGCCGTGCAGCGCAAGATCGAAGAGGCGCGCAACGGGCTCGGCCAGAACCCGAACACGCAGGGCGATCGCCAGCAGCAGACCGCGGACCGCCTTCGTAACCTGTCGCGCTCGCTCGACAGCCAGGCGGCGCGTACGCGCGAACGCCTGACCGGCGGCAACGCCCAGGGGGAGCGCAACAACCAGGGTCAGCAAGGCCAGCAGGGGCAGGGTCAGCAAGGCCAGCAGGCTCGCAACGGTCAGGGCCAGCAGGGTCAGAACCAGCAGGGTCAGGGCCAACAGGGACAAGGCCAACAGGGCCAGCAGGGTCAGCAGGGGCGAGGCCAGCAGGGTCAGGGACAACAGGCCAGCGCCCAGCAGGGTCAAGGCCAGGGTGGTCAGGGTCAGGGTCGCCTTCAGAATCGACAGGGCCAGGGCCAACAGGGCCAGCAGGGGCAGCAGGGCCAACAGGGTCAGGGTCAAGGGCAGCAGGGTCAGCAAGGCCAGGGTCAGCAGGGCCAGGGTCAGGGCCAGCAGGGTGGTCAGGGACAAGGACAGCAGCAGGCCGGGGGCGGTGGTGGATTCGGCGGGAACCGTGACGGACGCGCCGATGGAACATTGGATGGCCGCATCGGCGACTACGCTGGCGGCGACTACGGTGGCCGATACAACCAACTCAGTTGGGGTGGTTACTGGAACGCGCCACCTCTGACCCCTGAGGAGATCCGGCAGTACCGCGGCGAGGTCAGACAGTACGCCAACGACCTGCAGGGGTTGCGAGGACAGCTGCGGAACGTGCCGGGTATCGATCCTGCGCAGCTCGAGAGTCTGCTGCGCATGCTCCGTCAGCTCGATGACGACAAGATCTATCAGAACGCCAACGAGCTCACGCGGCTGCAGACGGCGGTCTCCGAAGGCCTGAAGCGCTTCGACTACGCACTCCGCCGCCAGACCGCGGATCAGAATGCCGTCGCGCTCTCCGGCTCCGATGAGATCCCGGAAGGACAGAAGCCGCTGGTCGAGGAATACTATCGATCTCTCGGTCGGGCGCCGCGGTGAGACGCCGCGGCCCGACCTGCGCCGCGCCGCCATGCTTTTTCGACAGCGTGGCGGCGGCGCAGTATTAGATTCTCCTTCGCTCGTTCGTCTCTTCTCGCTTTTCGACCTCGCACCGTCCGACGTCCGTCGGCTCCGGCGCGAGGGCCCGCGGCGTCACCATCGTTCGGTGGCACCACGGGCTGTCAGGACCTCACGGCATTCGGTGGCGGCGGTTCATCATCACGGGCGGACGCGCGCCGTGACGTGACGATGGCGAAGCGGGCACCGCCAGGTTCCCCCGTGTTTTCCTCGACTTCCAAGCGCCTCCCGCCAATTGGCCATCCTCTGTCCGCACCGGGCACAGGTGCTGCAGGCCCGCTGGGCCGAGACGTTCACTGAAAACGGATCGCGAGCACAGACCGTAGAAGACGTGCGTGCCTGGGAGACATGGGAACACCCTACCTATCGCTCTACCAGATCAACACCAGGGTCTGGTTGACCGCCCTTGCGAGCGACCTCGGTCGCCCCGGCACACTGGACGACATTCCTGACGCCGACCTGGATGATCTGGCCCGGGAGGGCTTCGACTGGATCTGGATGCTGAGCGTGTGGCAGACCGGCCCAGCGGCGCGCCAGGTTTCGCGCAGCAATCACGAGTGGCGCCACGAGTTCGAGCAGACATTGCCGGACCTGCGGGACGAGGACATCGCCGGCTCCGGATTCGCGATCACCGACTACAGGGTGCACGACGCGCTCGGCGGCAATGCTGCCCTGGCCCGCCTCCGCGAACGGCTGCGCACGCGCGGCCTCAAGCTGATGCTCGATTTCGTTCCCAACCACATGGGACTCGGTCATGTCTGGGTCGAGAGCCAGCCGGATTACTTCGTTGCCGGCAGCGAGGCCGATCTCGAGCAGTCGCCACAGAACTACATCAGGGTCGAGCGCAGAGATGGCAGTCTGATCCTGGCGTATGGCCGCGATCCGTACTTTGCAGGTTGGCCCGACACGCTGCAGCTCGATTACAGCAAGCCGGCCGCACAGGCTGCGATGATTGGAATCCTCCAGACGATCGCGGCGCAGTGTGACGGTGTGCGCTGCGACATGGCCATGCTCGTCCTGCCCGATGTCTTCGAGCGAACCTGGGGCCGCAGGCCGGAGCTGTTCTGGCCCGGTGCCATCGAGCAGGTCCGGCGACGCGTGCCGGGGTTCTGCTTCATGGCCGAAGTCTACTGGGATCTGGAGTGGACGCTGCAGCAGCAAGGCTTCGACTACGCGTACGACAAGCGTCTGTACGATCGTCTGCGCGAGGGCCATGCCCGGCCGGTGCGCGAGCATTTCCTCGCCGGCCTCGACTACCAGACGCACCTCGCGCGGTTTCTCGAGAATCACGACGAGCCGCGCGCCGCGGCGACATTCGCCCGGGACGTCCACGAGGCGGCCGCCGTCCTCACCTTCCTGTCGCCAGGACTCCGGTTCTTCCACGAAGGTCAGTTCGACGGGCGCACGAAGCGCATCTCGCCCCACCTGGTTCGCGCGCCTGTGGAAACGCCGGACGAGGGGCTGCGTCGGTTCTACGAGCGACTGTTGTCGGTGCTCCGCCTGACGGCCGTGCGGGACGGCAGCTGGCAGCTGGTCGAGTGCGCGCCGGCCTGGGAGGACAACGGGACCTGGGATGGTTTCATCGCCTTCTCCTGGCAGGGCCCTGATGGATCGCGGCTGCTGGCGACCGTGAACTACGCCGGCACGCAGGGCCAGTGCT
>Ga0207701_10002840_pt1 | contig 17876 bp, 16 predicted proteins | sample KBSSwiSSwithPhiX_FD_184294 | JGI IMG/M metagenome (GOLD analysis project Ga0207701, IMG submission 184294) | Switchgrass rhizosphere bulk soil microbial communities from Kellogg Biological Station, Michigan, USA, with PhiX - S5 (SPAdes) (version 2) | ecosystem: Environmental > Terrestrial >... | reverse complement strand
GTTCATCGCGTCGGATCCGTCCAGCCAACGTGAAGTCGGGAATCGGACGTCGATCACGTCGAGCGCGCTGATTCGGGTCATGACGATCCTTCTGGTTCGGTGACGGCTACAGGCGAAGGTGGCGTTGCGGGCAGCTCGACCGCGTGGCCGAGCTGCCCGCCCGTTGGAACCATCACCCGCCGAAGTCGGCGGCGTTGTCCTTGGTGACCATCTCCGTGCCCGTGTCGATGTTGGCTTCGACCGTCTTGCCGTTGATCGCATCGTACGCAGCCTGCGCGCCGAGCTCGCCCATCTTGGCGGGGAACTGCGCAACCGAGCCCAGCTCGTCGCCCGCAACGATCGCCTTCACCTCGTCCGGACCGGCGTCGAAGCCGACGAACAGCGGCTTGGAACTGCCGCTGGACGCAGCCTCGATCGCGCCGAGGATCGGCGGCCCGCACGCGCCGTAGATCATCGTCACGTCGGGGTGGGCGGTCAAGATGTCCTGCGCGGTGTTGAGACCCTTGGTCTGGTCACAATCGGTCGGCAACGAAGCAACGATCGAGAAACCGTCACCGAGGCCCTGCTTGAAACCGTCGACGCGTTGCTGCAGCGAAGGAGCACCGGCGACGCCTTCGAGCACGGCGATGGTGTCACCCGCCTTCAGTTGGCCGGCGGCGAACTTGCCGGCGAGCACACCGCCCGCCATGTTGTCCGTGGCGACCACCGATGTCTTGGCATCCCACCCGGGGATGTCGTTGTCGACGAGGATCACCGGGATGCCGGCGTCGACGGCTTTCTGCAACGCATCCTGCACGTTCGGGCTGGTCGGCGTGATCACGATCGCCTTCACGCCTTGCGTGACGAACGATTCGATCGCGTTGATCTCGCCCTCGTCGTCGGTGCCGCTCGAGCCTTGCGCGAACACGACGGTGGCGTCGGGATGGTCGGCATCCCACTTCTTGGCGGCGTCGACCATCGTGTCGTAGAAGTCGACCGGGAACTTGGTGATGAAACCGATCGTCGAGGTCTCACCGCCTGCGGTACCCGGCGCCGCCGCCGAGTCGGCCGTTGCGGCGCCGGTGGTCGGTGGCGCGGCGGTCGCCTCAGGAGCGGCAGCGGTCGCCGGCGCCGCAGTGGCGGCACTGTCGTTGCTGTCGGAGGAACACGCGGCGACACCGGCAGCCAGGGCCAGGATCACCAGCATCGGGGCAAAGCGATACCTACTAGTTGTCATTTTCTCTCCTTGTGATGTCGGCGTTGTGCCGCTGGCGCCGGACTCAGTCCACAGATCTGGTCGACGTCGTTCTGTTGGATGTTGGTGGGGAGGCCGCGAGAGGCGTGCCGACGATCAACGCCACGATCCTCTGTTGACCTTCCGCGTTGGGAACTTCCTCACCGACCACGCGTCCGCGACGCATGACGACTGCTCGGTCGGCGACTTCGGTGACATGGTCCATGGCATGCGAGATCACGATCACCGCGTGACCTTCGGACCGGAGGCGCAAGATGAGGTCGAGCACGCGCCGCGATTCGCGTACGCCGAGTGCTGCTGTCGGCTCGTCGAGAATGACGACGTTGGACGCGAACGCCGACGCACGCGCGACCGCAATGGCCTGACGTTGACCGCCGGACATCAGCCCGACGTTCGCCGATCGATCGCCGATCGACACCTGGAGCCGTTCGAGGACGTCGCCGGTTGCGGCCGCCATCGATCTGCGGTGCAGCACTCGCAACGGTCGTGGCAGCCAACCAGGACCGGCTTGCTCGCGACCGGCGAAGAAGTTCGACGCCGGGCTGAGATTGTCGAACAGGGCGAGGTCCTGGTAGACGGTCTCGATGCCGAAGGCGCGGGCTGCGGCCGGCGACGGGATGTTGACGGGCTCACCGTCGAGAGCGATGGAGCCGGCGTCCAATCGGTGCACACCGCTGATGCACTTGATCAAGGTCGACTTACCGGCGCCGTTGTCGCCGAGCAGGGCGACGACCTCGCCATGGTGGACGTCGAGGTCGACGTCATCGAGCGCGAGTACTGCGCCGAAGCGTTTCGTCGCACCGCGAACGGACAGGGCTGCGCTCATGCCAGCGCCGCCTGGAGCACGCGCACCCGGTTCTCGAGTCGCCCACGTATCACGTCGGTCTCCACGGCGAGCACGATCACGACCCCGATGACGACCGGTTGCAGGAACGCACCGACGTTGAGCAGGTTCATGCCGTTGCGGATCACACCGATCATCAGTGCGCCGACCAACGCGTTGGCGACGCTGCCGCGGCCACCGAGGAAGCTCGCTCCTCCGATGATCACTGCGGCGATCGAATCGAGTTCGGCCAGCGTGCCGGCGGTCGGTGAGCCGGCGTTCAACCGCCCCGACGTGATGATCGCGGCGACCCCGGCCAGCAGGCCGCACATCACGTAGACCGAGATCAGCACCGGTCCCACGGGAATGCCGGTGCGGCGTGCGGCCTCGTCGTTGCCGCCGGTTGCGTACACCCATCGGCCCCACACCATCCGGGTCAGCAAACCGGCAATGACGATCGCGATGCCGGCCACGAGGAACGCCGAGTACGGGAACCAGCCGATCGAGCCGCTCCCCAGGGTTCGGACGATGTCGGGAACACCGCGTTGCGGCTGCCCGCCGGAGAACTGCAGAGCGAGTCCGCGAGCAATGCTGAGTGTCGCCAGGGTGATGATGAACGGGTGAGGGAGGCGGCCCCACACGAACCCGGCGCCGTTGACGAAACCCACCGCCGCACCGGTACCGATCATCACCGCGATCACCAACCAGCCGGAGGCTCCGTGGTCGTAGGCGATCGCACCCAGCACTGAGGCGAGCGCCAGCGTCGCACCGACGGACAGGTCGATGCCGCGTGTGATGATGACCATCAGCTGCCCGATCGCGAGCACGGCGATCGCTGCAGTCTGTGAGAGCACGTTCCCCGCGTTGCCCGTGGTCATGAACACGGGCGACAACAGGGTCATCGTGAGGATCAGCACGCCGAGGATGAGCACCGGCCCCAGGCGAATGACGCCGAGGGCGACGCGCAGCAGTCGGAACGACTGCTGCTGGCGGCTCTCGTGCGATTCGCCGGCATCGTGGTCGGCGGAATGCTCACCCGTCGAGGCGTCGAGCGCAGCCGAGTCCTTCGACCCTTCCGACTGCCGCCCGAGGCTCGCCAAGTTCATCATCCTTCGATCCCCCAACGGACAACAGGACCCTGCGGTCGACTGGTCAGCGGGTGTAGAGTACGCCAACAAACATCCGATGTCTAGACCCTTCTCGAAATGGCGGGAGGTGACCAACCATGGCTGCACCGTTGACAGAGGCAGCGATCGAACAGATGCGCCGGCTGATCGCCGACGGAACACTGCTGCCGGGCCAGAAGCTGCCGCCGGAAGCGGAGCTCGCCGAGTCGCTCGGCACCAGCCGCAGCACGGTCCGCGAAGCAGTTCGAGCCCTGGTCACAGCGCGTGTTCTGGACGTCCGCCGAGGTGACGGCACGTACGTCACCAGCCTGCGGCCGGAGCTGCTGCTGGCGGGCATCGGGGCAGCCGCGGACCTGCTCCAGCACGAGTTCACGCTGGAGCTCCTGCAGGTGCGCCGGATACTCGAACCGGCGGCGACCGCGATGGCCGCGACACGAATCACCGACTCGTGCGTTCGCGAGCTGGAAGCATGCTTACATCAGATGTCTGTGGCGCCCACGCACGAGAGCCTGGTCGAGTACGACGAGCAGTTCCATCACCTGGTGGCCACCGCCACCGGCAACGAAACCCTCGCCTCGATGTTGAAGGGGGTCTCCAGCCGCACTGCGCGCGGACGTGCCTGGCGTGGCGTGATCGAAGCCGGGGCAACGACGCGGACGATCTCCGAACATGCCGCCATACTCGACGCCCTGCGCGCCCGCGACCCGGCGCTGGCCGAGGCCGCCGCGCTGCTGCACGTGTCGACGACCGAGGCCTGGTTCCGAAGCGTTCTCGAGCCGGTCTCCTGACGACTGCTGCTGATTCCACCCGTAGAGGGTGGTTCGACTCGCCCTGACTGGCGAGAAAGTACTGATGTTGGACTCTTTGGAGAGCAGGGCATCGCGATGAGCGTCAAGCAAGTCGACAAGACCAAATCGGAACCCGTGGAACCAGCAGGACCGGACGTCGGCCGCGCCCGGCGGGAGCACGTCAGCCGGCAGCAACAAGCGGAGTGGACGCCTCCGAAGCGCCGCCCCGACCCGATCAAGATCCTCATCACATCGAGCGCGGGTCGCATCGAGGACCTGCTCCCGATCCGGTACGGCCGCATGGCCATCAGCCCGTTCACCTTCTTCCGCGGCGCGGCTGCGGTGATGGCGTCGGATCTCGAAAAGCTCCCGACGACGGGGATCGAGGTGCAGGCGTGCGGTGACTGTCACCTGATGAACTTCGGTCTCTTCGCCACGCCCGAACGCAACGTCGTCTTCGGCATCAACGACTTCGACGAGACGATGCGCGGGCCGTGGGAGTGGGACCTCAAGCGACTCGTCGCCAGCTTCGTCGTCGCCGCCCGCGACGTCGGGTTCGACGACAAGCAATGCGTCGCGATCGCTGCCGAGGCAGTCCGCGCGTACCGCGAACGAATGTGGGAATTCTCCGAGATGAGCCCGCTCGAGATCTGGTACGACCGTATAGACCTCGTGGCGTCGCTCGATCAGGCTCCCGACAAGGATGCCCGCAGGAATCGCGAGCGCCTGGTGGAGCAGGCACGCAAGCGGGTTGCGGAGAACCTCTTTCCGAAGCTGGTCAACAGCGACAACGGACAGCTGCGCATCGCCGACCAACCGCCGCTCATCTACCACACGCCGGAAGTGACGAGCGAGACCGTGGCCGCGTTCCTGGATTCGTACCGCAGTTCGATGGCAGGCGATCGTCGGGTGTTGTTCGATCGTTATCGGTTCCAAGACGCGGCGATCAAAGTCGTGGGAGTCGGCAGCGTCGGCACGCGCTGCCTCGTGGCGGTGTTCGCGTCTGTCGGCGGGCATCCATTGATCCTGCAAGTCAAAGAAGCAAACGCGTCCGTGTTGGAGGGTCGTGTCGGCAAGGGCCACATCGAACACAACGGCGAACGCGTGGTGACCGGTCAGCGTCTGATGCAGCCGGCCAGCGACATCTTCCTCGGTTGGGGCACCAGTACCGCCGGACGCGAGTTCTACGTCCGCCAACTACGCGACATGAAGGTGTCGATCACGCTGGTACGCGACCTCAAGCAGCTGATGCGGTACGCGACGTTCTGCGGCCTTGCCCTCGCCCGGGCCCACGCCAATACCGGCCCTGCGGGCGAAATCGCCGGATACCTCGGCACCAACGACAAGGCCGACAAGGCCTTCGCGATGTTCGGTCTGGCGTACGCCGAGCAGAACGAGCGCGACCACAAGGCCCTGGTCGACGCCATCGGCAGCGGCCGGGTGACGGCCATCAGCGACATCGTCTAGCAGGGGTCGACTTCGCAGAAACCATGATTGAGCGGCAGTCCGCAACGGGTACGTCCGCGCATGACATCTCTGCGCGACTACGTCATCCGTGAGTTCCCGGAGCACGCGATCGACGTGCTCGAGTCCGATGAGGACAATCTGGAGTTGACCGATCACACGGTCGTGTCCTACGCCGTCGGACGGCAAGCAGGAGAGGACCTCCTGCGAAGCTACCGGCGCACCGTGCCGCAAGCGCGTGTCGCCGCGGTACGGGTGCAGCCGACCGATGCAACGGTGCTGCCGACCGACCGAGAGGACGCCGATGGCGTGCTCGACCTCCCGCTGAGCCGTGTCGCGATGTACGTGGTCGGCGGCTTCCTCGTGGTCGGCATCGTTGCCACGCTGTTGGCGTTCCTGTTCGGGGCGACGGGTTCAACGGGTTGGATCATCGGTGTGTTCGCGGGAGTCGTCGGCGCGATCGTCGGCGCGATCGTCGGAGGCTCACGGTTCGCCGGGCAGCGGGCGACGACCCAACCGCGCGCCCCCGGGCGCAGCGTCACCGTCGTGGCAGCCTTCCTCGACGACGAGGCCACTGCTGGGCCGTTGGCGAAGGCGGTAGGACCTGCCGCTGACTACGAAGTTCGAATCGTCGATCACAAGGGCGCCTGGCACAGCCCTGGCACGGTCGGCAGCTGATCAGTTGTCCTGAAGGATCGAGATCTTTCCGCTGACCTCGAGAATCGCCAAACGGATCTTTCCGATGTCGTCGACCCCTTGCTGACGCGCCGCCTCGAGGACCTCGTCGAGGGGCATGTGCTCCGTCGCCAGTGCGCTGTCGATCGGCTTTCCGTCGGCGACCAGCACGATCGGCACCCCCTCCATGATGTGCCGTGCCCGACGCCACCGCCAGGTGATGAACGTCATGACCGTGATCCAGAAGCCGAACGTGGACAACGCCAGGAACGCACCGGTGACGGAATAGTCCTGCTGCATGACGCCTTGTTGGATGATGTCGCCGAGCACGACAAGAAGGATCATCTCGAACGGCGCCATGTCGGCGAGCGACCGCCGCTTGAGACCGCGTGTGAGCAGGAAGACGAGCCAGAAAACGATGGTGGCGCGGGCAATGATCTCCATCGATCAAGGCCTGATGTGCGTGGTGAGATGAGCCGTCGCGATCGGCTGGTCCCCTGCACGAAGGCTCACCGAGGCCTTTGCGGTGGTGAACGTGCCCACCGGCTCGGCTGTGAGATTCCAATGCACGGCGAACGTATCGCCGGACGGTGGATCGAACGTCATGATGACGTCAGTGCCGTCGCTCGTTTCGGAGCTCGGCTGGGGTGTCGGCCCCTGGGTGAGGAACGGATCGAGATAACCGGCGCTCACCGAAATCACGATCGCATCCGGGAATCCCTGGGGAGAGTTGACGGTGATCTCGAGCGGCACCACCAGCTGTGCGCGGGTCACCTCCGCGTAGCGGACTTCTACCGTGGAGCCACCACCGGCGGCGCTCACGGTCGTGGTATCGACGCCGAACAGGGAATGGACTCCGGCACCTTCGATGACTCCGGCGACCACGACGACGGACACGACGCAGCTCGAGGCAACGTACAGAACTCGCCGCTTCTTACGAGCGAGGCCGCCCCCCGCTGTGTCGTACCGGACGGGGCTGTCCGTGTCGCGTCCACCGTTCACCCTGCCGCCAGCGCTTGCGGTGTGGCGTCCTTGACCCGGGTCCGCAGCCACTTCCACGTCTGCTCGGTCTCGGCCGCGCCGTTGTTGGCGATGTCGAGCAGTTCCTCGTCGCGGGTTGCCTTGGCAGCCTGTTGCAACATGATCCAGCTGATCTCGGTTCGGTGCGCGGACGCGTAGCACTCGCGCAAGTCGCAGAGCAGCGCGAGGCCCGATGCGACGGTTCTGTCGCCCGGCGCGGCGACGGCGCGCCGCAAGCCCTCGATCAACCCCGACACGTCAAGGGTTTCAGCGACTGGTGTGCCCAGCTTCTCCAGCGACGTGCGGATCTGGCCGAGGTGCTGTGCACAGACGTCGACGCGACTCATCCCGGTCTGGTAGACGTCCGACTCGAATCGGTGGTGCTCGGCGAGTTGGACGAGCTGCCGTGCCAGCGCGATCTCCGCGGATTGCACTTCTTCGATAGGTGCGCCGACGTTCATCGCAGGCTCATCTCCTCGACTGGAGCCGATGCTGTCTCGGTGGGTGCCGTCGAGCATCTTTCTTCGGATGGCATCAGGGTCACGCGCACGGCCGCGACCTTCAACACCGGTTGCTTGGACACCGGGTCCCAGTCCGTGATCGTCAGCTCGTTGGCGGCCCGCGTCGGGCTGCCGTCCGCGACGCCGTCGTCGCGCTCGTCCCAGTAGCCGTAGTGGAACGGGGCGAACACGACGCCCTGACGAATGCCGCTCAGTCGCGCTCTGAGCTGCAACTCGCCCCGGCGCGATTCGACCCGCACGAGGTCCCCTTCGTGGATTCCCCGCGGCTCGGCGTCGATCGGAGAGATCTCCAGCCACGCCTCCGGAGCGGCGGCATCGAGCTCCGGCGTGCGGCCGGTCTTCGTGCGAGTGTGGAACTGGTACACGGTTCTACCGCTGGTGAACACCAGCGGGTATTCGTCGCTCGGTGGTTCGTGCGCCGGCTTGTACGGCACCGACTTGAGGATCGCCCGTCCGTCGGCACGCAACGCGCTGAACTCCTTGCGGTCGAGCGCTGCCCCGGTGAGGAGATCGTGTCCGTAGTCCTCGCAGATGTCGGGGGTCGTGTGGAACCACAGATCGGTGTAGAGGCGTGGCGTCCCGTCGGGATGCTCGTCGTTGCACGGCCACTGGATGGGCCCCTTCCGCAGGCGGTCGTAGCTCATGCCGGTGTAGTCGCAGGTCTCCCCTTCGGTGGCACGCTTGAACGCTTCGAAGCATTGTTCGGCCGACGTCCACGGCACGAGAGGCTCACCATCGCGATCGGTCAATCCGAGGCGGGCGGCATAGTCCGCGAAGATCTCCCGATCGGGCCGCGCCTGGCCCGGAGGATCCACCGCTTTCTCGGAAAGGTGCACGGTGCGGTCGTGGTTGGTGAAGGTGCCCTCCTTCTCGCCCCACATCGCCACCGGGAAGACGACATCCGCGTACGCAGTCGTCTCGTTCGGAAAGGCATCGCTCACCACGACGAACAGCCGCTCCTGGCTGAGGATCGACCTGACACGGCCGAGTTCGGGAAGTGAGACAGCCGGATTGGTGCCGATGATCCACAGGAATCGGATCGAACCCGTCTCGGCATACCGCATCATCTGCATCACGTGCGTCGACGGGCCCCACGCCGGGATCTTCGACGGCTCGACGTTCCACACCGCAGCCAAGCTCGCCACGTGCTGAGGGTTCTGCCAGTTGCGCATCGCCGTGAGGTCGCCGTCGGCGCCCGTCTCGCGCGTGTTCTGCGCGGTCGGTTGGCCGTTGAGTTGGAGCACCGTGCATCCCGGGCGCCCGATCATTCCGCGCAACAGGTTGATGTTGTTGACCTGACACGCTGCCGCGGTGGCCTGGTGCGATTGGTAGACGCCTTGCAGGCACGTCGAAACGAGGCGCTGGCTCTCGGCGATCACACGCGCGGCACGTCGGATGTCGTCGGCCGCCACGCCGCAGATCTCGCCCACGTAGTCCGGGTCGTAGTCGGCGACCCTCGCGGCAAGCTCCTCGAACCCGACCGTGTGATTGGCCACGAACTGCAGATCCACCGCTCCGCGCTGGATGAGCTCGCGTTGTATGCCGTTCAACAGGGCGACGTTGGTCCCGGGGAGTACCGCCAGATGGACCTCTGCTTCTGCCGCGATGCGTGTCGGTCGCGGGTCGACGACGACGATGCGCGGTGGCTGCGGGCCGCGCAGCCGATCGAGTACGCGCGCCCACATCACGCTGTGTGTCTCGGGCATGTTGTGTCCGACGGCAAAGATCGTGTCGCACAGGTCGAAATCCTCGAGCGCGCCCGGATCGCCGTCGCTGCCGAAGGTCTCCTTGAGCGCCGCGTCCGACGTGGCCGTGCACAGGCGCGTGTTCCCGTCGAGATGCGGAGTGCCGATGCCGCCACGGACCATCACGGCGAGTGTGTAGTAGTCCTCGACGAAGAGCTGGCCACTGTTGTAGAAGCCCATCGCCAGCGGCCCGTGCTGCTCCAGCACCTGTCGGCTGCGGTCGATGACCAGGTCCATCGCCTCGTCCCATGTCGCCGGCCGCAGTTCACCGTCGCGGCGAACGAGGGGCGTCGTGAGACGATCCGGCGACTGGTTGGCCTGCCATCCGAACAGGCCCTTCGGACCGAGCCGGCCGTGGTTGACGCGGTCATCAGCGTGACCGCGAACCCCCACGATGCGGCCGTCGCTCACACCGACGTCGAGCCCGCAGCCGTTGGAGCACAGCACGCACGCAGAGCGGGTCCAGGTGATGTCATCAGCGCTGACGCCGTCGATCACGTTCTGATCGACACGCGTCGGCCAGGGCTCGTCGGGCCCGTGGGGTGTCCGATCACCCCAGATGTCGCTGAGGCGACCGATGGGCGACGCCGACTCGTTCACAGCTTCGTCACGCCGCGCTCTTACCCGGTAGGCACTTCGTTCAACCACGCGAACGACCCCAGAATCCGAGGCGAGATTCTGCATGTTTGAGCCCGCCGGCAAGCGGGGAAGCCACGAACGAGTACGACAAGTACGAGAGGACTGATCATGAAAGCAGTTGTGTGGCAGGGTCGGCAGAAGGTCGCGACGGAGACCGTCCCGGACCCGACGATTCAGCAATCGACCGATGCGATCATTCGCATCACGAGCACCGGGTTGTGCGGCTCGGACCTGCACCTCTACACCGTCATGGCGCCGTTCATGGAAGCCGGCGACATCCTCGGCCATGAGCCGATGGGCGTCGTCGAGGCCGTGGGCTCGGCCGTCACGAACCTGACGGTTGGCGATCGGGTCGTGGTGCCGTTCAACATCGCCTGCGGGCACTGCTTCATGTGCGGTGCGGGATTGCAGTCGCAGTGCGAGACCACGCAGGTACACGAACACGGCACCGGCGCCGCGCTGTTCGGCTACACGAAGCTGTACGGCCAGGTCCCCGGAGCACAAGCCGAGTACCTCCGCGTGCCACACGCCGACTACGGACCGATCGTGGTGCCACACGGACCGCCCGACGACCGGTTCCTGTTCCTGTCCGACGTCTTACCAACCGCATGGCAGGCCGTCGAATATGCGCAAACTCCCAAGGACGGTTCGTTGGTCGTGCTCGGTCTCGGTCCGATCGGCGACATGTGCGCGCGTGTCGCCCAGCAGCGAGGACACACACGGGTCATCGCCGTCGACCTCGTCGCCGAGCGGCTCGAGCGGGCGCGCTCCAGGGGTGTCGACGTGCTCGATCTGAACAACTTCAACGCGACCAAGGATCTCGTTCGAGCCGTGCGCGACATGACCGACGGACGAGGTCCCGACGCCGTGATCGACGCCGTCGGGATGGAGGCCCACGGCTCGCCGGCCGCCGAGGCCGCGCAGAAGATCACAGGACTCATGCCGAATGCACTGACCGAACGGCTGATGTTGAAGGCCGGCGTCGACCGCCTCGCCGCCCTGCACATGGCGATCGAGTTGGTGCGTCGAGGAGGGACGATCTCGGTCATCGGCGTCTACGGAGGCATGACCGATCCGCTGCCGATGATGAAGCTGTTCGACAAGCAGGTGTCGATCCGCATGGGCCAGGCCAACGTGCGCCGCTGGGTCGACGACATCCTGCCGCTGCTGACCGACGACGACCCGCTCGGCGTGGACAGCTTCGCGACGCACCACATGCCGCTCGACCAGGCCAGTGCCGCCTACGAGATGTTCCAGAAGAAGCAGGACGGCGCGGTGAAGGTCGTGTTCCGACCCGGAGAGGGTTGAGCGGGATGCGCGTCGTCGTCGTGGGTGCGACCGGCAATGTCGGAACGGCACTGCTGCGTGCACTGGACGAGACACTGGAGATCGATTCCGTTGTCGGCGTGGCCCGCCGCACGCCGACCGGCGGCGAGGTGACGTTCGCCAAGGTCTCGTGGCACGCCGCGGACATCTCGCACGACCCGCTCGACTTCGTCTCGGGAGCCGACGCGGTCGTTCACCTCGCCTGGTTGATCCAACCGTCGCGGGACGAGCCGTTGATGAGGGCCACGAATGTCGACGGCACCGCGCGACTGCTGCGCGCTGTCGCCGACCACGGCGTGCCGGCACTTGTCTACGCGTCATCGGTGGGCACATACGCACCCGCGCCGAAGTCACCGCCGCAACCGGAAACATGGCCGGTGACCGGGATCAGGACCAGCACGTATTCGCGGCACAAGGCAGAGGTGGAAGCGCTGCTCGACACGTTCGAGTACGAGCACACCGATGTCCGCCTCGTGCGGATGCGCACCAGCCTGGTGTTCCAACGTGCTGCAGCGTCGGAGGTCCACCGGTTGTTCCTCGGCCCACTGATGCCCTGGCACCTGCCGCGGGCGTTGCGCGTGGTGCCCCGGATGCCGCGACTGTGCTTCCAGGCAACGCATGCTCGCGACATCGCAGATGCGTATGTGCGGGCGCTCACACGAGATGTCAGCGGTGCATTCAACATCGCCGCCGAACCGCCGCTCACATCGTCGCTCATCGCCGACACGGTCGAAGGTCGGGCCATCCCGGTTCCGGAGAAGGTTCTGCGCGCGGTTGTTGCCGCCGCCTACGCGGCAAGAATCCAGCCCGCCGAGGCCGGCTGGCTCGACATGGCGACGATGAGCCCGATCATGGACACGAGTCGCGCACGTCGGCTGTTGGACTGGAGCGAGTCGATCCCATCGACCGCCGCGCTGACCGAAGTTCTCGACGGCATCGGCGATGGCGCCGGCTTCCCGACGCCGGCCCTCCACCCTCGCTGACGCTCAACCGAACTGGATCGTCACGTCCTGCCCGGCGGGCACCCAGTAGTCGTTCCAGCCGTCGCCTTCGGCAGCGCACTCGATCTGCCCGGTCGACGAGCCTGTCACCGTGGCGATCGGAGTCGATCGATCATCAGCGAGCACCCGCACTCTCGGCCGCAGACGTGAGTCGCCGTAGATGTGGACGACGACGTGTTGCTCGTCGACGTCGATGAGGCTGAACGGATATTCGCAGTACACCGTCGATGTGGACGTCGGCACGCGCACATACGACCGGACGACCGTCGAGAAGGCGATGCCTGCGCCGTAGACCTGCTGCCCGACGGTTCCCGCCTCGTCCCAACCGTCCGCGAGATCCTCGACCGGAATCCACAGCTCCTTCATCAGGTGACCGGTCTTGGGCGACTCGGCGAGCGCTTCCTCCGGAATGCACGGCGGATAGTACGTATCGAGGCGTGCCGTGACGTGGCGGATGAATTCGGGCATCAGCACCGCCAGCGGAGGCGCCAGGTCCGGGCCGGCGCGCTCGATGTAGTCGAGGCACGCGGCAGCCACTTCGGCCTGCTCGTACGCAGCGGTGTACGGCGCGGTCGGCATCGGGAAGATCCCGAAGAACGAGGCGCGGTTCCGGGCGTGGCCGTAGCGAGTGGACCACAGGCCGACGTTGTCGAAGAGGCAGGCAGCCAACACGTGGGAGATGTCGAGCATCTCCTGATCGCCCGTGTGCTCGTGGAGCCGCAGCGCCGCCACCATCCCGTAGGCGACCGTGTTGGTCTGATAGGCGAGTTCGAAAGCCTTGTCGCGCATCGACCGGATGGCGGCGACCGCCTCGTCGAGATAGCGCGACTCCTTGGTGATGTCGAACGCCTGGATCATGACGTGGGCGTAGATGCCGGGCACATCGTGCTCGCCACCCTTGCCGGGCTCCGACTCGGCCTTGATCACCTCGAGGCTGTCGACGTCGTAGAACACCGGCCAGTCGTAGTCGAAGTGGTGGGCGACGTCGATCACGTAGTCGAGAGAGTCGAGGAACTGTTGTCGGGCGCGGTCGTCGCCGTTCTCCAGCGCCAGCCGAGCCAGGTTCAGCAACGGATGGAACACGTACCACGAGTCCATCAGCCGCGGATGTTCGTGAGGCTCGGTGCCGTCGAGCATGTCTTCCGCCTCGGGCAGCCATCGACCGATCGCGCCGACTCGATCGTCCTGGAACCTTCGCAGCGACGCCGCCAGCGCCTCGGCGATCGGGTCGGCGGTGCCGCACCACTTGCTTCGTTCCACGAGCGGCAGCAGGACGGCGAGTTGCACCATGCTCTCCGGTGGATGTTTGTCGTCGCCCACGTAGGCACGCAGGTAGCGAGCTCCCGAGATGGTGGACCAACACTCGTCGCACCGATCGAGATCCGCCCTGCACTGTTCGGCCCGGCGACGCCAGTCGACGTATTCGGGTGTCGGCCGCTCGATGTTCATGAACAGCGTCGCCAGCAGCTGCAGGTACTGCCGGGCCACCGCGACCGGCGTCTCGCAGGCGTCGTCGGCGAAGGCGACATGCCATGTCGATATCTGGACGGTCTGTCCGGCAGGAAGCGGCGCCGAGCCGACGGGCAGTGCGAAGCCGAGGTCCGACCACTCGCCCGACACAGTGCCCTTCGCCGATGCGTGGGTGACGTCGCAGTAGCCGCCCAGGAGGGTGAGGTCCTGCAGGTACATGAACGCGCCAGGTCCCGGCGCGCTGGCATGGACGAGACCTGTTCGCAGTCCTCGCTGGCTGGTGTGGACTGTGCCCTTGCCCTCGTCGAGGTCGGCAACGATGTCGCGTGGCCAACCGTTCATGACCAGCGGTGCGGCAGGCGTCAGCGTCGTCGACGCAGACAGCGTCGAGTGTGCAACGTCGACCGAGATCGTTGCCGTTTGAGCGCCGATCGTGGAGGCCATGACGACGTCGACGGAGGTGCCATCCGCTGCGACGGTGAAGCTCTCGATCCCCAACTCTCCGGGCGAGAACGCCACCCGAAACGCGATTCGCTCGGCGTCCGCGCGCTGGCTGATCACCCACAGACCGGATCGCGTGGCGACGACGCGGTGGTGTCTGTCGCCCGCCGTGAACAGATGAAGTTCACCCGACGACGTGATCAACTCGTCGCGTTGGGCGAGGTGCCAGATCGATACCGCGTTGTCCGTCTCGTCGTCCACGGCGCACGGATTCCCTCAGCCAAAGGATCTGAAACCGGCGGCCGCGGCCCATCCGGAAAGGCCGACGATGCGCAGCATCAGCACCCGGGCGAAGGGCTCGTCGCGGTACTGCGGATAGCGGCCGGCGAGCGCGGATGCGAGGTCCGCGGCCCTGTCGTCGGCGCTGGTGGGCTGCCACAGCAGCTCCGCACGCACCCACCACAGCCGCGACCAATCGTCGCGGTCCCAGTGTTCGACGAGCAGCGTCGCTCGAGGATCGGCCTCGAGGTTCCGTTCCCGCTGCAACCGCGTCGAGGCCTTCGGCTTCACCAGGTCGACGGGCACGCCGACGTAGTCCTCCTCGTCGACGACGTACGCGACCGGTACGGCATCGACTCCCCGCTCGGCGTGAATCGTGCACAGTATTCCGTGGTCGTGCGACGCCAGCCGGGCCCGCGCCTCGTCCTCGGCGAGCCTCATCGCATGCGATGATAGTGCCATGAACGTGGCCGTTTGGGTGGAGCGCCACGGCCTCCAGCGGCCGGAGGAACCGGCCATCGCCGACGGTGAACACGTCCACGCCGACTGGGCAACGTTCGCGGCGCGCACGGCGAGCGTCGGCGCGGGATTGCGCGACAGTTTCGGGCTGTCGCCAGGTGATCGTGTCGCGATCGTGATGCGCAACCGTCCGGAATACATCGAGGCGCTGTTCGCCATCTGGCACGCCGGGCTCGTCGCCGTTCCGGTCAACGCTCGGCTACACCGCGACGAGATCGCCTACATCCTCGAGCACAGCGAGACGGCGGTCGTCGTGGTCGACGACGACCATGCCGACGACGTCGGATCACTCGTCGGCACGATTGCTTCGTTGCAGGCGGCGGTGCCAGCGCCAGGCGAGCGGTGGAACGGCCTGACAACGTGGGCGCCGGCACCGCTCGTCGACCGGCAAGCCGATGACCCGGCCTGGCTGTTCTACACGAGTGGCACCACCGGACGGCCGAAGGGAGCGACGCTCACCCACCGCAACCTGTTGATGGCCACGCTCAGCTATTTCGCGGACATCGATCAGCTGATGCCGCACGACAGCATCCTCCACGCCGCACCGCTGTCGCACGGCTCGGGCCTCTACGGCTTGCCGCACGTCGCCCGGGGAGCCGTCAGTGTCGTGCCGCACTCCGGTGGCGTCGACGGTGCCGAGATCGCCGCATTGCTCGATCGGTGGCGGGGTATGTCGTTCTTCGCGGCTCCGACCATGGTCAAGCGGCTCGCCGGCGATCCAGCAATCGGCGCAGCGGAACTGTCCCATCTCAAGACCATCATCTACGGCGGCGCACCGATGTACCTCGCCGACCTCGAAGAGGCCCTCGGCGTGTTCGGCCCGCGCCTCGCCCAGATCTACGGGCAGGGCGAGTCGCCGATGACGATCACCGCGTTGTCCAAACAGGACCACGCCGACCGCGACCATCCGCGGTGGCAAGACCGTTTGCAGAGCGTCGGCGTGCCGCGCACGGACGTCGATGTACGCGTGGTCGACGCCGACGACCGCGATCTGCCGGCCGACGAGATCGGCGAGGTCGTCGTCCGCGGCGACGTCGTGATGGCCGGCTATTGGAAGCAGCGAGATGCCACCGCCGAAACATTGCGCGGTGGCTGGCTGCACACGGGCGACGTCGGCAGCTTCGACGCCGACGGATACCTCACGTTGCGCGACCGGTCGAAGGATCTCATCATCAGCGGCGGCATGAACATCTACCCCCGCGAGGTCGAAGAGGCGTTGCTCCGCAACCCCGGCGTGCGGGCTGCGGCAGTCGTCGGCCGGCCCGACAGCGAGTGGGGCGAAGCAGTGGTCGCCTTCGTGGTCGCGAACGACGGCGCCGCCCCGCCGACCATCGACGACCTCGACCGCACCTGCCTCGACAACATCGCCCGGTACAAGCGGCCCAAGGCATACGTGTTCATCGACGCACTGCCGACCAACAACTACGGCAAAGTCGTCAAACGCGAGCTACGCGATCGGCTGCGCGCCGAGGCGACCGAGCCCTGAGGAGCCCGGCAACGGCCTTTCGGAGATTTGTTACGCTCGACCCACGCGTTGAGAGGAGATCGTTCCGATGAAGCTCGCTCTTTACCTGCCGAACTTCCGCGACAAGGTCACGGTCCGGGAGCTGGAGGATCTGACCAGCCTCGCCGAGGACCTCGACTTCGACTCGGTGTGGACGCTCGACCGGATCGTCGTCCCCGAAGCGTCGGACCGCGCCGAGCTGCAGTACCCGTTCGGGATGATGGACGCGTTTCCGAAGGCACTGCCCGTGACGTCACACGGCGAATGGCTGCAAGGCATGCCGCTGATCCCGTGGCTCGCGGCGAAGACGACGAAGGTGCGCATCGGGATGAGCATCATCGACACGCCGTTCCGCGCGCCGGGCGTGCTCGCTGCGGAGATCGCCACCGTCGATCAACTCTCGAACGGTCGCGTCAACGTCGGGGTCGGTTCCGGCTGGATGCCGGAGGAGTTCGCCGCTGCCAGTGCCTCGCACATCTTCCCCAAGCGGCACAAGCACGTGCGCGAGACCATCGAGATCATGCAGGGCATTTGGACCAACGACCTGTTCGAGTACCACGGCGAATTCGCCGATTTCGACCCTTGCGGGTTCGGGGCCAAGCCCGTGCAGAAGCCGCATCCGCCGATCTTCTTCAGCGGGCTGAAGGACCCGAAGCGTTCGGCGAGTCGCATCGCCAAGTACAACTTGTCGGGCTGGATCGGGATCCAGGACACACCGGACGAACTGCAGGAGTGGCTCGGTGCGATCCAGCGGGAGTTCGACGAACTCGACAGCTCACGTTCGGTCGACAGCCTCGAGATCTGCACGATGGTCTGGTTCGTCATCACCGACGCGGAGACCGATCAGACGCCGAACGGAAAAGTGAGCAACCTCATGGTCGGCACCGCCGCGCAGATCGCGGACAACCTCAAGCGCTACCGCGAAGCCGGGCTGACGATGCCTCTCCTGTGGCCACCGTTCACCGACGTGCCGGTGTCGAAGACGCTCGACGATCTCAAGACGCTGAAGGAAGAGATCATGCCGAAAGTCGACGCGATGTAGCTCCGGTCAGGTGACGGTCTGCAGCATCGCGGTGAGCGTCGACGGGTCGAGCTCACCACTTGCCCGGGTCACGAGCTTCCCGCTGCTGTCGAACACGACGAAGTACGGGAACGCCGACAACCCGTAGGCATTGGCGGCGTCGTAGTCCGAGCTGTCGGCCATGACCGGGAACGGGAAGTTCTCCCGCTCCAACCAGGCGGACGGCGGATAGTTCGGACGATCGGGCGACGTCCCGGTGGCCACGCCGATCACGTCCAT
>Ga0207701_10002839_pt1 | contig 17876 bp, 16 predicted proteins | sample KBSSwiSSwithPhiX_FD_184294 | JGI IMG/M metagenome (GOLD analysis project Ga0207701, IMG submission 184294) | Switchgrass rhizosphere bulk soil microbial communities from Kellogg Biological Station, Michigan, USA, with PhiX - S5 (SPAdes) (version 2) | ecosystem: Environmental > Terrestrial >... | reverse complement strand
AAGTGGAAGAACGCGCCGCAGGAGAGGCAAGCGACGACCAGCCCGCCGATGGCTCCTTCGATAGTCTTCTTCGGGCTCAGAATGGGGCTCATTTTATGCCGTCCCAAGAAGCGACCGGTGAAGTAGGCCCCGGCGTCGCAGGTCTTCACGATCAAGATTGCACTGACCAGCGCCAGCATCCCCCAGCCATTGTCATGGAAGCGGCGAAGGAGTTCGGTTTGGGGGATGGCATCACAACCGGATCAACAGATGCGGCCTGTGGATACGGAACCTTCTGCTCATTTGCTTCAGCTGAACGTGTGGATGCGAAACGGTACATGCCGCTCGTCGAGTACTTTGGATACCACGTCCATCTTGCTCTCTTGCGCACTGCTCCAAAGAGTTCGCAAGCCGTTGCTTCCTGTGTCAGAGAACTCACATTGCGTGAAATGACGATCCTCAACTGGGTCAGGCAGGGCAAGACGAATTGGGAGATCGCCAAAATCATGAGCGTGAGTGAACGGACCATTCGGTTCCACGTAGAGAGCATCTTCGCAAAGTTGGATGTCACCTCGCGATCCCATGCGGTTGCGACCGCCATCGAACATGGCTTGCCGAACGTGGTGTAACCACATGAGGGTTGTTTGATCTACGCGGGCCTTCCGTTACACCTCTGCTCCTACCAATCCTAATCCCTGGCAGTTCGAGTATGACGAAGTCCGTCCCACTATCATCTCTCCCTGTAACGTCTCGATAGAAGAGATCCAGTTCAGCAACCGTGGTTTTTTGACCGCATTCTCTTCGTCAAATCGAACCATATCGTACAGCGCTGCTACGGAACTGGCTCCGGCGGGGGGAAGCACCACCGGCTCTCCTATCATTTCACAAGGGAATCCGAGCGCCCGAAGCGTCCGAAAGAACCGGTGTTCGACCTCAAGATAGTAATACCGAATGTCGTTCGCCACCGCCCATTGATAGACGCCTTTCAACAGCACTAGCATCATCTTGGATGAGAGTCCTCTGTCGCGGATTTCAGGATCAATCGCAAGCCTGGTGATCTCGGCAGTATCTGAACTTTTTCTGAGTTGGTAGCCGGTTGGAAGCAAGGCGCCAAACTCTTTCTCGAGCATGAACTGTCCGGAAGAGGGAAGGAGTCGCGCTGCTCCAACGACCGTTCCGTCATCTCTGATCAGCCCCACGGTTGTCCCCCATAAATCGTACAGATCGATTTCCTGCCGATCATCTGTTTCGGGAACCCACTTCAGTGATTCAGCAAACACCTTATGCCGGAGTCGATATGATTGAGTGAGCTGCTCCCCATGCAGGGTCTTTACAACAAAACCATTTTCACTGAATTCGACATCGTTCACTGCGTGCATCAGCCGTCTCCTTTCGTAAAGCCCATGAAAAGTCCTGTCACTTCCGCGGGCATTGTTTTTCATGTTCTACGTATTTCGTCACCTGGCGGAACCGCCAGGTGACCAATTACAAGCAGTTGCGTACAAGTAGCTTGTCGAACCAAGGGATCTCTACGAGAAGAGGCTCCGGTACCGTTTTCGTAGCATGAAATTTGGAGAGGGTCTTCCAACTAATGAAAAACCGGCAGGGTTTTCAAATTCTCGACGGATTTCGGCAATCCTCAGGAAAACCGACACAGCAACGTGCGGCTCTCACTCATGGAATTCCCTGGGACACATCAGAGTCTCTTCCTTATCTGCTGCGGGAACAGGTCGGAGGCAGTCTCGCCTCTGCCCTCAAGGCATCCGAACAACGTCTGACCGCCCTGTTGCACGATCGCAGCCGCATAGGAAGGGAACTGCACGACTCTGTGCTGCAAGCTCTCTATGCGATCGAGTTGAGCCTTGCACAATCCCCTGAGTTGCACAGAGGTGTCCCGCCTGCTCTGCCACGTCACAACGGTCAGGCGACCGACCAACTCAACCGGCTTATTCGAGACATCCGACGTATGATTCTGAGCGTGGAATCCGACAATATCGATCCCTTTCGGCTGGTTTCCGAGTTACAAGCCCTTGCCCAGACCTATGAACAGATGGGGGGATTACGGATTCGTGTGATGGTTGCCCCTGCAGCAGCAGAAATTCTGACCGGCGAAGAAGCGCGTGAACTCATTGCGGTTGCCAGGGAGGCTTTGAATAATTGTGTCCGCCACGCCCACGCAACACAGATCATGATCGCCCTTCGGCACATCGGTTCCCGAGTACGGCTGCGCATCTGCGACAACGGATCAGGCTTTGCCATCGCTCAGGGACAGCCCAAAGGCATCGGGATTGCGCAGATGGAAGCTCGAGTTCGAAAGATCGGTGGTCGGCTGAACATTAAATCCACCCTTGGTCGAGGCACATGTATCACCATTGATGTTTATCTTGAGCCGGTACTGGCGACGACATGAACCGCCAACGCACTGAACGTCGTACGGCATTATCTTCGAAGGCTTCCAGGCGGGGGGTTGGGAGGGGAAACAAGACCGGCGCAAGTAGTTCCCCGAAGCCGGCTATCCACCAGGGAGAACCCATTGAGCAGTGCTATCGCACATTGCTAGGAATGTCCGGTAGTGCGATCCTGCTTCTCTCGCCTGACTCAATCATTCTGGGGTGGAACCGCTCGGCTGAAACAGTATCCGGCTGGATGGCCGATGAAGTACTGGGCCGGAACTTTGCGGCACTCTGTCTCTCGAAGGAGACGCGTGCCACTTTTCGGATAAAACTCGCGCAGGTTACTCAAGGGGAGGAGATAAGGGGTCTTGAGGTCCCTCTCCGGACACGTACTGGATCACAGACGAGGCTTTCTTGGAGCCTCTCGCGGGTGCTGGGGACTCATGGAAACCTCATCGGCCTCATGGCGATTGGGACCCTCCTCCTTTCTGATAACCAGATTGAAGAAGAGCTCCGGCTGGCCCAGGCTCAGATCCTGACCGAGGCTCGCAGGGCTGAGAAGGTTGCTGGCGAGGAGCGTGGCAGGATCGCACGGGAATTACACGACGAGTTTGGACAGGCCTTGACGGGTCTGAAATTCGACCTTGCTCGGTTCAGCAAACAATTGTCGCTGTTGCCTGCTCCAACCGGCAGCAGGGAGCTAGTGAGCAAAGCCCAGGCCATGTCGGGATCGATCGACGCACTGTTGAAGTCCCTTCGTACGACAGTAGCAGACCTGCACCCTGCGATGCTGGACGACCTTGGACTGGTCCCGGCATTGGAATCCCTCGCAACGACATTCCAGTCTCGTACGGGCGTGCGATGCCTGATAGACGTGGCCCCTGAAGTGTCATGCATGGAGCTGCCCTCAGAAACGTCTGCCGCGTTGTTTCGAGTCGCACAGGAATCATTGACCAATGTGATGCGCCATGCTGCCGCTTCGCTGGTACGAATACGGCTGTCCCAGGGTGACGGCAGCGTGACAATGGAAGTGGCTGACAACGGAAAGGGCATTGCCTGCGAACGAATGAGTAAGCCCGATTCCTTTGGGCTTCGAGGGATGCAGGAACGAGTATCCCTCCTGGGCGGCCACTTTTCAATCGGAGGTGCGCTCGGGGTCGGAACCACAGCCCGTGCCTCTGTGCCGGCACGCCGTCCAAAGGCTCTGGCCGACGGGCCGGTCGCGGAGGGCTCCGTCCCATGATTGCGACAGACCTGGTAAAAATTCTGATCATTGACGATCATGAGGTCGTGCGCCGGGGTGTGAAACAGATCCTTGAAGAACATTTCCTCTATGTCGAGGTTGGGGAAGCCAATACCGGTGCGAAGGGGATTGCCGCAGCGCGGAAAGAGTCCTGGGATCTGATCATCGTGGATATCAGCCTTCCTGACCGGAACGGGTTAGAGCTCCTGTACGAGTTACATACGACAATGCCCCAACTCCCACTGATGGTCTTGAGCCTGCACCCCGAAGAGCAATATGCAGTTCGTGCGCTCCGGACAGGGGCTATGGCCTATCTCACAAAAAACACCGCGCCAGAAGAGCTGGCCAGAGCAGTCAAGCAGGTGTTGAGTGGCAGGAGGTATGTCCCCGCTTCCATTGGAGGGCGGTTGGCCAATGATCTGAGTCAGAGTCCCTCCGGTTCTGAACATCACACATTGTCCAAGCGAGAGCGCGAGGTTCTTGTGTTGTTAGCCCAGGGCCGGCCCATTAAACACATCGCGCAATTCCTGACTCTCAGCATCAAGACCGTGAGCACCTATCGAGCCCGTCTCTTGGACAAGTTGCAACTCACGACCACCGCCGAATTGATCCGCTACGCCCTTGACCATCACCTGGTGGAATAGTTGAACCGATGACCCACGCCTACCCCGTGTTCCTCCCACGACCTGAGCGCCGTCGGGTGAATTGACAGCTCACTTCCTCGCCGACTAGGATAACGGCCTGTGAGTCATTCCGATCTTATAGAACCCGCCGCAATAAAGCGTCCTCATTCTCCCGGCAGCCGCGTTGAGCATGTATTTGAAACAATCGTATTCGCCAGCCGGTGGATTCAGGCTCCTCTCTATGGCGGCCTCATCGTGGCTGAACTGCTCTACGCATACAAATTTCTTGTTGAACTATGGGAGATGATCCGCCATATCGATCAGCAAAAAGAGACCGCCTTCATGCTGGGTATTCTGGGGCTGATTGACGTTACGATGGTGGCGAACTTGCTCACGATGGTGATCATCGGAGGCTACGCCACATTTGTGAGCAAATTAGATCTGGAGGGTCATGCAGATCGACCAGACTGGTTGACCCACATCGACCCCGGCACTATCAAGATCAAACTCGCAGCGTCGTTGATCGGTATCTCCAGCATTCATCTTCTCAAATCGTTCGTCGACATCGAGAATGAAAACCCCGAGAACATCAAGTGGAAGATCTTTATCCATCTGACCTTTCTCGGCTCCGCAATCCTCCTCGCATGGACCGATAAGATCATGCAGAAAGACAAGAAGCACTGACGTAACTGCCATGCCCAGGGGTTCTCGGCCTATCTATCGGACCCTGACACGCGGTAAGAATGAAACGATTACGTTATGCCCCGATTGCCTTGCTGGGCATCCTGCTCATGCAAGTTGGCTGCAATTCATCGGCTCTGCAACTGCGAGATCAGCTATATCTCCATCGCGGGGAATTTCGCCAGAGGTTGGCCAATAAACAAGATCTCGCGGACAAATTCTTGGCTTGCACTGGGCAGGCCCACGACGATCCATCGAACGAACGACGTGATGCCGGAACCTTGTCAGAATCTTCACCCCTCCAACGCCAGAAGGGCCAGGCGCTGAGCCTCAGGCCTCTTGCAGCCGTCATCGAATTGATTCGTCGCCAGCATCCAGAGAAAGCAGGCTCCCTCTCCATTCTCGCTGAGGTTTTTGAGGAGGTTGATACCGACACGATTGCGCGTATCGATCTGGACAAGCTCAAGCAGATCGCTGAAGCCGCCAGGCAGTGGCACGGGCATATCGGGCTGGATGAGGATCAATTTGAAGGGGATTCCTCTCGCTTCGCTCGCTTGTTGCTGGCATACAATAAAGCCTATTTTGGCGATCTCAGCTACAGGACAAGATCTGGTTCCATCGGAACAGGCGTTCGGGGGGTCCTCAAGATCACCTCGCAAGGGTTCGTCGATCGAAGCGGCAATGCCTTTCTGTTCCCTGGTATCTCAGCTGAAATAGAAATGAGCTCTTCCAGTCCCGTTCGTGCCGCGGCTTCTATGGTTGACTCTCAACGTGTGAGCGCCGATCTCACGCGCATTTTCCTGGAAGCATTCTTCGACACGGCCTTTCGAGTACCGGCCGTACATGGAGCGACTGCATTGCGAGTGGCACCGAGCTCCAGGGAGTTCTCCTATCCTGAATTTGATGCCGATCATCCCGCAATCCCCGTAGAGGCTTTGGCGCGAGTGACCCGTGACTCATTGCGCGCAGAAGCTGCCGTCGTATCGATCGTCGGGAAAACGGTCCGTGGAGGAAGTGTCTTGGGCACCCAGAACGAGACTCTTGCTGCCACCTTGGAAACAGCCGCGGGAGTGATTGTGAAAAAACTCGTTGAGCATGAAGGCTTCTGCTATTTCCAGGTCATCACAGGGCAGACAGCCAGCACCCCACGTGATCAGAATGAGGCAACTGTGAAGTAACCGACTCCTGCCTATTGCCAAGCCGGTGTGAGTGTACCTCGGTTGTCCTTCCTCCAGTGGGGGATCCAGGCAAGGGCGACGAGTTTGACGGCAATATTGGCTTTAGCTGGTTTGATGGCAATCGAAGCGAGCTTCTCGTTCAATGGATCAGTGGATTCTGCGAGCATCTCGCTTTCGGATTTGAACTGGGATTCAAGGTCTGCCAGCTGCTGCCGAAGCGCTGCGACATTTTCTTCGGCCTGGCCGACATCTTGGGATTCCTTGATCGCGCGACCGGCTCCTCGAATCGCAGTGGTGGCGCGACCAATATTCGACGCACTGATTGTCTTGCGACCGAGAAAGGCTCCCAGGATCGAGGCCCCCACCGAAATGGCTGCCTGTACCTGGCTGGAGCGCGATTCTGCCTGCTGCCGGTCTTTTGCCTGTTCTGCCCGCCTGATGCGATCTTGAAGCATGGTAATCTTCGTCGCGTATTTGTGACGAAGTGTCTCCGCCCCCTTGTCCCGCTCCTCACGACCTGCTTGTTGGAGCCTCACGCGGAAGTCCCGCTCCGATTCTCCCGCCTTGGAAATCTGATTCGTACTCGGACTCTTGAGCAACACCACTTTCTGTGTGCGGAAGAGCCAACCGCCAAAATCCTTACTCCAATCGGCGTAACTCTTGGCCTTCCCGGCGCTTGAGGGAACTGGAAGAAACTGCGCGTCGCGTTCAGGCGCGGGCTCGAGGTCTTCGACGGAGAAATCCGCGATGGTGGCATGGTCCCAATCGACTGCCACAGCCCCCTCAGTCAGGGGCGTGAGCACCGTCACATCCTGCATCATGTCGAGACCGCTTTTCGTATCCGAGAAGCGGACCTGAGAAGATCCCAGCAGCATCGGTGCATAGACCAGCTCGCTGCCGTCAGGCTTGGAGCTCCGAAGCGGCACAAAGTGCTGCGGCACATCCGGAGGCAATATCGGGCGTGAGGGGTGAGGGGTGAGGCGTGAGGCACTAGCCGAAGAAGCCGTCTTCTCTTTTGCCTCACCCCGTGACCCTAACCCCTCACGTCTTACTGGGTCCATGAGTACCTTGATTTGCGTTCTCGTAAGGGGTCCGCGAAGATAGGACAGGCACCAGCGGGTTTCGAACACGATCGGCTCGTCTTCATGCACGTTGTTCATCAAGAAAATTCTGGCGCCTAGGCCTGCCAGAGTCTGTTCCATCCGACCCCTGTCGAACCTCTTCCCGGCACTGGACAAGGCTCCTTCCAGCCCTTCGAGTACCCGCGCCTTGTCGCGTTCCGTTTGCAGCCGACCGATGAACCAGGTGCCGGTATTGGAGAGTCCTTTGTAATCAAGATCGACCGGATTCTGTGTGGCCAGTATGACACCGAGTCCAAAGGCACGGGCCTGTTTGAGGAGTGTCATGAGCGGCAACTTGGACGGCGGGTTGGCCACCGGAGGGAAGTAGCCAAAAATCTCGTCCATATAGAGGAGGGCTCGCAGGCTTGTCGTCCCTGATTGTGCCCTCATCCAGCCGACCATCTGGCTCAACAGCAAGGTCACGAAGAACATACGTTCGGCGTCGTTGAGATGCGCGATCGAAAAGATCGCCAGGCGAGGTTTCCCGGCTGAGGTATAGAGCAGTTGTTGGATGTCCAACGCTTCGCCTTCAAGCCAAGACTGGAATCCGGGCGCGGCAAGCAAATTGTTCAATCGCATCGCTAATGTGAACCGGTCTTTCGATGGGAAGAACGAATCCACATCCATGACACCGATCTTGGGACCTGGCGGCGATTGGATCGCGTGAATGAGTGCGGCGAGGTCGAGATCTTCCTCTTTCATCCACGTGTGATTGAAAATCGTCGAGAGCAGGATATGCTCGCGGCTTTGAATCGGATCTGCGTCAATGCCGAGCAGGCCGAGCAGGCTGGTCACGGTGGTGCTGATGTGCTCACGGAAGAGCTCGCTGTCCTCGCGAACATCGACGGCCGGTGCAGCAAACGATTTCAAGATGGAAACGGGCAAACCTGCATTGCTGCCCGGCGTATAAATGGCGACCTCGGCTGCGTCACGCAATCGCTGAACCCGCGCGCCATCCTGCTGCCAGTTTCCTAATCCCTTCGCCCACAGTTCAGCCTGCGACTTCGCATACTCGCCTGGCGACAATCCCTTCTTGCGAGCATCGTCCTCATTGATCCAGGGTTGAAAGTCCTCGCCCTTCAGGCTCGGGAAGGTCAGCATCAAGTTCCCGAGGTCGCCCTTGGGATCGATAATGATGGCCGGAATGGCATCGATTGCCGCCTCCTCGAGAAGTGAGAGGCAGAGACCAGTCTTGCCACTGCCGGTCATGCCGACGCAGACCGCATGGGTCACTAAATCTTTTGAATCGTACAGCAGCCAGCCCGGCTTTGGCTCCTTAGCCATTAAGTCGTAGGGTCGCCCAAGGTAAAATACACCGAGCTTTTCAAAATCCTCAGCCGTGTCCCTGCCCGCCGAGAGAGCAGCTGCCTTTGCCGATTCATTCGATTTGGCTGAGTCTTTCCTCTTCGATGCCATGATTCGGTCCCTTTCCTGCCTCCCCCTACCCGCTCAAGGGAGCGGCCTGCCTATTCTTCACTGCGCGCGTCGAACGAGGGCCTTCCGAGGCCGCGCGTTCCGCGCGCAAGAAGAATGGACAGGTTGCTCCCGTCCCCCTCACCACTCCTTGAAAATAACGAAGACCGCCCCGACCATCATGGCAAAACCGGCAATATAATTCCATTTCAGTTCTTCCTTCAGGTACACCACGGAGAAGACGCAAAACACGACAAGGGTAATCACTTCCTGAATCGTTTTCAATTGGGCAGCGCTGAATTGGTAATGTCCGATGCGATTCGCCGGCACTTGGAAACAATACTCGACGAAGGCAATCCCCCAGCTAGCGAGGATAACAATCCACAACGGTGAATCCTTGTACTTGAGATGTCCATACCAGGCAATGGTCATGAAAATGTTGGAGATGGTAAGCAGGGCGATTGTTTGCATGAGCCTCCTGTAACAATACGAAAGAGGTTATTTATCGATCGATGGGAGAAAGATTTCCTGTCTAACGGCTTGACTGAAAGTGTCCCAACCAGAAGACTTTGAAGAACGGAGAGATTGTCCTCAGCCAGCGCGAGCCTGTCAATGTCCGAACAGAATGCTCGACTGATGGCCATTGGGGCCGTCAGCCGCTCTTACCCTTTCACTCTTCGGGGAGGGGTGGAAGGGGTGGATATGGAGGGAGTCGTCATAGCGGGCGCGGGGAGATAACAGCCAAAAGAGTGCCGCTGTGCGACGGCATGCGACCCTCGGTCGCGTTTTAGAGTCGCACGCGGCCAACAGTATGGAACCAGAAGCAGTCTCTACCCAACGCATGATGGCGACTCCCGGAATATCCGCCCTTCGTCACCCACCATTCCGTGCTTCTCCGAATCTTCATCACCCCCGCCTCTTGGAGCACTTGTCCCGTATACGACCGCTTCGGCGTCCGAACGGGGACAGGCACCGTCAAGGATGACGGAGCCTGTCCTCGAATAGTATGTTGAAGGTCCGAGGGGCGAGCCCGCTAGCCGAAGGTTCGTTGTAGCAGCGGATTGGCAATTGTAGCAAAAGTGTTCATGAATAATGCGGCAGGTTCAGTGCCCGGAGGCGATTGAGGCGCCAATCCCGGTCTCCGACCTCACCTGTTGTGCCAAAAAGCCGCCACGGTCCTTTGCCGCCTGGCTGCTTCGGTCAAGGATCGAGAACAACCAGATGCCTACGACGCCGATCGTCATCGAGAACAGCGCCGGCGAGGTGTACGGAAACAACGCGCTGCCTTTCGGATAGCCCAGGGTGGCTTCCCATACCGAAGGCGACAGGATCGTGAGCAGCAGCGATGAGATCAGCCCGAGAAAACCCCCGATGACTGCACCACGGGTCGTACAGTCCTTCCACAACACCGACATGAACAACACCGGGAAGTTGGCAGATGCCGCGATCGCGAATGCCAGGGATACCATGAACGCCACGTTCTGTTTCTCGAATACGATACCCAGCAATACGGCCAGGATTCCCAGCGCCACCGTGGTCATGCGCGAAACCCGCAATTCGGAAACGCCCTCGGCCTTGCCGTCTTTGATCGCCGTTGCATACAGGTCGTGTGACACGGCTGACGCGCCGGATAAGGTAAGACCGGCAACGACTGCCAGGATGGTTGCGAATGCCACGGCAGAGATGAAGCCAAGAAACACATTGCCACCTACCGCGTTTGCCAGGTGTACCGCCGCCATGTTGCTGCCGCCCTTGAGCGCACCGTTGGCATCGAGGAACTCCGGGTTGGTCAACACGAAGGTGATCGCGCCGAAACCGATGATGAAGGTCAGCAGGTAGAAATAGCCGATCCATCCGGTCGCCCACATTACCGACTTGCGCGCTTCCTTGGCACTCGGTACCGTGAAAAAGCGCATCAGGATGTGTGGCAAGCCGGCCGTGCCGAACATCAGCGCCATGCCGAATGAGATCGCCGAGATCGGGTCCTTGACGAAGTTGCCTGGCCCCATGATCGACTGACCGGCAGCCTCTGCTTCCGCCGATGTCTTGCCCGCGGCTGTGGCCAGGCCGGCTTTGATCCCCACTGCGTTGGCAAACATCGCTTCCAGGCTGAAGCCGAAATTCAGCAGCACCATGAAGGCCATGAAGGTTGCGCCGCCCAACAGCATGCAGGCCTTGATGATTTGCACCCAGGTGGTTGCCGTCATGCCGCCGAACAACACGTAGACCATCATCAGCCCGCCAACGATGACAACCGCCATCCAGTATTCGAGACCGAACAGGAGCTTGATCAACTGGCCGGCGCCAACCATTTGCGCGATCAGATAGAAAGACACCACCACCAGCGTGCCAGAGGCCGCGAAGATGCGGATCGGGGCCTGCTTGAACCGGAAGGCTGCGACATCGGCGAAGGTGAACTTCCCGAGGTTGCGCAGGCGCTCCGCCATCAGGAACGTGAGTACCGGCCAGCCGACCAAAAAGCCGATCGAGTAGATGAGGCCGTCATAGCCGCTGGCCATCACCGCTGCCGAAATGCCCAGGAACGATGCCGCGGACATGAAGTCACCGGCAATCGCCAGACCATTCTGGAAACCGGTAATGCCCCCACCAGCTGTATAAAAAACAGCTGCCGACTTGGTTCGGGCCGCTGCCCATTTCGTGATGAACAGCGTGAGTAATACAAAGACACCGAACATGCAGATTGCCGTCCAATTAATTGCCTGCTGCTGTATCTGACCGACATCCGGGCCGGCGGCATACGCCGATGCATCAACACCAAAGAACGCAGCCACGATCAGCCCGGAACGCGCTGCACAGGAGTATTTGCGATGCAGGCCAATCATTTCAACGACTCTTTGGCAATGGCGTCGGACAACGCATCAAATTCGCCGTTGGCGCGGTTCACGTAGTAGGCGGTGATCACGATCGTGAACACGATGACGCCAAAGCCGATTGGAATGCCTAGGGTCATCACGCCGGCGCCAAGTTTCTGTGACAGAAAGCTCTTGTTAAACGCCACCAGCAGAATGAAGCCGTAGTAGGCGATCATCATCACCAGGGTCAGGCACCAGCCGAAACGGGTTCGCTTGGCTTTCAGCGCCTGATAGTTCGGATTGTTCACAATTCGCGTGACCAACTCAGTATCCAGGGTGCCTCCTCGACGTCATTGATTCAAAACCGATTCACGGCCTTGTAGAGAAGTGTACATCACTCGCGTATACGGTCCTGTGCGTGACCAACGGTGCGACACTCTGCCAGCTACGAAGGCATTGTCACTTGAACGTAGCTGGGCTGCAAGAACACGACGATTTCTCAGCGCCGCGATCCCCGCATCGATTTCCCATCGATGTGACCAGTCAATGAGTTTGGCTATTTTTCGCTTCAGCCAGAGTGATCGCGTTGTCGAGTTCATGATGACGAACGAAGTCTTACCGTTCGCTTCGAAACCATGCGGTGATGTTGCGACAAATGTGGACGAGGATATTCCAAACCACTGCGTCGGTGCCGTGAGCCAGTTGATACCTGTGGTGTGCCGTTGATCAAGAAAGGCTGGTTTCCGATATTCTGGCGCAGAACCGGACAGACAAGCGATTCCGTCAACCGCATGTCCTTATCCTATCCCCGCCTCTTTTAGTACTTGTCCCGTGTAGGACCGCTTGGATCTTGCAATCTCTTTCGGCGGTCCCTCCGCGACGATCTCGCCGCCTCGATCGCCCCCTTCCGGTCCGAGATCGATGATCCAATCGGCGTTCTTGATCACATCGAGATTGTGCTCGATCACGAGCACGGTATTCCCCGCCTCGACCAATCGATCCAACACATCCAGCAACCGCTGCACATCGGCGAAATGAAGTCCGGTCGTCGGTTCATCCAAAATGTACATGGTGCGTCCGGTCGGACGTTTCGACAATTCGCGCGAGAGCTTGACTCGTTGCGCCTCCCCACCGGAGAGTGTCGTAGCAGACTGGCCCAGTTTGACGTAATGCAACCCGACATCATGCAAGGTGTCGAGTTTCCGCTTGATAAACGGGATATGCTCGAAGAACTCCACAGCATCGTCCACCGTCATATTCAATACGTCGGCAATGCTCTTCCCCTTATGGTGAATTTCCATCGTTTCACGGTTGTACCGTTGACCTTTGCAGACCTCACAGGTCACATAGACATCCGGCAGGAAATGCATCTCGATCTTGATCATTCCATCGCCCTGACAGGCCTCACAGCGGCCGCCCTTCACATTGAAACTGTAGCGGCCTGGCTTGTACCCCCGTACGCGGGACTCGGGTAGATTCGAATAGAGATCCCGGATAAAACTGAACAGGCCTGTATAGGTTGCCGGATTCGAGCGTGGAGTTCTGCCAATAGGGGATTGGTCGATGTCGATCACTTTATCCAGTGCATCGGCACCCAACAACTCTTTGCAACCGTCGATCTTCGGCTTTTTGTGATAGAGCAGCTGAGAGAGAGAATGGAATAATACCTCAAGGACCAGTGTGCTCTTTCCGGACCCCGACACGCCGGTCACACAGGTCAGCAGCCCGAGGGGAATCTTGGCGGTCATCCCCTTGAGGTTGTGTTTCGCGGCTCCCACAATGGACAACAGCCCCTTAGGTTTGCGTTGGCGGCGAGGCAGGCTGACCATCTGTGTGCCGCGGAGATACTGGCCTGTCAACGAGTCGAGGTTCCCCATGACGTCGGTCGGTGCCCCTTGGGCAATGACCTGGCCTCCATGCGTCCCGGCTCCAGGCCCCATATCCAGCAGATGATCCGCCGCCATCATGGTTTCTGCATCGTGCTCGACCACGACCACTGTGTTGCCCAGGTCGCGCAGGCGAAGGAGGGTTTGGAGCAAGCGCCGATTATCGCGCTGATGGAGCCCGATCGACGGCTCGTCGAGGATGTAGAGGACACCGACGAGACCGGAACCGATTTGCGTGGCGAGCCTAATCCGTTGGCCCTCTCCGCCTGATAGGGTGGCGGCTGCGCGGTCTAACGTCAGGTAATCCAGGCCGACGTTGACGAGAAAACCGAGCCGCTCGCGAATTTCTTTCAAGATGCGATGGGCAATCACCAGTTCGCGTTCGGTGAATGTCAGCGAATTGAAGAAGTCGGCCGCCGCTCGGACGGAGAAATGTGTGACCTCTGAAATCGACCGTGTCGCCACCTTGACGGCCAGGCTCTCAGGCCGGAGCCTCGCGCCCTTACAGACCTCGCAGGGTTCCAGCAATGTAAAGTCTTCATCGTCAGGGCAGCCTGGCATCATGGCGTAGCCGATGCCGTCGCAGGCCGGGCACGCTCCATGGGGGCTGTTGAACGAAAAGACGCGCGGCGTAATTTCCGGATAACTCACGCCGCAGCGGATGCAGGCGAGCTTTTCACTATAAAGGGATAAATTTCCGTTTTCCGTTAGTACCCCGACCAACCCGCCCGCAAGCTTCAACGAGGTTTCAACCGAATCGGCCAACCGTCGCGTCAATACATCACCGGGCTTCATCAGCAGGCGATCGACGATGATTTCGATGGTGTGTTTCTTCTGTTTGTCGAGGGTGATGTCCTCGCCTAAATCGATGATTTTGCCGTCGATGCGGGCGCGGACGTAACCGGCTCGGCGCATGTCAAGGAGTTCTTTTCGATACTCTCCCTTCCTGCTGCGGACAATCGGGGCCAGCACCTGAAATTTACTGCCCTCGGGGAGCGAGCTGATAGCGTCGACCATCTGCTGCACAGTCTGTGCTGTTATTTCATCGCCGCACTGAAAACAGGAGGGGCGCCCGACTCTGGCGAAGAGGAGACGGAGGTAATCGTAAATCTCCGTGACGGTACCGACCGTAGACCGGGGGTTGTGGCTGCTGCTCTTCTGCTCGATTGAGATCGCGGGCGAGAGCCCTTCGATCGAATCGACGTCTGGCTTGCCCATCTGTTCGAGGAATTGCCGGGCATAGGCCGAGAGCGATTCGACATACCGCCGTTGTCCCTCGGCATAGATCGTGTCGAAGGCCAGCGAAGATTTTCCCGAACCGCTTAAGCCGGTGATAACGACGAGTTTGTCGCGCGGAAGCTCGACGTCGATGTTCTTGAGATTATGTTCTCGTGCCCCTTTGATGATGATCGAGTTCTGCATCAGGGCCGGGATTATACCATGGGGACCAGGCCGCCTTGACAAACCCAGAAGCCGGGTGCTACCACGCTCTCATGGTACAAGTAGATACACCGCCCGCTCAGAAGGGTACAGATACCCCAGCAGCTCCGCTTGCCGTCTCGACTTGGTCGGGCAGAGCCCGCGAGGATGCTGTCCAGCGGATGTTCACCGCAATTGCCGGCGTCTATGACCTGAACAACACGCTACTCAGTTTTGGGCTGCACTACCGATGGAAGACGATTACTGCCTCTTATGTGCCCATGACCATAGGAGGTCTGGCACTTGACGTCGGCTCCGGCACAGCTGATCTCGCGCTCTTGATCGAACCGCGTATGGGGGCTGGCGGTCGCGTCATCGCTTCCGATCTGAACCATGCGATGCTCGTCGAGGGGCTGAAGAAGATCACCGAGCGGGGTAGGGGACAGAAGATCACCTGTCTCGAAGCGAACGCCGAGCATCTGGGATTCCCCAATGGCACCTTCAATGCCGTGACCACGGGGTTTTGCATGAGGAACGTCGGTGATCTTCGGCAAGCGCTCTCAGACATTCATCGTATTCTGCAACCGGAGGGACGCTTTGTGTGTCTGGAGTTTTCCCGGCCGATCTTCGGGTGGCTTCGGGCACTGTACGACTGGTACTCTTTCCGACTTCTTCCATGGATCGGCACGAAAGTGGCGCATGACACGACCGGCGTCTATGAATATCTTCCTGCCTCTATTCGGAACTTCCCGGACCAGGAACGATTGAAACAGATGTTGTTAGAAGCAGGCTTTCGTCAGGTCACCTATCGCAACCTGTCCGGCGGGATCGTCGCGATCCATATCGCGACGAAGTGAAAGTGGTGAGGGTGACCTATCTCGCCGATTTTATTATCGCCGCAGGCCGGAGGTACGACAGCGCATCATCGACTATTGAGATCGTTCGTGCGACCGGATATCCGGAAATAACCCCGCTGCAATTATCCGATCGATCCCGCTAAATGGGGACACGGTTCGCAACCCCGCCGTCGTCGATAGGACCTGATAACGCAGCCGTGCGTTTCGGTCTAGTGTCTGAAACACACGATCGCGGATAAAGGCCACCACCGGATTCCCCGTATCCCAATAGAACACTTGTTGATCGGCCAAGTGTTGGAGCATGTTCACTTGCGGTCGCCTGGTACGTTCAAATGCACTCAACCTGGCAGCCGAATAGTCCTGGTCAGCGAGACAACTTGGTAAGAGATCGGATAGCGCCATGGCATCGACCATCGCCTGCATGCGCCCCTGCGATGCGTGGGGATTCATCGCATGGGCGGCATCACCGATCAGGACAGCTCCATTTGCCACCCATCTCGGCGTGCGCACCCGACCCGTCGGCAGATACGCGACCTGACTCCAATCATGCAGATTCCGAAAGAGCTGGGTAAACGGCGGTGCGATCCGACTCAAGGTCTGCTGGAGCGCAGGGATCCCCTGCTGCTTCACGGCTTCGATCGAATCTTTGGGAATCATGTATAAAATGTAAACTTTCTTTCCCGTCACCGGAAATAGTCCCAAGATGGTCTTGTCTCCAACATAGTAGAACGATTCCACTATCTGCTCGTCCGACTCCAGTGCCGTAATCAGATATCCATCACGATAGAGATGCAGATCGACGGGGATCTTGAGCGCTTCACGCACTTTCGAAAATGCTCCGTCAGCACCGACGACAATCTTTGCACGGATCGTGAGTGGGCCATCCTGCCCTTTTGTCGATAATCCAACAACTCGATCGTCCTCGAGCATGAGTCCTGTAAAAGAGGTTCCGTAGTGAAGTGTCACACTCTTCTGTTGCTGTATTGCCGCGATGATCGCATGGTGGGCCACGTTGGCGAGGGTCACGATGGCACGGTTGTACGGTGCCGGCAAGTCGCCATAGTCGAAGCTGCAAAGACGCCTGCCCCCGGCCCGGCAAAAATGAAAATGCCGCACGGACAGCGTGGCATCAGCCGGCAATGACGATAAGACGCCCAAGCGGTCAAGGACGTGCTGTCCGTTCGGTTGAAGAATTTCTCCCCGCAAACTGTTGGGCGGACTGACGGCCTGATCCACAACCACTGTGCGAATGTTTTGTTTTGCCAATGCCAGGGCTAAGACGGCACCCCCGCCGCCTGCGCCGACAATGGCCACATCCGTTTCGATCATTTCCTTATTCATTCGGGAGTGATTCTATTTCTGGTATCTCTGATGGCTGAGACGACTCAAAGCTCCAGCAGGCCCCGCTGTTTTCTACGATGCCGCATTTATTCTTTTGCCAACAGAGCAGACAGCAGGACAGGTCAAGCAGCCAATCACTCATGATGTCATACCACCAAACATGGTGTCGAGCCGATTTTGCCGCGTCAACCATGTTGACCAGTGCCGTCTCCACTTCGGGCCATCCGCACGTCCTGAGTCCGCATTCGGATTCACCAGAGCTGCTCAGTGAAGAGGACTTCTCCGGCACGGAGAAGAGGATTGGCCATCTCCTGTTTGGTTGGCACACGCGGCGAGTGAATATCGTAGACGCCAGGCCCGATGGCGTTTGGATAGCGGAATCGGCGAGGGCGATATGAAAACAGGTCTCCTGATGTGGCTGATCGTCGTGGACGAACGACCACTGGAAAATGGTCACCGGCTCCGTGAACATGTCTTTCATCGGGCATCGCCTGAGATCCCAATACCCTTCGCATTGACTTAGCAGCATTTCCGAGGCTAATCTACGCCACTTTTCGCCTCTGTTGGTACATCAATAGAGCGGGAGTGGGATGTTCCTTAGGTTACTCGTGTCACTTTCTTTGTATTGTCCATTAATGTTAATGAAATCACGTTAATTCAGGCATTCGATATGATGAACATTCTCATATGGACGATCGTCCTTCTCCTAGTCTTACTGCTGATTGGATTAGTGCTTTATGTGCTATTCCCCCGCAAATATCAGTCCGCCGATTCTGTCGCCACTTCTTATGATGACTGGACGAATGACGGCATTCTGGAGTTCTACTGGGGCGAACATATTCATCTGGGACACTATGGCTCTCCACCCAGCAAAAAGGATTTTCGCAAAGCCAAGTCAGACTTTGTTCATGAAATGGTGCATTGGGGGG
>Ga0207701_10002837_pt1 | contig 17882 bp, 15 predicted proteins | sample KBSSwiSSwithPhiX_FD_184294 | JGI IMG/M metagenome (GOLD analysis project Ga0207701, IMG submission 184294) | Switchgrass rhizosphere bulk soil microbial communities from Kellogg Biological Station, Michigan, USA, with PhiX - S5 (SPAdes) (version 2) | ecosystem: Environmental > Terrestrial >... | reverse complement strand
CGCCGCGAGGTCGCGCTGGTTCGCGAGCGCGCCGCCGCGCTGGGCTTGCCGTTCTCCGTCGTCGAGGTCGACGTCGCGGCAGAGCGGCGTGCCCGCCGTGGCGCCTCCCTCCAGGATGCCGCCCGCGACGCGCGCCTGCGCGCGCTTGCCGCGCTCGCCCGCGCGCACGGCGCGAACCGCGTGGCGCTGGGCCATCAAGCGGACGATCAGGCGGAGACGATCCTGTACCGGATCGTCCGGGGCACGGGCGTGGCGGGCCTGGCGGGGATTCCTTATCGCCGCGAAGTTTTCATCCGGCCGCTGCTGGACGTGACGCGCGCGCAGATCCGGCGTTACCTGCGCCTGCGCAGCATCCCGTCCATCGAGGATCCGTCGAACGCCGACACGCGCTTCGCGCGCGCCCGCATTCGCCACCACATTCTTCCCGCGCTGGCCGGGGAGAACCCGCGCGTCGCCGAGGCGTTGCGCTCGCTCGCGGCCTCGGCGCGCGGCGAGGACGGCGTGGCGGCCGGTTCTTCGCTGTCGCGGCGAGCGGCCGCGGCGGTCGCGCGGCTCGCCGCGCGCGGCGGCACCGCCAGCATCGACGTCGCGGGCGGACGGCGTATCGAGGTCTCGTACGGAAAGATGCGTATCGACGATGGACCCGGCGCGCGCACGGTCGGGGCGCCGGCCGGCGCGGCGGCGCCTGTCGTGATCGAGCGGCCGGGAGGTTACCGATGGCCGGGCGCGGGCGTGATCCAGCTGCGTGACGGCATCGCTCGCGGTGGTAAGGAAAATACTTCCAGTTCGGCCGAATTCGACGCCGACCGGCTGGCCTGGCCGCTGGTCATGCGCGCGCGTCGCCCCGGCGACAAGATGCGTCCGCGCGGAGGACGCGGAGGCAGAAAGCTCTCGGACCTCATGATTGACGCCAAGATCGCGCGCCCGCTGCGCGGAAAGCTGCCCGTCGTGACGACGGCGGACGACGTCGTGCTGTTCGTGCCCGGGCTGCGACCAGCAGAAGCGGGGCGGCCCAGCGCGACCACGCATCGACGGATCGCGATTCATTTCGAGCGCGACTAAAGGGCTTTCCGCCGACGGCCAAGTAACCCTTTGACGGTCCCCGGTTTGGGGACAATACTTTCGACTGTCAGCCTCGTCGGTCCATCGAAAGGATCCCGTATTGCGACAAAGCCATAAAACCGTCCTGCTCTGGATCACCCTGATCTTTGCTTTCGTCGCGATCTGGCAGATCCTCAACAACCAGCGCACCGAGGAAAAGCGCATTCTTTTCTCGACGTTCGCGCAGGACATCGATCAGCACCCCGAGAAGTTCAAGGCGGGGGGATCGATCCAGATCCGGAGAAACCAGGACGGGGCCGAGTTCCACGGGACCTACGCCAACGGGGAGAACTTCGTCACCACAGGCATCGTCGGCGACAAGCTGCTCGACAAGCTGGACAAGGCGAAGCTGAACTACGAAGTCACCAAGGAACCGGAGACCACGTTCTGGCAAACGCTGCTGGCGACATGGCTTCCGATGCTGGTGATAGTCGTGCTCTTCCTGCTTTTCATGCGCCAGCTACAGGTGGGTGGCGGCAAAGCGATGAGCTTCGGCAAGTCCAAGGCCAAACTGCTATCCGAAAACCAGCGCAAGATGACGTTCGCCGACGTCGCTGGCATCGAAGAGGCGAAGGACGAGGTCGAGGAGATCATCGCCTTCCTCAAGGATCCCAAGAAGTTCACGCGCCTGGGCGGCCGTATCCCCAAGGGCGTCTTGATGATGGGCCCGCCCGGAACGGGCAAGACGCTGCTCGCGCGCGCGATCGCCGGCGAGGCGGGCGTGCCGTTCTTCTCGATCTCCGGTTCGGATTTCGTCGAGATGTTCGTGGGCGTCGGCGCGAGCCGCGTGCGCGACCTGTTCGAGCAGGGCAAGAAGAACGCCCCCTGCATCATCTTCATCGATGAGATCGACGCGGTCGGGCGCCACCGCGGCGCCGGCCTGGGCGGCGGCCACGACGAGCGCGAGCAGACGCTCAACCAGCTGCTGGTCGAGATGGACGGCTTCGAATCGAACGAGGGCGTCATCCTGATCGCGGCCACCAACCGGCCCGACGTGCTGGATCCGGCGCTGCTGCGGCCGGGGCGCTTCGATCGGCGCATCGTCGTTCCGCGGCCTGACGTCCGCGGGCGCACCGGCATCCTCGCGGTGCACACCAAGAAGACGCCGCTTGCCCAGGGCGTCGACCTGGACATCATCGCGCGCGGGACGCCGGGATTCTCGGGCGCCGATCTCGAGAACCTGGTCAACGAGGCGGCGCTGCTGGCGGCGCGCAACGACAAGAACCAGCTCGACATGGGCGACTTCGAGATGGCGAAGGACAAGGTGCTGATGGGTCCCGAGCGCCGCTCGATGATCATCAGCGACAACGACAAGCGCGTCACCGCGTATCACGAGGCGGGCCACGCGCTGGTCGGCAAGATGATGAAGGGGTCGGACCCCGTCCACAAGGTGACGATCATCCCGCGCGGGCGCGCGCTGGGTCTGACCCAGCAGCTGCCCGCCGAGGACCGGCTGAACCTGTCCCTCGATGCGGCCAACGACCAGATCGCGGTCGCGATGGGCGGCCGCGTCGCCGAGGAGCTGGTGTTCCACCAGCTGACCACCGGGGCGTCGAACGACATCCAGGTCGCGACGGATCTGGCGCGCAAGATGGTGTGTGACTGGGGTATGTCCGAAAAGCTCGGGCCCCTGCACTTCGGCAAGCGCGAGGGCGAGGTTTTCCTGGGCCGCGACTTCGGCGATTCCACCAAGGAATACAGCGAGGAGACGGCGGTCGAGATCGACGGCGAGGTCCGCAAGATTGTCACCGCCAACTACGAGCGCGCGAAGAAGGTCGTCGTCGACAACGTCGACAAGCTGAAGGCGCTCGCGGAGGCGCTGCTGGAGTACGAGACCATCGACGGCGCCGAGATTGACCAGATCTTCGCCGGCCAGAAGCTGGATCGGAAGCTGTCGACGACGGCGGTGCGCGCGAGCGAGCCGAAGTCCGCCGAGAAGGCGCGTCCCAGCATCTTCGCCCCGCCGCGCCCGGTCCCCGACAAGGCCTGAAGAAAGAAGGGCCTCGGCCCCAATCCGTTGTAGATCAGGGCCCGTGAGCTGCCTGATCGTCGGTGTCCTGAACTGCACCCCGGATTCCTTCTCGGACGGAGGTAAGTACGCCAGCGTGGCGGCCGCGGTGGCGGCCGGCGCGCGGATGGCGGAGGAGGGGGCGAACTGGATCGACGTGGGCGGTGAATCGACGCGTCCCGGGGCGGCGCCTGTGTCGGAGGCCGACGAGAAGGCGCGCGTGTTGCCGGTGATCGAAGGGCTGCGCGGCGCGCTGCCGCCGTCGGTGCGAATCTCCATCGACACCTACAAGGCGGGCACGGCGCGCGCCGCCGTCGCCGCCGGAGCGTCGGTGATCAACGACGTGTCGGGAGGCCGGCTGGACCCCGACATCGTCGGCGTGGCCGCCGAGACCGGCGCCGGGATCGTGCTGGGCCATATGCGCGGCCCACCCGCCACGATGATGGACGAAATTGTCTTTCGAGACGTGGTCGACGAGGTCGGTACCGAGCTCGCCGAGCGGCTCTCCATCGCGCGCGCGGCCGGTTGTTACGAGACCTGGGTCGATCCGGGGCTCGGCTTCGGCAAGCGCCTGGAACACAATGTGGCGCTGCTGCACGCGCTGTCGGCGCTGCACGAGCGCCTGGACGTTCCGGTCATGGTGGGCGTTTCGCGCAAGGCGTTCATCGGTCAGCTGACGGGCAAACCGGCAGACGAACGGCTTTTCGGGACGGCGGCGGCGGTGACCGTCGCGGTGATGGGCGGCGCTGCGGCCGTGCGTGTCCACGACGTCGCCGAGATGCGGGACGTCGTTCGTGTCGCCGAAGCGATGAGAACGTGATTAAACTGCGAGGAGACCATGGCCGACGAGACCAGGAGGCTGTTCGGAACTGACGGCATCCGCGGCGTCGCGAACCGCGACCCGATGACCGCCGAGATGGCGCTGCGCCTGGGGCAGGCGGTGGCGCAGAGGTTCCGACGCGCGCGGCGCGGCGGCCGGATCGTGATCGGCAAGGACACGCGCCTCTCGGGCTACATGCTGGAGAGCGCGCTGCAGGCGGGCATCGTCTCCGCGGGCGCCGACGTGTTGCTGGTGGGGCCGCTGCCCACGCCGGGAATCGCGTTCATCACCTCGTCGATGCGCGCGGACGCGGGGGTCGTGATCAGCGCGTCGCACAATCCGTATCAGGACAACGGCATCAAGATCTTCGCCGCCGACGGATTCAAGCTGCCCGACGAGGTCGAAGCCGAGATCGAGCGGAGCATGGAGGCGATCGGCGGCGGCAACGACAGCGCGCGCGCGGCGCCCGACGCCATCGGCAAGGCCGAGCGCATCGACGACGCGGTCGGGCGGTACGTTCAATTTCTGAAGCACGCCTTTCCGAAGGAGCTGACCCTGGACGGCGTGAAGATCGTCGTCGACTGCGCGAACGGCGCCGCCTATCACGTCGCGCCCCAGGTGTTCCGCGAGCTGGGCGGCGCGGTCGACGAGATCAACGTGTGGCCCGACGGCCGCAACATCAACTTCGCCTGCGGCGCGCTACACCCGGAGACGATGGCCGAGGAGGTGCGCCGATCGGGCGCCGCGATCGGCATCGCGCTGGACGGCGACGCGGATCGCGTGATCCTCGCCGACGAGACGGGCAACATCATCGACGGCGATCAGATCCTGGCGATCCTGGGGACCCGCATGCTCGCCACCGGGAAGCTTCCGGGCGCGACCGTGGTGGCGACGGTGATGTCGAACCTCGGGCTGGAACGGGCGCTGGGCGCGCGCAACGGCAAGTTGATCCGTACCGCGGTCGGTGATCGCTACGTCGTCGAGGCGATGCGCGACAAAGGGTTCACGCTGGGCGGCGAACAGTCCGGGCACATCGTTTTCCTCGACCACGCGACCACCGGCGACGGCGTCATCGCGGCGCTGCGCGTGTTGGCGGTGATGGTGGAGGAGCAGAAGCCACTGTCCGAGCTGGCGCGCACCATGACCCGCTACCCGCAGGTGCTGTTGAACTTCGCCGTCGAGCGCAAGCGTCCGTTCGAAGAGATGCCCTCGGTGCAGAAGCTGATCGCAAAGGTCGAGAGCGAGCTGGGCAGCGACGGGCGGGTCGTCGTGCGTTATTCGGGGACCGAATCCAAGGCACGCGTGATGATCGAGGGGACCGACGAGTCCGGAATCAGAGCGTACGCTGCCCAGATCGCCGACACGTTGAAGCAGGCGCTGGCCGGTTAGCGCCGTGGTCCGCCTGTACGTCAACGTCGACCACGTCGCGACCCTGCGCCAGCAGCGCGGAACGCGCTACCCGGATCCCGTCGCGGCGGCGACCCTGTGCGAGCTGGCGGGCGCGGACGGCGTCACCGTTCACCTGCGCGAGGATCGCCGCCACATCCAGGACCGCGACGTGCGGGTCCTGCGCGAGACGGTGCGCGGCGTGCTGAATCTGGAGATGGCGGCGACCGAGGAGATGCTGCGCATCGCGCGCGAGGTGAAGCCGGACTTCTGCACGCTGGTACCCGAGAAGCGCGAGGAGCAGACGACCGAAGGTGGGCTGACGGTCGCGCCGGGCGGAACGCTGGAGAAGGTCGTGCGCGGGCTCGCCGAGGTGGGGATCGCGGTCAGCCTGTTCATCGACCCCGAGCCCCGGGTGGTCGAGGCGTCGGCGCGGATGGGCGTCGGGACCGTCGAGCTGCACACGGGCGATTACTGCCTGGCGGCGCCGCGCAGCGCCGAGGTCGCGCGCCAGCTGCAGCGCCTGGAGCTGGCGGCGCGGGCGGCGTCCGACTCCGGGCTTCGGCTGGGGGCCGGGCACGGGCTGGATTACAGCAACGTGGGGCCGGTCGCCGCGCTTGTCGGCCTGGAAGAGCTCAACATCGGGCACGGGCTGGTGGCGCGCGCCGTGATGATCGGAATGCGGGAAGCCGTGAACGAGCTGCGCAACGCGATCGCGGCGGGGGCGGGGCGTGCGTGACTTTCCCGCGCTGTTGACCGCTGCTCAGATGCGCGCCGCCGACGCCGCGGCGACCACGACGCTGGGCGTGCCGAGCCTCGTCCTGATGGAGAACGCGGGCCGCGGCCTCGCCGCCATCATCCGCCGTGAGGTGGACGCGGGCGAAGGCGCCCGACGGGACGGCGACGTCGCCATCGTCTGCGGCGCGGGCAACAACGGCGGCGACGGGTTCGTGGCCGCGCGGCACCTCGTGCGGGCCGGTGTCCCGGTCCACGTCGTGCTGACGGCCCCGCGCGGCGCCGTGCGCGGTGACGCGGCGCTGAACCTGACTGCCCTCGAGCGAATGGGCGTGGCGATCGCGGACGGCAGCGGCTGGATCGGTGAGGCGCCCTGGCGAAACTGGTTCGCCGGCGCCGCGGTCGTCGTCGACGCGATCTTCGGGACCGGATTTCGCGGCGCGATGGAAGGCGCGCCGGCGGCCGCGGTCGCCGCGATGAACGCCGCCACCGCCCGCAAGATCGCCGTCGACATCCCGTCGGGCCTCAACGCGGACACCGGGCGGGCCGACGGCGTCGTGTTCCGCGCCGACGTGACCGCGACGATGGGCGCGTGCAAGCTGGGTCTGTTCGTGGACGCTGACGCGCCCGTCGGGCGGGTCGAGGTGGTCGAGCTCGGCGTGCCCATTCTCCTGGAAGACGACGGCTCCGGCGCGCGCACGCACCTGCTGGACGATCCTGGCATCGCCGCGATGCTGCCGCGGCGGCGCGCCTCCGCGCACAAGGGCAGCGCCGGGCACCTGCTGGTGGTGGCGGGCGCGCCGGGCAAGACCGGCGCGGCGGTGCTCGTCGGAGAGGCTGCGCTGCGCGCGGGCGCCGGCCTGGTGACGCTGGCGTCGACCGCGCCGGGGCAGGCGGCGCTGGACGCCAAGGTCGTGGAGCTGATGACGGCGCGTTACACGAAGGGCGCCGACGTGGACGGCAGCGAGGCCGCCGCGGCGCTGGCCAAGCTCGCCGAGCGCGTGCAGGCGATCGCGATCGGCCCCGGAATTCCGACGGGCGAGGGGATGCACGCGGTGGTGCGGCGGCTGGCGGCGGAGAGTCCGCGCCCGATGGTGCTGGACGCGGACGCGCTGAACGCGCTGGGCACCGACGCGCCTTCGGTGCTGGCGCCGGCGCCCGCCGCGCGCGTGCTGACGCCGCATCCGGCCGAGATGGGCCGCCTCACGGGGCTGTCCACGTCGGACGTGCAGGCGGATCGGCTCGGCATTGCCCGGCGGCTCGCCGCGGCCACACGGGCGATCGTCGTGCTCAAGGGCGCGCGCACGGTCATCGCGGCGCCCGACGGGCGCGCGTTCGTCAGTCCGATCGCGTGCGCGGCGCTGGCCACGGCCGGCAGCGGCGACGTGCTGTGCGGTGTCGTCGGCGCGCTGCTGGCCGGTGGCGCCGACCCTCTGGCGGCCGCCCAGATCGCGGTCTTCGTGCATGGCGCCGCGGGCGAGGCGCTGTCGGTCGATCTCGGCGACGGCGTCGCGGCCGGCGATCTGCCGCTGGCGATCGCGTCCGCCATCGCGCGCCTCCAGCACCGGGGCGGCGATCGGCGAACGCCAATCAATCTCGCAGCAGCGCTTCCGGAACGCGGAGCAGGATCGCGCCCGCCGAAGGCCCGAGCAGGCGGACGCCGCCCGCGTCGTCCGTCACCGCCCAGACCTCGCCGGCGCCCGCGAAGCTGACCGTCACCCAGCGCCCGGCGATGGGCGTCCCGTCTCGGGCGCGCAGCCGCGCGCCGACCCACGACTCCTGGCGCGATCGCCGGTCCCGCATCGCCGCCAGCGCGGCGCGGGCGTTGGCCGCCACGGGTGACGCGTCGTCGGCGCCTGCGGCCTCGAGCGCATCGCGCAGGTCGCCGTCGTCGAGGCCGCGCGCGGCCCACGCCGCGGCCGCGCGCACCTCCGGCGATTCGTCAGGGGCGCGTAGCAACGCTGCCAGCCAGTTCGCCCCGTCGGGCATCGCGGCGACGGCGCCGCACAGGCGTGCGCGCACCGCGGGGCTCGCCTCCGCGAATCGGCGCGAGAACGCCCCCCGCGCATCCGCGGGGATCGCGCCGGCGCCCAGCGCGTCTGCCGCGGCGATCGGCAGCGGACCTTCTCCCGCCAGCGCGTCGATGAGCTGTGACACCAGTCCGGCGTCGGAATATGCGCGGCCGCGTTGTGCCGCCGCGAGCGCGCGCGCCAGCGCGGGGCGATCGGGCCCGCGCGCGCTCTTCCAGGCGGCGGCCAGCCGCCCCGCATCGCCCGGCTCGGCCGCCCGCTCCAGCGCTTCGCCGATCGCCTGCCACTCGTCGGTGTTGCGCTCCGGCGCCCCGGGCCGCGTGGTCGCGGCGACGACGCCGGTCACCAGCGCGGACGAGGGCGTCGCCACCACCGCCAGCGCCGCGGCGGCCGCGCGCCGCACGTCCGCGTCGCCGTCCGCGAGCAGCGCGGCCAGCGCGGGAGCTGCACCCTGCGCGCCGATGGCCGCGGCCAGGCGCGCCGCCGACTGGCGGACGCTGGCGTCGCCGTCGACCAGCCCGCGCGCCAGCGTCACCGTCGCGCGCGCATCGCGCAGCGCGAGCAACGCCGCGAATCCCCGCCGTCGGATCTCGAGGTCGCTCGACTCGGCCGCGCGAACAAGGGTCGGGATCGCCGTTGGATCGCCGATCCGCGCGAGCGCGTCCAGCGCGACCGGCGCGAGCTCGGCGCGGCGTTCCAGCGCTTCGCACAACGGCGCGGTGGCGCGCCGATCACCGATCTCACCCAGGATCGCGGCCGCGATCGCGGCGCTGCCGGGACTGCCGCCGGCCAGCTCGCGCGCGAGCGGCGGAACCGCGGCGGCGCCCGCCGCGCGCAGGGCTCCCTTGGTCTCGGCCGACACCGGAGGCGTTCGCGTCAGCGCGATCAATGTCGCGATCGCGGCCGGCGACGCCACCTTGCCGAGCGCGACCTGCGCGCGGCGCGCGGCATCGTCGGCAGGGCGCTTGCGCGCCAGGGCGACGAGCGCCGGAACCGCCGTCTCCGCGCGCAGGGCAGCGAGGGCGTCGATCGCGGCGTTCCGTACGTCCTCGGCCGGGTCGGCGACCAGCCGCAGCAGCGCGGGCGTCGCGCGCGGGTGAGACCCGAGCGCGCGGATCGCCTCGACGCGCACCTGCCTGTCGGCGTCCTCGATGTGCGTGAGCAGCGGCAGCGCCACGCGCGGGTCACGCTTGCCCGTGACCAGCCGGACGGCCCGCAGGCGCACCTCGCGGCTGTCGTCGTCCAGCGCCGACAGCACCGCCAGCAGCGAGGGGAGCGCGTCGTGACGTTCCAGGGTTTCCAGCGCGGAGATCCGGACCGCGACGTCGGGATCGCGCATCGCGCGCTCGATCGCCTGGCGCGCGCCATCCGTCAGGGCGGGAACGTCGCGCAGCACGTCCAGCCCGAACTGGCGATCGGCCAGCGACACCGTCGGGGACGAGATCCATCGGGTCGCCGCCTCGATGGCGGCGGGGGTCCCTGCGCGGCCGAGGCGGCGGGCGGCGAACAGGCGGATGCCAGGATCGCGATCCGTCAGCAGCGGGATCAGGACGGGCAGGGCGCGATCGCCAGCGCGCGCCGTCAGGCGCTCGAACGCGCGCAATCGATATGCATCCGGTAGCTCGGCGGCATCGTGCGCGGCGGCCGCGATCGCATCGGGCCAGCCGAAATCGCCGTCGGCCGTGGTCAGGATCGCCGCGAGCGCGATCGCAATCGTCGCCATCGACGCCAGTATATCGATGGACTATGCTTGCTCACACGCACATGACACGCGAGATCATCGTCAGCATCCTGGAAGGGGAGGGCGCCGAAGGTAAGGGCGGTAACTTCAAGATCAGCGAGGAGCGAGAGGCGACCTGCTTCGTCTCCACGCCCGGCGAATTGATGGCGATCGGACGGGTGATCCGGATCGAGCTGAAGGACAGCTACGTCTCGCTGACGACGGCCAAGGACGAACGCTTCGCCTTCGCGTACCAGGACGTGCTGGGGTTCAAGCTCGCGGCGCCCGCGCAGCACAAAGAGCGGTCGGCCGGCTTCCGGTAGGAGATCAGCGCATCGACATAGACCAGCTGGCGATGGTCTTGTTGCCGTTGTACTTGGGGAAGGTGGGCATGCGGCCGAGCACGCAGTTCGCGAACGAGCCGCCCTTCTGATTGTTGACCTTCACGGCGGACACCTTGCCGGTGCCGCGCACGACGAAGTCGACGCTCATCTCGGATACGCCCGGATTCTTGTGGCGCTCCTGCATCAGGCACGGCACCAGGCTGCGGTAGTGCTTCATCATCACTTCTTCGATCACCTGATCGTCGAGCAGCTCATCGCCACCGCTGCCGTGCTTGCTGGCGTCGCCGAAGTTCGCGTCGTTGCTGAAGTCGCCGTCGCCGGCCACCGAGCCGCCGCCGCTGCGGTGGCCGCCGCCGTGCTTGACGGTGCTCGCCTTCTGGAAGCTGAGCTTGACGTCCTTGAGGAACGCGTCGATCTCGGCGTCCTCGCTCCGCTCGGCCAGCGTCGTCTTGTCGGCCGCCTTGCGCGTCAAGACGTACCAGCCGCCGGCCGCGGCGATCGCCAGCAGCGCGATGCTCGCGATCGTGAACGTGAGCGCGCGCTTCGCCTTCTCGGACCGCTCGTGCTTGATCTCGGCGTGGGCGCGTCGGTTCTGCTCGATCTGCCGCTCCGACGTCCGCGCGAAATCGCGCAGCGGCTGGAAGTCCTTCACCTTCTTGCGCGCGCCCGTGTCGCTGTCGACGATCATGTGCTCGCCGACGATCTCGCCGCGCTGGATCTGCGCGCGGATCTGGGCCAGCGAGAACGGACCGAAGTCGAGGCGGTCCTTCTGGATCAACCACCGCTCCTGGGCGTCGTCGATCGCGCCGCCCGCCACCTCGGCGAGGTTGAACGACTTACCGAATGTGCTGCGCCTGCCGTCGGCCACTGAGCTTGCCTCCTGCTGCTGCCGCGCCTGCGCTGCCGCCTGCGCTTGCGCTGCCGCCTGTGCCTGCGCTGCCGCCTGCTGAGCCTGCACGGCCGCCTGTTCCGCCGCGATCTGTGACTGCGCCTGTGCCTCGGCGCGCGCGTGCGCCTGCGACCACGCGGTGTCAGCTTGCGCCTGGGCCTCGGCCGCCTGGGCCTGTGGCGGCGACTGGCGCTGCGCCGCGAACGTCGCCGCCGGGCGGTGCTCCGCGGCGCGCGCCGAAGGGGCGGAGGGCGCCGGGCCGACCGACGAGATGCCGCTGGAGACGCCCGACTGCAGATTCGACAGCGCCAGCCGCAACTCCATCGCGGAGTGGAAGCGCGCACCCGGATCGCGCGCCAGCGCCTTCGCGATCAGACCGTCGATTCCGGCCGGCGCGTCGGTGCCGCCGCCGGCGATGCGCAGCGGCGGCGACGGCAGCTTCCCGGTCAGCACCTCGAACAGGATCACGCCCAGCGCGTAGGCGTCGGAGGCGAGGGTGGGCTGCCCGCCCGCCAGCAGCTCGGGGGCCAGATACGCGTGCTCGGGGCCGCCCGCGGGAACACCCCGCCGCGCCAGCGTCGGAAGCGTGCGCGCGAGACCCATGTCAGCGACCTTCACCCGTCCTGCCTTGTTCACCCAGACGGTCGCAGGATTCAGCCCGCCATGCGGCATCGTGCTCGCCGCGCGTTCGAGGCCGTTGGCGATGTGGGTGACCAGGTTGCAGGCGCCGCGGAACGAGACCGTCCGGCCCTCGCTCTTCTTGCCGTCGATGAACTCGCGCAGCGTCTGGCCGTCCAGCAACTCCGTCGCCAGGAAGAAGAAGTCGTGCTCGCGGCCGACCGTCAGAACCTCGACGAGGTTCTTGTGGACCAGCGCGCTGGCGTTCTCGACGTCGGTCTCCAGCTGTGCGGCCGACGCGCCCAGCACGCGCATCGGGATGACGCGAACCGACGCCGCGCTTCGATGGGTGATGTCGGTCGCGCGATACGTCTGGCTGACGCCGTCCTGCGACAGCAATCCGTCGATACGAAAGCGCCCGCCGACGGTCGCCCCGGCGGGAATCTGCCCTGACGATCCCGATACGGCGAGCGATTCACGTACAGGGGCCATGCCGAGTCGCCGACTCTAACAAATTTCGCCGAAAAACCGAAGCATGGGGCCTACGTAACTCGCCCGAATCTGGCCCCCTATTTGGTCTCGACGACCTGCGGCAGCTTCTTCGCCTGGTCGATCCAATCGGCCAGCTGCGGTTCGGTCGGCAGTTTCTCGGTGATCTTCGCGGTCTTGTTGGCGTCGGTCGCCGCCGTCAGCAATTTGGCTGCATCCTGCTTTACCAAATCGGAGGTGCTCTTTACCCCAGCCGCTTCCAGCAGCAGCACCATCTCGCTGCCAACGCCCTTGATTCGCAGCAGGTCGCACCGCTTTGCCAGGACCAGCAGGTCGGCCGCCGACAGCCCCGACGACTTGGCGAGCGCCTTTCGGTCCTTCGCCTTGGCGGACTTGGCCAGTAGCTCCTCCGTGGTCGAGATGCTGGCCTTTTTCAGTTTTTCCACCTCGCCCGGTTTCACCAGCCGGGGAACGTCGGCCAGCGCGTAGTGGCTCGCCCGCGCTGCGCCCGCGAACGCCGTGACCAGCAACGTCAATGCAACCAGGCATGCTCGGATGTACATGGGAGCTCCCTCCAGGTCTGTCTAGAGCCCACGCTCCGCGCGGGGGCGACTACCTTCTATGTTTCAAAGCGTCTTGAAACGCCGCACCAGCTCGCGCAGGCGCCGCGATCCGCCGCCCTCGCGATAGATGAACCGCACGCCCGTCTGACTTTCGCCCGCATGGTAGACGACGCGGCCCGAAAGGTCGAACGGAGCCTCGCTGCCGGGCGGGGTTATTTCCAGGACGACGTCGGTCCCGATCGGCGGCTGCAACGGCCCCAGAATCAGGCCGCCGCTGACACTGATCTCGCGCAGCTCGGCGTCGATCGCTTCCAGGCCGGCGGCGATCCGGATCTTGCACGGAATTCCGATGGGGATGCGCGTGTGCTTGCGCCGGCGCGTGCTGGGTCGTTCGCCGCGCAACGTCTGGATGACGAAATCCCGCTTGGCGGACTCGTCCGCCTCGAACGCGACCGTGGCCCCGGCGCGAACGCGCATACGCGGCAACGCAGGGCGCCAGGCCGTGACGGTTCCCCGGATGAGGACCTTGTTCGGCAGCCCGTCGCAGGCCATCTCGACGACGACGGGCGTTCCGGCCGACAGCTCCGTGGTGGTGGGGCAGAAGACCCCCCCGGTGGGGACGTCGGGAAGGTAATGTTCTTCGAACTCCTCGAGGTTCCGGCAGCGAACGCGAAGAATGTTCACGGGGGCTCCCAGCGGGAGAATAACTCACCAGACGGCACGCGCGAAATAGGCGAGAAATTTGCTATAGCTTCCCCCCGCCATGCCCATCCGCGTCTTCATCGACGGTGCCGTGCGTTTGCCCGAGGAGGCCAAGGTATCCGTGCTCGATCGTGGTTTTCTCTACGGCGACAGCGTCTACGAGACGATCGGCACGCTGTACGGGCGCCTTTTCGCGGCCCGCGACCACCTGGACCGGCTGGAACGATCGGCGCGCCGGATCGCTCTGCGGGTGCCGCCCCGCGCCGAGATCGAGGCGGCCATCAAGGAGACCGTCGCCGCCGCCGGCAACCCGGAGACGCGCGTGCGGGTCATCCTCACCCGCGGCGTCGGGAAGCTGGATCTGGACCCGGCCAGCTGCGACGACTGCCGGCTGGTGGTGATCGCGTTTCCGCTGGGCCCGCCCACGCCGGAGATGTTCGCGAAAGGCGTCGCGGTCACGATCGTCTCCATCACGCGCAACAGCCCGCAGGCGATCGATCCGGCGGTGAAGTCGGGCAACTATCTCAACAACGTCCTGGCGCTGGGGGAGGCGCGGCGCAAGAACGGCGCGTACGAAGCGATCCTGTGCGCCGGCGACGGCAGCATCGCCGAGGGCTCGACCAGCAACGTGTTCGCGGTCGTGCGCGGCGAGGTGTGGACGCCGCAGCCCGAGGTCGGCATCCTCGACGGCATCACGCGCGCGAAGGTGATGGACCTGGCGCGCGGCGCCGGCATCAAGCTGATCGAGCGCCGCATCCAGCCCGACGAGCTGCGCGGCGCGGACGAAGCGTTCATCACCAGCGCGACGCGCGGGGTCCTGCCCGTCACCACGATCGACGGGCAACCGGTGGCGACAGGCGTTCCGGGCCCGATCACGAAGCAACTGATGGCGCTTTACGACGAGCTTGCGCGGCGTGGGGTCGAATGAACGCCGTCGCGATGTTTCCGCGGTTCCTGATCATCTGCAGCGTCATCCTGATCATCGCGGGCTTGGCGCAGATGTTCTTCCGGCCGCGCGGCGAGAACGAGACGGCCGTCGAGAAGATCGTCAACCGCTCGACGATCACCGCGCTGTTCTCGCTGGCGTTCGGGATTGCCGGGCTGCTGTTCGGGCTGGGCGTCTTCAAGCTGCCGCGGTTCTAGGCCGCGCGAACGTCGACCCTCTCCCGCACCCGGGAGAGGGAGGAACAGTCGGTTACTTCAGCTTGGGCGAGACCATGACCTGGTCTTTGGGCAGGTAGGCGAGGGCGGCCTTGTAGACCTGGGTCTTGTGCTGTTCCTGATCCTTCTTGGCGCCCTTGTCGTCGGTCTTGTGCAGGCCGAGCTTGGCGAACGTGATCGCGGAATATGACGCGATCGTCTCCTGCACCGTCGACAGCTTCGCGTCGAATTGCTGCCGCGTCGTGGTGATCTTGAGGGCCGGCTGGTCGTTCAGCAGGCCGATGTAGGTCACCTTCTGCAGCTCGGGCGCCTTGCCGAACATCGTGGTCGTGAACTCCGCCCAGTACGTCATCGCGCTGTTGAACCCCAGGGTGGCCACGTACTCGTCCTTGCCCGTCTCGAGGTAGGGGTACGTCACTTCGACCGCCTTGTTCGCCGTGTCGACGTTCATGGTCGGCTTGTGCGTGAACTTGTCGTCGAAGCGCTCGACCTTCTTCTTCACCTCCAGGTGGCAGGTGTCCTCGAGGTTCTCGGGTTCGGCGCGGTTCAAGCTCCACGCGAAGGCTTTCGCCACCTCCTCGGGGAACTCGAGCTTGATGTTGTTCTCGCACTTCGGACCCTTGTCGCCGTGCTCGCGCCAGATCTTGGCGACCGGGTTGCCGCCCGTCTGCGCCTCGCCCTCGGTCCCGTAGAAAGCGCCCAGGAACGTGGTCGGCTCGAACGTCTTGCGCGTCATCGCGTAGCGATAAAGGAACTGCAGCGCTGGGTAGATGTCGTCGCGCTTCGTCTTCTGCTTCAGCGCGACGTGCAGCTTGACGTCCTGTCCGTCGGACGGGCCCGACACCTCATCGCGCACCACCGTGAACCCCGGAATGTTCGGCGGGATCTTTGGCTGGTCGCAGCACGTCGTCGGAGCGCTGGATTGCTCGCTCTTCGGACACGCGACGGACAGCAGGGCGAGCAAACCGACGAGAGGGATCGTGGCAACGCTGCGCGACAGGGTGGGGGCTCGCATTCGGGACCTCCTCGGGATCGGGGCGACGTTGAAAGCGCCCACCCTACAACAAAACCAGCGTTGTGGGTGCCTTCGGCACCGGCGGCTGATTGCCCGGAATCCTTTTCGGGAGTCGCGTTTCCGACGCGAGCTACTTCGCGTCGTTGATGGATCTAACAGACCAACCCGGGGCATTTCTTTACGGCTGGCACCAAGGTAGGTTATTGTACGCAATCGACGCCGCTCGCCTGATGCGGCGCTTTACTTCCCAGGGACAAATTCTGACTGTGATGACGCGGGGATTTCGCGTTTTTTCGACTCGCCTCCGGCGGGCCACGCCGCATGCGGTCGTCGCGTCCCTCGCGCCGATCCTGCTGGGTGCGCTGCTGCTCGTCGCGCCTCGCTCGGCGCACGCGCAGATGACCCAGGCGCAAAAGGACGAGGTCAAACAGCACTACCAGCGCGCCACGCGTGCCTACGATCTCCAGAAATATCTGGAGGCGATCGACGAATACCAGAAGGCGTACGAGATCAGCGGCGATCCCCCGATGCTCTACAACATCGCGCAGGCGTACCGCCTGGCTGATCAACCCGCCGATGCCGCGCGCTATTACCGCCGTTTTCTTCAGCGGATGCCCAACGCCCGGAACCGCGAGGACGTCGAGCGCAAGATCGCCGACCAGGAGAAGATCGCCGAGCAGCGCAAGAAGTCGGAGCCGGTGACGCCGCCGCAGCAGCCGCCGCCGCCCACCAAGCCGCCGCCGATCGTCGAGGTGAAACCGCCGCCGCCTCCCACGACACCGACGCCGCCGCTGACGCCGCCCCCGCCGCCCCCGGAGACGTCGCACGCGCGCTCGGTCGTCGGGTGGTCGCTGCTCGCCGCGGGCGTGATCGCCGACGGCGTCGCCGCCTACGAGGGTTATCGCGCCAAGCAAAAGGGCGATCAGCTGACCAAGGATTCGATGAGCGGCAAGGTCTTCGATCCGTCGCTGGAGACGGACGGGAAGAACGCGAACATCGCGGCCATCGCTCTGGGCATCGGCGGCACCGCCCTGGCGATCACCGGCATCATCGTGCTCGCGACGGGCGGCTCGTCGTCCGAACAGACCGAAAAACCTGCCACGCCGGTGGCGCGGCTGACGCTGACGCCCTGGATCTCGACCGGGCTCGTCGGCGGCGGCGCGCGGCTGCAGTTCTAGTCGCATGCAATCGGTGCGGCTGTCGACCTTGCTGCATCTGAAGGGCTGGCTGCTCGTCGCGTTGATCGGCGTCGCGCAGTCCGGCTGCTACAAGCCCAAGATCAAGGACGGCGGCTTCAGGTGCAACCTCGACGCGGGCGTCGGGAAGGCCTGTCCGGAGGGGTTCAAGTGCGACACCAGCACGATGCAGTGCTGGCGGATGCCTGGAGACGGGGGGCGGGACGGCGACGCCATTGTCGACAAGACCGACAGCGAGGTGGGAGACGTCCCCGAGGAGAAGCCGATCTGCTTCGATGCGCGGCCGGATTGCACGCCGCGGCCGGGGCTGTGCGATCCGTTCTGCCGAACGGGCTGCGGTTGCAGGGAAAAATGCTCGGTCAACACCGTCGGTGATTTGACGTGCAATGAACCGCGCGCGACCGGATATCCGCGGACGCTGATGCAGGACTGCATGGAAGTGCTGTCGCCCGGAACGCCTCAGCAGACCGACAACTGCCTGCCCGGGTACGTTTGCATCGACGAAGGTTGTTTCCCCCGCTGCTTCCAGTTCTGCCAGACCAACATGGATTGCGCGAACTCGTCCTGCACGCGGGACGTCGGCGGCGTCGACAGCGGCCAGAAGGCCTGCGACGTGCCGTTCGTCGATTGCGTGCCGTTGCCGGGCAGCGCGAACATGGGCTGCGGACCTGCGACGGGGACCATGGCGTGCTACCTCTCGTCGAGCGACCCGATGCACACGATCTGCGACTGCCCGTTCAGGGACGTGGGATCGAACGGCGCCTGCTCGCGATCGCGGGACTGCATCAGGGGCCTCGCCTGCATGGATAAGGGCGACGGCTCGACGCCGCAGTGTCTGCAGGTGTGTCGGCTCAGCGACGAAGGGCAAACCGATTGTCCGTCGCGCACGCGGGGATCGTGCCACCCGTACTTCGGCGCACCCCGCGGAACTCAACCTCACCCCGTCTACGGTTATTGCAGCTGAACGGGATGACGACGCTTCGAAATATCGCGTGCGCCGCATGGGTCGTCGCGCTGATCGCGGGCGGCGCCGGCTGCTACAAACCGAACATCCAGGACGGCGGGCTGCGGTGCGCCTTCGGCGGCACCGACGGCGGCGGCGGCG
>Ga0207701_10002836_pt1 | contig 17884 bp, 16 predicted proteins | sample KBSSwiSSwithPhiX_FD_184294 | JGI IMG/M metagenome (GOLD analysis project Ga0207701, IMG submission 184294) | Switchgrass rhizosphere bulk soil microbial communities from Kellogg Biological Station, Michigan, USA, with PhiX - S5 (SPAdes) (version 2) | ecosystem: Environmental > Terrestrial >... | reverse complement strand
CCGCTCGCCGGGAGCCACTCTTCGTAGAGAAAGCGCGCTGCCCGGTTATCCGACCGCGATCCCACGTCTCTCGCCCGCGCGCACCGCAAGCTCGGAATCGTTTTCTCATAAATGCCGTAGTCGTTGCAACCGACTTCGAAGTCGACGGACAGGCAGAACTCGACTCGATGTTCGTTCGGGCTCACCTTACGTGGATCCGTGTAGTGCAAACCGTAACTGCGGTACCTGCTTTGATCGAGGAGTCGCCTCTCGAGCTTCCAGGCGATCAGTTTTCGTACCGTGTCGTGTTCCCGAGACGCAGGACCGACATGGGTGACGGCCGCTACCTTCGTCTCCGGGAACGTTACGATCCTCACGTCCATGTCTATTGGAGCGTTAGCATGATTCTTCGTTCGGGCGGCACTCTCATGTGACAACGCCTCACTCCAACGCCTGCGAGACCAGCGCGTGCATGACTTGCCGGTGGTAGTAACGGAGCGCGCCCGGCGCATGCGCCATGAACACGACAGCGAGCTCTTCGACAGGATCGCACCAGAAATACGTTCCGGTAGAGCCGGCCCAGTGGAATTCGCCGGGCGAGCTGTTGACACCCGAGATACCGGCGCCGCGCCGCACTGCCACGCCCAGCCCGAAACCGTAGCCGTTGATGTTCGGGTAAGCGCGCAGGCGCGTCGCATCGATCTCGGGCCCCATGTGATCCGCGGTCATGTACTCGACCGTCTTGCGCCCGAGAATGCGCACGCCGTCGAGCTCGCCGCGGTTGAGCAGCATCTGCGCGAAGCGCAGGTAATCGGTTGCCGTCGAAACGGCACACCCGCCGCCGCAATCGAACTTGTACAGCCGCGTTCCATCGCGCAGCGTCTGCGGCTCGCCCGTGAGCGGATCGTTGGGCAGCGCTCGCGCATAGCGCCGCACCTCGGCCGAGGGCACGACAAAACCGGTATCGCGCATCCCGAGCGGCGAAAAGAGCCGCTCGGAAAGGTATTCGCGCAACGGCTTGCCGACGACCGCCTCAATTGCGAGTCCGAGCACGTCGAGGCCGAGGCTGTACTCCCAGGCCGACCCCGGTTGGAAATGGAGCGGCAGGACAGCAATGTTGTCGATGAACTCACCGCCGGTCCACTTGGACGCCGCTATCGCGGATCCGGCCGGCCAGATCGCGTGGAGCGCTGTACTTCCGCGGCCATAACTCACGCCGGCCGTGTGGCGCATGAGATCCTGTATCGTCATGTCGCGCGAGACATCGATCGTCTGATCCGGGCTTCCGTCGCAGCCCGGAATGCCGACGCGCATGCGCGCGAGCTTCGGCAGGTACTTGCCGACCGGCTCGTTCACCATGAGCCGCCCTTCCTCATAGAGCATGAGCGCGCCGACCGTGACGATCGGTTTCGTCATCGACGCAATGCTGAAGATCGCGTCCTTCGGCATGGGAACGCGCGCGCCCACGTCGAGGAAGCCGAATGCTTCATGGAAGGCAAGCTCACCGCGACGGGCGATCGCCACGACACATCCCGGCAGCGTACCGCTGGCAATCTCCCTCTCGAGCGCCGTCCCGATGCGTTGCAGTCGGTCCGACGCAAAGCCGATCATCCGACGCGATGCCCTGTCTGATCTCATTTGTCACCACCCTTGATGTGCTGCGTCACGGTACCGTCCTGACCGAGCCGCGGCGCCGCGCGTTCGTATTCCGGCCGCACGCCGTCGAAGCGAAGGGGCAGACCGACCGTCGGCAGCGCCCCTTCCGGCCCGGGTTGGATGATGCCGAGCGCCTTCGTATGCTCGTCGTGGATCACCTGGTCGATACGCTGTACCGGCGCGTTCGGAACGCCGGCCGCGTCCAGAAGCGCGCGTAACTCGCCTACCGTGCACTTACCGATTTCCGTCTGCAGCAGCACGATCAGCTCGTCACGATTTTCGACGCGGCTCGCATTGGTCGCGAAGCGCGCGTCCGCAGCGAGCTGCGGTCGCCCCAACGCTTCGGCCATTTTCGAGAACAGGCCGTCGTTGCCGCCGCCGATCACGATCCAGCCGTCGTTCGCATGGAACGCCTGATAAGGGACGATGCCGGGCACGCCGGAACCCTGAGGCTTCATCGGCTTCGGTTCGATCGTGACGCTCGCGATCTGGCACGAGGTGTACGCGAGCGCCGTTTCGAGCAGCGACGTTTCGACGAGTCCGCCGCGACCTGTTTTTTCGCGCTCGAGCAGACTCGAGAGGATTCCGATCGCGGCCCACAGCCCCGAGCCCATGTCGATCATCGCAACGGGAACGCGAATCGGCGGACGCGTCTCGTCTTCGCCGGTGATGCTCATGAGTCCGCCATACGCCTGCATCAGCGGATCGTAGCCGGCCTTGTGGGACAGCGGTCCGCCGCGTCCGAACGCGCCGATGTCGCAGTAGATAAGCGACGGCTTGCGGCCGAGCAACGACTCTGCGCCGAGACCGCGTTCCGCTGCCATCCCGGGCCGAACGTTGAAGATGACGGCATCGGCCTCGCGCAGGATGAGCGTGGTCAGTGCTTCGCGTTCGGCCGCGCTGCTCAGATCCGCCGTGATCGCACGCTTGTTGCGATTGAGCGCAACGAAGTACGGCGCAGCGCCATCCCAGAAGGGCGGCCCCCAGCTGCGTGCGAAGTCGCCGCCTTCCGGCGCCTCGACCTTGATCACGTCCGCACCGAGCTCGGCGAGGATCAGACCGGCATAGGGGCCGGCGACGCTGTTGCCGACTTCGACCACGCAGTACCCTTTGAGCGGTTTGCTGGATGGCATCAGAACGCTCTCGCCGGCCGCTGCCTCGACTTCCCGTCACTCGTCACGTTCGTCATCCGTCACTCGCCGATTCTCGCCACTCATCACGTTCGTCACCTGTCACTCGCCGATCCTCGTCACTCGTCACTTTCCGGGACTCATCACTTCGGTCACTCATCACGTTCGTCACTCGTCACGGGTCGATGCTTCGCGATGTTAGCCGAAGCAGTGATAATCGGGCTCACCTGGAATGAATCCGGAGCCTCATGAAATCGCTGCATGTTCTGAACACATTGTGCGCTGTCGCATTGGTTACGAGCGCGATGTTGACGCTGTCTGCCGGCGCGCAGCCGTATCCCAATCGACCGCTGCGCATCGTCGTGCCGTTTGCGCCCGGTGGCGGTGCCGATCTGCTCGCCCGCCTCACGGGAGCGAAAGCAGGCGAGACGCTCGGCCAGCAGATTGTCATCGACAATCGCGCCGGCGCCGGCGGCAACATCGCGGCCGAGGTGGCCTCGAAGGCGGCGCCCGATGGCTATACGCTGCTGCAGGCGAACGTCGCGCACGCGATCAGCACGACTCTCTACCGCCGACTGAACTACGATCTGCTGAAGGACTTCGCCGCGGTCACACAGCTCGCCGCGACGCCGTTCATTCTCGCGGTGAATACGAGTCTGCCGGCGCATTCGGTGAAGGAGCTGATCGCGCTGGCGAAAGCGCAGCCCGGCCAGTTGAGCTATGGGTCGTCCGGCAACGGCGGTCCGAGTCACTTGGGAACGGAGCTCTTCAAGTCGATGGCCGGCATCGACGTTAGGCATATTCCTTACAAAGGCGGCGCCCCCGCGGCGACGGATCTCATTTCGGGGCAGATCCAGATGATGTTCAACACGCCGCCCGTCATCCTGCCTCACGCCCGTGCCGGCCGCATGAGAGCACTCGCGGTGGCGAGTCTGAAGCGCATCCCTGCCGCGCCGGAACTGCCGACGGTCGCGGAAGCCGGTGTGCCGGGCTTCGAGCTCTCGACCTGGTACGGCGTCATGGTGCCCGCCGGAACACCCACGGCGATCATTCAGCAGCTGCATCGGGCGTTCATCGATGCCTTAAAAGCGCCTGACGTGCGCGAACGACTCGCGAACGAAAACCTGGAGATCGTCGGCAGCACACCCGCGGAATTCGGGGCCTACGTGCGCGCCGAGATTCCGAAATGGGCAAAGGTCGTCAAGGCGTCCGGTGCCCGGGTCGACTGATGTCTTTGGTGCTGGCGGGATCAGTGCACGCCGAGATGGCGCTCGAGCAGCGCATCGTTGCCTCGCAATTCATCCACACCGCCTGAGAAAGCGACGCGGCCGGTATTGAGGATGACGACCTCGTCAGCGACGTCGAGCGCGAGCTTCACGTTCTGCTCGACCAGCAGTATCGACTGCCCCTCGCTCTTGAGCTGCGCGATCGTGCGCTTCACTTCGGCGACGATGAGCGGCGCGAGCCCCTCCGACGGCTCGTCCATCAGCAGCACCCGGGGATTGCCCATCAGCGTCCGGCCGATCGCCAGCATCTGCTGCTCCCCACCCGACAGCGAACCCGCGAGTTGATTCGCGCGTTCTTCGAGGCGCGGGAACAGTCGCATGACGCGCTCCAGCGTCCAGTGAAGCGAGTCGCCGCGCTGCTTCTGCTGCGCGACGAGGAGGTTTTCCCGCACCGTGAGCGAGGCGAAGACATGTCGGCCCTGCGGCACCAGCCCAACGCCTTTGCGGGCAATCCATTCGGGTGCGAGCCCGCCGATGCGCTCACCGTAGAACGTCACGTCGCCGCGCCGCGGTGGCAGAAATCCGATGATCGTGTTCATGCACGTGGTCTTACCGGCGCCATTTCGCCCGAGCAGCGCCAGAACCCGTGCTGCGTGCATCGTGAAAGAAACGTCGTGCAGGACATGACTGTCGCCGTAGAGCGCATCGACGTGCGAGAGCGCGAGGGCCTCAGTCTCCAAGATAGACCTCTCGCGTGCGCGGATCGGATACGACATCGGCACGGGAGCCCTCCACGATGACGCGGCCGTAATGGAGCACCGTGATCGTTTCGGCGAGATCGAGCGCCGTATCCATGTCGTGCTCGATCATGACGAGCGTCACTTCACGCGGAATCGCGAGTATGAGCGTCCGCAGCGCCGCACGCTCCTCGCGCGACAGGCCGGCAAGCGGTTCGTCGAGCAGGAGCACGCGCGGGCGTTGCGCCAGCGCCATGGCGATCTCGGCGCGGCGCCGCTCGCCATAGGAGAGCGCGCTCAAACGTCGCTGCGCAAGGTTTTCCAGTCCGACCTGCCGCAGGAACTCGCTGGCGCTTTCGCGGAGATTCGAGTACCTGGCAAGCGGACGGAAAGCATTCCATCGTGCAGGCGCGCGGCCGAGCAGCGACAGGACCAGGTTGTGCTCCAGCGTGTCGTGCTGAAAGAGCGTGATGATCTGGTACGTGCGCGCGAGCCCGCACTGCGCGCGTTCATGGGTCTTCATGCGGCCGACTTCCCGGCCGAAGAGGCGGATCGAGCCCGCGTCGCGTCGCAGGTCGCCGGTAATCAGGTTGAAGAGTGTCGTCTTCCCCGCCCCATTCGGGCCGATGATGAGGCGCCGCTCACCGGATGCGACGCTCAGTGAGACGTCCTTCGTCGCGGGCAGGCCGCCGAACGATTTGCTGACGTGACTGAGCTCGAGCGCAGGCGTCATTGCAAAGGTCGTTCATGCTTCGAGACGCTTTGCTCCTCAGCACGAACGGGCTTGTTGCCAATGCCTTTCCACCGCGCCCACAGCCGGGCGATGCCTGGAACCACGCCTTCCGGCATGAAGATGACGATCACCAGGAATACGAACCCGAGCAGCATGTTCCAGCGCTCGATGTACGCCGACACGTAATTCTTGAGAAAGAGCACGATCGCCGCACCCACGAGCGGTCCGCTCAGTGTGGCCGATCCGCCCGCGATCACGGCGAGAAGGCCTTCGGCGGAAGCCTGGATCGAAAGAGAAGCGGGATGGATGTACTTGTTGTAATAGACGAACAGAAGCCCCGACACTGCGCCCCAGAACGCAGAATAGACGAAGGTCAGCCAGCGGATAAGCCACACGTCATGCCCGAGCGCGCTCATGCGACGGGACTGATCGCGCGTTCCCCTCAGGCTCGCCCCGAAAGGCGAAGCGACGAAGATCGCCATCAGCGCGAACGCGATCACGGTGACGAGCAGCGTGAAGTAGTAAAAGGACGCGGCGCCCTCCAGATCGATACCGAACGGTGCGGGCCGCACGAGCCCGCGCAGACCGTTGTCGCCGTCGGTGACCGATACCCATCGATAGGCCGTGCCCCAGAGCACCTGTGACAACGCCAGCGTGAGCATGAGAAAACCGAGCCCGCTCGCGCGGAGCGAGATCCATCCGAACGCACATGCAACCGCCATCGTGCCGGTGATCGCGATCGCTGCTGCCGCCCAGACGGAAGTCCCGGCACGGAGTGTCATCCAGGCGCAGACGTAAGCGGAGAGCCCGAGCCACGCGGCGTGTCCGAGCGAGGGCAGCCCCCCGTAGCCGACGAGAAGATTCAGGCTTGCCGCGAAAATGGCGGCGATCAGCATCTGGCTCGCGAGGTTCACGTAATACTCGCCGAACGAGAACGGCACTGCAGCAGCCGCAACCAGGACGAGCGCGATGACGATCGGACGCGTCACGCCGCCTGCCTGCCGAACAGCCCCGTCGGCCGGAATGCGATCACGAAAATCATCGGCAGGAACAGGATCATGTACGCGAGGTCCGGCAGGAGCGCCGTTCCGAACGTATAGATGGCGCCGGTGATAAAGCTTCCGATGAACGCGCCGAGCAGGCTCCCGACACCGCCGAGCATGACGATGATGAGCGCCAGCGGCAGCATGTCGGCGTCGAGTCCCGGGTAAGCCGACATGATCGGGCCACCCAGCACGCCGCCGGCGCCCGCGAGCGCCGCGCCGAGTGCGAACACCATCGTGAACAGACGCGACACGGGAATGCCCACGGCGCGTGCCATCTGCATGTCATCGACGCCGGCGCGGATCATCGCACCGAGCCGCGTGCGGTCCATGAGCACGTAGAGCCCGATCGCAACGACAACCGCGATCCCGACGACCGCGAGCCGGTAGCTCGGAAAGGGTATGCCGCCGAGCACGAGCGGCTTCTGGAGAAACGCGGGCGTTGCGATCGGGATCGGATCACCGCCCCAGATCATGAGGCACGCGTCCGCCACGATGAAAGAAATGCCGAGCGTCACGAGTACCTGCCCGAGCGCGTTTCCGGCGAGCGCACGCAGGACGAGTCGCTCGATGAGCGCGCCGAAGATCGCCATTGCGAGGGCCGCGACGAATGCCGCCAGCCAGAGATTCGGCACGTATCTGAGCACCGATACGCCCACGTACGCGCCCAGCATGTACAGCGATCCGTGCGTGAGATTGGCGATCCGCATGAGGCCGAAGATGAGCGAAAAGCCCGCTGCAAGCAGAAACAGCAGCCCGCCGAGCGCGAGGCTGTTCAGGGCCTGGATGATCCAGTACTGCATCCGGATTCAGCGTGCGCTACCGCACGCTGCGGCGCTCTTAGCGCGCGTCACGATTCCAGATTCTTCGCCGGCGGGAAGTCGCGCGAATACACAGGGTTCTTGAGGAAGTCCTCTGGTTTATAGGTCCAGAACTGGCTCACGTTCGGATAGGTCTGGATCACCGAGTTGACGAGCCGGCCCTCCTTGCGCACGACACGCCGGATATAGACGTTCCCGATCACATTGCCGTAGGCATCGAAGGAGACGGGTCCGCGCACCGTGTCCACGCGCAGGCTGCGCACGGCTTTCATGAATGCGTCCTTGTCCTCGACATTGCCCTTGATTGCCTGCAGCGTCGCCTCCAACACCGCGCCTTCGACATACGTCGCAGCAGCGTAGAAGCCCGGATCGTACTTGTTCTCGGCGCGGAAAGTCGCCGCGAATTTCTGGTTGATCGGGTTGTCGAGCTCCGCGGAATACCAGCATGCCGTGATCGTGCCGAGCGCTTCGTCCCCCATGTTCCGCAGCACGGCTTCGTCGAGCGCCGTCATGCCGCCGATCGGGTTCAACTTGCCCTTCAGTCCGTACTCGTTGAACTGCCGCAGATAACGAAACCCGTTCGAGCCGGCGAACCCGAGGAAAATCGCGTCGACATTGGTCTTGAGCTGCGCGAGATAGGTGCCGTAGTCCGGCACCGTGAGCGGCGGAAACATCTTCTGCACGATCTTGCCGCCGAGCTCCTCGAATACGCGCTGGAAGCCGGCGCACATCTCGTGGCCGTAGGCGATGTCGTCCGCGATCGTCACCATGCGGCGATAACCGAGCGTCTTGTAGGCGTAGTCCGCAAGCGGATGTGCACAATGAGACGAGGTCGAGGTGCCGCGCGTGAACCACGGGTTCGGCTTGCGCTGCGTCATGTCTTCCGCTGCGGCGACGGACAGTGTAAGCAGGCGCTGCTGGCGGATGTAATCGTCGGCTGCCAAAGCGGAAGCCGCATCGAGCGGACCGATCATGACATGAATGCGGTCGCGCTCGACGAGCTCCTGGATCTTGGTGCGCGCCTGTGCCGGAACGCCGCCGCTGTCCGCGACCAGAAGCTCGATCTTGCGGCCGGCGAGCGCGAAGTTTCGCTCACGCAGGAACTGCTGCAGGCCCCGCTCCATGTCGATGCCGCCGGATGCGAGCGGTCCCGTCTTCACCGTCACGAGCCCGACCTTAACCGGTCCCGTTTGCGCCAGAGCGCGGGCCGGCAGGCCCAGCGCAGACGCGCCAGCGACGGCGCCAGCCGCCTGCACGAACTGCCTGCGTGAGTAACGCATCAGACCTCCATGGGTGGTGCGCCGCCCGGCCGGCGCTGATAGTTATGCGGGTGCGGTCATGCCGCGATCAGATTCTTGAGAGGACGAAGACGGAAGTCAACGTCTGCCTGCTGCGGCAAGGGTGCAAGCGGGGGTCACGTCAATGCAACGTAATCCGGATCGCCCTGCTGCTCGCGTTCGAACGTGAGGAAATCGTAGTAGCCGCAGCGCGGCGCATCCGGATACTTGCGGCAGACGCCCGGACGCGCTTCGTACACGGTGCAGCGACGCTTGTCCTGGTCGAACAGCAGGCACGTCGAGTAGAAGATGTGATCTTTTTTGTGGCGCAACATGCGAATGGATTTGCTCGCATCCGTCTTGGTGAAGCGCGCTTCCGCCTCTTGAAAGCTGATCCCGAAGTGCCGTGCGAGGCTCTCGATGTCGCGCCGCGTGATCTCGATCTCTCCGTAGCTGCAGCAATAGCCGGGGCATTTCAGACACGAATACGTCGGGCGCGAACGAACGGGTATCGGGAATGGTTTTCGTGACTTCATGGCTGGCGCGGTAAAGAGCGATTGTACACATTCCCTCGAGCGTGGTGCACTGTGTCCGGACATAGGGGTCGCGCGAACACACGTGGACGACGTACGAGCGAATTCGCACGCGAGAACCTCAACGTCGCGGTACAGTCGGGATTGCCCGTGCCACGGCTCACGGTTCGACCTCGTGGATGGCACTGTCATCACGGGCCAGGCGATTTCCGGACTCTCTCCGGTCGATCCAAGGAAGTGCTGAAGCAGCTCCACCCGTCAGAGGCTCCTCCCATACAAAACTGAAACAAAAAGTTTCGGTCGAGACATCTTGGACGGTGCCCGCATGATCTAGACTCCGGCCCACAGCAAGTGCTGGAAAGGACCGGAGAAGATGAACAGGAAAATCATGGCGACGGTGGTGATCGCGAGCTTCGCGCTTCCCTTCACGAGCACAGTCGTCGCGGAGACGACGAACGCCAAAGGCGCGTTCCAGGCACCTCCTGCCTCGATCGAGCGTGGCAAGTACCTCGTCAAAGTAGCCGGCTGCAACGACTGCCACACACCGGGATATGCGCTGAGCGGCGGCAAGGTGCCCGAAGCCCAGTGGCTGATCGGAGACAAGCTCGGGTGGCGCGGGCCGTGGGGCACGACGTACGCGGTCAACCTGCGCCTCTACATGCGCGACATGCCCGAAGAGAAGTGGCTGAAGACGGCGCGCACGCTTCAGACGCGCCCGCCGATGCCGTGGTTCGCGCTCAACGAGATGACGGACCAGGACCTGAAAGCGATTTACCATTTCGTCAGGACGCTGCCGGCGACGGGTGAAATGGCGCCGACTTTCGTGCCGCCAGGCAAGGAGCCGCAGGGGCCGGTGGTGCAGTTTCCCGCGCCGCCGAAGTGAGTCGTCGACGCAGTCAGCAGCGTGCGCGGCGCCGTCCTACCTGCGACGGTCGCTCGAGAGCACCGCGTGGAGCGTTTCTAGATCGACCGGCTTGGTGAGGTGCTTGTCGAATCCGGCCGCGAGTGATTGCCGGATATCCCTCTGCTGCGCGTGCCCGCTGACCGCGATCATGTAGGCACTGCTGCCGTTGCGCGTGGCGCGCAAGCGTTTCACGAGCTCGTGCCCATGAACATCCGGCAAACCGACGTCGATCAGACATACGTCGGGGTGCCAGCGGTCGATGAGCGACAGGGCGGCTTTCGCGTCGGCCGCAAGCGAAACCTCGTGGCCCTGCTCACGCAGTACGAGCGCCATCGTATCGGCGACGTCGCCGTCGTCTTCCACGAGGAGAATGCGCGACGTTGCGCCGTGCGCGGCTTGGCGGCCGGTCGCCGGCTGCACACGACGATCCATGCACGGGAGCACCACCTTGAAGGTGCTGCCCAGCCCCGGTTCACTGCGCACCTGAATGCGGCCGCCATGCAACTCGACCAGTCGCCGCGTGATTGCGAGCCCGATGCCGAGCCCGCCTGCCGTCCCGCCTGACTGCGCGCCCTGCTCGAACAGGTTGAAGATGTGGGGCAGCTCGTCTTGCGGGATGCCGACCCCGGTGTCCGTCACGGCGATCGTCACTTCCTGCGCAGCGGCCGTCGCCTGAACGTCCACCTGCCCGCCGACAGGCGTGTACTTGATGGCGTTGGTGAGCAGGTTGACGAATATCTGCACCAGGCGCAGCTTGTCTCCATGAACCGCGACCGGCTGCGCCGGCAACGACAATGAAAGATGATGGCGGCGCTCGACCAGTTGATGGTGAACGGTTTCTAACGCCTCGTTGATGACATTCGCCAGCCCGATGTAGGTCCTGTCGAGCGTGATCTTGCCGGCCGTGATGCGCGCGCTGTCGAGAAGGTCGTCGACGAGATGCTCGAGATTGCGCGACTGGCGATCGATGATGTCACGCACGCGCTCGAACATGGCATCGCGATAGCCGACGCCTTTCAGGAGCTGCGCACTGTTGCGGATGGCGGCGAGCGGGTTGCGCAGCTCGTGAGCGAGCGTCGCCAGGAAATGATTCTTGCGCCGCTCGGCCGCTTCCAGCGCCGCGATCGCCGTTTTCCGCTGCGTGATGTCTTCGGTGATGCCGAAGGAGTAACGGCCGCCGCCGAGTTGCACGATAGTCGTCGTTATGTGCACCCAGATCGTGGCTCCGTTGCTGCGGATGTAGCGCTTCTCGATCACGCGCTGGTCGACTTCGCCATGTGTGAAGCGCTCGAACGTTTCGCGGTCCGCCGCCCGGTCATCGGGATGCGTCAGCGCAGGCGCAGTCATGTTGAGCAGGTCGTGCTCGGCATAACCGGTCATTTCGCAGAGTTTGGCATTCACGCGCAGAAAGCGTCGTGTCTTCACGTCGGCCAGCGCCATGCCGATATCGGCCCGGTCGAACATCTCGCCGAGAAGCGTCCTCGATGAAACGTGCTCGAACACCGGCGCGTTCACGGGCAGCTTGCGAATGTCTCCTGACATGTGGTCCTCACGCCAACTCAGGTTCGCTGTCGCCGTCTTACGACAAACATTGGACTCCAGATGGGTCGGGTCGTCCAGAATGGTTCTTTTCATCACGAGCCCGGACTGAAACGCCGCGCCGCGGTGGGCCAAGCTTACGGAGTCGGTCCTCGCGTTCATTATGCAATCCGTCACGCTGGTCGATAATCGCCGTGCCGATGGAAATCACATACATCCTCGTAGCAGCCGGGCTCGTGTGGCTTTGGCTCGACAGTCTCCGCGCACGTGACGCCGCGAGAGCAGCGGCGCGCTCCGCGTGCGAGTCCGAAGGACTGCTGCTGCTCGATGACACGGTGGCCATCATGTCGTTGAAACCGGCGCGTAAGGAAAACGGCCATGTCACGCTCCAGCGCGCCTACGAGTTCGAGTACAGCGATACCGGAGACAACCGGCGCAAGGGCAGTCTGATTCTGGTCGGGGACCGGGTGGTCCTGATCAACCTCGGGGTGCGAGAAGCGTCGAATATCGTCCCGCTGCGGCGCGACCTATAATCGGCGTTCCCACCCGAACGCCAAAGGAAGAGAACCGTGGATTTCTGGACTCCGGAGCAGTTGCGCTCGATCGACAAAATGCTCAACCCGCGCTCGGTCGCGGTGATCGGCGCAACGCCGAAGGGTGGCTACGGCGGGCGCCTGCTGAACGCGCTGATGCGCTCGAAGGATCATGTCAACATCTATCCGGTAAACCCCAATTACGAAGAGATCAACGGCGCCCGCGCCTACCGCAGCATCGCGGATGTACCGGAAGCGCCGGACCTCGTCGGCGTGGTCGTGCCGGTCGGCCGCGTGTTCGGCGTGCTGCAGGAATGCCACGAAAAGAAAGCCGCGTCGGCGGTCGTGATCTCGGCCGGCTTTGCCGAGCGCGGCACCGATGCGGGCGCAGACCTTCAGAAGCAGGTTGGCGCCTTCGCGCGCAACACCGGTCTTCGCATCGCCGGCCCGAATTGCCTCGGCCTCGCGAACGTCCGGGACAACATCTGGGCCACGGCGTCATCGCGGACGCTCGACGGCCTGACCGGCAACGTCGCGCTCGTCTGCCAGAGCGGTGCAACCGCCTTCGGACCGTTCCTGGTCCGCGCTGTGGATTCCGGCATCGGACTGAGCCACATCATTTCGACGGGCAATGAGGCGGATCTCGACTTTACCGACTTCGTGCGCTATCTCGTGGATGACGAACAGGTGCGCGTGATCGCCGGCTTCGTCGAGGGCTTCAAGGACATCGGCAAGGTCGTCGCCGTCGCGAAACTCGCCGCCGAACGCGGCAAGCCGCTGGTGCTCATCAAGATCGGGCGCTCCGCATCGGGCGCGCAGGCGGCCCGTTCGCACACGGCCGCGCTCACCGGGACCGACAGTCTGAATGACGCGTTGTTCAAGCAGTACGGCGTGATCCGCGTGCAGGACTACGACGAGCTGCTCGAAACCGCGCAGCTTCTGTCCAACTCGCGCAAGCCGAAGAAGCGGGGTGTCGCCGTCGTCTCTCATTCGGGCGGCGTGAGCTCACTCACCGCCGACATGCTCGGTCTGGCGGGGCTTCCCCTGCCCGAACTGGGCGAGCAGGCGCGCAGCGGCATCAACGGCATCCTCAAGGACTTCGGCTGGGCCGCGAATCCCGCCGACGTCACCGGCTTTGCGCGGCGCGACGAAGTGGCCGACATCATGAAGTACATGATCGACGAGCCCGAAGTCGGTACGCTCGTGGTCGCCAGCGCCGGCGCCGGCACCCAGGTGAAGCACGTCGTGGATCTGCGCAACAACACGGACAAGAACGTCGCGTTCTTCTTCACGGCGAGCCGCAACGACAAGGCGCTCGAGGGACTGAAGGCGGCGCACATCCCGATTTTCTATTCGCCCGACAAGCTCGCGCGCGGGTTGAAATCCCTCGCGGACTATCACGACTGGCGCGACGAACGGTTGAAATCCGGCTTCGCCACCGCGACATCCGTGACGCCGCAACAGCAGAAGGCAATCGCACAGCTCCGGGCTCTGAAGCAGGCGCAGCTCTCGGAGCGCGAGAGCAAGCAGCTCATCGCCGAATGGGGCGTGCCGGTGACGCGTGAGATCGCCGCGACCTCGGCATCAGGCGCGGTGGAAGCCGCGCAGACGCTGGGCTATCCGGTCGTGCTCAAGATCGATTCAGCCGACATCGCGCACAAGACCGAGGCGGGCGTCGTGCGCATCGGACTGCAGAACGACGCCGCGGTGCGCAGCGCGTACGAGGAAGTCACGGCGAACGCCGCGAAGAACGCGCCCGACGCTGCGGTGAAAGGCGTGCTCGTGCAGGAGATGGTCACGGGCGGCGTCGAAATGATCGTCGGCATCAAGTACGACCCGCAACTCGGCCCGATGCTCGTGTTCGGCAGCGGCGGCGTCATGGTCGAGGTCTATAACGACGTCGCCATCCGCCACTGCCCCATCACGCGCGTCGAAGCGCTCGACATGATTTCCGAAGTGAAGGCGGCGAAATTGCTGCGCGGCTTCCGCGGCAAGCCGCCGGCCGACGTGGATGCGCTGGCAGACACGCTCGTGTCGGTCTCGCAGATGGCCGTTCACCTCGAAGGCGTGATCACGGAAGCCGACATCAATCCCCTCATGGTGCTGCCGGCCGGACGGGGCGTGAAAGCCGTGGATGCGCTGATCGTAGTCAAGGCCTGAGGCGAGTGAAGGCCGCACGGCTGGCGCTCGCCGCCATCGTGACCCTGGGAGCCGGCTGCACCGTGACTGATCGAGCACCGTTTCATCTGCAGGAAGCCACCGTTGCCAGCGTGCACGCGGCGCTGGCGCGCGGTGAGATCACGTGCACGAAACTCACACAGCTCTACCTCGAGCGCATCGAGGCCTACAACCTGCGCGGCCCGACGTTGCGCGCGATCCTCACCGTCAATCCGAACGCGATGAAAATAGCGGCCGACATGGATCGCCGTTATGGGGACGGCGCTTCGGCGCGCGGTCCGCTGCACTGCATACCGGTCATCCTGAAGGACAACTTCAACACGTTCGACATGCCGACGTCGGCGGGCCACGTCGCGATGAAAGACTCGGTTCCGCCTGCCGATGCATTCAGCGTCGATCGCATGCGCAAAGCGGGCGCGCTGATCCTCGCCAAGGCGAACCTGCAGGAGCTTGCGCGCGGCGGGATGTCGAAGAGCAGTCTCGGCGGGCAGGTCCTGAATCCGTACGATCTCACGCGCACGCCCGGCGGTTCGAGCGGCGGCACGGGTGTGGCCGTCGCGTCGAATATGGCCGTACTGGGTACCGGCAGCGATACCGGGCAGTCGATCCGTTCTCCGGCATCGGCGAACAATCTGGTCGGCATTCGTCCGACGCGCGGACTGGTGAGCCGTGCCGGCGTCGTTCCGAACAGCCTCACACAAGACGAGATCGGCCCGATTACGCGCTCCGTGAGGGACGCGGCGCTGCTGCTGAACGTGATGGCCGGCTATGACCCGGCCGATCCGATCACGGCCTTCAGTATCGGCCGCATCCCGCGCAGCTACACGGAGCTGCTCAGTCCCGACGCGCTCAAGGGGGCGCGTATCGGCGTCATGATGAATCTGTTCGGGCGCGAGGCGCGTCACGAGGACGTGAACAGGGTCATGGAGGACGTGATCGCGAAGGTGGCTTCGCTCGGTGCGACGGTCATCCGCTTCGATCTGGCCGAATACGACAAGCTCGCACCGGTCGTGGCGACATCGCAATACGAAGCGCGCACGGTCATGGAGCGCTATTTCGCGGCGCTCGGACCGAACGTGCCGATCCGTTCGTTTGCGGATCTGGTCGCGACGAAGAAGTCAGTGGTCCAGAAGACGCTGGAAAACGAGCTTGCCGTCGTCGATGGAATGAACAGTCAGACGTACAAGGACCGCACGCTCAACCGCGACAAGCTGCGGCTGGCCCTCGCGACGAAGATGGCGGATCTGGAGCTCGACGCGGTGCTCTACCCGCTGCAGAAGATTCTCGTCGCGCCCGTCACCGCCGAGGATCAGCTCGAGCGCAACGGCACGCTTTCCAACGGCACCGGCTTTCCGGCCGTTACGTTCCCGGGTGGATTCTCGTCACCGACGGCATCCGCGCCCCTTGGCGTCCCCGTCGGCGCGGAGTTCCTCGGCTGGGAGTATTCGGAAGCGAAGCTGCTCGCGTATGCGTACGCGTTCGAGCAGGCGTTCAAGCCGCGGCGCCCGCCCGCCTCCACGCCCGCACTGCCGAGCGAGCCGTGAGACGTCCTATGGACCGTTCGTGGTGAGGAGCGGGCGCGTCTCGAACCACGAACAACAGCGTTCGCATTTCGAGACGGCCGCTGCTGACCCTCCTCAATGCGACCGGGGTACAGAAGCCGTTCGTGGTGAGGAACGCCGTGTCTCGGACCACGAACGACCGCGGCCGCATCACTTCTTGTGCGCGAGACCCATCTCGGTCAGGAAGCGCGTCAACTCGGCTTGCTGCCCGCGCAGATAGCGCGTAAGGTCCGCCGCATTCATGTAGAGGTCCTCGTACATGTTGCGCGCCATGTAGTCCTTCCATGCGGCGCTGTCGTGCACTTTCGCAAGTGTCGTATCCCAGAGCGCGATCACGTCCTTCGATACGCCGGCCGGCGCGGCGAACGACCGGTATCCACCCGCGTGCACGTCGTACCCCTGCTCTTTCATCGTCGGCACATCCGGCAGTCCGAGCGGACGCTTCATGCCGGGCACACCCAGCAGACGCAGTTTCTTCGCCTCGACCTGTGGCATCACTTCGCCCAGATTCTCGGCCGTGGCGTGTACGTGGCCGCCCATGACCGCGGCGACCGTGTCGGTGCCGCTCTTGAACGACACCGTATTGAACTTCGCGCCGGAGAGCTGTTCGAGCCTATACACGAGCTGGTGGGCCGAACCGCCCGGAAACGTGATCGCGATGTTGATCGTCTTGGGATTGGCGCGTCCGGCAGCCAGCAGGTCCTTGACGGTGCGATAGGGTGAATCCTCGCGCACGGCGAGCGAGTTCAGATCGACGCCGATCATGCCGAGCGGCTGGAATTTGTCGAGTCCGACGTCGAGACCCGTGCGCACCGGTACCGAGATGAGCGTCGTACCCGCCGCGATGATGGTATAGGCGTCACCGCGCCGGGTTGCCGCATACGCCTGGCCGACTGCGCCGCCGCCACCGGGCTTGTTCAGCACGATCACCGGCTGCGGCAGAAGCTTCTCGCGCATGATGATCTCGGCGACCGTTCTCGCAACGAGATCGGAGCCGCCACCGGCGCCCGTCGGTGAAATGAGCTCGATCGGTTTCACCGGATACGACTGTGCGACGGCGTTCGCGCCCGCCGCAATCAGAACGATCGAAACGACACCGGCAGAACACCGCATTCTTCCTCCTCGCATGTGCGGCCGCTCGAAGCCGCTTACCGACCGGTTTTACCACACGACCGGCGCAAGCCCTGCAGCCGCGGGCGAGGACCGCTCCGCAAGGAAAGGAGGTTACGGAGGGAAACCATCGGTTGCCTCTGTTCCGTAGGGTGGCGAAGCCCGAGGCGGAGGCGAGCGCCGCTCCGCAAGGAAAGGAGGTTACGGAGGGAAACCTTGGTTTCCTTCTGTTCCGTAGGGCGGCGAAGCCCGAGCCGAAGGCGAGCGCCGCTCCGCAAGGAAAGGAGGTTACGGAGGGAAACCTTGGTTTCCCTCTGTTCCGTAGGGCGGCGAGGCCCGAGCCGAAGGCGAGCGCCGCCCCCTACCGCGTGCGGTTGGACGTCAGGTGCTTCGTCTGCGCGCCCTCGTCCGGCTCGAAGCGTGAAGCCATGAGGCCGTCGAGCGCGACGGCCGCGACGAGAAGGATCGCGAGAATCACGACACTCTGTTTGCGATCGACGTGCGTGCGCACGACCACGATCTCGAGGGCGAGAATCGGGAACGCGACCAGCGTGAGAATGCGCCACGTCACCAGAATGAACAGTATCGAGATGACGAAAAGGTGCCCGCTGTAGAAAAGCTCCCAGTACAACAGCAGCGCCGGCAGGATGACCGCGATCGCGCACGAGATCATCCAGCGGCTGAAAAGATCGAGGCGCGCGATGCGGCCGCACACGCGGCAGCGCGCAGTCCCGTCGAGCGGCGCGTACAGAATATCGTGCAGCGAGAACACCGGCCGCTTACATCCCGGGCAGGGTATCTCGGCGTCGTACATGGAACCTACCTGCGTGCTCCGACAACATCAAAAGCCGTAGAGGGCCGCCGGATTATCGACGAGGATGCGATTGCGAATTGTCTCGTCGGGCGCCCACACCGAAAGCAGA
>Ga0207701_10002835_pt1 | contig 17887 bp, 16 predicted proteins | sample KBSSwiSSwithPhiX_FD_184294 | JGI IMG/M metagenome (GOLD analysis project Ga0207701, IMG submission 184294) | Switchgrass rhizosphere bulk soil microbial communities from Kellogg Biological Station, Michigan, USA, with PhiX - S5 (SPAdes) (version 2) | ecosystem: Environmental > Terrestrial >... | reverse complement strand
GCTAAAGTCTTACCGCTGATTGCCGCGGTGCTATTGTTGGCCGCCGGCGCCGGCTTAAGCCAGGATAAACCAAAAATTCCCATTAGCGCCTCTTCGAAGACGCTGGGCTACAGCCCGCTCTGGGTGGCGAGTAAGTTGGGTTTTTTTGACAAACAAGGACTCGACGTTCAACTCGTGCTCGTCAACGGCGCCGATAAATCGACGATGGCATTGATGGGTGGATCGGTCTATCTCTCGAGCGGTGGTGTCGATACGGTGATCTCGGCAGTCGAACAGGGCGCGGATCTCGCGACGATCGGCGGCATTATCAATGGGCTGACGCACTACATTATGGGTGGTAAAAAATTCAGGACCTTCGAAGATCTGCGCGGCGCCAATGTGGGCTCGTCCGGTCTCACGTCGGGCACCGCGTTTGTGCTCCGGCGCGTGCTGAAGGCGAACGGACTGGAATATCCCAAGGACTACAATCTCATAAACGTGGGCGGCTCGCCGCAGGCATTTCTCTCGCTCACCGCCGGGAGAATCGATGCGGCGATCATTGCGGTCCCGCTCAATTATGAAGCGGAGCAAATGGGCTATCCGGTCATCGGCAAAGTCAAGGATTTCATTCCCAACTATCAATTGACGGATCTGACGGTGAAGCGGTCGTGGGCGGAGAAAAATCGCCCTATCGTCGTTCGCGTCATGAAAGGTATGGCGTTTGCCATGCGCTGGCTCCACGATAACAAAGAGCCCGCGATCGATTTTCTCAGCAAGGAGATGAAGCTCAAGCCCGAGCAGGCGCGGCGCGGGTGGGAATACTACACCGAGAATAAAATATGGAATCCCAATGCCGAATCGAATATCGAAGGGATTCGCACGGTGATTCAAATCTCCGCCGAGCGCGGCTTATTCAAGGGCGGAGCGTTGCCGGCGCCGACGAAGTATGTCGACCATAGTTACGTCGAAGAAGCATTGAAAGAAATTGGGAGAAGGCAATAGAAGAGCAATTCTCGTGGACAACAGCCAATGGAGATGAAACAGCCATAGGCAGTCAAGCAACGGGGAAAGTGATTTTAGCATCTACGGATGGGAGGCAGCGATACAATACCTATGACTTTAGAGCTGAAGCAGCGATTTTTTGAACATGATGGGTTACGGCTGAGTTACTGGGAATGGGGCGATCCTCGTGAAGAGACCTACGTTTTTGTTCATGGTGTGCGTGATCAGGGGAGGAGCTGGGATCATTTTCTCGAGGCGCTGCTCAGGCGTGGCGTGCCGATCAAGCACGCCGTAGCTCTCGACCTGCGCGGACATGGCGATAGCGAATGGCCGAGCTCGAGCCGCGGCTATCAGCATGAGGATTTTCTTACCGATTTGGCAGGATTGCTCAAGCATCTGGATAAGGAGCCGTCGACGATCATCGGCCATTCCCTCGGCGGCAGTATGTGTTTGCTTTATGCCGGCGCATTTCCGGACAAAGTAAAACGGTTGGTACTGCTCGAGTCTCTGGGTCCGTTCGCGCGCGCAGACGACGAAGTGCCGAACATTATCGCCGAACGCTTGAACGGGAGAGATTACGTGGAAATTCCGTTCCCGCACGAGTCGCTTGAATCGGCCGCCAAGTCGTTACAAAAGACTTTTCCATTGATACCGGATCAAGCGGCGCTTCATATGGCGTGTCATGGGACGACGTTCAAAGGAGGAAGGTACCGCTGGAAGCACGATCCGATTTTGCGCTACCGCACGACTACGGTCATGTCGGAAGGACAGATCGAAGCTTTTATTCGACGACTCCAATGTCCGATTCTTTTTGTCTATGGCACGGAAAGCGATTTTATGAAATCCGTGCGCGGCCATCGCGCGCAGCTTTTTCCCAACGCCAGGATCGTTCCCGTCGAGGGCGCCGGCCATCACATTCCACATGAAAAACCCGAAGAGTTGGCAGACATCGTCACGCCATTTTTGAAGCAGGCATGAACAGAAGTTCAAACGGTGCAAGCCGTGAGAGCGAGCGTGGAGAAAACTATGTATTTATCTGCGAATGAGATCGCCGCGATGCAAGCCGTTCGCCGGGTTCATCAGCTCAATTCAGCTGCAATCAGAGAAGACAAGTCCCTCGGTGATGAAGCTGGATTGAAGAATATCGGGATTCATCTCATCACGATCGCGCCGGGCGATAAATCGACCGAGTTTCACTCGCACAAATACGAAGACGAGGCGATCTATGTCTTGTCTGGTCACGGGACGGGAGCGATCGGGAACGAAACGTATAAAATTGGACCTGGAGATTTCATCGGGTTACCCGCCGGGGGGACAGCGCACGAGACGATTAACGATGGTACCGAACCACTCGTATGCCTCGTGATCGGCCAACGTTTGGCTCAAGACGTGGTTGACTATCCGCGCAAAGGCAAACGACTTTACCGCAACAGCGGGCAAAGAGATATGATCGACATCGCTCGGATCACACCGCGCTAGATTTCCGCACATTACATTTGGATTGAAGGATTAATCGGTTGCTGATCAATTGCGCCGCTTACCAGGACGGTAAGAAGCTCGCTGACATCCCCATCGATCAGATTCATCTTTATATCAGTAGGCCGGGTTGCTTTGTCTGGGTCGCGGTGAGAGATCCAGAAGCGGCCGAGCTGGACGCCATGCAAGCGGAGTTCGGCTTGCACGATCTTGCGATAGAAGACGCGCTTAAAGGTCATCAAAGACCTAAGATCGAGGAGTACGGCCAATCGCTTTTTGTCGTGCTGCACATGGTCGAGAACGGTAGCGATGAGCTTAGCGTCGGCGAAGTGGGTATTTTTGTCGGGAGCAATTACGTTCTGTCGGTGCGGCAACGGGCGAAACAAGGATTCGTTGAAGTGCGCAAACGATGCGAAGGTGAGCCGGAATTGCTACGGCACGGCCCCGCTTATGTTCTATACGCTCTGATGGACGCGGTGGTGGACCGCTATTTCCCGGTTCTCGATGGGATTTCTACAGAACTGGAACGAGTCGAAGAACGCATCTTCGCAACGCAAACTGAACGGGCGAGCATCGAGGCGCTTTATTGCATCAAGCAGAAACTCATGACCTTGAAACATGCGACCGAGCCCCTGCTGGAAGCGATCGGCAGGCTCCACGGCGGCCGCGTACCGCAGCTCTGTCACGGCTTGCAAGACTATTTTCGCGATATTTCGGATCATCTGGTGCGGCTCAACCAGTCCATCGACAGCCTGCGCGACATGGTAACGACCGCGATCTCGGTCAGCCTATCTCTAATTACGTTGCAAGAAAACGAAGTGACCAAACGGCTTGCCGCATACGGCGCGCTAGTCGCTGTGCCGACGCTAATTGCCGGTATTTACGGCATGAACTTCGAGCACATGCCAGAGATTCAATGGGAGCACGGCTATCCGGTTTCTTTGATTATCATGGCGCTCATCGACGGCTATTTGTTCTATCGTTTCCGCAAAGCCAAATGGCTGTAGCTCCAGGTAACCCAACTGGCTCAAATCATGAGCGTCCGTATGCGGCTGAAGCCGTTTCCGCACAATTCGTGATCGGCACCAGAGGGCGCACGCCGTGCGCCCCTACGGGATTTGATGGATTTTAGATCACGCTAGGCCCTACGTGATCATGAAACTGTCGCCGGTATTTGATGATTTACCTCGATTTCTGATACTCATCAGAGAGAAATTTTTGCTTGCACGTGAGGAAGTCTATGGCTGAAATGACGACGATTCTACAGCGCGTCGACGAAGAAGCGGGTGTTGCATGGTTAACTTTTAACCGGCCCGAGAAAAAAAACGCCATGAGCCACAAATTCATGGCTGAATTGATCTCCGTACTCAAAAGTCTGGCGGATAACGATAAAATCAAATGCGTCGTGACTATGGGCTCGGGCGATTCGTACTCGTCGGGACTCGATCTCTACGATCTGCGGGAATCCTGGAAACGCAAGCGAGCCTGGGATCATGCGGGAACCACGTACGAAATCGTGCGGGTGCTGCGCAGCATGCCGCAAGTGACGCTCGCTGCCGTCAGAGGATGGTGCCTCGGTGGTGGGCTGGCTCTGATCAATGGCCACGATCTCTGTATCGCCGCCGAGTCGGCAAAATTCGGCATGCCCGAGGTGATTCGCGGCAGCTATGGCGCGGTGGCGACCTCGACGCTATTTCATAGCGGCATTCCCGTGAAGAAGGCTTTTTACATTCAGCTCACTGGAAGGAATCTTACCGCGACCGAAGCGGAGCGAGTCGGCTTGGTTTCCCAAGTTGTGACGGATGATCAATTGGTATCAAGCGTCGAGCAGTTGGCCAACGAACTCGGCAGCCGCAATGCCGTTACTTTGGAAAGCGCGAAGATTGCCGCCTACATGCAAAAGGACATGGATTTTCTGACCGCGCTCAGGACCGATGATCTGGTGTCGCACCGGATGCGCTACTACACCAATCCGCTGAGCGACGTGGAGGGATACCTGCACTCACAAAAAGGCGGCGGCACGACGAAGTACGCGAAGCCGGAGGATCGGAAGAAACAGTAAATGTGTTGGAAGAAGATTCTTCGCTTTGCTCAGAATGACGTTCTGACTGCAGCCTCGGTTTTTGTGTCACCCTGAGCAATAGCGAAGGGTCTGAACTAAAACGCAGGCCGCAGCATGCTGCGCTCCTACGACGGAGACGATATGAATTTGCACACTCCGCTTTGCGATTTGCTGAACATTCAGGTGCCCATCATTCAGGCGGGCATGGGTTGGGACAAGGAAGGCATGACCACGCCGCCGGAACTGGTGGCGGCCGTTTCCAATGCCGGCGGGCTCGGCTGCATCGGCGGCAGCTCGATTCGGCCGGAAGTGATTCGCGAACGGATTCGGGCCGTGCGGCGCTTGACTGACAGGCCGTTCGGCGTCGATATCACGCTGCCGAAAATGGAAGACGTCAAAATTCCCGATCCGGACGAAGTCCACAAAGAAATCGAGGAAAAATATCCCAAGCACGCAAAGTTTACGGATGATCTGATTCCCAAGCTCGGCCTCGCGCCGCAACCGCCGGATCGCAAAAGCTGGGTCAAAACACCGGCGGCTACACGCGAGCAACTCAAAGTTATTCTCGAAGAGAATGTGCCGATTCTGATCATCGGTCTGGGCGACACCGCGGAAGTCGTGCCGCTTGCTCATGAGCGCGGCATCAAAGTGATGGCACTCGCCGGTGCGGTCAAGCACGCACTCAGCCACGCGCGCAAAGGCGCGGACGTGATTATCGCGCAGGGTTACGAGGCGGGGGGGCACACGGGGACGATCGGCAATTTTCCGTTGATTCCGCAGATTGTCGACGCGGTGAAGCCGAAGCCCGTGGTTGCTGCCGGCGGCATTTCCGATGGACGTGGTGTCGTCGCCGCACTCGCCCTGGGTGCCGTTGGCGTTTGGTGCGGCACGACTTTCCTGGTCAGCAAAGAGTGCGGCATTAACCCGGTGTACAAGAAACAAATCCTAACCGGCAGCTCGGAGGATTTTGTCCGTACGGCCTATACCAGCGGCCATTACGCACGGCATTATCGCAGTCCCGTCATCAAAGCATGGCTCGACTCGGGGCTGGACGCGATGCCGACACCGTATCAGGGAAATGCGATGGATGAGATTCGCCGCGCGGCCGAAGCCGCCGAGCGCGTCGATTTGCTGCACGTGCCGGGCGGTCAAGTCGCGGGGATGCTCTCCGAGGAGAAAAGCGCCAGGCCGGCAAAAGAAATCGTCGAACGGATGGTCAGTGAGGCAGCGCAAATTCTAAACGACATGCGCAGCCGCTATGTAGGAGCTTAAACCGTCTCGGGTACTAGAAATTGTGGCATACGCCTCTGTCATGCTGAGCGCTAGCGAAGCATCTCAATGCTTCAGTTTCTTGCAAAGAGATCCTTCGGCTCTCTTGTCTCACGATGACATCAACGGAACGGAAACTGTGAAGGCAGGACTATGAGTGGAGAATTTCTCAAAGGATTCAGAGCGCTGGACTTGACCGATTTGAGCGGGCAGCTTTGCGGTCGCGTGCTCGCGGATCTCGGCATGGAAGTCATCAAAATCGAGCCGCCGGGCGGCGACCCCGTCCGAAATTTGGCGCCATTCATTACCTCCGCCGATGGCAAACGCTTGAGCACGGTATTCGCTCATCTCAACGCCGGCAAAGCGAGTAAGGTTCTCGACCTGAACGCTGCAGCAGGGCGCGCGCAATTCCGCGAGTGGGTGAGAGACGCCGACGTGGTCATCGAGAGTTTTCAACCCGGCGATTTGGACGGTAAAGGACTCGGCTATAAAGATCTCGCGGCGATCAATCCAAGGATTGTGATGGCGTCGATCACCGGCTTTGGTCAAACCGGCCCGAAGAAAAACCTGGCCTGCAATGACCTGGTCGCTCTCGCGGAAAGCGGATTTTTGTATATCTCGGGAGATCCGTCCTTGCCGCCGGTAAAACCGCCCGAGACCCAGGCGTATTATTTTGCGAGCTTGTTCGCCACAGCGGGATTGCTCGCCGCGCTCTACCGGCGCGAGCGCACGGGGCAGGGCGATCATGTCGATGCGTCGATGCAGGAAGCTCTGGCAACGCAGGAGCATATCATTCGTTTGTGGGCCAACGAGCAGCAAATCGCGAAGCGCGCCGGCAGCCAACATGGCTCAGTGGCGCCGGCGAAAATATTTTCCTGCAAAGACGGCTTTGTCTATCTCTATGTCACGCGCCAGCACTGGAAGCTTTTCTTGTCGTTATGGAAGGAGCATCCGGCGGTTTTCGATGCGCCGGACTGGCTCAACAATCTTTATCGCCGCGCGCACGCCGATGAGCTGAATCCCGCCGTGGAAGCTTTCCTGAGCGGCTTCACGATGGCGGAAATCACCGAGTTCCTGCAAGCGAAAGGCATTCCCTGCGTGCCGGTGAACACGCCACTGGGATTTGCGAACGACGAACAAGTGCGCGAACGCGGTTTCATGGCGCCGGTGGAGCACGCCGGCTTTGGGAAAACCAAACAGCCGGCAATTCCGTTTATGATCGACAGCGCACGGCCGCCTGTCGGAAGCGTGCCGGTCTTGGATAGCTGGCAACCTTCGGTTGCCAGCCCGAACGAATGTGAGGGATCTAAGATTTCTCCCTCCGGTCGAAATGACAGACAACCTGGCGATAGCCCGCTCCATGGCATGCGCATCGTGAGCTTCGATCACGTGCTTGCCGGACCTTACGGGACGACGATTTTGGCCGAGCTCGGTGCCGACGTGATCAAAGTCGAATCGAGCAAGGGCGGCATGGACCCGTTTCGTTTTTTTGGCACTGGAGAAGATCCCAATCTGTCGCCGCGATTTTTGGAATTCAACCGCAACAAACGATCCTTCACCGTGAATCTGAAGCATCCCAAAGGCCAAGGCGTATTGCATGATCTCGTCGCCAAGGCAGACGCGGTGCTGGATAACTATAGTGTCGACGTCGTGGAACGGATCGGACTAGCGTACGATCAACTCTGCAAAGTCAATCCCGATATTATCAATTTGCGAATGCCCGGTCTCGGCACCACCGGACCGAAGCGGCATTTTTCCACCGTCGGCGTCAATATCACGGCTTTTACCGGACTGACCTATCTGTGGAATCACCCGGGAGTGACGCATCCGCCGATCGGGTCACAGACCGTCTTCCCAGATTACGTATCCGGTACCTTGTGCGCGATCATCATTATTTCCGGCGTGCTCTATCGCGAGCGGCAAAAGCGCGGCGCGTTCATCGACCTCGGCCAATCGGAAGCGACGGCGTTTATGATTGGCGCGCATCTTATGGAGGCCGCATCGAGCGGAAAAAATCCCGAGCCGATCGGAAACATATCGGTATCCGTCGCGCCGCACGGTTGCTATCCCTGCCTTGGAGAAGACCGCTGGTGCGTTATCGCCGCGGAGAACGAGCAACAATGGGCGGCGCTGGCGAGAATCATTGGGTCCGGCATGACCGGCGATCGCCGGTTTGCGACCATCGCCGAGCGCCTAAAAAATCGCGACGCGCTGGATGCCATGATCGGGAGCTGGACAAAAACCAAAGAGGCGTTTGCGCTCAGGGATCAATTGCAAGGCGCGGGAATTCCTTGCGGCGTCGTTCAAACCGGCGAGGACCTGGTCAACGATCCGCATCTGCAGCAGCGCGGATTCATCGTCGCTGTGGATAATCCTCGTCTCGGTCGCGTCGTGCTACCGAATTTTCCGCTGCAATTCACCAACGCCAAGCTGACCCGCCGCTGGGAATTCCCCGTGCTAGGGAGAGACACTGAAACGGTTTTGCGCGATGTGGTGGGTTATGATGAGGCGACGATCGCGGCGCACCGACGGGACGGAGTATTGGAGTGATGGATCAGTCGATCGGGATCCTCACTTCGTTCGGGATGACACATGAATGGTTACGCTGAGGCCCCTTCGATCTTACTCAGGACAAACTGCGCGAACAACCTCACGTTTCAAGCCTCAAACTCGATGGGGGACAAAATGCAATTATTGGCTGCCTTGATAATTGTTTGTTCAGTCGCATCGACTTCGATCGCGCAGACGAAATCCATCGCTGATCTTGCCAACTATCGCGGCGCGGATCGCGAGGAAATGCTCAAAGCGGGAGCGAAAAAAGAAGGTAAGATGGTCTGGTACACCAGTCTTACGGCGCATCGCGACATCGCCAATATCTTTGAGGCGAAATATCCCGGAGTCAAAGTCGAAACTTATCGCTCAGGTCCCAGCGATCTCACCCGCCGTCTCCTGAGCGAAGCGCAGAGCAAGCGTAACATCGCCGATTTGATCGAAACCACGCCGTCCACATTGATGATGATGCGCGAAAACAAGCTGCTGATGCCATACTATTCGCCGCATCTCGCGCAGTTTCCAGAAGAGGCGAGGGAAGAAGCCGATAAGGGCCGCGTGCTTTGGACCACCGATCGAGAATCGATTGTCGGGCTGGGTTACAACCGCAACCTGATTCACGCTGCCGATGTCCCGAAAAACTTCGCCGAACTGGCTCGACCCGAAAACAAAGGGAAAATTGCCGTCAGCGGTGATACCACCGGCGTGCGTTTTCTCGGCGCGATGATCAAGGCCAAAGGTGAAGAGTACGTGAAGCAGCTGCGCGCCCTCGACATCACAATGCACATGATTTCGGGCGGCGCGATGCATGAGCTCATGGCTGCAGGGGAAATGCCCATGTCGATTTCGATTTTCCGCAATCACGTGCTCGCCGCGAAAGCGAAGGGCGCGCCAACGGAGTGGGTGGCGCTCGACTTGAGCCCGACCAATGCCGGCGGCGTGGCTTTGCCCGCCGGCGCCCATAATCCATATGCGGCGCTGTTATTTGCCGATTTTCTTCTCAGCCCCGAAGGGCAAAAGATCTTCGAGGAAAAATTCCGCTTTGCCACCTCGACCAAGAACTACGGCTTCAAGCGCTGGTATCCCGAGAAGGGCATGACTCTGGAGCAGTACGAGAAAGCCGAAGATCACTGGAAAAAGCTGCTAAGAGACTTATCGCGGCGCTAGCTCGCTCGAAAAGCTAAACGAGCGAACCGAAGAAATTTTCCGTTCCCCGTCTCTGCAAAGCGGGGAATCGAATTTTCGATGGAGCAAACAATCTTTCATCAGAGCGCCTGCCAAATTTGTTTCAAGACCCAGATGCCAAACACGACGATGCCGCCCAAAAGCAGCAGCAAGCCGACAATCAGCGCGATCACGAACAGCCAGTCTTTGCTGTCGGCACGCTTCGATTCTTTGCCAACATAACGCTCGAGCAATTCGACATTTTTGACATTGCTGCGGTACCAGATCGAAATCACGTCGCCGAAGAATGGAACGGCTCCGAGGAGCGTATTGATCGCGATATTGATTCCCATACGGGTGAGAACGATTTTGGGAACTCCCAATTGCGCCGCGATGACGAGGATGACTGATCCAGTGAGGTTTGCCAAAAGATCGCCGACTCCCGGAATCAAGCTGACGATCGGATCGAGGCCGATGCGGATCGATGTGCCGGGAATGGTAAAGCGCTGATCCAGTAGGTCAGCGAGAAATCTCGCGAGCCAAAGGCGATCCGTTTCCTGAACTGCGCGTCGATTAACTCGGCGTTGATCAATGGCCATGGGTTTCCCTCAAGAGTTCTACGCGTATGATTAGGTTGCGAATTCTTTCGACGACAGAGCTTCCATCGGCAGAAATCGTGGGTCAATCGTCAACAGCGGCATAAAATTTTTCTAAATTGACGCGGCCCTTTTGCGCCAGCAGCGGCGCCCACAGATCACCGACTTTTTTGATTCGCTGCGGGACATTGTCGATGCGAAAGTCTGCGATCCGGACGCCGCGTTCGAGCTCCTTCCAGGTGATCGGCGTGGAAACTGTGGCCTTGGGCTGCGGCCGCACAGAGTAGATCGACGCCAAGGTTTGCCCCCAGGCGTTTTGGTTATAATCGACCAGGACGCGCTGGCGCGGCCGTTTGGCGATGCGGTATTCCGCGGTGAGTAAATCCGGGCGGAGCGCGGCCAAGCCCATAGCGAACTCTTTGGCAAATCTCCAAACTTCCTTTTGCGTCGGCCCTCGGACGATCGGGACATAAATGTGAAAGCCGCGTGAGCCGGTGGTCTTGATCAAAGCCGGCATGCCGAGGCCAGTCAAAGCTTCATGGACGAGCGCTGCGGCTTCAAGCATCTGTGACCAGCTCGCGCCTTTCACTGGATCCAAATCGAAATGCAGATAATCGGGACGATCGACATCATCGCAGCGGGCGTACCACGGATTGAGATCGATGCAGCCGAGATTGATGACCCAGACCAACGCAGCTAGATCAGCGATAATGGGAAAATCGATGATGTTGCCTGACGCATGCTCGATCGCGCAGGTTTCAATCCATTCGGGGCGCGGCGACGGCGCGCGCTTCATGAAAAAGAAGTCGCCGGCAATTCCATTGGGATAACGTTTCATGACCATTGCGCGATCGGTCAGATGCGGCAGAAGGACCGGTGCAATGCCGATGTAATACTCGAGTAGATCGCGTTTGGTGATGCCGAGATCCGGCCAAAAAATCTTTCGCAGATTCGTTAAATGGATGACTTTGCCATCGGCTTCGAACGCGTCGGTGTCCTGATCACGGGGCACGCGCACCGATCGGTTGTGGAGCGAGCGACTCTTTACCGCCCGTCGGACGGCGTTTCTAGATTGCTGCCGCATAACTGAGATCTCCAGCGCGGGCGATTTAGAGCTGAAAACGCCTCTTCTCGCTGTCAATTCAGCGTAACGGCTTTGCGGTTTGTTTCAAGGTGGCAATCGGTCGGAGGTCTATTTGCCGATATAGAGTTTACGCGCGGCGCGTAGGTGGGTGAAAGCTTCTGTCTTGTTTCCCAGGTTTTCGAGGAGCAAGCCAAGATTGTAATGAGCATCGGCGAAATCCGGATCACGGGCGAGCGATTCCTTATAACATTCGACCGCTTCGCGCGGACGCTTCAAGTCTTCGAGCAAGACTCCCAGATTGAAGTACGCCGCTGGCTCGCGCGATGCGAGTCGTGCGGCCGCGCGGTAGTGCGTCTCGGCTTCGTCCAACTGTCCGGCCTCGTGGCAGAGCTTTCCCAAATTGAGGTGAGCGTCGGCGATCTTTGGGTCGATCTCCAACGCCCGACGGTAAGCTCCCTGCGCTTCTTCGGCGGAAGTCGCTTCGAGCTCAGTACCGAGCTTGAACCAGTAATCGGAGCCAAGATCTTTTTTCGCGCCTTTTGACGGCGGAAGCTTTACTGCAGCGATAACGCTGCGCGCATCGAAATTGAACAGGAACTGTCCCGAATCGGGTTGCCAGCGTGCTTGGCCGTCCCAGACCACCACTCTGCGGCCATCGGCGTATATCTTAACACTCGACAGATGTTGCTCGTCGGGCAATTGCCGCTTAAGAGAAGAAAGGATGCGCACGATTCTTTTTGCCGGAACGCGTGAGGCGAGCAGGCTTTTGGCGGTTTTTAAAAACAGCAGATCTTGAAATGTAAATTGAAGCGACTTGGTCTCGTCGCGCGCTGGCGCGAGAAATCCGGCGCGGACGAAGGTTCGGATCCGACCATCCGGCAAGTTCAGGATTTTCGCCACCTCCGAAGTGGAGAAAAGCTTCATTTTTTTGACGAGGCTTTTTTTCTGGCTCTTTCAGGCTCGGCTTGCTTTGCACTGACGGCCGGCCGCTTCTGCCGCGGTCCGGTTTTCTCCAGACTCTCTTTGAGCGCCGCCATCAAATCGATCACCTGGCCGCGCTGCGCGACCGGTTGCGCCAGAGTAATTTCCTTGCCCTCGGCTTTCTCGTTGACAAGGTTCAAGACTCGTTCCGAGTATTCATCGTGGTATTTTTCCGGCTCGAATTCGTCGTTCGACAATTCGTCGATGAGACGAATGGCGAGGCTGGTTTCCGCGCCCGTGATTTTGGCCGACTCGCCTTTGGGAATCTCGTCGAAGCTGCGCACCTCGTTGGCGAAATACATCGTGTGCATCATCAGGCCCTTTTGGGCCGCGCGAACGATCACCAAATTTTCTTTGCCGCGCATGACAAATTTCGCCAGGGCGACCTTGCCGACCTGCGTCATCGTATCGGTCAGCAGACGGTACGCTTTTTCACCGCCTTTGTCGGGTCCGAGATAATAGCTGCGCTCGAAATAAATCGGATCCACCTTCGAGAGCGGCACGAACTCCGAAATTTCGATCGCCTCGGAAGCCTCGCCTTCGAGCGCTTTCAGCTCATCATCGGTGACCCGAACGTATTGGTCCTTGGCAAATTCGTAACCTTTAACCAACTGATCGCGCTCGACGACTTCATTGTCGACCGGGCAGACGCGTTGCTGACGAATGCGATTGCCGCATTTCGCGTGCAGCAGATGGAAACTCGGCGCTTGCGATGAAGTCGCAACGTAGAGCTTCACCGGAATCGACACTAAGCCAAAGGAAATAGCGCCTGAACCGATCGAGCGTGGTGGCATGAGGACCTCCTTCTGCGATTTTCTATCGTATCAAATCCGGCTGTTTCAAGTCTAGCACGCAAAACCGGGGCGGATTGCCCACGTACGATTGACAGTTCGATCAGTTCTAGAGTAGGACCTGAGTACAAATATCTCAGCGCCAATCAGGAGGAATAACGAATGGCAACCTATCAGACTTTACTGGTGGATAACAAAGACGGCATTACGACGATTACCTTGAATCGCCCCGAGAAACGCAACGCCATGAGCCCGCAATTACATCGCGAAATGTATGATTGCTTGACCGATCTCAAATACGACAAGGAAACGCGGGTGATCGTGATCACCGGCGCCGGCGAAAGTTTTTGCGCCGGCCAGGATCTGAAGCAGTATTTTATCGAGATGGATTCGCAACCCGATCGCATACGCGACGAGGTGCGGGAAAAATCGCGCCAGTGGCGGAACGAAATATTGCGCAAGATGCCGCAGCCGGTCATTGCGAAAATCAACGGCTGGGTGTTTGGCGGTGGCTTTACCGTGGTCACGGGTTGCGATATCGCGATTGCGGCCGACGACGTGCAATTCGGTCTGTCTGAAGTCAATTTCGGCCATTTTCCTGGCGGTGAAGTGACCATTGTCCTGACGGAACATCTGCAGCCGAAGCATGGGCTTTATTATGCGTTGACAGGAAAAACCATGAACGCCAAAGAAGCGGAGCGCATTGGCTTGATCACCAAGGCAGTGCCGCGCGCCGAACTCGATAAGGAAGTATCGGACCTCGCCAACAATCTCAAGGAAAAAGCCCCGTCTGCGCTGAACGCCGTCAAAGAAGCGTGGTACTACACTTTCTACTCGAATCCCGACGTCGCGTACGAAATATCGGGCTTGATTTCGGATAAAGCGAAAGCGGCCATCGGCGGGCGGCCCGGTCTGCAGCAGTTCGCGCGCAAAGAGTACCGGCCAGGGTTGGGGTCGTATAAGGTTGAAGAAAAGAAATAAGTCATTTTCAATTTTCGATTTTCCATTGTCGCAGTCCGCGAAAATTCAGTCTCTGAAGAGCGCTGCCAGATTTTGCAGACCAATCTAAAATCGAAAATCTAAAATCCAAAATCGGAGGCTCGATGGATTTTAATCTGCCGGAAGAGCTACAGATGCTCAAAGACACGGTGCGGAAGTTTGTCGAGAAAGAACTGATTCCGATCGAGATGCACACGATCGAGAATATGGAACTGAAGCCTGAGATTCGCGAGCGCTTGGAAAAGAAAACCAAAGAAATGGGGCTCTGGATGTTCGACGTGCCCGAGGAATACGGTGGCGGCGGACTCGGCAGCCTCGCTCAGGTCTTGGTATGGGAGGAATTGGCGCGCACGGTCGCATTGCCGTCGCGCGGACAGGGGATCTTCGGGCCGGAAATCCGGCCGATTCTCTATGCGCTGAACGAGGAGCAGAAAAAACGTTTTCTCGATCCGATCAGAAAGGGGGAAAAGAAGCTCTGCTTCATGCAGACCGAGCCCGACGCGGGTTCGGACCCGGCATCGATGAAAACCCGCGCCGTGCGCCAGGGCGATTATTACATTGTCAATGGCACCAAACGCTTCATTACCGGCGCCGGCGATGCGGATTTCGGCCAGTTAATGGCAGTGACCGATCCGGCGAAGGGCGCGCACGGCGGAATTTCCTGCTTCATGGTCGACATGAAGACACCGGGACTGACGCTCGTGACGCGCTACAAGACAATGATGGGCGAGGAGCCCTGGCATATTACCTTTGATGATATGAAAGTTCCCGCGGAAAACCTCGTCGGCAAAGAAGGGGAAGGATTCAAGCTCGCGCAAAAATGGCTGGGCATCGGCAGGTTGAAGCACGGCGCGCGCGCTTTGGGAGTTGCGGAGCGTTGCATCGAGATGGGCGCGCGCTACTCCAAGGAGCGCGTCACGTTCGGGAAGCCGCTATCTGAACGGCAGGGGATCACCTTCAAACTGGCTGATTCTTATGTCGAGTTGCACGCGGCTCGACTGATGGTCTATCAAGCCGCTTGGAAAAACGATCAGAAGCAGGACATTCGAAATGAAGCGTATATGGCAAAGCTATTTGCCGATGAGATGTCGTTTCGCGTGGTTGATCGCGTGCTACAAATCCACGGCGGGATCGGCCTGACATTGGACTTGCCTTTGGCCAAGTGGTTCGTCGACCAGCGCAGCCGGATGATCACCGAGGGCGCGTCCGAGGTAATGCGCATGGTGATCGCGAGGGAAGTGCTGAAGAAATACAATTAAGAGTTCAAAACGTTCAAGCCCGTTTCGGAAGTTCCAACGGTTTGAACGGGTTGAACAGTTTAAACTACTTGAACGTTCTCCTGTTTAGTTTCCTTTCACAAACGACAGCTCCCAGCGGTTGCCGTCGGGGTCGAACACATTGATGGAATAATTCTCGCCATCGCGGTGCGGACGGACCTTTTCGATATTCGCAGCGATGTTTTGTAGCGCGGCAAGCGCCTGGTCTTTTTCCTGCCACGGGATGTTCAAAGTATGGTGCGGATCGACTTCGCGCGGCTTGATCGACGCGTCGAACAAATGAACCTCAAAATTGCCCAGACGTACGTCCACTTCTTTCACTTGCCCAGCTTTTTTTTGCTCTTCAGTCGGTTCGACGGTTTTGACGATCTGGCCGCCTAAGGTTCTGGTATAGAACTCCACCGACTTGTCCAGATTCTTCGCGCTCATCGCGAATGTTCTGAGTCCTTTGATATCGAACATAAAAACCTCCCGCCTGCAATTTTCAAAGCCAACTTATCGATAACATCGGGCGGATTTGGCTGTCAATATTGATCTATCTCGACAGTCGGTGTAATTTTCGCGCGCACTTCTCGAAAGGTTTTGCTCCAATGAAAAATCGCATCGGTTTGGGTTTTTTGCTGGCTTGGCTAATCGCGGGTCCGGTCCAGGAGAAGGACATCAATCTCGGCTGGTCCGGCATCGGCAGTTGGACCACCTTGCCTTACGTCGTCGCCAACGAAAAGGGATTTTTCGATAAAGAAAATCTGAAGGTTCAGCTCATCACGTTTCGCGGCACCAATCTGATGCTCACCGCGCTGCTTGCTGGCGAACTCGATTACGCGATTTGTGAGTGTGCTCGTGACTCGACTCAGAATTGCGGGGATCGAACACAAACGGTTGGGTTCTACTGCTCCATTAAAATTTTTACGCGTGCAACGATTTCTTGAGGTTGGTTCATGACGAGCTTTGCTAGGCTTTCAAGCTCTTCGCCAGTCGAAGGCGTAATATCGAAGTTTTTACGCTTCGCTTCGGCCAGGAGTTCGGGGTCCTTCATCGTCTTGAGAAATGCTTCGCGGAGAATTTTCAGCCGCTCCGCCGGTGTTCCGGGCGGCGCGACGATTGGCCGGCCGAAATCCGTTGCGGCCATAACCAGCGGCACCAATCGTCGCTCCCTGTCCGGTGTTTTAAATTGATCCATCAATTCGCCGAGCGTCGGCACGTCGGCGAGCCGCGCATCGCGCGTTTGCCCGGTCTGCATCAAAATTCGCGCGAAACCGTTTTTACGCCAGGTGAAGTAGGGCTCCCGCGAGTGATAGGCTTGAACCGTGAACGCGCGGCAGTGAAGCTCGCCACGCTCGACGGCGAGATCAATTTCGCCGCCGCCCTGATAACCGGCAACAATGGCAAATTTCGTTCCCAGGGTCTCTTCGAGTAGCTTGGGCATGTAACTGCCGGAGGTTCCCGCTCCAGTGGAACCGCATTTGGGCGGCTCCTTGGCTTTACGCACATCGGCCAAAGTTTTGTAGGGCAGATCGGCGCGCATGTAGAGAAGGTAATCGGACTTGTCCGAGCTGCCGATCCAGCCGAATTTTGCCCAGTCGTACCTTACTTCTTTCTGCTTCATAAGTTGGTTGAAGTAGATGGACGGCTGAATCGCCCCGATGGTTAATCCATCGGGCTTTGAAACGTTGTAGACGTAATTAGCGCCAATAATCGATCCAGCGCCGGTCATGTTTTGAACAACGAAGCTGGGATTTCCCGCAATGTGTTTGCCCATGAACTGCGCCATGAGGCGCGCGTAGAGATCATAAGCGCTGCCCGCGCTGACACCGGCGATGACGGTGATGGTCTTTCCCTCATAGAAGGGAGCCTGCGCCCATGCTGGCGGAGTGAAGAAAAGCCACATCAGAACGAATAAATGTCTTTTCATGATTCTATTGTGGGTTTGGCATATGATCTCGAAAACTCATAGCGCATAGAACCGTTTCGGATTATCACTCAAAATTTTGTCGGCCAAATCAGGGGACAAATCCTCGCGAGTTCTTATGGTCTGCACCAATGCTTTCTCCTCGGCCGGGTCATTGTGGCCGTAATCCGAGCCGATCATCAAGTGATCTGGGCCGATGAATTCGGCGAGATAAGGAATATCTTCGTCGGCTTCACAAGCGACATAAATCCGATAATCGCGGAAAAGATCTTTGCAGGAGGCATGCTTCCAGCGCGCATTGGGAAATGACGGACGCGGGCGAGCCGAGCGTTTCAAGTGATGATACAGAAACGGCACCCAGCTTGCCGAAGCTTCCAGAAAGCCGAATTTCAAATTAGGAAATCTTTCGGGAATCTCACCGGCGACGAGATCGCGAAAGCCGATGAGCGGCGGCAGATGCGATGTGGCGAAGGTGCCGTTGAGCTCGAGATCGAAAAAGTCCAGCAAATGACGGCAGCTCTGGCCGGTGTGGACGCAGATCGGCAGGTCGAGCTTTTCCGCTTGGGCGTAAATGGGAAAGAAATGCGGATGATTGAGGGTCAGCGCGCCGATGATGCCGCTGAAGAAAATCCCGACGGCGCCATTTTGCTTGGCTTCGTGCATTTGCTCGACGGATGCTTCGACGGAAGCGAGCGGCAGTACGGCGACCCAGCGAAGCCGCCCGTTGCCTTGCCTGAAGACCTGCGCC
>Ga0207701_10002834_pt1 | contig 17892 bp, 16 predicted proteins | sample KBSSwiSSwithPhiX_FD_184294 | JGI IMG/M metagenome (GOLD analysis project Ga0207701, IMG submission 184294) | Switchgrass rhizosphere bulk soil microbial communities from Kellogg Biological Station, Michigan, USA, with PhiX - S5 (SPAdes) (version 2) | ecosystem: Environmental > Terrestrial >... | reverse complement strand
CATGCCCATGACGGTGTCTGTGGTGTTCCTGACGCTGCTCTGGGTCCTCATCCTGTTCCTGATTCCGATTGCACCGGCGATGCTGCTGATCGGGCTGATCGGCGCCGCGATTTTCATCGGTGCCACAAGCGCTCTCAACGTCCTTGGATCCGAAACCGTAGGACTAGTCACCCGGCCTGACCTCGCATTGATCCCGCTCTTCATCATGATGGGGAATTTTGCGAAAGCGAGCGGCCTGGCCGACGACATCTATCGCGTCACCGAGGGCAAATACTCGAAGAATTTCCCGAGTCTGCACACGTATTACGACATCACCAACAGTCTGAAAGTCCGGCTCAGCTATTCCACCAGCTATGGGCGGCCGCCGCTGGGCAACCTGGTTCCGGGTGAGACGCCGAACGAGACGACCCGCACCGTGACGGTGAACAACCCCGGCCTGAAACCGTACACGGCCGGAAGTTGGGACACGGCGCTCGAATACTACTTCGAGCCGGTGGGCAGTCTGACCTTCAGCTGGTTCCACAAGGACATCAAGGGCTTCATTCTCACCCAGGACGTGGGCACAATTCCCGAAGGGACCAGCAACGGCTACAACGGCGAATACGCCGGCTGGGTCGAGCGCACGCAGATCAACGGCAGCAATGCCATCGTGCAGGGCTGGGAGTTCGCGTACCAGCAGCAGTTCACGTGGCTGCCCGGCATCTGGACGAGGCGGTACAGGCCGAGCCTCTGGTGCACCGGGTTCGTCCGGAACAGTTGTGGTTTCGCCGCCAGCCAATGTCCCAGAAATCACGCAAGGCTCTCCGGGTTCCAGACAAAACTTCATAGCTCCCAAGGTTATCGCTCCGGGCATGCCGCAGACCGCGCCGGGTCAATTTCATCGGGGTGGCGGCGTTTTCGTACCGCCCGTCAATGGTCCGAAACGGCCGCGATTCGTCTTGGGAGTCGCTTCGCACCGTCTACATTTTCCATGGTTTTTTCATTTTCCGTCTAGCGTAGTCTTCATCGATGTTCCGCCCTTCGATGATTCAACCGTGATCACGCAATATGCACCGGGCAACGTTCAGCAGGAGCCTCCAGTCGGCGACGACTCACGGGCGGAGGTGCGCACGCGCACACGCGGTCAACTGGCGCCATTTGATCCGACACCGAACGAGGTTGTCGAGCGAATGCTGGTACTCGCGAGGCTCAAAAATAGCGACGTGGTTTACGATTTGGGATGCGGTGACGGGAGAGTGGTGATCGCTGCGGCGAAAAAATATGGCGTCCATGCAGTGGGTTTTGAGATCGATCCGGGATTGGCGAAATTGGCGCGAGAGAACGCACGGCGCGCCGGCGTGGACAAGTTGGTCGAAATTCACCAACAAGACTTTCTCACGGCCAATTTGTCTCCCGCATCGGTCGTGACGTTGTATCTTTCCTATGACGGTAATCTTGCGGTCCGCCCGCAACTGCTGAGACAACTCAAACGCGGCGCGCGCGTGATCTCCTACACCTTCGACATGGGTGAGTGGCAGCCGAAGATTGCCGAATCGTTTCGCGATTCGGAAGGCAACTCGCATCAAATCTACCTCTGGGAGATCGGCGAGCCGATGCTCTTCAGCGATGCCAGCGCACAGATTTTGCAGCCCCAACCCAACCGCAAAGGTCCATTGATCATAGACGTCAAGTAGCGAGAGTCCGCTCGTTTGTTTCCGCGGCGTGTGCTGATTAACGTCTATAGCGGCCCATAAGGTCTGCTTCGCCGAGCACATGCGCTTTCAAAGCATCGAGCAATAGTTGCTTGGTCGCTCGGGATTTGAGATGAGTTGCGGCATCGAGCGCATAGAGCTTGAAAAAATATCGATGTGCGAGACCGGGTGGCGGACAGGGGCCGCCGTAACCGACTTTACGAAAATCATTGATCCCTTGTTTGGCCTCGGCGGCGGTCTTTGGCACACCCTCCGTAAGCTCTTTGGTTTCTGCCGGTAGATCGTAGATCACCCAATGGACCCACGTCCCTCCGGGCGCGTCGGGATCGTCCGCGATCATTGCAAATGCTTTTGTTCCCGCCGGGGGATTCTCCCAGCGAAGCGGTGGGGAAACATCCTCCCCGTCGCAAGTATATTTTCGCGGGATGTCCGCGCCGGCCTGAAAAGCTGAGCTGGTCAGAATGAATTTTTGCGCAGATCCAGATTCGGCGCTATAGAGCGGCGGTACGCCAAGCACTATGGTGAATAACAACCCGGCGACGCACATGAATAGTTTCGTCATCGATGAGACGCTCACTCGATTCGAACTTGAGCGCGCGGCAAGTTTCTTATTGCGCGTACAGCCGATCGATGAAGCCGCTGTCGTCAATTTTTCTGAGATAATGTAGATCCCAAGGCTCCATGGGACCGATGTGGCGCATTTTCGGATCCTTCCCAACATCGAGATCGTAAACATTTTGGATCGCCGCGGGCAGCGGATAGGGCTTCTGGTTGAGCAACTTGGCCCATTCTCGCTGTAGGTGCACATAGTATTCCTCATCTTCCAACCCATAGCGCTTGGCCAGGTTCTTTTTTAGGATCGCGACTACTTCCGCCGGTTTGGTTTTGAAGAAATGTAGCGCTTCGATAAATCCTTTGATGAAAGCGTCAACGGTTTCCTCATTGGCTTTAATGTAATCGCTGGTCGCCAATAGCGTTGTGTTGTGAATCACCGGGCGGTCCGGGAGATCGAGGATGTGCAGCCCCTTTTTGATACCGTAGAGATCGAACGGCATGTCAACGAGCGCCGCTACGGCTTTTCCTCCAGTGATTTCATCAACAAATTCGAGAAATTTTCCCGAAGTATCGTCAATGACATCGATGTTGATTTCTTCCGCCTTGAGTCCGCAGTCTCGCAAAACGGCGCGCAGATTGCCGGAAACACATGGCGCCTTGGAGTGGCAGACAATTTTTCGTCCTTTCAGATCTTCCACCTTCTTGATTTCCGCCAGCGCTACCAGACGATCATCCCAATTGTTCTGCGCTTGCGCCAAATAGGTCAGGCGTTTTTCGCCCTTTGCGCGCTCCCGATAGGTTTCGTGATGCAAGCCGCTAAGGAAATCGATCTCTCCCGCGAGGGCGAGCTTCGCGCGATGCGCCATGGTCGGAGCCTTAGCGTCGCCGACAATGTGCAAATCGATTTCATAGCCGTACTTTTCCATCACTTGCGATTCCTTGAACACGTAGAGAAACGGCAAATGAGATGAGTCGCTGGCAAGCAGATCGAGTGTGCGCATGGACGTGTTTCCTATTGGTTGGAATTTAGCACTGTCGATTTCAAATGAAACCAGCTCCGAAGACCGAGATCCTTCGACTAGCGTCTCAGGCGCGGTTGCGCCTGTTCAATGCGCGTAATGTCATCTCATTCCCAGTTCCGCCTGCGCTTCGCGCAACAGGGTCATATCATGTGCGACCGATACTGGCACCGTGGTTTTTTTGGTCTGCTGCTGGATGAAACCCCACTCGATAGCGAGATCCTCGTCTGTGAGCATGCCATTTTTGCTGAAGCCCGGTTGCGCCAGTTCCAACGAGCGAGGCGCGTCTTTTTCGTTTGCTCCCGTCCAATGCATCAGAATGTTCAGGGTGTCGCGCGGGTCCGTCTGCAGCAGCTGCAGACTACGCAACGATGCACGAATCACGCGTTTAATCAGATCTCGCTCGAGTCTGATCTTATCTTCTCGCACGCCAAGCCCGGCGATCGGATTAACGACGATTTCCGCGGTGTTGCCGAGCAAATGGTAACCTCTGTTTTCGAGCTGCACATTGGTCGGGAGCGGCATCAAGCTTCCTTGGGCAAGGTTTTTTTCCAATGCGGCGCTGCGCGCGGGCGTGGCACCCATGGCCAGCAGCTGGTATTCGCCTTTTCGTAACCCGAGGTGTTGAAGATGCTTTTCGGTTAGGATGGCCTGGGTATTACCGAAGGAACTTACCGCAAAAATTTTTCCTTTCAGATCGGCGGGCGAACGGATCTCCGGCCGCACGACCAGAGCGAAGAGCGGACGCGAGTTCAAAGCGGCGACGAGTTTAGTGCCCAATCCTTGCATCGCGCCGTTGAGAACAGGAGAAATATTCAGCGAAAAATCGATATGGCCGTTCGCCAGCGCGACGGTTGCGATGTTGCCGTTCATCTGGATCAGCTGCGGCTCGATGCCTTCGTTACGGAAGAAGCCCTTCTCGAGGGCGACCTTCACCGGAAACCAGGTCATGCTCACAGCGGAATAGGAAAACGCGACCTTTCGCGCTTCGGCACCGTGCGCCAAATCGGCATGCCTGGAGACGAGAAGGATCACTGCTGCGGTGAGGAGTCGTTTGCTCATCTGTGGTTCGCTGCGTTTGGGAAAAAAATGTTTACCACGAAGCGCGAAGCACACGTGGGGCTGCAAAGATTTCCTGGGGCGCAGCATGCTACGCGCTCCTGTGTGCGGTGAAATCATCCGTGATTAGTTCGTCGGTATCTCCGAAGGCAAATCGGTGCGGTCGCCCCATTCCTTCCATGAACCGATGTAGTTGCGGACCTTCGGAAACCCGAGTAACCGGAGAGCAACATAGCTGTGCGCGGCGCGATAGCCGCCTTGGCAGTAAGAAACAACTTCCTTATCCGGCGTGATGCCGGCTTTCTCGTACAGCGCTTGGAGCTCGCCATTCGGCTTGAACTTTCCGTCCGGCGCGATGTTGTCGGTCCATTCGATGTGAATTGCGCCCGGTATCGCGCCGCCGCGAGCGGCGCGTACATGAGTGCCCAAGAATTCACCGCGGCTACGGGTGTCGAGGATGACGATTTCCTTTTTGTTGAGGGAACGCAATACGTCCTCGGCCGTCGCCAAGACTTCTCGACACTCTGTGCTTTTAAATGCCGCGGCCTTGGGCGGGGTTGCTTCCGATGTCATCGGCGCGCCGGCTGCTTTCCACGCATCAAAACCGCCGTCGAGCATTTTTACGTTCGGATGGCCGTAGTACTCGAGAAACCAGACTCCGCGCGCCGCCCGCATGCCGGAATTCGCTTCGTAAAAAACCACTTGCTTAGTTTCGCTGACGCCGCGCAGCTCAAGCACGTGGTGAATCATGAACATGAAAGCCTTGAGCGGCGCTTCGCTGGTATCGATTAAACTGAGCCCGAAGAGGTCGAAATGCGTCGCGCCGGGAATATGCCCTTTGGCGTAGTCTTCCGCCGGTCGCACATCTATGATGCATAGATCGGGAGCGCCGAGCTTGTGCCGTAATTCATCGACTGTTGTGAGCAGAGTTTCGCGCGTATATTCTTGCTTCATACCGTCCGTATAACACTAGTCAAAAACCCACTGCAATCATGCGCTTGATTCGTAAAGTTAAGATTATTTTACTGTTCGCACCCTTATCTATTTTTTTGATTGTTACCCTCTCCCGTCCTGGGAGAGGGGAGGGTGAGGGCAGGCACAACGTCTCTGGCTTCACGTATCAGCTGGCCTTGCCCGGCCGCAAGATCACTTTTCCCGACGATCATTACTCGCACCCAAGCTTCAAAACCGAATGGTGGTATTACACCGGACATCTGGAAACCGAAAGCGGCAAGCGCTACGGCTACCAAGTGACTTTTTTTCGTTTCGGCTTGCGCGATCGGCAGAACGAGGCCAAGGAGAAGCCGCCGTTCAGCGAATTGTATATGGCGCATTTCGCGTTTTCCGATATTAACGCCAAGGAATTTCATTACCGTGAGAGAATCAATCGCGGTTACAACGGCAAAGCGGGCGCAGCGACGGACCGTTATTTGGTTTGGAATGAGGACTGGAAGGTCGAGGGCGATCACAATAATCATAAAATCCGAGTGAACGACCGCGGCACTGAATTGCAGCTCAATTTAAAATCGCTCAAGGTGCCAGTCTTGCACGGTTCAAACGGCCTCAGCCAAAAAGCCGCCGGGGAAGGACGCGCATCCTATTATTATTCGCTGACGCGAATGCAAACTGAGGGCGTACTAAAAGTCGGTGGCAAGGCGGAGAAGGTTCGCGGCCTGAGCTGGATGGATCATGAATTCGGCAGCAATCAGCTGGCGCAAGATCAAGTCGGCTGGGACTGGTTCAGTATTCAGCTCGACGATCAGACTGAATGCATGCTTTACCTGATGCGTCGCAAAGACGGCAGTGTCGATCCTTATTCGAGTGGTACTTTCGTGAACGCCGACGGTTCGACTCGGCATCTCGACCTGAATGGCTATCGGGTGGAAGTGTTGGGGCGCTGGCGAAGTCCGACGAGCGGGGCGGATTATCCGATGAAATGGAAAGTGACGATTCCCGCCGAACAGATCGAGCTGGAAATCAATCCGGCATTTCAAAACCAGGAGTTGATCACCAACCGCAGCACCCGGGTGACTTACTGGGAAGGGGCGGTGAATGTTCGTGGAACAGCCCGCGGAAAGACGGTCGGTGGCGCGGGATATGTGGAGATGACCGGGTACGCGGGCAAGTTAAGCTTGTGAACCATGAGTGAGTTGCGCGCCACCGCCAAGAATTATGCGATCAAGCACAAATTGCTGCGCTTGGGTGATCGAGTGCTCGTGGCGGTTTCTGGTGGCCCGGATTCCATTACGCTACTGCATCTTCTCTACGAACTCAAAGACCAATGGGATCTGCATCTCGAAGTGGCCCATCTACAGCATGGGATTCGCGGCGATGCGGCTCGACAAGATGCCAAGTTCGTCGAGAGATTGGCTGAGGAACTGAAACTTCCATTTCATATTCGAGAGGTCGATCTACCGCGCCTGAAATCGGACGCGGGAAGGGGAAATCTCGAGGCATTGGCGCGGGCAGAGCGCTATCGGTTTTTCGCCGAGCTGCTCACTTCAAGAAACCTTTCCAAGGTTGCGACCGCGCATACACAGGATGACCAGGCGGAGACGGTTCTGATGTGGTTTCTTCGGGGCGCCGGGCTTCGGGGACTGGGTGGCATGGCGCCGCTCCAGAAGATTCACATTCCTTTCAAGACGTCGGTATCAGTTACTGTCGTACGCCCGTTGCTGAATATCTCCAAGACTGAAATTTTGCAGTATATTACGACAAGAAAATTCACCTATCGCACCGATGAGACCAATCAGGATGCGACCTACTTGCGCAACTGGATTCGGCTGGAGCTCTTGCCGACAATTCGCGCGCGTACCGGTCATGGATTCTCAGCTCGCCTGAGTCAGCTCGCCGGTCTGATTCGTGATGAAGACGAATTGTTGGATAGCTTGACAGTGCCGGCGTATGGCTCCGTTTCCGCTGGCGGAGATTTGCTTCGCAGCGCTCTGCTGAAGCATCCCAAAGCACTCCAAAGGCGAATCCTACGTCACTGGATCGAGCAAGTGCGTGGTCACCTCCGCGGCATTGATTTCATTCACATCGAAGCGTTGCTGCGTCTAATCGACGAAGGACCTGCGCAAGGCAGGCTTTCGATTCCCGGTGGTTGGGAGTTTATTCGCGAATACAACCGATTGCGGCTGGGGAAAAGTTCGCGCGGAGCGCACCGGGTTGGTTACAACTATGAGCTTAAAATCGGCACGCCGCTGCGGGTTAGTGAAGCCGGGTTGGAATTGGACGCGGAACTCCTCGCCAACAGCGCCGCTAGGTTTCCCGCCGATCTGACGGAAGCACTTTTTGATGCGGGTTGCTTGACAGAGCCATTATTGGTGCGAAACTTTCGTCAGGGCGATCGTTTCAAACCTTTGGGTGTGCCTGGACACAAAAAACTCAAGGATCTATTCATCGAAAACAAGATTCCGTTATCGATTAGGGCGGCATTGCCACTGCTCGTAATGGGGCAAGAAATTCTTTGGATTCCTGGTTATGGTAGAAGCGAAAGCGCGCTTGTGGGCGACAAAACCGAGCGCGTCATGCACATAAAAAGCTTTGTCTATCGAGACTTAACACGTGATACGTTATGATTGATCGAAGTAATCGCGTGTGTTACACTTTTTTTCGTTCTAAAACCTGGAGGAACGGTTGAGTCAGTCATCAAAACACATTGCGCTATGGCTGGTCCTGGCACTGATTTTCCTCGCCATATTCAGCGTTTTCAATAAGCAGCACGGCCGTGAGCCGGAAATCGTTTTCAGCGAGTTCATGACATCGGTGGATCGCGGAGATGTGCAGAAAGTCACGATTCAGGGCCATAATATTCAGGGAGAATATAAAAACGGGGAACGCTTTCGAACCTTTGCGCCCAATGATCCCGAGCTGGTCAAATCCTTACGCGAAAAGAAAGTCAAAATAGCCGCAAAACCCGAGGAAGACTCGCCTTGGTATATGGTTCTTTTGCTGAACTGGTTCCCGATGCTTCTACTCATCGGGGTGTGGATCTTTTTCATGCGGCAGATGCAGGTCGGCGGCGGCAAAGCGATGTCGTTCGGCAAAAGCCGCGCGAAACTGCTTACTGAAAACCAACATCGAGTGACGTTCAGCGACGTGGCCGGAGTCGACGAAGCGAAGGACGACCTTCAGGAAATCATCGCATTTTTAAAGGACCCCAAGAAATTTACCAAGCTCGGCGGCCGAATTCCCAAAGGTTGCTTGCTCGTCGGCCCGCCCGGAACGGGTAAAACGCTTTTGGCGCGGGCGATCGCCGGCGAAGCCGGCGTGCCGTTTTTCAGCATCAGCGGCTCGGACTTTGTCGAGATGTTCGTCGGCGTGGGCGCCTCCAGGGTGCGCGATCTATTCGTGCAAGGAAAAAAGAATGCTCCATGCATCATCTTTATCGATGAAATCGATGCCGTGGGTCGACATCGCGGCGCCGGTCTTGGCGGCGGGCACGATGAACGCGAGCAGACACTCAACCAACTGCTGGTGGAAATGGACGGGTTTGAAGCGAATGAAGGCGTTATTCTAATTGCGGCCACCAATCGGCCCGATGTTTTGGATCCTGCTTTGCTGCGCCCGGGCCGGTTCGATCGCCGCGTGGTCGTCCCTCGTCCGGACGTCAAAGGGCGAGAGGGCATTCTGCAGGTGCACACGCGGAAAGTGCCGGTAGGCAATGACGTCGATATCGGCGTGCTAGCGCGATCGACTCCGGGTTTCGCCGGCGCCGATCTCGAAAATCTGGTGAACGAGGCCGCTCTTTTGGCAGCGCGCAACAACAAAGAAAAAGTCGATATGCGCGACTTCGAGCTGGCCAAAGACAAAGTGATGATGGGCGCAGAGCGCCGCAGCATGATCATCAGCGATGAAGAGAAGCGCAACACTGCTTACCATGAAGCGGGGCATGCTTTGGTCGCGAAACTTTTGCCGGGGGCCGACCCGATTCACAAGGTTACCATCATCCCGCGCGGCATGGCCTTGGGATTGACGCAACAGTTGCCCATGGACGAGAAGCACACTTATCCGCGGGAATACTTGCTCAATAATCTGGTGATTCTCTTTGGCGGTCGCGTCGCCGAGGAGCTCGTCCTCAATCATATGACCACCGGCGCTGGGAACGACATCGAAAAGGCGACGGATCTGGCGCGGCGCATGGTCTGTGAGTGGGGTATGAGCGAAAAGCTCGGACCGATGACGTTCGGAAAAAAAGAGGAAGAGATATTCTTGGGCAGAGACTTCACTCAAAAAGTGGATTACTCCGAAAGCACGGCCATTGAGATCGACGCCGAGGTCAGACGAATCATTCAAGATAGCTATCATAAGGCCAAGGAGCTTCTGAAAACCAATTTGCGGCTGCTTCACAAAGTTGCTGAATCACTGCTCGAAAAAGAAGTTCTGGATGGATCCGAGATCGACGCGATTGTGAGGGAGTTTGGCGGAAACGGTGGAGATCCGCTGATTCCTTCCGCCGCCGCGGCTGTCGCTTAATTATTTCTCGCCGGGGCCTCTGGCTCCTTCCTCCACTGCTAAAATCTACCACCCACACGGGGTGTCGAATCAGGTAATGTTCGGGAGGAGCTCCAACGCATCAGCTTGGCGCTGACTCCAACGCAATAGCGATGGCTGACGAAAAACAGCAATCGACCGTGACTCCATTTTCGCGTTCCGCCCCGCTCTTATCCACCGAGGAACGAACTTTGTCGACACGTCATGGACTGCTCGAGTTCTCCCGACGCACGTTGATCATGGGAATTATTAACGTGACGCCGGATTCCTTTTCGGATGGCGGCCAGCGCTACGATGCCATCAAAGCCGTTGCCGACGGTGTAGTGATGTTCAAATCCGGCGCCGATATTGTCGATATTGGCGGCGAGTCCAGCCGCCCGGGGGCAACGCCGGTCTCAGAAGATGAAGAACTCGCGCGAGTATTGCCCGTGGTCCGCGGATTGCGCAAAGAAAGCGATGCACCGATTTCCATCGATACCTATAAGAGCAACGTCGCCCGAGCGGCTCTGGATGCCGGTGCTGATATAGTGAACGACATCAGCGCGTTGCGCTTCGATCCCGCGATGGTTGCAATGATTGCTGCGGAGAAGGTCCCTGTCGTGCTGATGCACATGCAGGGTACGCCGCGGACGATGCAACAGGAGCCGGAGTATGAGGACGTGGTTCGTGAAGTGCGCGATTTTCTCGCCGCGCAGCTTTACGCATCAATGGATGCCGGCATTCCCCAAGACATGATCGTGATCGATCCGGGAATTGGTTTCGGCAAGACCCTGCAGCACAACTTACAGCTCTTACGCGGGCTTCCGATGATTGCTGCTCTCGGTCAACCTGTGCTCGTGGGCGCTTCGCGCAAGGCGTTCATCGGCAGGATCTTGGATGCAGAACCGCCGAATCGACTGGAGGGCAGCCTGGCGACTGCCGTCGCTTCGGTGCTGGCGGGAGCGAACATTATCCGGGCCCATGACGTCGCCGAAACCGCCAAGGCAGTAAAAATTGCCGATGCCATCCGCTTCGGCTATTCTCCGCTGCCGGCCTGACGATGCTAGAGCTTATTCGGCAAATCCGTTGGCAGGACGCGCTGGACGTCGGCATCATCACCTTTCTGGTTTATCGAGCCCTACAAATCGTTCGCGGCAGCCGTGCCATGCAGATGATCATCGGCTTGGCCGTGATTCTGGTCGCCTACGTATCGTCGAGGGCGCTCGGTCTATTTACGCTGAACTGGATTCTCGATAATTTTCTCGGCTCGATTATTCTTGTCATTATCGTCATCTTTCAAAGTGATATTCGGCGCGCCTTGACACAGGTAGGAACCACGCCGCTTTTCACCGGCGGTGAGCGCATGGTGCAGCGGCGCGAGGATATTCTCGAAGAGATCGTCCAAGCGGCAATGTCGTTGGCAGAAAAACGCATTGGCGGCCTCATCGTCATACAGCGAGAAGTAGGCTTGAACGAGTATATGGAGATCGGTACGCGGCTTGACGCTCGCGTAAGCCGGGAACTGGTGGAGAGTGTTTTTTCACCCCATTCGCCGATCCATGACGGCGCACTGGTGGTACAAAAGGGCCGGGTAACTGCTGTGCGCTGCCTTTTACCGCTCAGCACGAACCCGAACCTGCGAAAAACCTGGGGCACGCGGCATCGGGCTGCGCTCGGGGTGACCGAAGAGACCGACTGTGTCGCGATCATTATCTCTGAGCAAGAAGGAACGGTCGCTTTAGTGATTGGCGGAAATGTGACGGACAACATTGACGGCGCGGGGCTTCGTTTGGCCCTTCAGGATTTGATCAAGGGATGAAACAAGTCTGGGAACGCATCGTCTCATGGTCGGGAAGCAATTTCGGACTGAAGGTTCTTGCGTTGATTATCGCCCTGGGACTTTGGTTGGCGGGACACCGCGACACCGAGCGAGCGATAGAAGTGCCCGTGGAATTTCGTAATATTCCGCAAGATCTGATGGTCATGGACAACCGCATCGATTACGTGGTGCTGCGGCTGATGGGACCGCGGACTTTAGTCTCGACCCTGGATGCGCAAACGTTGAAGCTTTCACTGGACCTTGGTGCAGCTAAGTCGGGGTCGGCGAGTTTTCCCTTGGAGGCCGATGATTTCAATGTGCCGCGCGGCGTCGCCATCGGCAGAATAACGCCGCCGGTTATTCATCTTCGGTTGGAACCGGTGGTCAAGCGAACGCTCCCGGTCACTGTGCGGCTATCCGGTAAGCCCGCCGCGGGGTATATCGTCAGCGAGACCTCGGCGAACCCTGGGACGGTTTCGGTGCAGGGACCGGCCGAAGAGGTGAGGCGATTGTCGGCGATCGAGACGATATCCGTCGATGTCGAGGATGGCCGAAGCGCAATTAAACGAAAAGTTCGTCTTTCCACCGACGGTAAGCCGCTCACGCTATCGCCGGAGCAGGTCGAGGTGGCCGTCAACATTGAGGAGCAGCAGATCGTTCGAGAATTCGATCGTATCGAGGTCCAGGCAAAGGATTTCAAGGGGGCCTACACGATTTCACCGCAATGGGTTAAGCTCCGGCTCGCCGGACCCAAAAGTCTCGTTGAAAAACTGAACTTGACAGCGGAAAATGTCTACTTGGATCTGCACGGTATGTCAGCGGGTGATCACAACGTTGAGTTGTCGTTCAATCTTCCGCCTGAGATTAAAGTTGTCGAGCAACGACCGCAGCGGGTCCGCGTGCGGATTATCAAACCCGCCGCGTGAACTAGCTTAAAAGGAGTTTACGGGATGAGTCAGCCGCAATTGAAGAGCCAGATGCCCGAACGCCATCTTTTCGGAACCGACGGCGTTCGCGGCGTCGCCAACCAGGAGCCCATGACATCGGAAATGGCGCTCAAGCTCGGACGCGCCATCGCCAGCGTATTACATGATCCGGTAGGCGAGGAGGGCTCGCATCGCGCATCTCTGCCAAAATTCGCCCGCAAAAACGGCGAAGACGGCAAACACAGGTACAAAATCCTGATCGGCAAAGATACCCGGCTCTCCGGGTACATGCTGGAGACAGCTTTGGCTTCCGGCATTGTCTCGATGGGCGCGGACGTGGTGCTGGTGGGACCGATGCCAACTCCCGGGGTCGCCTTCTTGACGCGCAGCATGCGGGCGGATGCCGGAGTCGTTATTTCGGCATCACACAATCCTTATCAGGACAACGGCATCAAATTTTTTTCCTGTGACGGTTTCAAGCTGCCCGACGAGGTGGAAGCCCGCATGGAGGAGATGATTTTTAATGGGACAACCGATCAATCGCGTCCCACCGCATCAGAGATCGGCAAGGCTTATCGTCTTTCCGATGCGGTTGGCCGTTATAACGTATTTCTCAAAAATACTTTTCCACGCCATTTGACCCTGGAGGGCTTGAAGATCGTTGTCGATTGCGGTCACGGTGCCGCATACAAAGTCGTGCCTGAAGTATTATCGGAGCTTGGCGCCGAGGTGCTGCCGATCGGCATACAACCCGACGGCGAGAACATCAATCGACGTTGCGGCGCGCTTTATCCGGAAACCGCGCGCGAGGTCTTACTCCATGAGAGAGCAGATTTCGCAGTCTCACTCGATGGCGACGCCGATCGCGCCATATTCATCGATGAAACCGGCGATATTCTCGACGGCGATCAAGTTCTGGCAATTGCCGCTCTGGACATGCAGCAGAAGGGCATCCTGAAGGGATCCGGCGTGGTGGCCACCGTAATGAGCAATCTGGGCTTGGAGCTGGCCTTGCGAAATGCCGGATTAGAAGTCGTGCGGACCCAGGTTGGTGACCGGTACGTGGTCGAGAAAATGGTTTCGGGCAGTTACAATCTTGGCGGCGAGCAGTCTGGTCATATTTTGTTTTTGGACCATAACACCACCGGTGACGGCGCGATTACCTGCCTGCAGATGCTTGCGCTCATGGTCGAGACTCGCAAAAAATTGAGCGAGCTCAAGTGCGTGATGACCCGGTTACCGCAAATCTTGCTCAACATTCATGTCAAAGAAAGAAAAGATTTTTCAACGATGCCGAAGGTGAGCCAAAAAATCGCCGAAGTTGAGCGAGCCCTGGCAGGGCGGGGACGCGTCTTGGTGCGCTATTCCGGCACCGAGCTACTGGCGCGCATTATGCTGGAAGGCGAAGACGAGAAAAAAATCTCCTCTATGGCGCAGGGAATCGCTGATGCGATCCGGGCGGAGGTCGGCCGATAGTTCATGATCCGCCTAGGAGTCAACGTCGATCACGTCGCGACGGTGCGACAAGCGCGACGCGCCGAAGATCCAGATCCGGTCGAAGCGGCGCTGCTTGCAGAGAAAGCGGGCGCCGACGGAATAACCGTCCACCTTCGTGAAGATCGCCGGCACATTCAAGAGCGCGACGTCGAACGATTGCGTTCCAAAATTAAAACTAAAATCAATCTGGAGATGGCCGTGACCCCGGCAATGGTGGCCTTTGCCGAGCGATTGCGGCCCGCTGATGCCTGCTTCGTGCCGGAGAAACGGGAAGAGCTCACCACCGAGGGCGGGCTGGACGCCGTCGCACATGAGGCCAAAGTGACAGAGGCGGTAAGAACGCTGCAAAGTTGCGGCGTTCACGTCAGCTTGTTCATCGATCCGGTTAAGGAGCAGATCGAGTGCGCAAAAAGGACCGGCGCGCATGCAATCGAAATTCATACCGGAACTTTTTGCAATGCCAATCTCTCTGCGCGTGACCAGGAGCGTGCCGCGATCGTGAATGCAGCATCTTTGGCGGCAAAACTGGGTCTGGAAGTGCACGCCGGCCACGGCCTCGACTATGAAAACGTCCTGCCGGTTGCGCAGATTTCCCAGATCGTCGAGCTGAACATCGGCCACAGCATTGTCGCGCGCGCAGTCATGGTCGGCATCGAGCAGGCGGTGCGCGAGATGAAAGAGCTGCTGACGCGAGCGAGAACCTAGGAGGTTCAAATCGTTTCACCACTCGAATTGCTCGTTCCATTCAACCGCTTTGCTCCGTTCAAACCGTTTAAACGCATTGAACAGTTTGAACTGCTTGAACCATAATTTTTGAACCATGATTGTCGTTACGGCCGCAGAAATGCGCGAAATGGATCGGTTGACGATCCATAAGTATGGCGTGCCGAGCCTGACCTTGATGGAGCGCGCGGGCCAGGGAATTGCCCAAGCGATTGTCGAGCGATTCTTGCGCAATGTGAAAAAAGGCGTCTTGGTTGTCGCCGGAAAGGGCAATAACGGCGGCGACGGTTTCGTGGTCGCGCGTTTGCTCAAGAAGAAACGCATCCCGTGCGAGGTGGCTCTGCTGGCGCGCCGAGACGAGCTTTCACCGGATGCAGCGCACAATTTAAACGCTTTTCTAAAGCTCAAAGGACAAGTAAGCGAGATCGGGGTCGATCACGTGGGTCTGCTTGGCGAGCGAGCTCGCAAAAGCGGTCTCGTGGTGGACGCGATCCTCGGCACCGGCGTCAAAAGCGAGGTGCGAGGCCTTTATGCCGCCGCGATTACTTCGATCAACACTTGCGGCCTGCCGGTCGTGGCCGTCGACATTCCCTCGGGCGTTCACACCGATACCGGAGCGCCTCTCGGCGTCGCCGTACAGTCGGAGATGACGGTCGCACTTGGGTTTGCGAAGCGCGGCGAAGTGATTTACCCGGGGATCGGTTACGTCGGTGAATTGGTCATCGCAGATATTGGAATCGCTGCTGAAGCGATTGCAGAAGTTAATCCGGATACCGAGCTGCTGGACCATGAGACGGTGCGCCGCTTGGTGCCGCGCCGCGCCCCTGACACACACAAAGGAACTTATGGCCATGTACTGGTGATTGCGGGATCGCGCGGTAAAACGGGCGCGGCGATCCTCGCGTGCCGCGCGGCGATGCGAAGCGGCGCGGGATTGACGACGTTGGCTGCGCCACGCAGCTTGAACAATATCTTTGCGAGCTCATTGCTCGAAGTCATGACGGAGCCGCTCCGGGACAACGCCGCCGAAGAAATCGAGCCACTCAGCGACGAAGACTGGCGCCGTTTGCTCGAACGAAAGGACGTGTTGCTATTCGGACCCGGTATCGATGTTACTCCAGCAACGCAGAATAATCTGCGTTGGCTGCTCAGAAATTTGCCCATTCCCTGGGTGATCGATGCGGATGGACTGAACAACTTGGCGCTGGAGATCGATCGCTTGAAGCAGGCGAAAACTGCTCCCGTGCTCACGCCGCATCCGGGCGAAATGGCACGTCTCACCGGAAAATCGACTGCCGAGGTCAATCGAGATCGCGTGGAAATTGCCCGGAGTTTCGCATCGGAGCATCGTTGCCATGTGATTCTCAAGGGAGCGCGCACGGTAGTCGCGACCGCGAGCGGAAAGGTGTTTATCAACCCCACCGGAAATCCAGGTATGGCGAGCGGCGGCATGGGCGACGCTCTCGCCGGAATTTTGGCGGCATTGCTCGGGCAGGGTCTAACACCGGAAGACGCCATGAAGCTCGGCGTTTATCTGCACGGCTTTGTCGGGGATCGCATGGCGGCGAGCAAGGGCGGCATCGGTTTAATCGCTTCGGATATCATCGAAGGTTTACCTGACGGTCTGAGAGCCATCGCGTCGGCCAACTAGAGCGCCGCCTGCCGAAAGCTCGATATCTCCAGAAAAATTTAGTAGTTATATCGGGAGGTTCCTACAGTAATGACTGCCTGGGTGGTGCTTTCTACCTCTACCCGGATGACCATGGGTTTTGGCCGAAGCTTGGCCAAGATGGTTCAAGGCGGTGAAATCATTGGCCTACGCGGAGAGTTGGGAACCGGAAAAACCACATTTGTGCGTGGTTTCTGCGCGGGGATCGAGGTGAGCCAAAAGGCATGGGTTCGCAGTCCAACATTTACCCTGATCAATGAGTATCAGGGGCGACTGCCGGTTTATCACATCGATCTGTACCGCATCGCTAGGGCCGAAGAGATCGAGGCACTGAACCTGTGCGAGTATCTCTATTCGGATGGCGTAAGCCTGATCGAATGGATCGAGCGCTTGCCGGCAGATGAGCTTGACGCATATCTCGAAGTCAGTCTGGCTCACAGGAACAAGTCTAAGCGTCAGGTGACGTTCACGGCTCACGGCGAACGGTACGAGGCGATCTTGGAGCGACTAAAAAGCGAGAGAGTAAGAAGTAGAAAGATAAAAACGAGGGCTGGATAAGCGCAATCCCGAAATGTCTTTGTTGGTGCAGAAATATGGCGGCACGTCTGTCGCTTCGATAGAGCGGATCAAACAAGTGGCTGCCAAGATTGCCGGATCGAAGCGAACAGGCAATGATTTGGTCGTGGTGGTTTCGGCGATGGCCGGGGAAACCAATCGCTTGCTCGCGCTCGCCCAAGAGATATCCGAAATTCCTGACGAACGTGAAAAGGACGTGCTGCTGGCGTCAGGAGAACAAGTTTCGGTGGCCCTGCTGACGCTCGCGCTAAAGGAGCTTGGCTATCCCGCGCGTTCCTATCTCGGCCACCAAGTGCGGATTGAAACGGATAGGGCTTACGGCAAAGCGCGCATACTGAGCATCGACTCGAGGAAGATCCTGCACGCGATCAGTGCGGGGGAGGTGGTTGTGGTGGCGGGATTTCAAGGCGTCGATGAAGACGATAATATCACGACTCTGGGACGGGGCGGCTCGGATACCAGTGCCGTAGCGCTCGCGGCTTTTCTCAATGCCCAGGCTTGCGAAATCTTTACCGACGTCGAAGGCGTGTTTACCACGGATCCCGGCATTTGCCCGTCAGCTAGGAAGCTGGCGCGGATTTCCTACGATGAAATGATCGAGTTGGCGAGTACAGGCGCCAAGGTTTTGGAAATACGTTCGGTCGAGTTCGCGAAGAAGTTCGCGGTGCCGGTGCATGTGCGCTCGACATTTTCAGACGCTGAAGGAACCTGGCTCGTGACTGAGGAGGAGAGTATGACCGACGTGCTCGTATCCGGCGTCGCCTGCGATAAAAACGAAGCCAAAATCACCCTGGTCCGGGTGCCGGACCAGCCCGGGTTGGCGGCGCGGATTTTCGGTCCGATTGCCGAGGCGCACATTGTGGTCGACATGATCATACAGAAT
>Ga0207701_10002830_pt1 | contig 17907 bp, 12 predicted proteins | sample KBSSwiSSwithPhiX_FD_184294 | JGI IMG/M metagenome (GOLD analysis project Ga0207701, IMG submission 184294) | Switchgrass rhizosphere bulk soil microbial communities from Kellogg Biological Station, Michigan, USA, with PhiX - S5 (SPAdes) (version 2) | ecosystem: Environmental > Terrestrial >... | reverse complement strand
GTCTCGGGCACCGGATCGCTGGTGTTCGTTCCAGGTCCGGCTTCGACATCGTCGGGTCGTTTCGATCTTGCGCTGTTCGGACGCGATGGAACCGTGCAGAAGCTGAAGCTTCCACCCGGCCAGTACGAATTCCCGCGGCTGTCGCCGAACGGCAGGCGGATCGCCGTCGGCACCGACGACGGCAAGGACGCGAGCGTGGGGATTCACGACGTGTCTGGCGCGCCTTCGGTAAGGCGGCTCACATTGGGCGGACGGAATCGCGTGCCCGTCTGGGCGCCTGACAGCGACCACGTGGCGTTCCAGTCGGACCGCGAGGGCGACCTCGCCATCTTCTCGCAGCGGGCCGACGGCACCGCGCCGCCCGAGCGGCTGACGAATCCGGATAAGGACACGGCCCACGTGCCGGAATCGTGGTCGCCGGACGGCAAGACGTTGCTCTTCAGCGTGGCGAAGGGGTCCACGTACACCCTTGCAGCGCTGTCGTTCCCGGACAAGACGGTGTCAACCCTGGCTGGTATCGAGTCGGCGCAACCGCCGTCCGCGGCGTTTTCGCCGGATGGGCGATGGGTGGCGTACTCGGTTAAGACGTCAGAAGCGAACGGCGCGGCGTTGAACGTCCAGCCGTTTCCGCAGACGGGGGCAACTTATCCGATAGTGCGACCGGGGTACCCGCTGCGCCGCAGATCCAGGTAGTCCTCAACTGGTTCGAGGCGTTCAAGGCGCGCGTGCCGGCTAGATAGTCAGGTCGCTGGCCATTGGCACGCGAGTCGCCCATCCAGCAACGGCCCTCGTCTCCTGACGCCCTCCTCTACGAACCTGAGCTGGTGGTAGAGGGCAGTCGCGTTCTGGTTAGACGCAAATGCCGTGCAGCTGGATTCGCTCGATCCCGTTCATGCGACCTGCATTGATTGCCGCAAGCGAGGCGCGCCAATGCCGCGTCCTCGATAGCCAGGTCGCGGCCCCATGCCGAGGGCACCGCTGTGCGGTCCGTACAGCACAGGTGTTCGCTTCATTCACGCCACCCGTTAATAAGGGTGTGCGCCAGCTTGCCCTCGTCTCGGGGCGTCGCGATCCGTGCGGACGATGTGCTGGAGGGTGGAATGCTCCCGAAGAGTCAATTCAGCTCTGTTCGAGGCGCCGTTGGGAAACGATTCTCGGTCTCCCGGGGTGTTCCGAAGACCGGGACCGCTTCGAACGCGCCATGCACCCGGTGTGCGCGGCGACCGATGCGGACTGCCGCTTCGTCTTCCGTACGCTCGGCGACACGCCGGCCTGCTATCAGGTCGACCAGCGCAAGCCGGTCGAGGGCCGCCAGGTCTTTAACAACACGCCGTTCTGGGTGATGAGCGTCGAACCCACGGTCATCAAGGACCACGGCGACATCTGGAACATCTCGTTCATCGAGATGCTCGGGCAACTGATGGCGCCGCGAGGATTCTTCGAGGCGGACTCGGGCCGCATGCAGCTTCGCACGGCGGCCGCGTCGAAGTGAACAGGGTGAACATGAGCACTGACACCACTGGAAAAGCGATCGTGCTGTTTTCTGACGGGACCGGAAACAGCAGCGCCAAGGTATTCAAGACCAACGTCTGGCGCATGTACGAGGCGGTCGACCTCGGGCCGGCCGCCACAGGCAAGCGTCCGCAGGTCTCGTACTACGACGACGGGGTCGGTACCTCCAGCTTCCAGCCGTTCGCGGTCCTCGGCGGCGCGTTCGGGTACGGTCTCAAACGAAACGTGCTGGACATTTACCGCTACGCGTGCCGCAACTACCAACCCCACGATGAAATTTACGGCTTCGGCTTCAGCCGCGGCGCATTCACGATGCGGGTCGTGATCGCGCTGATCGCGTCCGAAGGCCTGGTGGACTCGAGCAACGAGGACGAGTTGCGCCGGCGAAGCGTCCGAGCCTACCGTCGGCTCCGGCTCGAATTTCTGCCTCGGAAGCTCACATGGCCGACGCGCCTGTTCAGGGCCATACGCGATCGCTTGATCGGCTGGTCGGATCGTTGGCGCGGGATCGAACCGTACGACGACGCGGCGAGCAACCGTCATCCGCCCATTCGCTTCGTCGGCGTGTGGGACACGGTGTCGGCGTATGGCGGGCCGATCGCGGAGATCACGCGCGCGATCGACAACTGGATATTCCCCCTCAGCATGCCGAACTACGAGCTGAACAGAAAGGTGCTCTGTGCGCGGCATGCGCTGGCGATCGACGACGAGCGCGACTCGTTCCACCCGCTGCTGTGGGACGAGGTGTGCGAGGAGGAGATGCGCGAGAGGAGCGAAGTGCCGGAGGGCCGGCTGCAGCAGGTCTGGTTCACCGGCATGCACTCCGATGTTGGCGGCGGGTATCCCGACGAGAGCCTCAGCTACGTCTCGCTGCTCTGGATGATGGAGGAAGCGGAAAAGGCCGGCTTGCGTACCCTGCACACCATCAAGGACCGCTTCATCGCGCTGGCGAACAGCGCCGGGCCGATTCACGACAGCCGCCACGGCCTCGGCGCGTATTACCGGTACCAGCCTCGCAAGATCGCCGCATGGATCGATCCGGTGGACCAGCGGACGTACGCGCTGCGCGATCCGATCATTCGGGATAAGACTGGCCGAACGAAGGGGTTGCTGCGGCACGTGCACATCCACGAAAGCGTGATCGCGCGGATCGCGAACGGCACCGACCGCTACGCGCCGATCACGCTGCCCGAAAGGTTCCGCGTGGAGCCGCCGCAGCACGAGGGGGAAACCGTTCCGCAGCAGTCGAGCGAGGACCCGCAGCGCCGGACCTCGGCGCCGCGCGCAGGTACGATGGTCAGCGCGGCTCTCCGGGAGCGGCTGGCCGATCCGGCCATCGCCCGCTCGCGCGCACTCGCGCTCGAAGCTGTGTGGGACTGGGTCTGGTGGCGCCGCGTGGCGTACTTCGTGACGCTCGGCCTCACGCTGCTGCTCGTGCTCATGCCGGCCTGGGTGGAAGAGGTGTACCCGCCGCCGGTGCTGTCGGACGGGCGCACCTGGCTGGGCACGCTGATTCGCGGGACGGCCGTGTTCCTGCCCTCTGCGGTGGAGCCGTGGATCGCGACCTACGCGGACAATTCGGTCTACTTTCTCCTGCTCGCAGGCGCCACCAGCCTGGTGATCCTGTACAGCGCCAGGTGTGAGTTGCGCCTGCGCGACCAGGCCAGGCGGGTGTGGCGCGAGTCGATTGCGATCGGCGGTCCGCCGCCCCGGACCAGCGAGCCGAGCGGCCTGCAACGGTTCCGGAACGCCATCGTCTACCAGCGGGCGATCCAGGCCTTCAAGTGGGCAGTGCTCCCGAACGGCGTCGTCGCGCCCCTCATTCTCGTCGCTGGCCTCTGGCTCGCCGCCGGCACTTACACGCAGGCGCGGCTGCCGTGGCTCGAAAAAGGAACCTCGCTCTGTTCGCCGATGGGGCCGTCGCTGCCTGAGTTGACGGTGGCGCAATTCGATTTCTCTCCACGAGAGAGCTGTGTGCCCACCGGAGTCAGCGTCAGAAAGGGCCAGCCGTATCTGGTCACGTTTGACGTTGTGGACGAGTGGCGTGACAGCACGTACGCGGCGTCGCCAGAGGGACTGGCGGCGTCGAACCTGGATTTGGGGATCGGTTACCTTGGCTCCATCTTCCGGCGCGTTGTTCACGCAGGTTACCTGCAGCCGGCTATCGAGATCAGACCCGGGTCACGCCCGCGGCAACTGGATAACGTTTACATCTATCCGCTCGAGGTCGAGCGCGAGGAGCGCGGCGGTACGTCGTACGTTGCCGAATTCACGGCGGAGCAGTCGGGCGAACTGCTGATGTTCGCCAACGATTCGGTGAGCCCCTTCAACCTGCGCTACTTCTACGAGGAGAGCGGGTGGACGGAGAAGGGCAACTTCGGATCGGCCTGCGTCACGATTCGGCGGGCGGATCTGCTGAAGCCGAGAGTGAACCCGGCGTCGCCGGTGTGCCTCGAGGCGGCCGAGCGCGCGCGCACGATGTTGGGGGAATAGCGCTTCGACGTCACCGTGCTTGCGTGGAGCCGCCGAAAAAGTCCCCAGGATGCACAAACCGGTAGTCGTCAGAGCTATCCGGGGACGCAGTCCCGCAGCACTCGATCCACCCTGGGCGGATTGGAGCCTGGAGTGGGTTAACCACCACGAGCGCCAACCGCCACTCGCAGCAGCGCTGCTACTTGGTGGTGGCCTGTGTTCGGACCTTGGCCTGCTTCTCCTTGGCCTGCTGTTCCTGTCGCTTCGACTGCTGCTGTTTGCTCTTTTCTTTGTCTTTCTTGCCGCCCTTGTCTCCCATAGTCGCTCCTTCCGGTCATTATGGCGCGGCAGGACGCGCCGGCGGCGGATATTCAAGAGGGGACTATCACGCGCGACAACGTCGGGCCACATCACTAAGCGCTGGTGGGGCGCAGACGACCGAGAAGTCAGCAACCCATACTGGCGAGTTCTTTCGCCAGGCGTCGCCTGACAACCTGAAGGCGAGAACAGGGAATCCGGAAAAACAACCCAAAGGCGAGACGCCTGCTCGTACAATCCCGCCACACGAGATCGATGACCCTGACTCCTGGCACTCGCCTTGGCGCCTACGAGATTGTCTCCCTGCTCGGCGCGGGGGCATGCCGTCGCCGGACCAGATCGGGAAGCGGTTGTTGCCGTGGGTTCTTGCAGGGACAGGTTCGCGTCGTGGTGAACTGATTCGAGGAACTGAAGCGCCTCGTGCCGACGAAATAGCAATCACTCGCGTCGCTCACAGATCGCCCGCGGAGCCGTAACCGGTGCGAGCCTCTCGGTACTGACCAGCGAACCTGAGGACTCAACGATGGCGACTCGGAAGGTTTACTTGGTACGTCACGGAGAGTACGACTGGAACGATCAGCCTGTTCCCACCAAAGGGCTGACGCCCCTGGGCAGAGAGCAGGCACAACTGACGGCCCAGAGACTCTCGTCAGTGCCGGCCGGGGCTGTCTATTCCAGCGATCTGGCGCGCGCCATCGAGACGGCGGAACTGATTTGCAGCGCTCTGGGGAATGTGCCGTACGAACAGGATCGGGAGCTTCGAGAGTGTCTGCTGCCGAGCCCCGCAGTTTCGTTGAAGTGGCCGGCGGAACGCCTTGAAGAGGGGGAACGGCAGGCCGAGTCGGCTTTCGTTAAGTACGTGCGCCCAAGTGATACGGACACGCGTGACATCATCGTCTCTCACGGCAACATGATCCGCTATGTGACGGCCCGTGTCCTGGGAGTATCAAGTAGTTGGTGTCGGATGCGGACCCTCAACTGTGGCATCACGGAGATCGACGTTGAGTCTGACGGGACCATGTGGGTCGTGTCCTACAACGACGTCGGCCACCTGCCGGCTCGGCTCATCACTTCGGGGATGCCTGCGGTGTCGCCCGCGTGACCGTTAGCGCAGAAGCTGGGTGGAGGTGCGATGCGAGGGGCATCGACTGCCGCAAGCGCGAGGCGCGCGTCAATGCCGTGTCCTATAATCCAGCCCTTCAGCCGACGAAGTAGCCATGCCGCTGACTACAGGGTCTCGCCTTGGCGCCTACGAAATCGTCTCTCCGCTCGGCGCGGGGGGCATGGGCGAGGTGTATCGGGCGCACGACGCGAAGCTCAATCGCGATGTCGCGCTGAAGGTGCTTCTGCCCGAAGTCGCGGACAGCCCCGAACGCCTCGCACGTTTCCGCCGCGAAGCGCAGATTCTCGCCTCGCTCAATCATCCGAACATCGGCCACATCTACGGGCTCGAGGAGGCGGACGGCACCACCGTGCTCGTCCTCGAACTGGTGGAAGGGCCGACCCTCGCGGACCGGATCGCGCAGGGACCGATTCCGCCGGACGAGGCGCTCCCGATCGCGCGGCAGATCGCCGAAGCCCTTGAGGCAGCCCACGAACAAGGCATCATCCACCGCGACTTGAAGCCCGCGAACATCAAGGTCCGCGAGGACGGCACCGTGAAGGTGCTCGACTTCGGGCTGGCGCGGCCGGCGGACGCCGCGACCGCAAGTGCGACGGCGGCGACGGCTTCGAGCCCGACCCAGCTCTCGCCCGCGGTGACGCAGCAGGGCGTAATCCTCGGGACCGCTGGCTACATGAGCCCTGAGCAGGCCAGGGGGCGCACCGCGGACAAACGATCCGACATCTGGGCGTTCGGCGTGGTGCTGTTCGAAATGCTCACAGGCAGGCGACTCTTCGGCGGCGAGACCGTCACGGAAGTGATCGCTTCGGTCATCAAGGACGCGCCGAATCTCGACGGGCTGCCGGCGTCTACGGCGGTGTCGCTCCGACGCCTGCTCGAGCGTTGCCTCGAGCGCGATCCGCGGCTGCGCCTGAGAGACATCGGCGAGGCCCGCATCTCGCTCGCACGAATCGATAATGCAGCCGCTGCCGGGCCGTCGAAGCAGGGCGTGTCGACTCGAACGCACCGCTCGAGCCTTCGCGCACTGGCCTACACGCTCGGCGTGATCTCGGTCGCCGCTGGCGCCGGCGCCGTTGGCTGGATCTCGAAGCCAGCAGCCGCTCCGGTGCCGGCCCGCCGCTTCGAGCTACCACAGCCGCTCGCCGAAGCGTCGACAGCGGCGCTGTCGCCCGACGGTAGCCGAATCGCCTACGTGTACGCTGGCCGTCTCTACCTGCACGCGCTCTCGACGGGAACGGCGACCGATCTCACGGCGATCCCCGCGAATCCTGGCGCGATCTTCTGGTCGCCTGACGGCCGGACGATCGGTATCAACGTGGATTCCAGCCTCCGGACGATTCCGGCGTCGGGGGGTGCGTTCTTCACGATCTGCAAGGTTCCCGCTTCCGGTGTTGTGATGGACGCAGTCTGGCAGGCGGACAACACCATCCTGCTGGCCGTTTGGCGCGACAGCCTGTATCGCGTGTCCGCATCGGGGGGAACGCCGGAGTTGCATGCCGCGATCGACGCCGCCACCGAAGTCGACTTCCACTCGATCGCGCCGCTGCCCGACGGTCGGCTCGCGATGACGACCCACCTGCGGGGCGAAGACGGCGTGCGACTCGATTTGATGGCCGGCGGCCGTCGGGTGCCGCTCGCCAACGGCCTTGGCATCAACACCGTCCGATTTCAACCGCCTGACAAACTCCTGTTCGTGCGCATCGGGACGAATCCCGGCGTCTGGGCCGCTCCGCTGGCCGCGTCGGTCGATCTGCCTCGCGCGTCGCTTCTGGAGCCAGGCGCAGTAGGAGTCGACGCGGCATCGGACGGCACGCTCATTGCGCCCTTTCTGCCAAAGGATCGGCGCGAGCTGATCTGGGTGAACAGACGGGGCGTCGTGACAGCGGTTCCGGGAGAGCAATTCGAGACGAGTACCGGCGCCGTCGCACTCTCGCCTGACGGTCGGCGCGCGGTGCTGGCGGTGAGGGCCCCGGACCTCTCCGGATACTTCGTCGTCCGCGACCTCGCGACGGGCTCGGACACGCGCGTGCCATCTCCGACATCGGCGACAGCCATGACGACGGGTGACGTTTCGTGGACGCCTGCGCAGCGTCTGCTTTACGCAGCTGGTGGTATCGAGGCGATGCGAATCTACGACTGGCCGTCGGACGGATCGAGGGGAAGCGGTTCCAGGGTCCTCGCCGACGGTTTCAGCGCGAAGACGATTGCCGATGGAACGCTGATTTTCTACCTGCGTCAGGATCGCGGTGTAATGCGCCTGTTTCGCGCGCCGGTACAGGCGGACGGCTCGCTCGGTCCGGAGGCTCCGGTCTTTGCCGAACGCGACGAAGCGCCCATCCGTGCCTTCGACGTCTCGCCTGACGGTCGCCTGCTGGCGTTTACGACTGTGAATTCCGACACGGAGCAGCGGAACGTCACCGTGACGACGCTGCCGGATCTGCGCGAACGACGTCAGCTGACGTCAGCTGGCGTCAACCGGCCGCTGTTCTCGCGCGACGGCCGCGAGCTCTACTTCCTGTCCCGACAACGCGACAGCACTGGGTCGACCCGTACTCAGCTCAACGTCGTCGCGATCACGACCGGTCCGCTCACGATCGGCACGCCGGAGACGTTGTTCGCCGCGGGCGAGAAAGGTGAGCCCTCGATATCCGACTTCGACGTCGCCGCCGACGGACGCCTGCTGATGACCCGCAAGGCGGTTCCCGCGCCCGGCGACGAAGCGCGCGCCGTGCTGCGGCAGAACTGGATGGCTGCGCTCGGTATGTAAGGCCTCGGATCGGCGTCTCGCGATCTCTTTCCCTCTCGACGCCTGAGCGTCGCCGCCGCTGCTAAGGTCAGTAGCCAGCCGAAAGAAGGAGAAAGGCACGTGCGTCACCACACGTCCACCAGCCCCATCGCCATTGTTGTGGCAATTCTCTCGGCGACTGCATCCATCGCCGTGCTCAGTTACGCGCAGCCGGGCAGAGCACTTCAAAATCGCGCGGTGGCGATTCCACGGGTGGGGTATCTGGGCCTGCGACCCATCAGCGAGAGCGCCGTTCCCATCGCGTCGCTCAAGCAGGGCCTCAGCGACCTTGGCTATGTGGAAGGTCGGGATTATGCGCTCGACATTCGGGTAGTGGACAACGATCCCGCCCGCTATCCGGCGATGACTCGTGAACTCACCAGGTTGGGCGTGCGGCTCATTGTGGCGCCATCAACCCCCTCCGCTGTCGCCATTCACAAAGAGAATCCCACGATGCCGATTGTCGTGCGGGGGCCGGACATCGTTGGGGCTGGCCTGGCCCAGACCGCGCAGCATCCCGGAGGCGTGACTACCGGTATCGACGAACTGCTTCCGGGCGAATCTGCCACCAGGCTCGGGCTGCTGAAGCAGGCGGTTCCTTCCATCTCGAAGGTAGCGGTGCTGTCTTCGGCTCCAACAGACAACGGGCACGCGACCGCATTCGCCGAGGCGGAGCAGGCTGCCACATCTCTCGGTGTCACCCTCCGGGCGGTTCGCGTGTCGGCGACGACAGATTTCGACGCGGTCTTCGCCGATATCCGCAGGACCGGTGAACAGGCGGTGTTCTGCCTCGGTGGTGTGCTGCCAACGCCGGTCATGCAGAAGATTGTCGACCTCGTGGCGGAGGCTCGGCTGCCCGCCATGTATCCGATGGGCGATTACGTTGAACTCGGTGGTTTGATGTCGCACACATATCGCAACGAGGAGATCTTCCGGGCTGCAGCGACCTACGTGGACAAGATTCTGAAAGGCGCAAAAGCCGGTGACCTTCCGATCACCGTCTGGACCAAGTACTACCTGACGGTCAGGGCGACGACCGCAGCCAGGCTGGGACTCACGTTGCCTCAGGCAGTGCTATCCCAGGCCGTCGACATCCTTCCTTGAACCAGGTCGGCTGACCGTCGCCGTGAACGCATTCGTCTTGCCCTTGGGAGCACGCAGCTTGTTCTAGGCAGCGACCTTCCTGGCCGTCTCCTCGGTCGACGACGCCTCATCGGTGAAGCAGCTTCGCTCGGTAGAACAGGGCCTGACTTAGTTAATCCGCAGTCCCATCCGCTGCAAGGCCGCGCGGTGACGAGGATCGGCGTGGAGATTTTCGATGAGAGGCGAAAAATAGTAGAAGGGTGACGCCCCGTCGTCATAGGCCTTGGCTTGCCACTCAAATGCCCGGTCGAGGTCGTTCGCTCCCGCGTAGATGTATGCCTGGCAATGCGGTGGGACGTATCGTGTGGGGGCGAGACCTGCGAGCTCTTCGAGAATGTCGTGCACCTTGTCGCTCGCGCCATTCCTTGCGTAATAGTGCCCGAGCACGCCGAGATAGAATGGCGCGCGCGCCGACATCGACACGGTCCGCTCGCCGATCTCGATGGCCTCGGTGAGCCGCGACTGCTGCGCCCGGCACATGCCCATCACGTGGATCGCGAAGATGAAATTGGGATCGACTTCCAGGCTCTTCTCGCATTCTGCAACAGCCTGGTCATAACGCCGCGCGAGAAACAGCGCGTGAGCAGCTCCGGTATTGACGAGAGGCGACAGCGGCTCTATCTCCTGCGCCTTTCGCGCCTCGATCACCGCTCCGCCCTGATCGCCTTGCAGCACCATGAGCCACGAACGGTAGATCCGCGGCAACGTCTGCATGGGATCGAGTTCCACCGCGCGGCGGAACTCGCGCTCGGCTTCCACCCAGTCCCAGTCGTTGTGAAGCCTGATGGATGCCAGCGACGTGTGCGCCTCGGCCAGGTCCGGGTCGATCGCGAGCGCCCGCTCGACGGCCGCTGATGCGGACGCAAAGGCGGTCCGTGGGCGCTGCACCGAGTAAATACCCATGAACGTGTACGCGTCGGCCAGCCCGGCGTATGCCATCGCGTATCCGGCGTCCTCTTCGATCGCTTTCTGGAATTGTTCGAGTGCCGCCTTCAAACCACCATGAAACCGGCGCGTCCAGTAGAACCGTCCTTTCAGATAGCACTCATACGCTCGCGGGTTCTGCGTGTGCTGGCGGATGAGTGTTGGCCGCGGGAACTCAGCGAGCGTGACTTTCAGACGATCAACGACGCTCCGGGCGATTTCATCTTGAGCGGCGAACACGTCGACCGTGCTGCGGTCGTAGCCTTCGGACCAGAGATGGCATCCATCTTCGGCGCTGACGAGCTGCGCGGAAATTCGCACGCGCTCTCCTGCCTTCCGAACGGTGCCTTCCAGCACGGCATCCACGTCGAGCAGCCGGCAGATGTTCCTGATGTCGGTCTCGGTCCGAGAGAGGTGAGACGACGACGTTCGCGAGGCCACACGCAACCCTGGCACTTTGCCCAGTCCCGTAAGGAGTTCTTCCGCGAGCCCGTTGCAGAAGTATTCGAGGTCCTGGTCTGGGCCGAGATTCTCGAACGGCAGCACGGCAACAGACGGGATCCTGCGGCGCCTGCGAGTCGTTGTCTCGTGCGCAACGGCCTCGTCCTGCGCGTTCTGCATTTCGAGCACGCTGAGCAGGTCCTTCTCCATGGCCTCGGCGCTCCGATACCGGCGTGCGGGCTCGCGTGCGAGAGCGTCTTCGACGATCCGTACGAGGCCCGGCGGCAGATCGGAACGGCGCTCCGAAAGAGCGATCTTGTGCTGGCGCGCATGCAGGCCGGCGATGGCGCCGTACGTTCCGCCTTCGACCGGAAACCGCGCGGTCATCAGGTGATAGAGCAGGACGCCGAGGCTGTAAATGTCGCTGGCGATCGTGGCGGGATGGCCGGCAAAGAGTTCGGGTGCCAGATAGAGCGGCGTCCCGATCATGTGCGGCTCGGCCAACGAGGCCGCGCTTCGGATCTCGCCGGCGCCGAAATCCATCAGAACGATGCGCCCGCCGGCTTCTAGCATGACGTTCTGCGCCTTGATGTCGCGATGGAGAAGACCCGCCTTGTGCACGGCCGCCACGGCGCGACAGACATCAATGCCGATCAGCGACGCTTCATGACCGCCGAGCAGTCCTCGTGCGGTCAGAACCTGAGTGAGCGTCAGCCCCTCGACCCATTCCATCCACAAAGCGACGGTTCCCTCGTGTTCGTCGATTCCATAAACGGTGACCACGTTTGGATGCCGCACGCGGGCGAGCAGGCGCCCTTCCTGGATGACCGTGTGAGATCGGCCGGCGGCCGGCAACACCTTCAAGGCGACCTCGCGCTCGAGCGCGGGATCCCACGCCAGGTAGACCTCGCCAAAACTGCCGCCTGCGATCCTTCGGCGGCATTCCAGGGCTCCCCATCGACCCATCGCCGGCAACAGCTGCGGAGTCGCGCGCTGCTCGCTGGGGATATCGGACGTCGACTCCACCGGAGCGAAATCTCCTGTCTTATCGGCGGTAGTCGCGGACGACGGCGATGTTCTGTTGTTATCGGACATGATTCACGGCGCCTGGCGGCATTCTCACAGCAGCTGCGTCTCAGCCGACCCGAAAAAGGCGCGCAGGCGGAAGGTCATCAGCACCGAACCGACGCGTATGGCATCGCCATCGGCGAGCTGAATCGGCGCGGAGACGCGTTCCATGCCGCGAAAGGTGCCGTTCTTGCTGACGAACGCCTCGAGCACGGCCCCTTCCGTCGTCACCACGAGCCGCGCGTGACGACGGGAGACTGTCGATTGATCGAGCCGGATCTCGACATCTGGATCGCGCCCGATGACGTGCGTCCCGATTGAGAGTGGCAATCGACGTCCGTCCCACTCGAGCCAGCATGACGGATCGTCCGGCGCGCGCTCGCGGGCTTCAGCAACGGCCGCATCGGCGCAAAACGCGTAGCCAAATCCATGCGCGGTTCGAATGTACACGGGCCGACGTGCCGCGTCGCCGAGTGCTTCACGAAGTTCGGCAACGAGATTGGAGAGATTCGCCTCGGCGACGAACGTTGCAGGCCAGAGACGTTCCTGCAGAGCGGCCTTGGAAAGGACCTTCGGACGATCCAGTACGAGCGCGGCGAGCAGATCGAAGGCCTTGGGCTCGAGATGAATCTCGCGACCCGTGCGTGTCAACTGCCGCGTGTCGAAATCGAGGGTGAATGGGCCGAAGCGAATCCGCACAAACGGCCCCCTTGAGAAAGCCTGCGAAATCCCTGGGAGTTCCCTGAGACTCCCAGTTGAGTGCTCGGTAATGTTACTCCCGCGCGAGGTCCCTGAAGTCTGTTTCGTCGATTCGGAGTGTGTCTGCAGGGCCAGCGCGTTCCTGGTCAACCTGGAGAGGTGCGTCGTGAAGCGACGGAAACAGATCGTTGTCGCGCTGCTTGCCCTGAGCGTTGCGGCGTGCACCGGGCATGGCGTGACAGCCCCTACCGCCGACATCAGCACTGGCCCAACGAGCGTTGTGCCAGCGCCGGGCGCCGCCGGAATCAAGGGCACCATGTCAGACACTGCCTTTGGTCGCCTACGCACAGTGCAACTCGAAGCGGCACTCGCTCACGTTGACGCTGCGATAGTCAATCACCGCGGCAACACTCGCCACACGATCAGCAGTGTGATAGCGCCTTCGAGTTGATCCTGACTGAGAGAGAAACGGATATGACAACACGAACGCGAGCCTCGGCCCTGGCTGCTGCGGGCTTGACGATGTTCACATGGGCATGCGATGGCACGAGTCCGTCAACGACGCTGTCGGGCCCGACACCGATCAGCCGCGTGGCCGCAGCACCGATGGTGGCCGCGATCTCGCCGAACGCGGGATCCACCACCGGCGACACGCCTGTCGTCATTTCTGGCACCGGATTCCTGTCCGGCGTGACCGCGACCTTCGACGGCGTCCCGGTGACGGCGCGCTTCGACACCCGGTACACCGACCGGATATTTCTCTCAACACCGCCGCACGGCGCTGGAACCGTGAGCGTGGTCGTGATCAATCCCGGCGGTCAGTTCGGCCGGGTCGATGCGGGTTACACGTATGCCGTGCCCGCGTCGTTCGATTTCAGTGGCACGTGGTGGGGATTTCCGGTCGACGGGTCAGACCTGCCTCTGGAATTCACTATCGAGAACAACGAGCTTCTCCGCGCGTCGTGCGATACATCGGTGGTCACGTTCTCGCCGCCGCTGCCTGTCGCGAATGGAGAGTTCTCGTTTTCCCGAGATGGATCCACGATGACCGGAAAGATCGTCTCGGCGTCTCAGGCGGTTGGCGCGATCGCACTTGCTCCCTGCAGCGCCCCTCTGTGGGAGGCGACGAGGAAACCATGACGACCACCTTCGTCGGAAGGACAACCTATATGCAGCTAAAACGCGCCTTGATTGCGGGCCTCGTCTTCGCCACCGTTCTCTCCGTGACAGCTCAGGGGCCACCTGCACCCGATCCGTTTTATCGGGCGATCCGTGAGGACGATCTCACCGCGCTGCGCGCGCTAGTCGCCGAGCGAGGCCCGAACGTCAAGGATGCGGTCGGCCAGACACCACTCATTGTGGCGTCTGCATTCGGGAGCCGCACCGCCGTGGCGCTGCTGGTTGACGCCGGAGCCGATGTCCGTGCCGCGAACAACGCCGGTGTGACGGCATTGCACGTCGCATCTGCGGACCCCGCAGTCGTGCGACAGCTACTGGAACGTGGCGCGGATGTACACGCCAGGACGGTACTCGGCCGAACGCCATTACTTGTCGCATCCTCTGCTCAGGGGACCGGAGATGTAGTCTCCATGCTGCTCGACAAGGGCGCTGACGTGAACGTCGCGGATAACCTCGGCGTCACGCCCCTTATCGCGGCGGCGACGATTGGTGACACGCGCGTCGCCAGACTCCTGCTCTCGCATGACGCCGACGCGAACGCGCGAGCGGAAGGCATGGGCTCGACCGCGACGCCGCTCATGGGCGCCGCTCGCAACGGTGATGTCGAACTGACGCGTCTGTTGCTTGCGAAAAAGCCGGACGTGAACGTCGTCTCCCGCGATGAGACGGGTCTCGTGAAGAACGGTCCTGTCGCGTTCGGTTCGGTCACCGCGCTGCACATGGCGGCTTTGAGCGGGAGCTCCGATGTCGTGAAGATGCTGATTGATGCTGGTGCGCACATTGACGCCGGCGACATACGGGGCATGACGGCGCTGATGTGGGCGGTCGCGACGGATCGCCCGGAGCCGCGGGTGATTCGCACGCTGCTTGAAAAGGGCGCGGACTCATCGATCATCTCGAAGGCGGGTGAGAACGTGCGGGACTGGGTTCGGAAATTCAACAACCCGCTTGTGCTGCGCGAGTTTCAGCTCTTGCCTACCCATCCCGAAGTTGCGCGCACAGCACTGGACTCGGGGGCACCTGCCTCAGCGCGCAAGGCTGTTGAGCGCAGCATGCCGCTGCTGCGCACCGGGTCCAGAGGGACGATGACCGAAGGGGGTTGCATCGCGTGCCATGCGCAACCGTTGACGACGATCGCTGCGGAACTCGCGAACCGACATGGGTGGCGCGTCGAGACGTCTGGTGCCGACGCGTTGTTGCAGGCCATGCAATCGCAGCGGGGCGGCGTGCAGACGTTTCTACAAGGACGCGAAGCCGGCGCGCTCCCTGATGGCGTCCTTTATGACCTGTGGATGATGGCGAGCCTGCATGCGCCGTCCACCCCTGCGACTGACGGCCTGGTGTCCTATCTCGTGGCCAAACAGCATGCGGAGGGCAACTGGAAGGGTCAGGGGGCCACACGAGCGCCGATGCAGGATGGCGATTTCAGCCGCACGGCCCTGGCCATTCGTGCGCTCGTCGAGTATGGAACCCCCGCGCGAAAGGCGGAGTTCGCCGCTCGCGTCGCCCGCGCTGCTGCGTGGCTGGAGAGTCAGACGCCTTTGAGCACTGAGGACCGTGTCATGCAGTTGCTCGGGTTGAAGTGGGCTCGCGTGCCCTCGTCCGCCATCGAATCTCGACGGCGAGAGCTGTTAGCTGCCCAGCTCAGCACAGGAGGATGGGCGCAGACACCGTATCTTGCTGGCGACGCATACGCGACTGGTCAGGTCTTGTACGCGCTCAGCGAGCTCGGTGCACGCGCCTCGGACTCGCCCATCCAGCGGGGCGCCGCGTTTCTCGTGCGCACACAAGGTGACGACGGGACGTGGGATGTGAAGAGTCGAGCGATGAAGATTCAGCCATATTTCGAAAGCGGCTTTCCGCACGGCCACGACCAATGGATATCGCAGGCTGGAACGGCATGGGCCGCGATGGGACTGGTTGTCACCGCCGGGGCGGAGTGACCCTGTTCTGGATCTACGCAGCGACCTTCCTGGCCGTTTCCTCCGTCGACGACGCCTCATCGCTGAAGGGCAGGCGATTGACACCGTAGATGATTGTGAAAGCAGTGGTCATCGCAATCAGCAGGGCGGCGATCGCGGTTACGTACCCGGCAATCAGTCCGGTCATGTCATTCCCTTTCTGAGAAGTCGATCGTCGTCGCCACAGGGCAAGTGCCATGCCGCGCCTGGCCGTTGCGCGGCTGCGCCAGATCTCTGAAAACGGCTGATTTCACGCCCAGCATGTCGTCGTTGCTGGATCACGGCGGGAAATCTTTCCCACAGGCCGCCGAATCTTTCGGCCCGCCGCAACGGAATGACGCCTGCTCCGGCACTTCGCCACCGAGCTGAAACGAGCTGAATCGGCTTTCCTGTGCGGCCAGCCTGGAGCGTCTACAATCCGGCATGCGGATTTTTGCCGGCCTGTTCTTTTCTGCCATCCTCGGCCTCGCTGCCGCCGAATCTCCCCGGCAACAGATTGTCTACGCACGCGTCTCGCCCAATCCGGGCGGCTTGAACCTGTTCATCGCGGCCGCCGACGGCGCCGGGGAGCGACCGCTGCTCCCCGAATCGGACCTGGACTACAACCCGTCATTCGCGCCAGACGCGAACGGCATCGTCTTCACATCGGAGCGGGCCGGCTCCGCTGACCTGTTTCGCGTAAACGCGGACGGCACGCATGTGGAACGCCTCACGGAAGACCCTGCCTACGACGATCAGGCGGCGTTCTCGCCCGATGGCCGGCAACTCGTCTTTGTCAGCACGCGCGAAGGAGGCTACGCGCGGCTCTGGACGATGGACCTCGGCTCCAGGCGCGCGAAGGCGCTGACGTCCGGAACAGGCGGCGACTTCAGGCCCTCGTGGTCGCCAGACGGTTCGTGGATCGCATTCGCATCCGGTCGTGGCAGCGACCTGCCGTTTGCGTATGGGCGTTGGGAGCGCCTCCAACTCGCGGATCTCTATGTCGTCAAGCCAGATGGGTCAGGGTCGAAGCGCGTGAGCGAGCATGGACAGTTCTGCGGCAGTCCGAAGTGGAGCCGCGACAGTCGACGCGTCGTGGCGTACTGCATGACCGCCGAACAGACCCTCTCGAATCGGCGCGCGCTGCCCGAGTCGGGACCCGACGGCACAGACACGCGGCTGGTGGCGTTCGACGTCGACGCCGGAACCTCCGACGTGCTGAAGAGTGGATCCGGTGTGCTCTTCAATCCGTCGTTTGTCGGAGACACGGTCGGCTACATCAGGAAGTTCGCGCAGGGGCCCGGCGCAGGCCTGTATTACTCCGACGGCCGAACAGGACCGAAGGGCGACATTCGTGCGGCGTCGTGGTCGGCAGACGGTTCGCGCGTGGTGTTCCACAAACGTGTCACGACTCCGGCGCCGACGTGGCGCCCGGCGTTCAGCCGTCTCCCCGGATATCAGCTCGCGATGACCGGCATCCTCCCGTCGTTCAGTCCCACCGGAGATCGATTCGTCATGACCGGCCGCCCTCCGAACCCGGCTCGCCCCTTCGGGTCGAGCATCGTGGTCGCCGACACCGGAACCGATCACGGCCACATCGTCTATCAGGACGACGCGCGCAACGTGCTCGCGCCGCAGTGGTCGCCGCGTGGGGACACGATCATCTTCAGCGTCGGCGTGTTCGGTGCGTTCTTCGACGGGTTCAACAGCCGGATTCTCAAGCCGGCGGATCGTTCCGAAGGCGGGGCCCAGGTGGCAATCATGAATGCCGACGGCAGCGGGTTCCGCGAAATCACCAGAGGTCCGGACAACAGCGCCTTTCCATCCCTGGCGCCGGACGGCGTCAGGTTCGTCTACCGCTCCTTTGGCGCCAGCGGCGACGACGGGTTGAAGATTGGCAACCTGAAGACCGGCGATGTGACGACCCTCACCCGCGGCTACGATAATTTCCCGCTCTGGTCGCCGAGAGGCGACCTGATCATGTTCTCGCGCCTCACCGGCGGGAACTACGAAATCTGGACGATCAAACCCGATGGTACCGGCGCGCGGAAGGTGACGTCCGGCCGCGGTACCGACGCGCACCAGGGATGGTCGCCCGATGGAGAGCGGATCGTGTTCGCCAGTTCGCGGATGGGATTCAAGGATGAAGCGATCTACACCGACGCCCCGCAGCCCTACGGAGAAATCTTCGTCATGCGCGCCGACGGCACCGACGTCGAGCAGTTGACCGACGATCAGTGGGAAGAGGGAACGCCGGCGTGGCGATCCGGGCGGCCGCGTTTGCCCTGAGCGGCGCGGCAGGC
>Ga0207701_10002826_pt1 | contig 17913 bp, 31 predicted proteins | sample KBSSwiSSwithPhiX_FD_184294 | JGI IMG/M metagenome (GOLD analysis project Ga0207701, IMG submission 184294) | Switchgrass rhizosphere bulk soil microbial communities from Kellogg Biological Station, Michigan, USA, with PhiX - S5 (SPAdes) (version 2) | ecosystem: Environmental > Terrestrial >... | reverse complement strand
GGCGTGAGCGGCCGCTGCTCGGCTTCGGCCCGGACAGCTTCCGCCGCCTCTACGGGCACGGCAAGAAGAAGGGCGAGATCCCCGAGATCTTCGAGAAGGAGATGGGCGAGCAGGGCACGATCAGGGAGGGGATCTTCGAGGGCGGGTTCTCCGACCAGACGGGGGCGATCCGCCGCACCCAGGATCCGACGCTCCAGTTCGAGGGCGTTCAGTACGCGCCCGACATCAACGCCGAGGCGAAGGTCGGGGACATCGTCAACACCGAGGAGGGGATGGGTCGGCTCGTCAAGGTGACCCAGAAGAAGCAGGGCGGCAGCAGGCGCACGGGCACGGTCGTGTTCGAGGACGGACGGCGCGACATGTTCGACCCCTACGACGAACTGACGGTGATGAAGCCGGACGAGGGGAAGGCCGCAGGCACGATGATGATGGACGCCTTCGTGATCGAGATGACCGACGGCGCGAAGGCGAAGGCTGCCGCGCCGATGGCCTACTACCAGCAGCGAGCCTGGCAGGCGATCCCGAAGGGGGCGACCGAGTTCTTCGCCGACGGCACCCGCGCCATCCACCTGTTCGAGGACGCCGACATCTCCACGATCATCCATGAGCTTTCGCACGTCGTCCTGCCCGACCTCAACGAGGTGGACAAGGCGATCCTCTCGCGCCACTTCGGTGGCTTCAAGACCACCGCCGACCATGAGGCGTACGCCCGTGCCCTGGAGCGCTACGTCTACGAGGGGATGGCGGCGACGAGCGAACTCGACAGCACCTTCGCCAAGATCAAGGCGTGGATGGGCCAGGTCTACCTGCACGTCAATAACATCGGCGCTCACGTGCATCCCGAGGTGAAGCAGGTCTTCGACCGGATGCTGGTCAAGAACGAGACTCCCGAGCAGCAGTTGGTGCGGATGCTGAAGGAGGCACCTCCGGTGCGGAGGGCGCAGGAGGCTGGCTACTCCGAGGAGCGGGGCAAGAGGATCGCGGAGATGTTCGAGCAGTGGGACCGGGAGGGAGGCAAGGACGCCTTCCACACGGCGCTCGCCTCGCTGAAGGGGGAGCTTCCGAAGGAGGAGTTCACCGCCCTCGATGACCTCACGCCCGAGGCGCTCGACCACATCGTCAACGCGATCCGCAACTCGAACAAGGTCAGGCCCTACCAGAAGGTGAGGGCAGCAGCAGCGGTGGTCAAGGCGACCGAGGGAGCGGTGCCCACCAAGAGCGAGCTTGAGCTTCTGAGCCGGATCTTCGGCAAGGAGGTCGGCTTCAAGAAGGTGCGGAAGAACGGGATCGACCAGATCCTGGTCGAGATCATCAACATCCCGCGCTCGCTCTCGGCCTCGCTCGACCTCTCCGCTCCGCTGCGCCAGGGCTTGGTGGCTGGTGCCCGGCACCCGATCATCTTCAAGCGGAACTTCGTGCCGATGATCAAGGCGCTGAAGGTCAAGAACTACGAGGACCAGACCGAGTGGATCGTCAACCGCCCGAACTTCGAGCGCTACCAGAGGGCGAAGCTGGCCGTCGAGACGAACGCCTCCGACCCCGCCTTCGCCAACCGGGAGGAGGCGTTCTACTCCAGCTACGCCGACAAGATCCCCGGCGTCAAGCACTCCTCGAACGCCTACTCGTCCTTCCTCCACAACATGAGGGCCGACGTGTTCGACCACATGATCGCCACAGCGCAGGCGAAGAACGTCAAGCGAGCGGCGAAGGGCAAGAAGCTGATCGACGTGGACAGCGCCGACTTCCTCGAAGGGCTGGGGATGTACGTCAACACGATCACGGGACGAGGTGCACTGCCGAACACGGAGCTTCTGCCCATCGAGAAGATGGCACCGGGCCTGAACACGCTCTTCTTCTCGCCTCGCCTGCTCGCCTCGCGGATCAACATGATCAGCCCCTTCTACTACGGCAAGCTCTGGCGCAAGGATCCGTTCATCGCCAAGCAGGCGATGAGGGCGATGGTCCACACGGTCGGTGGCGCTGTCGGTGCGCTCGTCATCGCCGACCAGATCCCCGGCGTGGACGTGGGCCTCAACCCGACGAGCGCGAACTTCGGCAAGGTCAGGATCGGGGACACCCGGATCGACATGCTGGCCGGGTTCAACCCGCTGATGGTGTTCATCGCGAGGGAGACGCTCGGCTACTCGACCTCGTCCTCGTCGGGCAAGCGGCAGGACCTGAAGGGTGGCTTCGGCGAGTCGTCGCGCAAGGACATCCTCTACCGCTTCGGCGAGTCGAAGCTCGCGCCGAGCGCGGGGATCCTGCGCGACGTTCTCGGTGGACAGACCTTCATCGGTGACGACGTGACGCTGCAGAGCGAGGCCCTGAACTTCATCCCGATGATGTGGCGGGATGCGTGGGAGGTAGGCAACGAGTCGAACGACCCGACCATCGGCGCTGCTGCAGCGGCTGCTGTTGCCGTGCTGGGCGGACTCGGCGTCGGCTTCTCCAGCTACCCGGACAAGGCGGCGAAGTCGAGCGGCGGAGGGAGCGGCGAGGGTCCTGCCTGGGGCGATGACGGCGAAGGGGAAGCTCCGACCTGGGACAGCGGCGGCTCCTCCGAAGGCCCGGTCTGGACGCCATGAAGCAGAAGCTGATCGGAGCAGCCGAGCTACTCGCGCCGAGCGGGGGAAAGGAACGCGACATCCTTTCGTTCCTCTCGCCGCCGCCGGGGATGGAGGCATCCACGCTCGACCTGGGCCTGACCCCGCCGCCGAGCTTCGCTTCCTCGGTGCCGGGCGCGGTGAAGACGAACGACCCGCTCGTCTCGACGCTGCAGAAGGCAGGCTTCAAGGGCGAGGCGCTGAAGACAGCGTGGGCCATCGCCAAGCGCGAGAGCGGAGGCAGGGCCGAGGCGTACAACCCCGACCGCTCGACGGGTGACGACAGCTACGGCCTGTTCCAGATCAACATGCTCGGCAACCTCGGTCCCTCCCGGCGCAAGAGCTACGGGCTGAAGTCGAACCAAGACCTGCTCGACCCTGCCACGAATGCAAGGGTGGCCTATGCAATGAGCAAGGGTGGCAAGGACTTCGGAGCATGGGGGATCGGGCCGAACGCCTACCGCAAGATGCCAGCGCTCGACTTCTCCGGGTTCCCTGGTGGTGGTGGAGGCCAGGCCAGCGCTCCGATCAAGGTGCCGAAGGGGGAGATCAACACCTCGACGTGGTCACCACACGGCTCCCACATCACCGACGGACTCGACCTCAACCAGGGTCGCAAGACCGCAGTGGACATCATGGCGAAGCCCGGCACGGCGGTGGCTGCACCCGCCAGCGGCACGGTGATCCGGCTCGGCTCCGCTCAGGGCGGAGACAGCATGTACTTCAAGGACGACAACGGATACGTCTGGTGGCTGGGCCACATCGACAGCAGGTACTCGCTGCCTGCCGGGACTCGGGTGAGGGCGGGGCAGACGCTATCGCGCATCAGCGCGAACCACGCTGCCCCGCACCTTCACCTCGACCGGACGCTGGTCCCCACCAACAGGTTCGGCTAGCCCCTCAACTAGCCGACCCCACCAGCGTCCACTGGTGCGAGGGTGCGACCTGCGCCCTGCAGGTAGCCCTTCTCGACCAGAGCTTTGAGATGTTGCTGCACCGTCGCAGTGGACGAGTATCCCAGGATCTCGCCGATCTGCCTGACGGTGGGTGCGTAGCCGTTGTCGGTGATGTACTCGGCCACGCAGTCGTAGACCTTCTGCTGGCTCTCGGTCATCATGCTGCCGCTGCCTCCTTCAGGTCGGCGATGAACTCGGCCCGGTGCATCCCGGCCCAAGCGAGGACGGCGACGATGACGTGGTAGCGGACGAGCCGCTGGCTCACGTCGTCGCCGAAGCCGAGGATCACGGCGAAGCTCTCGACCCAGTCATCGAGGACAGCGGTGCCGATCTCGGCGTCGTCGGGGACGAGGATGCCGTAGGACTTGGAGTCCCGCTTGGGCATGTTCATCCGCTTCACAGGGCGCGTGTAGCCGCAAGAGTCGCACGTCTCCCCCTCGTCCAGGTTCGGGTGCGAATGCTCGGGAGACGGCTGTACAGGAGCAGGGGGCGCTATCTCCACGGGCGTCGAGGACCAGGGCTGCGGGTGGAGCAGGCCCTGGTGGACCCAGACGGGCTGGTTGATGTCGCCCGTGTCCGGGGTCAGCCAGATGAACGTCTCGTCCGGCTCCAGCCGGATCATCGCCTGGTGACCTCCGACACCCCCGGTCACCTCGTTGTGGTGGCGCATGCAGAGTCCGACCACGTTGGAGACGACACGCCCGGACGGCAGCTTGACCCAGTCGTAGGGCTGGCCCCGCAGGAACGAGCGTGACCAGAGGTGGTGTCCCTGCTGGGACATGCTGATGCAGCCGGGGGCGCAGCAGGTCTTCTCGACCGGGCGAGCCTTCCCCTCTACGCCACGGATGTCCGGGTGGACTGCGGGTGCGAGGCTCATCGGTGGTTCCTCAACTCGGCCAGCACCAGGCAGGCCATCAGTAGGAAGACGAGCGCGAAGATCGCCAGCACCGGGGAGGTGACGAAGGTGCCGATCACCGACAGAACCGTCAGGGCGGTGATGATCAGGAAGGCGGTGACCAGTTGCGTCATCTCAGACACCTCCATCACCTGTTGGAGTCCTTCGCGACCCGTCGCAGATCACTTTTGGCGTCCAGGGTGTGAAGTGATTGACGGTTAGCCCATCGCTGGAAACCCGAACTTGGCTCCCGCAGTTTGGGCATCGCCCAAGCCCTGGTGGAGTTCGCTCACTCACCGGGCTGGATCCTTCGGAACCCCATCGGCCCGTCCATGTCGGGGCCGTGCATCGGGATCGAGGTGATCGCCACGCCGTCTCCCTGGAAGGACGACTCGGGCATCGAGGCGAGCAGTTCCTTCGCCGCCTTGACCGTGTCCTCCCGCTCCTCGGGTGGGCACTCCATCGAGACGGACGTGTGGCCTACCGTGCGCTGTACGTAGATGCGGATCTTGCTCATAGCTCACCTTCCATAGCGGGGCAGACCTTCCGCCAGCCGCAGTTGTTGCAGGGGCTGAAGCTCATCGACCAGTCGGCGAAGCGGCCCATCGTCGGCCAGGTTTGGTCCGGGCCGTAGGTCGTGTACATCCAGGCAATCATGTTCCCGATCTGGGCAGCCGAGTTGATCACGTTCTCCGTCTTCGTCGGGTTGGGTGCGAAGACCATGTCGGCTGACTCCAACCCGGTCGTGATCTTCGGGACCTTCGCCCTGCTGATGCTGTGGTACTCGACGGGCAGGTTCGTCATCGCGCTGTAGATCGTGGCCTGCAGCATCCACGATGGCTTCAGCTTGCTGACCGACTGCTTCCCGGTCTTCGTGTCGATGATCCGGTCCGGCACCCAGACGGAGGTGGTGTCCATCGCCATCTCGTAGGCGGAGCGGACATCGACGTAGCCGATGATCGGCACGGGGAGACGGTCGTCGCGGATGTAAAGCTGCTCCTCCAGGGAGATCGGCTGGATCCTCGGCACCACGTCTTCGTGGTAGCGGATCAGGATCCGCTCGCTGTCCCGGCGCAGGAGATCCACGCCCTTTACCGCGTCGTCGCCATCCCAGGCGATCTCCTCCGCACCGCCCTGCTCTTCGAGGACCTTCGGGACCCCGACATCCTGCAGGTACTCGACCACCTCGGCGGTGGGTCGGTCCTCATGGGACTGGATCTTCTGCGCGTAGTTGTACTCGACGCCTTCGTGGAAGGCGGAGCCGATCACCAGTCCTTCACCAGGCCGTTCCTTCTCGCCGAGGATGTAGCGGTGGCGGAACTGCTCGGGGCAGCGGCGGAACATGCCGATGCTGGTGGCGGACAGGTGCTTGATTCGCTCAGGCCAGAGAAGCTCTGACGTGGGCGGAGCTTCCGTGGGTGGGGCCACGGAGGCAACCCCACCCAGGAACTGGTCGAGGCTGCTCATGCTGTCGCAACCTCCTCATCTTGTCGTGCCCAGAACGGAGGGCCGAGGAGAACCTCGGCCTGCTGGTCCGCCTTGGACTTGCCGCTCTTGGTCGAGAACTCGGTGCGGTCGTACCACCTGACGGTGGCACCACGCTTGACGAGGCCGTCGATCAGCTTCTCGCTGCGGGTCATCACAAGGATGACCTCGCCTGCGGCGATGGTGGTGATGAAGTCCACGCCCTTCTCCTTACGGAGCCACGCGAAGACCTCATCGCGGGTCATGGCTCACCCGCTGCAGGATCTCGATCAGGGCATCGACCTCGCCCATCGTCATCTCAACGATGGCGACCGAGGTCGGGTCCTCCACACCGAGCGTGATGCCTGCCCCTTCGACGGGGATGACGGTGACGGTGCGCTGGTCATCGATCTCCAGCGTTGCCGTCCTGCTGTGGTCGAGAGCCATGGCTAGAACGGGATTCCGTCGTCGGGGTCCGGCTCGCCGTAGTACTGACCGCCGGGAGCGTGGGCCGCAGCCTGCTGCTGGGCATCGTGCTGCTCGTACCCCTGGTGCTGCTGCTGGGCCTGCGGCTGCGGAGCCTGGGCCTGCGCCGGAGGCGTCGTCCACTGGACGCCGTTGTCGAAGTAGTGGACAAGCTGCTCCGAGATGCGGACGAGGGAGGCGAGGTTGCGCTCCTCGGGCGTCAGGTACTGGAGCAACTGGACGGCCACCTTCGCCGCCGTCTGGCGGTGGATCTTCGCCTCGCGCACCTGGTCGGTGCCGACGAACGGAACGGCGGCAGGCTGCTGCGCGAACGTCTGCGGCTGGCCCTGGAACTGCTGGGGCTGCGGCTGCTGGACGGGCTGCGGCTGCGGCATCGCCTGCTGCGGCTGGATCTGCGTCGGCATCCCGACGAGATCGACCTGCCCGAAGGCGAGCGCCTCCAGGTAGCGGTTCGTGTACGGCTGCCCGTTGTGCGGGTTGATGTTCGTGGACTCCTGCTCGTTGAAGCCAGCGGTCACGACCTGACCCATCATCTGCTGGGCCTGGGAGATCAACTCCTGCTTCTTGGTCGAGAGCTTGACCGGGTACTCCTTGCCAGGGGCAAGGATCGCGACGGCGACCCATCCACCGCTGCGCTGCTCCAGTCCGGCGACTGTGCCGATGATCTGCTGATCCATGTCACTCCTCCGTGTTAGGTTCGGTCATTGTACCGAACATCTGTGTGGCTTGCTGGGGCACGGGCAGGCGTGGGCCTCCCGAGTTCCTCCGGTTGAAGTCGTTCAGGTACTTGCGGACGATCTCCATCCCGACCATGTTGCAGTCGGGGCAGGGAGACATCACTTCGTGGCCGTGCCGCTCGGCGTCGTAGGCATCGGGCGTCCTTACGCCGGGGTTGCGGAAGTAGGCGAGGACGAAGCGCAACCCGTCGCACGTGTCGCACTCGACGCGAGGTGCCTCCGCATTGGTGACCGGAGCCGCTCGCTTCTGCGCGGCCAGCATCCCATCGAGCGCAGCCCAGTGCTTGGAGAGCGCCGTCGGTGTGAGCAGCGCCCCGTCCATCACCTTCACGTACGTCGCCGCCTTGCCGTCGATGATGACTGCAAGGTCGGCGTCATCGAGGCCGGGCGTAGCCAGCCTGATGTCCTTGAGGGCAGCGTTGAACGCTCCCCGTGTCGTCGGCGTGAGCGAGGAGATCTCCACCCCGCACACCTCCGCCAGCTTCTCGAAGCTGAGGTCACGTTCCCTGGGCAAAGAGATCCCCCTGTCCGGTTGAGCCGCCGTACTTGCGGCGGGTGTGGCAGCCATCGCACATCGCGATGCCTGTTCGCTTGCGGTCGAAGACCGCGTTCGTGCCGCCCTGCTTGCGCGGCTTCTCCCAGCCGATGATCTCCCACCAGGCGTCAGCCTCGCGCTCGATCTCCGCCCTGCATTGGTGACAGCGGGTCATGGCCGCACCCGGTGGTGGCCGAAGCCGAAGCGGCCTGGCTTCTTTGGGGGCAGCTTGCTCCGCATCTTCATCGCGGCCAGCCTCTCGTCGGCGTACTCCTGGCCGAAGATGTGGACGAGCAGCGGGGAGTAGCGCGTCCCCTCGTTGTCCCACCCGAGGAGCCACAGTCCCTCTCGCCCGTTCACCTCCCCGGCTGCGAGCTTGGGCATCGTGCGCTGGTCGTACTCGTTGGCGAGGAAGAGCATGATCTCGCTGGTCGAGCCGGGACCCCAGAGATCCTCATCGATCTGGAATCCACCGATGGGGATCACCTCTTCACGGCTAGAGAACTGCCGCTTGAGATCGCCGACGCTGATCTTGGTCTTGTCGTTCATCGGTCCCAGTTCCAGACCCTGGTCTTGACGACCAGATCGAGATCCTCAGGCCCGGCGATGTACTCGCTGATGTACTTCTGCTTGTGCCGTCCTTCGGACGGATACCACTGGTTGCGCCAGTGACCGCGCACGATCCAGCGGTGGGTGTAGTGACGGGCCGCACCGTTCTCGCGGTCAGGCTCCTTGTTCGTGCGCTTGCGGCGAAGCTCGATCACCCGCAGGATCGACGGCGGCATCTCGAACCGCTTCGCGTCACGCCGGGCTGGACGGCCAGGCACCCGAGCCTCGGACTGCACGATCTTCTCGGCCATCAGCTTCTGCATCACCCGCCAGAAGAGGAGCCAGCTTGCGGTGTTGTCGCCCTCCCCTCGCATCTGGCGCTCGTCGTTCATGTAGCGGAGCGGGATGGCGGTGGCGTGAGCCACGCCCCAGTTCTCACCCGAGGAGCGAAGCTCGTCGCGCAGTTCCGGGTACTCGTCCGACCAGTCGTCGTCGTCATGCACCCAAGAGATCTGCATGAAGCGGACGCCAGGCTCGCGCTCGCCCTCCATGCTGGTGTCGTGGGTGTAGCCCATCTCGCCGCCTTCGTCGTTGACGAAGCTGACCATGGGATCGACCGTCTTCCAGCACAAGATCCGCCAAGCGAGCGTCTTGTCGTTCGTGTCCTTCGAGAGGAAGGCGTGGGGTAGGACGAGGAACCCGTCCTTCAGGAAGATGTCATCGAGGGTGACCGTCTCGGTCGTGTCGAATCCCTCCATCGCCCCTTGCACCAAGTCCATCATCTCGACGGTCATCCAGAGGATGTCCGTCCCCTGCGCGTCGGTCAGCGCATGCTGGAAGGCGACCCAGCTTGGCATCGAGGCCGTCTCCCCGTACTTGTTGTCTCGGTCGTTGAGCCATGCGTTCATCAGGCCCTTGAACTCGGGTCGCCGCAGGAACTTCACGTAGTCCGTGTGCGCGTAGACCGCGTCGTCGTAAGTCTCGAACTTCAGCATTGCCTTTCCTCCGTGTCGTTGTACGTGTGTCTCTCCCTGGTACGGATCCCTGCTTCGCCTAGTCTCGCCAGCGTCCGAGGTCTTGAAGTGGTTCCCAGGCTCTTACTCGACTGACCCCCTCTTGGCTCCTGGGCTACACGCGGTGGCGCTTGCGCTCCGCTTGCCTGCTCCCGCTCTGCCTCACCGCCGCATCCCATGTCCGTATACCTCGGCGGTTCCCGGTCGGTCGAACTTCGACTCGACTCTCGCTGTCGTTTTCAGTTGGGGGCTGCCAGTTGCACCTTCCGTCGGTTGAACTTCGACGGGGTGTGGCATACTTGCCCCGTCGATCTCAGCGGATCCGACATTAGCACCATCGCTTCGTGTCTTCACCTCCGTGTGGCGCAGAGCGATGAGGCCCAGGGGTGTGACTCGCGTCTCCCCCTGGGCCTCGGTGCTTTCAGACCGAGAGCCGCTGCTGCTGGTAGCCCTTGATCTCCGCCTCGATCTCCTCGGCCTGCTCTTCGAGAACCTCCCGCAGGAAGTTCACCGAGAGAGCGACGGCGTCGGTGCGGTGCTTGATCCTGCGACCGACCCTCGTCCGTTGGTCGGTCGCTTCGTTCACTGCCTGAAGGGCAGCGAGCGCACGGTCGAGCAGCGTGAAGATCCCCGGCAAGGCGTTGCGGTTGACCGCCTTGAACGTGCGGTCCTCGCCCTCCTCGTCGGGTGCGGTCGTGTCGTAGATGAACCAGACCTTCGGCAGGGTTCCCTTCGCCACGGTCGGGATCGTCCAGCCGTACTCCTCGATCCACTCGCGTGAGCGGACGAGGTGGAGCGCGGACTGGATCCGACTCACCGTGATGTCGAGCGCCCTGGCGAGCGCCTTGGTGTTCGGCAGCACGATGGGCGCTTCGACTAGGTAGTCGAAGAGCGCCTCGATGTCGCCTTGTACCTGCGTGTCAGGCTTCTGCCTGTCGATCTCTGTCGTGCGACCCACGTCAGCCTCCGAGGATCTGTGAGATGGCCGAGTCCACGCCCTCGCCCTTGATCGTTGCCAGCTTGGAGTCGAGCTTGACCTCCATGTCGTGAAGCTGGTCCCGCACGTCTTCCTGCACCTGGGCCGGGAGCGTGTGGAACTGGCGATCCCAGATCAGGGCGAGCGCCTCGATGGCGTCCTCGACCCGACCGATGGCCCTCTCGATCTCGACGGCCTCCTTCAGACCGCCGCGCTTGGCCTTGCCCTCGGCCTCGGAACCGGAGCGGTTCGCCTCTGCCTGCCTCGCGGCTGCAGTGGTGACCCTCATCCGGGCGACACCGTCAGCGACGACAGCATCCGCTGCCTCCGCGTCCTCGCGCACGACCTTCGTGGCGATCCGGGCACGGGTGCCCGGCGATGCCTGAGCTACCTGTTCCTCCAACTGGGAGGGCGTGAGCTTCGGCGGAGCATCCGGGCGGATGTCGCGCTTGGTCTTCGCCCCCTTCAGCAGGAGCAGCGCACCTTCGTGGTCGGACTTGGCCTTGTTCTTGGCCTCCAGCACCCACTCGAACGGGTAGCTCCTGAACTCACTAGCCTGGCTATTGAGTTCGAGCCACCTCCCGACCTGGAAGAACTGCTGGATCCGGGCCTCGCCCCAAGAGGCGAAACCGTTGGCTTTCAGGTACGCGGCACACGCCGCCTGCTCGCCCTTCTTGGCGACACCGGATGCCGTAACCTCGATCTCGGCCACGACGGCTGCGACCACAGGCCAGAGCGACTGCTCCGCCCGTGCGACCGCCGACAACGTGGCCGGGTACTGCTTGCTGGTGTCCACTTCGTGGACCACCTCCTATCTCGCGTCTCTGCCGGGGAAATCCCGGCCAGGTGGAACATCGTACACATGCTGGCTCGCATGTCAACATGCTCCCCGCCCCGCCTCGTTACAGGCGGGACGGGCAACACGCTTAGTGCAGGTCATCGCGCCCGCCGTACTCGACGCGGACGAGCTTCTTCATCTCGTCGCTCCGGGCCAGGACTCTGACCACGAACTTGACGAGGTCGATGGGGGGACGAGGAACGTCCTCCTCCTCTGCCCACGCGATCACCCAGCGCCTGTCCTTACAGGGCTGGCACGTGCAGTCGTCGGCCATCGATCACCCCTTCCTGTTCGAGCAACGATGCCAGGTCGTAGATGTCCGGCTCGACTGCCGCTGTCATGCGCTGCGCCCGAGCCTGGATCTTGATGCTCGGGTGCCCGTGCTTGTCGCCCCAGCGGTAGGCGAGGAACGCCTCCAGCCCAGCGTAGGTGTTGATCTTCGCGTCGTCGGTTGGCAGGTACGAGGGAGCCGCCATCGCCACCAGCACCGCGAGAGGATCCGTGTCGAGACAGTCCTCTTCGAGGAGACAGATGGGCGAGCGGACGGGCATCCCCCGTACCAGGCCGGGGTACAACTGGGCGCAGTAGCGCGGCACCTTCGTCCATCCCTTCACCTGGAGCCGACGTACTCTCAGCCCCAGGTGGAGGGCAACGGAGGCATGGGTCGCCTCATGGATGCAGGTTGCGTCAGTCATCGAAGATCGGCTCGTAGAGCCGCCCTTCCTCAGACCAGCAGGCGTTCATCGCGGCGGCGATCCGCTGCGCGTGGGCCATCCGGCTGAAGCGACAGGCGTAGACCGTGCCGAAGCCGCTCTCGACGTAGACGAACCACGTGCACTCGCCCGTCTTCTCGTCGCGCACGATGGCCCGGTACTTCACGACTCGGGCTTCGTCGGGATGAGATCGTAGATCCTCTCGACCCCGTCGCGGCCCTTCTCCGCCGAGATGTCCGTCGTGACATCCGTCCCGTCGAGCAGGAATAGACGCTGGAGGGCAAACAACTGCTGCGCCACGTACGACGCATGCTCGTCCTTCACTCCGCGAACGGAGAGCGTGATGTCGTAGCTCACGCCAGCCGCCCGAGCAGGCTGTTGGCCTCGTCCATGACCTTGCGAGCCTTCTGCCTCTCCGAGGCATGCTCGGACATGTCCGCGACGATCTCCTTGTGGACAGCGACCAGGCTCTGAAGAGCCTGCTCGATCATCTTGAACTCGGTCGTACTGAGCTTGACCGTAACCGTGGCTTCAGCCACATGACACCTCCGTGTCGTTGATGGTGCAGAACCAGCAGCACCGGGCGAAGGGAGGATAAAATCCTCCCCCACCCGCTACTTCCGCTTCGCTGTGCGCCGAGCGCACTCATCGAGCTTGATGCAGTAGCGGTTCTTCGAGAACCGTGAGTAGACGTACTCGCCCTCCCGTACCCGGCGTCCGCACCGGGCACAGGAGTAGCGAGCCTTCGGCTTGGCAGCCATTACCTGACCGCCAGCGCGACCTTCTCCCACGTCTTCTCGGGCATCTGAGCCAGCGACCAGCCCAGTCCCTCGATCTCAGCCTGGCGGTCGAAGGACTCGACCGTCTTCGCGGCTGCCGTGAAGGCGTTGAGCATGCCCCACTGGCCCTTGCCGATCCCGTTGGGATCCGCTGCGAGGGAGAGCATGACCGCCTCTTCCTCGGCCTCGGAGAGTCCGAAGTCCTTCGCCAGGACCTTGGTCGCAGCCACCGGGCTGACGACCTCGATGCCGGACAGGCCCTGCAACTGGTCCACGACCGTGTTGAACGCGGCCTCGGAACAGGTGTGGCGGAGCGTGTCCCGAGCGGCGAGCCAGAAGGCCACGTCATCGGCAGCCAGGGCCTCGTTCGAGAGGACGCCCTCGTCCTCACGCTTGCCGACGTGGCGAGCGTTGAGCGCCTTGGTCGTCGTCATCCCGTTCTTGCAGATGAGGACGAGCATGAACCCGGAGATGGTCAGGGAACCTGCCCCGATCTCGGAGTTCTTGATCTCGACGCCCCAGCGGACGGTGTCGCCGACCTCTTTCACGTCCCGCTCCAGGGCGGGGAACAGTGCCCGGATGTACAGGCGCTGCTCGGTCACCGCAGCCTGGTGGAACTGGACCTCGGTCCCGAGGTTGTCGAACTCGGGGAGGAGGGTGCGAGCGATCTCGATGTGATCGAGACGGCGGAAGCGGTCGGACATCCAGCCGCGTCCCGTCATGTTGCCGCTCGGGTTCGTCAGCCCCCGGATCATGCGAGCCTTCGGCTCGTTCATCATCCAGTGGCGGACGTTCGTCTCGAACAGGCCCGGCGCATTGACCTTCATGCGGTCGAAGTACTTCCGGGGAATGCCCAGATCGGTGGCGATCTGGCCCTGCGTGTAGTCGGTGAGGTTGAACGTACGCAGATCCTCACCCGGTGTGTCGAGCGCAAGCTCGACTTCCTTGGTGACCGAGCCGTCGTTCCTCGGCACATCCACGACCGAGACGCCCATCCTGCGGGTGTCGGCGATCACGTCGTACTTGCGGCGGTCTTCCGCCACGATCCGTGCCATGAGAGCATCGAGGCTCTCGACTGTGCGGGTCATGCTGGTGTTACCTCCGTGTTGGTGGTGGCGGTGCGCTTACGCCCCGCCGGGGTGTTGAGGATGGCGTAGAGGTCCCAAAATGCGTAGCCCCTCTCCATCTTCAGGATCGGCTCGGGCAGCGAACCCCGAGCCACAGCGTCGAAGACGCTCTGTGGATTCCGGTAGCCAAGGACCTCGGCCACCTGGAACGAGTCGAGCAGACGGTCCTTGACCGCCTCTGCGAACTTGGCCGTACTGATCGGCCTTGGAGCCATGCTCCTTCCCTCCGTCATCGTGCATTACAGTGCCTACATTCGCACTGGGCAACTGCCATCTTACCAGATGGCAGCACCCACTGTCGAACGCTAGGTGAGTCTGAGCGCCGAGCGAGCCTGCTCGACGGCCTTCGGATCGAGGATGTCCAACACGATCCGAAGGTTCGGGTCGAGCAGGAACACGCAGAGCGCCTTGTGCAGATCCTGCGCTGCGATGGACGCTGCGATCTCGTCCTTGCCCCGAGCCATCAGGATCTCGGCGTCGTGCCGACGCAGTGCCTCAGAGGCGACCGAGTTCATACCGCACCCGTGAGGAAGTCGGTGACTTCCTTGGTCGCTGCCTCGGCCTGCTTCTCGACGTGCCGCTTGTACTGCCGGACCGACTCGTCCAGCTTGTACGCGATGTGCCGCTTCAGGAAGCTGGCGCGGGACTCGTCCTTGAACGAGGCGTTCGTCTTCAGCCCGATGTGACGAGTCACATCGTCCATCGTGATCGGCTTCGGGCCGTCGCTCGTCAGGAGCGAAGCTCCGTACGTCTGCTCCAGCAACGCGATCCGAGCGTAGACCTCGGGTGCGTTCGCCTCGGTGATCGTTCCGATCCCCGTCGAGAGCGAGTGCCAGATGAAGGCGTTCGTGAGGGGCGAGAGGTACTGCTTGCCCTTCTCGATGAAGTGGTTCGGCTCATCGACCTCCGCCGTGAACCAGCAGACATCGTCGTGGTTCGCGATGTCCTTCACTGACCATGTCAGTGCCATGCGTCATCACCTCCGTGATGTTGTGGGTGGTGCAAGACGTACCGCACCGGGCGAGGGGAGCGTTGGCTCCCCCACCCGCTGTCGGACGGCTAGAACGGGTGCTGCGTCTCTCCCGTCTGCTTCGCAGCCTCGATGAGCGAGGCGACCTGAGCCTCCAGGTTGGAGACACGGGCCTCGACGGTCCCGAGGGTGTCGAGGACGACGATGGCAGCGCGAGCGACCTCGCCCCACTCCTCGTCGTTGCGCTTGCTCTCGGCGAACTCGCCGAGCGTGACGAGCGCCTCCTCGTAGGTCGGGAGCGGAAGCTCCTCGATCTCGACCGAGATGTCGAGTTCCTCGACAATCCAGGTGATCCCGTTGGCGTCCTCGACCTCGTTGCCATCATCGATGACCTGGGCCTTGACCCACTCCGTGATGTCGTCCTCGTCCGTGAACGAGTCGTCCTCACAGGTGAACGTGAAGCCTCCGCCCGAGACGGTGATCTCCTCGGACGACCAGTACGACTCGCCCTGGAAGTCCGTGATCTGACCGTTGTCGAAGTGGTAGTCGTTGACCTCGGCCTCGATGGACGTGCCGAGTGAGAACTCGACTGTGACACTTGCCTTCATGCTGGTGACACCTCCGTGTTGTGCGTTGTACGGATACCGCGTATCGGCACCGTGGGCGAAGCCTCCCGTGGCGCTCGATCCCGCTGGCCGAAAGCCAAGGCGGGACGGAGCGAGACGTAGGCTCCACCGATGGTGTCGCATGCATTGAATGTGAGTGTGATTGGCAGCGCCCAGGCTCTCCCTGGCGGCTCGTCACGACGTTGCTTGACGCATCCCCTGCCTCTCCGCCTAGTTCGCTGACCTACGCTGCCCCATGGCTCGGAGGGGATGCGGTCGGCGCTGCTGACCGTGACTCCCTCGCTGCTACAGACTCAAGGCTCAGGACCGAGGCACTTGGGATCATCCAAGGCCGGGACTGCTTGCCTCTGACTCCGGTGCCCCGTTCAATCGGGCCGTCATCAGTGCTGCCCCTCTAACGTAGCTGCCATCTGCCAGTCGAGGGTCACTTCCGAACACTTTCCTTACTGCCCGGAGCTTTGCTCCGAACGCACGTGTGAGTCTTCGACAGCGCTCGGGGGCCAGTCCCCGTACTGCGGGTACTGCGCTCCACAGCCGTCGCACTCCCAGACACCTGTCCTCGACGGGCGGCTGAAGTTGCCGTCGGCGAGGCATTCTGCCTCGGTGTCATGCTCGACCTCGTTCTCCTCGGCAGGCTCGTCCCGCCAGGAGTCGTCGTCGTACGGCTCGTCTTCGACGTGCCGCCCTTCCTCGGCCCACCAGATCTGGTCGGCCTCCTCGTTCCAGTGCGCGTAGTCAGCGCGTGACATGCTTCCTCCTCCGTGTTGGTGATGCGACGGCGGGACCCTAAGGTCCCACCGTTACGTCAGCTACACGTCCTCCCGATCCATGTGGATGTACACCTTGTCCGTGGCGCGGAGCATGACCTCGAACTCCTGGCCCTTCTCACCCTTTAGGGTGATCAGGACGCGCTTGCCGAACCCCTCGTCGTAAAGAACGACGAGACGCTGCCCGTTGCGATGAATGACATCGCCCCGCCGAAGGCGGTAGGCAGACTTGAAGCCCGACCAGCCGTCGAGGGAGCATGGATCACAGATCCAGTCCATCTCCTCCGGGTCGAGCATGTGGACCTGGCATCCGCAGATGCCGCAGGTCGAGAGGACTCCGTCCTCCGTGACACCTTCGTGCATGTTTCCCTCCGTGGTTGGGTGATGCGACGGCGGGGTCCGAAGACCCCACCGTTACGTCAGCCGATACGGACATCCTTCGGATCGAGAGCCGTCATGTGGCTCCACCGCTGACCTTCGGTCTGATGAGCGCCACCGCCGGGAACGGTGCATTCCACCTCGACGCCGTACGGTCCATTCGGACCGATGACCTTGTAGGCACCGCCCCAGTAGGCCGAGTGGTACTCGGCACCGATGACGTGGCCCGTCGGAGCAAGCTGCTCCTCCTCACGATCAGAGATCGTGAAGACGATCTGAAGCTCGTCCGGCTCACAGCGCTCGTACATGCCCGAGTCCCAGCGGACTGAGATCAGTCCGCTCCGCAGGACGCCCTGGACGATGCCGTAGTGGCCTCCCCTGGCGTCTTCGATGAAGACGGTCATGCCGCGCTCGTACCCCTTGCTCATGCGTACCTCCGTGTTGGTGTACTCCGTTCCACCGGAACGGAACGGCAGCAGCCAGAGGCTGCCACCGACCCTATCCGCCGTCTACCAGGGCACCGACCAGATGAACCCGTAGCAGTTCGCCGAGAAGTCCTCGAAGACGAGGCACCCTGAAAGGGTGAGCTTCCAGATGAAGATCGCCAGGTGGATAGCGCTCATCCGAGATCTTCGATCTCGAAGTCGGCACCCTGGCGAGTCCTGAACGCCTTGATAGGCCGCAGAGCGGCCTTGTACTCCGCCTCGGTCACCTCGGCTTCGCCGTAGCGGTAGTCACGATCCAGAAGCTCCATGAGCTTCTTCGCCGCGTTGGACGGCTTGCGCCAGTAGGCCCAGCCGTCGCTGTTCTCGTTCGTCCACCGCTCCAGGTTGAGCAGCGTCTTCGACGCTGGACCGAGGATTGGGTGACGGTCGTAGACCGCCACGCAGCGCTCGATGTCCCACGTGTTCATCCACATGCCGTACCTCCGTGTCCATCCATTCCGACGGAATGGAACGGCAGGGTCCGAAGACCCCACCGACCCTATCCGGCGTCGTTTCCAACGACGGTGCCGGGTGCGTAGTGGTAGATCCACGACCCGAACTCCCTCAAGGCGATAGCCTTGTCCATCGCCATGCAGGCTCCGTGGGGGAAGCTTCCCATCCGCTCGAACGTGTAGCGAGCCTGGGTTGCCTGGCTGGCGGGGAACTCGACCAAAGCCACGAAGTGGCTTCCGACGACGACCGCCTCGATCCGAGGGTTGCCGTAGACGATGTGAGCCACGTAGTCCACCGCTGACTTCGTAGAAGTCATGTTGCCGTGGACGACGACGTACGTCGGATCCACTACGTGGATGTGGTCACACCGCTGCTCGTACTCCTCGCAGCCGCACTCGGGGCAGTGGTCACTGCCCTGCTTGTGCGCCCCACAGTGACACCGCTCTTCGGTGTCCAGCCTCATGTAGTTGCTCATTGCGACCTCCGTGTAGATCTTCGCTCCTTCGGAGCGCTCTGTCGGTGACAAAGCGGCAGGGCCTATCGGCCCCACCGTGATGTCAGCG
>Ga0207701_10002825_pt1 | contig 17919 bp, 17 predicted proteins | sample KBSSwiSSwithPhiX_FD_184294 | JGI IMG/M metagenome (GOLD analysis project Ga0207701, IMG submission 184294) | Switchgrass rhizosphere bulk soil microbial communities from Kellogg Biological Station, Michigan, USA, with PhiX - S5 (SPAdes) (version 2) | ecosystem: Environmental > Terrestrial >... | reverse complement strand
TGGCGTTTGCGCAGAAATTCCTGAAGCAATGCTGCCGATCAGGGCAACCGCCACGATTATTCCTATTTTCATTCGAACCGCACTGGGGCGGAACGATGTTCCAATGCCCATGGGCGCAGAGTCTATGCGTGGGCAGGGCGCAGGGCAATATCGCGGCGGAAATGGCAGCCTTCGAAATGAATCTGCCTGATCGCATCATACGCGCGTTCGCGCGCTTCAGTGACCGACTTACCCAGGGCCGTGATCGCGAGGACGCGACCGCCCGAGGTCACGATCTTTCCGCCCTGCCGTTTCGTTCCGGCCTGAAAAATCCGCACCTCTGGCAAACGGGCAGCATCTTCCAGCCCATCGATTCGTCTTCCGGTGCCGTATTTCCCGGGATAGCCGGCGGAGGCAAGAATGACAGTGACTGCCGTCCGCGAATCGAATTCGATGGTAATGTCTTCGAGCCGGCCTTCGATCGTTGCCATCAATAAGGACACCAGATCTGATTTTAGTCGCGGCAAAATGGCCTGCGTTTCGGGATCGCCGAAGCGGCAGTTGAATTCGAGCACGCGCAATCGTTTGTTGGTGATCATCAAGCCGGGAAAGAGCAGGCCACGGAACATGCGTCCATTTCTCGTTAGACCGTGCAGTAATGGTTGCATGATCGAATCGGCGAATTCCCGTTCCCGTTCCGTATTCCAATTGTCGGCCGGACTAACCGCACCCATGCCGCCGGTGTTCGGCCCTTCGTCGCCATCAAGTGCCCGCTTGTGGTCACGCGCGGTCGCGAGCATGCGAAAAGATTCTCCGCTGACCAGCGCGTGCACGGAGCATTCACTTCCGCGCAAACATTCCTCGATAATAATGCGCCGGCCGGCCTCGCCGAAAACGTGCTCTTCCATCATCGCTTGAACTGCCTGGCGGGCATTCTCCCGATCGGGCGCGATGATCACCCCTTTACCCAGCGCCAGTCCGTCCGCCTTGATCACCACTGGAAGTGTGACTTCACCGCAATAATCCAATGCCTCCTTGCTTGACGAAAATGTGCGCGCCTCCGCCGTCGGAATTTTTTCCGCGCTCATCAATTCCTTGGCGAAAATCTTCGATGCTTCCAATTGCGCCGCTTTCTGGTTCGGACCGAAAACGCGCAATCCTTCCGCTTCGAACAAGTCCACAATCCCGGCGGCGAGCGCGTCGTCAGGACCGATTACAGTGAGACCAATTCGGTTCTCTTTCGCGAAACGCACGAGCTCCGACAGTTCACTCGCCCGGATCGAAACATTCTCACCAATTTCTTCAGTGCCTGCGTTTCCAGGTGCGCAAAAAATCCGATCTACCTCGGGTGATTCCGCCAGTTTCCACGCCAGTGCGTGTTCACGGCCTCCACTGCCGACGACGAGAATCTTCACAAGGTCGAGCGTGCGTCAGGCGCCAATGAAAAACAAGACCGGCGGAACCCTCGGAGGTCTTTTGCCCACGAATCACACGAAATGACACGAAAAGGAATCGTTGGAACAGTCTTTGGGGTTCCGTGGCAGTCAACAGTCGAAAACCCACAAAGCCCGACGCGGATGCCAATGTTTCGTGGCCGACCGGACCTCGATCAGTTTGAGATCAGGTTGAATTCAGCGCGACACTAATGCCGGCATTTCCGCCGGCGTCACGTAGATCGTTAGTTGCTCCGTGTGGCGAAGAATAGTGAGCTTACAAGGCTTGCCGATCTGATCGCCGACAAGTTTTTTGTGCAGATCGTGCACGCTCGCAATCGCTTCGTCGTTAAACGCGACAATCACATCATTCGGCCGGATCCGCGCATGATCGGCCGGACTTCCCTTGTCGATGGAAACAACCAGGACACCCGTCTCATTTGCCAGATGATAGAATCGCGCGACGCGCCGATGCAGCGGCGCCGTCTGGCCTGCGACCCCGATATAGCCTCGTCGAATGCGTCCCTCCTTGATCAACCACGCGGCCACGAATTTCGCCGTGTTGCTCGCAATCGCGAAACAGATTCCCTGCGCCGGCCGAATCATCGCCGTGTTAACTCCAATCACTTCGCCGGCGGAATTCGCGAGCGGTCCTCCGGAGTTTCCCGGATTCAATGCCGCGTCGGTTTGGATAATGTTGTCGATTAAACGGCCTGACTGCGCGTGCATGGAGCGGCCGAGCGCACTGATCACGCCTGCGGTAACGCTTGCCTGAAACCCAAGCGGATTACCGACCGCGATCGCAATTTGACCGACACGCAAAGTTTCCGAGTCGGCCAGCCGGACATGCGAAAGCTGCGGAGCATCGATGCGAATAACCGCGAGATCAGTGTCCGGATCGTCGCCGACCAATTGAGCGGGAAATTCCCGGTCATCGGAAACATTGACCACGATTTCGCGCGCACCATGCACGACGTGGCTATTGGTCAGAATAAAACCATCTGGCGCGATGATGAATCCCGAACCGCTTCCGCCGCGCGTTCGCTCTGCCCGCGATTCAATGTTCACCACGGAAGGCGCGACTCGGTCGACCGCGCTGACAATGGTGCGCGAGTATTCGTCCAGCAAAGCGATATCGCCTTGAGCCGCGGTCGATGATCCCGACGAGCCGCCGCGTTCCGGTGTTTCGGGTGCGAGTAAGAAATCGAGCGCAGTGGTATGTCTATCGTCCGCCATATTATAATTTAGAATTGGATGGGGTAGTCGCAACCGAAGCGTGGTTGACGGACGCGCGTGTCGCGCATCTTTTTGATGGACTGCAATGAGTACTGCGTTCCGCAATCGCGTTTTTTTGCTTTCGCCCGCCTACGCCGGTGGTGAGCGCGCCCGCATGATTTTAAGCGAACGTGCGAAGTTCGATCTGGCCCGGCGGTTGCGTAGCCGCGAGCGCGCGACCCTCGGCGAGGTCTTCGCGTTTCTAAGCGGACTTTACTTTCGCGGCAAACTTGCCTACGCGAATGCCTTTGCGCGCACCGCGAACGGAATTTCCGGCGTCCAGGTCATTACCCCAACACGCGGCTTGGTTGATGCCGCCACGAAAATAAGTCTGCGTGATCTACGCGAATTCGCTGGAGTCGATATTCACGAAGACGACCCGCGCTACCGCGAACCTCTGGCGCGCGATGCCCGTCGGCTGGCGAAAAAATTGAGTGCCGAATGCGAAGTTGTTTTGCTCGGCAGCATCGCTACCGGCAAATACGTCGACGTTTTGCTCGAGAATTTTCAGCATCGCTTGCTTTTCCCAGCCGATTTTGTTGGGCGCGGGGACATGAGTCGCGGCGGATTGCTCTTGCGTTGTGCGGTCGATAAAACTGAACTGCGGTATATTTCGGTGGTCGGCGCTGTGCGCAGCGGCAAACGACCACCGAAACTGACGCCGCGACGGTATGTTTCGTCATCCCGAGCGTAGTCAAGAAACGCTAGTCCGGCTCGGACTCCCGTTGCGAAAGCCTTAAAGTAACCTTCCACGGGATGGAAAGCGTGGCCTCGCCGACTTCGTCGTCTACGTTGCAGCTTCGACTTCGCTCAGAATGACACTGATCAAGCCACCGCTTGCTCCAATGGAGGCGCGCTCCGTCGATGCACTTCCGACCGGCGATGGCTGGCAGTACGAACCAAAATTTGACGGCTTTCGCTGCCTCGCCTTTGGCCGCGAAAAGGAAGTTTATCTGCAATCAAAATCCGGGCAGCCGCTAGCGCGTTATTTTCCAGACATCGCAGCCGCATTATTGCAGTTGCCCGCAAAAAGATTTGTTCTCGATGGCGAACTCGTCATCGATGTGGGCGGTCGATTTTCCTTTGACGAACTGCAACTACGGCTTCATCCCGCCGCCAGTCGGGTCCAGAAATTGGCGGCAGCGCATCCAGCCACATTTATCGTTTTTGATTTACTGGAGAGCGACACTGGCAAATCGCTTTTCAAGGTTCCGCTCCGGGAACGTCGGATTGCCCTGGAGAAATTCGCCGTCAAGAATTTTAAATCAGCTCGCGCGATCAAACTCGCCCCCGCGACAACATCATTGGCTCAGGCGAAAAAATGGTTCGAGAAAGTTGGTGGCAACCTCGATGGCATTATCGGCAAACGTCTCGATGCCGCTTATGCCTCGGGTGAACGCACGGAGATGGTAAAAGTAAAAAATATTCGCACGGCCGATTGCGTGGTCGGTGGATTCCGTTACGCCAGCGGATCGAAGTTAATTGGATCACTCTTGCTGGGTCTCTATGACGATGGCGGCTTGTTGCATCACGTCGGATTTACTTCTGCATTCAAGACCACGGACAAACGCGCTTTGACAAAGAAATTTGAAGCGTTGCGTAAACGGCCGGGTTTTACCGGAAATGCTCCAGGCGGCCCGAGTCGGTGGAGCACAGAGAGGAGTGCCGAATGGGAACCGGTCGATCCAAAAATTGTGGTCGAAGTAACATACGACCATTTCACCGGCGACCGTTTTCGCCACGGCACAAGAATCGTTAGATGGCGGAAAGACAAAGCGCCCAGGCAATGTACCATGGATCAGGTGGCGCACCGCGAAGGCCGCGCGATTGCGCTGTTGTAGCCACGGTCGTCGGCCGCGGCTGCCATTTCAAGAAACGCCCACAATAATTCGAGCAGGCCGTTGAACGCTACTTCGAGTTCAACGCGAAGTTGATATTCACGTCGTAATGCCCACCGTTTCCGATTCCAGTCGGAAGAGCATCCACCCGCGTCACTTTTTTCCCAACTACTTGGACTGATTCATCGACTACGACATTCCCGGAAGGCCGCACAATTTTGAAATCGGAAATGCGGCCGTCTTGTTCGATTCGGATTCTTGCCAGGGCAGAAAGCTTTGCGCCGCTCGCAACCACGGTAGTCGGCTGTGCCCATTCGCGATAAAAGCGGTCGTGCAACATGTTGCCGTACCAACCGGCGTTTGCTGAAGTGGAACTGGCGTTCGCCTGCGCCCTGCCACCAGCGGCGCCTCCATTTTTTGCAGTTGTTTCGCCCGATTTCTTTTCAGATTTTTTAGCATCGTTTTTTTTGGCCGCTAACTTTTTGGTGTTTTCCTTCTCTTTTGCGGATGTCGCCTGAGGCTTAGATTTCTTTTTCTCCGGCGAGGGACTCGGTTTCGGTGACGTCTTTTTCTTCGGACTGGGTTTGGGCGAAGCTTTTGGCGACGGCTTCGGAGTAGTGCTCGCGGACGGAGTTGGATGAGGAGTCGCGGTTGGAAGCTGGATCTCGCTTTTCGCCGGCGCAGGCACGGATTGATTTTCTTCCGGCAGAGCGGGCTTTTCCGGTGTCGGCGTTTCTTCCGGTTTCGGCGAATCAATCGAGGCGCTCGTATCCTCGTCGGCGCTCAGCCATGTAATCTCCTGCGCACTCTCGATTTTCGATGCGCCAGCCCAGCGCAAGAGCGCGATCAAAGCCAGAACGTGAACAAGGGTTATCAGGGCGACGTTCCGCCAGAAACGTGCGTCGCGGCGCATTTTTACTTCGCTTCGGCTTTGGTCGCGATGCCGACCTTCGTGATCTGGGCGCGCTGCAACGAATCCATCAGTGTTACCAATTTCTGCACCGGCAGCTCGCGATCAGGCCGGATGACGATGGCAACCTCAGGATTGGTCCGTTTCAGCTCCAGCAATCGTGCGGTTAAGGACTCGGCATCCACGATTTCATCGTTGATCCTGATCGTTTCGGCGCGATCGATCGAAATCGTCTGGACCTGCATCTTGCTCACGGGCGGATTGGCCGCGCTGCTCGAAGGAATGACAAGGTTCATGCTGTTTTCGAGCAGCGGTGTGGTGATCATGAAAATAATCAGAAGCACGAAGGCGAGATCGAGCAACGGCGTGACGTTGATTTCGCTCAGGGTCGAAAAATTGCTGCGGTTGGAGTAGCGCTTCATCGCACCAGCTCCGCCGCGCGGGAATTGTGCTCGACGTATTTGTGCTCAAACTCGGAGGCGAGTTCGGCGGCGAAATTATCCATCTGCACGATCATTCCGCGAATGCTCGTGACCAAAAAATTGTAGCCGAACATTGCCGGAATCGCGACACAGAGAGCAGTGACGGTGGTGATGAGCGCGCCCGAAACGCCAGGCGCCATCGTGGTCAGGTTGGGCGAGCCTGCCACCGCCACGTCGGTGAACGTGTCCATGACACCCCAGACCGTTCCAAGCAATCCGAGAAACGGCGCGCCGCTGACCGCCGTCGCAAGCAGGATCATTTGCGATTCGAGTTCGAGCGCGGTTTCCCCAACAGCTCGCTCCATCGCCGCGCGCACCGCGTTCATTTGCGCCGGCGAAATTTTGTCGGCGATACCGAGACGCGCGCGAAAGGTTTCGTCCACTTCGGCGGAGCCGAGCAAATGGAACGCGAGTTCCTCGCAGCCGGCGCGGTAGACATTGAAGATGGGAGCGCCGGTAAAGCGCGCGTTGCGTTCGTACAAACGCAATGGTTGCCGGTCCTGACGAAATGCTTCCAGAAAACGCAGGGTCTGTTTTCGGGCGAACCGGATCACGCGCATTTTTGTGATCATGACCGACCAGCTGAAAATCGAGCCGATCGCGAGGGTGAGGAGAACGATTTTGCCGGCAATGGTTGCGTGTTCGAAAGCGAAAAGCAAACCGCCAGTGGCTAACACGAACATCTCTGCTTCACCCGGGCAGACTATTAATGCCGATTCTCAAAAAACGAAAGTGAGACTTGGGATGAATGACGAATAGTCCGAGCCGGAGGCGTTAGATGACGAGGGAATGACTAAATCCGAATGAAGAAGAGCGTTTGTTCGGAAATATTCGTCATTTGAGCATTCGGGTTTCCTTCGAGCTTCGTCGGTCGCAATCTTGGGACCGCGGAGCGTAGGCCTGAGGCCTGTGCGCCGCCTGGCGGACATGTTGTCCGCTATCTCCGTAGTGCCGCAACGGAGTGTAACTCCGCTGGGCACACAGACTGAAACGTTATGTTCCGATTTTTCTGGGAAACGTCGGCCGCAATTTTGCAACGACGACAAATGCAATTCCGATCGCAAGCAGGAAAAAGGAAAAGAATTGTCCGCGGGTGAAGGCGCCGACCAGTGGTGCGTCCGGTTCGCGAAAATTTTCACAGACGATCCGGAAAATCGCGTAGAAAATAAAAAATAATCCGGTGAGGACGCCATTTGGTTGGCGCATTCGCGTTCGGACGAACCAGAGGATCGCGAAAAGAACGATCCCTTCCAAAAACCCCTCGTAAAGTTGTGAGGGGTGACGCGGCGTCAGGATACCCTGGAGTAGATCGTTGACCTGCGAGTTATGTCGCGCGGCCTGGATGATTGAGTCGGGATCAATTAGGCCAGGGTCAATTTTCTGTGCGGCCGCAACCGCGCGCTCCCTTTCGACCGAATTTTCGAGAAGTTCTTTTGGGAACTGCATCGCCCACGAAACATTGGTCGGCCGTCCGTAGAGTTCGCCATTGATGAAATTTGCGCACCGGCCAAAGAACAATCCGAGCGGTGCGGCCACAACCAGGGCGTCGCCCAAATTTGTCCACGGAAGCTTGTGCTTGCGCGCGTAATAAAAACTGAGCGCGAGAATACCAATCATGCCGCCATGACTGGCCATGCCGCCTTCCCAAACCCGAAGGATCGAAAGCGGATCGCGCAGCATTTCCGGTCTGTAAAAAAGGACATAGCCGATTCGACCGCCAATCAGCACCCCAAAGAGCGCAGTCCAGGTTATGAAATCGCTGACCCGCTCCGGTGGCAGATCGCAATAACCACGTTTCGAGAGCCAGCGCACGACGAAATAGGCGGAAACAAACGCCAGAACATAGGCGAATCCATACCAACGCGGACCGACGTTGTCCCAAAGCCGGAAAATAAAGGGATCGAAATTATCGACGAAATACGCCAGCATCGCGGCGAATCTTCGCCGTCATCATAAGCGAAGTCGAGGAATGCGTTCAGGAAGACGTGCTGGTTCGGCTCGCTCTGCTGATTGTTTGTTAAGCTTCGGAGGGGTGCGCGGTCGCGGCGGTAGTGGTGGCGGCAGCGCGGCGTGGCGAGAGGGTGAGGTTTTTCAATTCGGCGCTCCACCAATGTCGCAGGCCCTGGGCAAATTGTTTGCGCAAACGAAAATCGGGAACAAAGCCGTCGTAGAGTTCGCGCCAGCCGGAATTGATTTCGCCCAGGCGTCCGGCCGCGGCGCGATTTTTGGCCAGAGCGACAAGCCGTCGCTGATAAGATCTCATGAGGGCTGCGGCGACGCGTCCGGCCCGGCCCTCAAACGGCAAGCGAGCGAAGGCGCACTCGGGATCGCGATAAACGTGACGAACCAGGCCGACATAATAACTGCCGACATCGAGCAGCAACGCTGCTGCCATCAGGTCGGCTTCGCCCATGAAAAAATATTTGTCCTGATAAAGGGCTTCGAACCATCGCCGATAAGTCGCCTGATATTGCGTGTTGTAGTACTCGAGCAGCGTGCCCACATTTTCGCCGGCGAGACTCCGTGCCAGCAGGTTGGCCACGAAATAGCTGGTGAACGAACAAAAATCGAGCCCCGGACTGTAGAGCGGATCGATGAATCCGGCCGCATCACCAACCGCGGCCCAACCATCGCCGCAAACCTTTTCGCTCCAATACGGCAGTGCTGAAAACGCGTGCACATCGCCCTCGATTGCCTGCGCCTCCGCAAAAATCGCGCGGCCGACCGGATGCGAGTTGAGATGATTATGTAAGCGCTGCGCCAAATTCGCGCCGGCGGGAAGGTCAAAAATTCGGCTATCATAAACAACGCCGGCACTGACATCTCCGCCGCGCAGCGGGATGATCCAGCACCACCAGCCATATCCCATGAGATGATTGGTGGCCCATTCCCGACTGGTGCGACACGCGTTTGCCATCTCCGGAAATTTTTCGCGCCATTCGTAGCTGTCCCATTCTTTCACGCCGTTAAAACGTGCCCACACGGCGTTAATCGGATGATCAAGATTCGGGCGGAAATGCCCGAGCTTGCGTGCAATCATCGCGGCGCGTCCGCTCGCATCCACAATCCAACGTGCGCGAATCGTTCGCTGCTGCTGTTGAAAATCCAGAGTGAGAACTTGTTCGCTGCCGTCGTGCAATTGCAGCGACGTGACTTTCGCGGGCCGCATTAATTCGCACCCTGCCCGAACAGCCTGCTCGAGCAGATGGGTATCGAGGGTGGCACGATCGACTTGAAAACCGGCGAGCCGCGCTCCGTAACGCGCGCCGAGTTCCACGCAATCATCAAAAGATTGATTGGGATCGCGCGAACACCACAGTCGCAATCCCTGTTTGGGGAGATGATGATGTCCAAGATGATGGGTCAGGCCGAGAATGCGCGTCATGTAGCAACTGCTGACCTCGGTGGTGGACTCACCGACTTTGCGATCGAACTCCGATGTTTTTTCGATGATGAGTACGCGCGCGTCCGGCCGGCGACGTTTTAGGACCAGCGCGGTCGCGGCGCCGGAAAACGCACCACCGACAATCGCCACATCGTAATCCATGGAGAAGAAAATGATGCGCGTTCTCGATGGGAAAGGCAACTTGTGGATAAGGGCATCGATCATTCCGACTTGTTGTAGAGGCGTTTGTGCCGAACGCCTCGTGTTTGATTCGACGCTCGCCGCGGCGAGCGCCGCTACAACGCTTTAAGCTTGCATAACGGTATGGAAAGCCTGGCCTCGCCAACTAACGTTGGCTACGTTGCAGCGTCGACTTCGCTCGGAATGACACTCCTATGATTTTCACCAACGCGCGCATCATTTTCCCAGATGCGATCCGCGAGGACTTGGCGGTCACGGTGCGTGCGGGAAAAATTGTGGAGATCGGCCCCGTAGCCGGGGCGAATGATGCCGTCGATTTGCACGGAAATTTTCTCGCTCCGGGTTTTATCGATCTGCATGTGCATGGCGGCAACGGCCATGATGCGATGGAGGCAAAGGCGGAGGCATTTCACGCTATTTGCGACTACCACGCCAGCGGCGGGACCACTTCGCTGTTACTAACGACGGCAACAGCACCGTTCCATGATATCCTTCTTGCTCTGACGCAAATCGGGAAACTTCGGGGACGAATTCCTGAAATCGCGGGCGCACATGTGGAAGGGCCGTTTATCTCGCGGGATCGCGCTGGGGCGCAGAACCTCGAGTTCATTTGCGAAGCGAACGCGGAATTGATTGGCTGCCTGCTCGAACATCGCGACGTGATCAAGCGGGTCACCATCGCGCCGGAAATAAAAGGAGCGATGACCGCGATGAAAGACCTTTCCGGGGCCGGGATCGTCGTTAGCGGCGGCCATTCCAATGCCTGGGAGGAAGAAGCACGCGCTGCGTTGGAGAACGGAATGCGGAGTGTAACGCATACTTTTAACTGCATGTCGTCGGCACGGCGACGCGGAACAAAACGGATTGCCGGTTTGCTCGAAGTCGCTTTGAGTGAGCCGAAAATTTGCTGTGAGTTGATCGCGGAAGAACACCACGTTTCACCCGCGCTGATGAAACTGCTCTACTGCGCGAAGGGAGCCGGCGGAATTTGTCTCGTCACTGATGCGACTGCCGGTGCCGGCTTGGCCGATGGGAGCGTGTTCCAGCTCGGTGGAAGAAACTGCGTTGTAAATGACGGCGTCTGTTTTCTCGCCGACGAACCTGTTCTTGCCGGGAGCACGTCGCGTTTAATCGATCTGGTGCGAACGATGATGCGCGAAGCCGCGGTTCCTTTGCCTGAGGTGATCGCGATGGCGTCACTGAATCCTGCGCGCGAGGCGGGTCTCGGCGACAAAGGTGAAATCGCAGTTGGGAAGGATGCGGATTTGGTTGTGCTTTCGCCGGAGTTGGAAGTGCTGCAAACCTACGTTGCGGGTAATCTGTCATTCCGAGCGGAGCCGAGGAATCCCGCTGCGGAAGCCTAAAGGAACCCCGGCGGGATCCCTTCACTTCGCTGCGCTCCGGTCGGGATGACCAACTAAAGGTTTAACAAAAATTTCGCGATCTCGAGGGAAGCGGCCGGCCGGCTGATTTTGGCGATGTTTGCCGACCATTCGCGTAACAGGCTTCCATCATTGGCGAAGGCGCGCGTAAGAGTCGCGATCACCTGATCGTTGGTCAGAGCAACGGCACCGGAATTGGTTTGCGTAATCAGTTGTGCGTTTCCCTCTTCCTGACCGGGCACGATCTGATTGATAATGATCGGACACGCCGCCGCGATTGTCTCCTGGACCGTCGCCCCACCAGCTTTGCTAACGAGAATATGATGCGAAGCGAGCAACTGCGGCAATTCCGTGGTCCAGCCGATGATGGTAAATTTTTGTGCCGAAGCATCGCGAATCAATTCGACCTTGCGCTGCAACTTTTCGTCGCGGCCGACTGTGACAGTGAGCTGAGTGTTCGGAATCCTGACCAACCAGGGCGTGAGGCCGACAGCCAAACCCTGGCCTGCGTTTATCATCTGCAGAATTCGCCATGGCGGGCCGGAAGAGCGGACTGGCAGCTCGGCAAAACGTGGACTGACCGGAAAGCCAAAGACGCGGAGCAAAGCGCGATCGACGCCGGCGTTGGCAACGACATCCGCAGTTTGCTCGTTCGCAAGAAGGAGATAATCGCTCGAACAACGATACCAGATCGAATTGATTGTGATCGAATCGGTGACGCAGACGATGCGTCTGGGATTGGAGCCATTCGCCGGCCCATACAGCTCATCGAGAAAATGTGCATACGGCATAAAGACCGAAACGATTATGTCGGGGCGATCGTGCTCGACAATTTGCGCGAGGCGGGCGCGGGCGCGGGAAAACCAGCGGAGCCCACGGTGAAAATCCGGGTATTGATCAATCCAGGAATAAATGTCAGACCAAATGTGCGGCGCGCGATTGATTCCGAAAACGTAAGCGCGACGCACGATCTCATTTATTACGCCGAACGCTTCCGCGAAAAGATCACGGCATTCGACCGACGACTCCGGCGAGATTTGGGTGAGAGCGTCGCGGATTCCGCGAGCGGCGCTGTTATGGCCCTCGCCGAATCCAGCGGTAAGAATGAGGATTTTTTTCACGGCGGAAGACGGCGCGGGAGTTTAATGGATAATTGCGGAGGGCAAAGTACACTTGCGACGCCATGAAGATGCTGCGGCTGATTGGACGCACGGCGCGACGGATGGTTTGGGAGACGGCAATGGACAACACCACCGGCCTGGCTGCGCAAATGGCTTATCAACTTCTTTTCACTCTCGCGCCCGGCCTTCTCTTTCTCTGGCACTTGCTCGGATTATTCGGAACCGATCCGGCCAAACTCCATCGCATATTTGTCGTTCTGAAAGAATTTCTGCCACCCGATCCCAAGGTGCAGGATATTCTCGATTCCGCACTGGCCAGCGTGGTGGTCACGGGATCGAGCGGGTGGATCGCAAACGCCGGAATCATCGCCGGAATTTATCTCGGCACCATGTTTATCAGCACCGTGTCGCGCGCTCTCAGTCACACTCATGGCGTGGTGGAGGACCGGCATTGGTGGTCGAAATATATCATTTCATTTTTCCTCCTGTTCTGGTTCGGGATCACGATTCTTGTTTGCTTCAACGCCGTTGTTTTCGGCGAAACGCTGGCCGGAATCGCGGAAGTAAATCTGCAGTTGAAGATTCCGCTTCAGGAATGGGTCGCGGCGCTCAATCTCCCCCTTACTGCCATCGCCCTTATTATTCTCGCCCTCGGTCTTTATCTCCTGACGCCGGAAAATTACCTAACCATTCGGCAGGCGCTGCCCGGTGCCATTTTGTTTGCGGGCGGGTGGCTGGCGGTAACGAAACTGTTTCAGCTCTATGTCGCAAAATATGATCGCTACAACCCTACTTATCACGCCCTCGCCTCCATTATCATTCTGCTGACCTGGATGTATCTGACCTGTCTGTTGCTGTTGCTGGGGGGAAAACTGAACGCGATTCTGCGCCGCGAACACGAGCGTACACTGCAAAATTCTGCTCCGGCGCCTCAGCCCGTCTGAGATTCCTTTTTTGTGACGTGCGCGGTTACTCGCTTTTGTTTGTGGCTGCTAATGGCGAGCGTTCTCGCCGCCACGCCCGCTTCCGCGCAGGTTTCATCTGAGGAGAAGCCGGAAGCCGTCGCAAAAAATTCGCCGAGTCCAAGCGAATCGCCGAGTCCGAAGCGAAAAGCGTCGCCCAAGAAAAAGAAGCCAACACCAAAGAAAACGCCAACCCCGGCAAAGAAAAAGAAGGCAAAGGCATCGTCAGGCAAAAAGAAATCGAAAGCATCACCGGCTCCGTCACCGAAGAAGTCGCCGACGCCGACGCCGACGCCGATGCCAGTTTCACCGTCGGAGCCACCAATAACACCGTCGCCGACACCACTAGCCACGTTAATGCCGGTTCCAACCGTTCGGCCGGCACTTTCACCCGGCTCCGTTCCGCAGGTCGAGGTCGAGAAGTCTGGATTTCTCGGTGATCAGGGTTACGAACCGCCGCCGAGCCCGACGCCGCGTCGTGGTTGGTGGTTCTGGTCGCGGCCGGAAGTTACTTACCGGTACCTTTCGCGGTCTGTGCGAAATGAAATCGATCGGGCGCCGGTTATGCGGCGCCGCTGGCAATTCATTGTCGTGCACAACAGTGGCACTCGGCAGGGCAATGCCCGCATTTTCGATTATTACCACCGGCATGTTCGCCGGATGAAGAACGGGCTCGCCTATCATTTCGTCATCGGTAATGGCACTTCCACGGGCGACGGCCAAATCGAAGTGGGCGATCGCTGGCGGCGCCAGATCAATGGCGGGCATGTGCACAGCGACTATTTGAACAACATCGCGCTCGGCATTTGTCTGGTAGGTGATTTCAATCGCGGTCAGCCGACGCGGCGTCAGTTGGAGGCGTGCGAAGAGTTGATCAATTATTTGCGGAAACGCTGCGGGAAAATCGATGCGCATTACGCCGTCGTCCGGCCGCATCGTGAGGTGAATCCACCGCAGTGGGCGACCGATTGCCCCGGCGACGCTTTCCCGTATTCCTGGTTCCGTAGATTTCAGGAATAACGAACGAAAAAAGAAAGACAGGATTTACAGGATTATACGGGATCAAAGAATAAGCGGTGCGCGGCCGCAGATTGTATTTCCTTATTTCAACCTGCCGGCCAATCGCGCGGGGTAACACCCTACCGCTCATATGCAGCGCTGGACTGTTTCCGCATTCAATCCTGTTAATCCTGTCTAGAACGTCGGGCTGCGAAACACCGGCTGGGAAGCCGATGCCAGATGATACTTTTGATTGTCATCACGGCCCGGGAACGGCATTTTGTCGGTATGGGAGAGAAACCGAAGATCAAGATTGAATCCGTCACCCAGCTCGCGGTGTTCCTGAGCAATCGGCCCGGTGCTCTGGCGCGGGTGTGCGAAGAACTGGCGGGCGCGAAAATTAATATCCACGCGCTTTCCATTTCCGATACGGCCGATCATTCGGTCGTGCGAATGGTAGTGAGCGACCCCACCAAAGCGCTCATGCTCCTGGGAGAACGAGGAGTGCTGGCGTTGGAAACGGAAGTATTAATGATCGAGACCGAAAACCATCCGGGCGCGCTTGGCCGAATTGCGGAGCGTCTCGCGGAGGCCGAGGTAAATATCGAATACGCCTACATGGCTGCGACGTTGAATTCGCCTAACGGCCTGATGATTTTGCGCCCGGACGACGTTGAAAAAGCGCACAAGGTCGTGGGTAACCTGTAACCGTCGCTAAGGCATCTTAAGTAAACGTTTAGCCGGAATTCCCTCACTTCAGTCCTCTCCCAGTGGGAGAGGAGGTTGGCGCACACTTCTGTATCGCTCGACGGGCCACAATGTTCCTTCTCCCGCGGGGAGGAAGGTATGATGAGGGTTTTTGAACAGTCTGCTCGCAGCTTCTACCGCCGGCATTGCCATGCCTATGACTCTTCTTAAACCGCTAGCGACGCACGTAAATCGCGATCGCCTGAACGCGACGATTAATTAACGGCCCGCCCACGCTGCCGCCGCCACCGTAGAAGCCGTGATGACCATAACCGAAGCCTCCACCACCCACCGAAAGCCCGCCCACCGGTTGGTCGTACACTTCCTGCAATAGCACACCGTTTGCCCCGAGCGCGGCAGCTTCGTTGCGCAGGTCCGCGAACGCTTCATTGAGCGAGTCGTGATTGGGAAAAATCCAGGTGGTGCCGGCAGAGGAATTGATGATTGCGATTTGTTCGAAGTGCCGTGGCGGGACTTGGTAGATTCGAACCGCCGCCGGACTAATAGCGGGGCGCGCCGGGCCGAGCATGGTGACGTTAGTGCCGCAGCTCGCGAGCGAACATGCAGTGAGAATGGCGGCTGATAAGCGCAGAAGAGATTTCATTCTTATAATATATAATCGGATTTGGCGCTTTACTTGCGTCTGGCGTCACATGCTGCAATCGCTGGCGCGATAGCTAATCGGAACATCGACTTTAGGTCTGTGCGCCCAGCGGGTTTGAAACCCGCTGAAACAAAAGGGCCGGACAGACGAAGACAGCGGAGAGCATCTCCGCTGGGCGCACAGGGCAGAGCCCTATGTTCCGGCCCGCGGGCGGATTCGGACCGCGAATGTCTGACGACCACTGCCTGCGCTATTTTAATTCAACGGACGTTGCGCATCTTCGTCGTCTAGTGGATAGGAAGCCTTCGCCGTTATTATGACGCCAATCAAGACCTGGCTCGGCTATCCCTATCCACTCGGCGCGACCTGGCTCGGTAATGGCGTAAATTTCGCCCTCTTCTCCGAGCACGCCACCTCAGTTGATCTCTGTCTGTTCGACAGCATGGATGCGCGCGAGGAAGACGTTCGGATCCCGGTGACAGAACACACCGATCAGGTGTGGCACATCTTTTTGCCGGAAGTGCGCCCGGGACAGATTTACGGCTATCGCGTTTCCGGGCCTTATGAGCCGGAGATTGGGATGCGCTTCAACAGTTCCAAGCTCCTTCTCGATCCCTACGCCAAGGCTATCGCGGGCAGGGTCGAGTGGGGCGACGAGATGTTTGGCTATGTCGTCGGCGGTGAGGCGGAAGATTTGACGCGCGATTTTCGCGATGACGCCTGGGGAATGCCGAAAGCGGTGGTGATTGACAACGCCTTCAATTGGACTGGCGACCGCAAAATCGGGCGACCGCTGGCGGAGTCAGTCATCTACGAAGTGCACGTGAAAGGATTTACAAAATTGTGCCCGGGCGTTCCGCCGGAATTGCGCGGCACTTACGCCGGACTCGGCAGCACCTGGGCGATCGATTATTTTAAGCACCTCGGTGTAACCGCAGTCGAATTGCTGCCAGTGCATGCGCATATCGACGACAAAGCGCTGGTCGATCGCAAACTGACGAATTACTGGGGTTACAACAGCATCGGTTTCTTTGCCCCGGAAGCGAACTACTCCAGCAGCGGTGATCTCGGCGGCCAGGTGACCGAGTTCAAAACCATGGTGCGCAATCTGCACGCCGCCGGCATCGAAGTGATTCTCGACGTGGTTTACAATCATACCGCCGAAGGCAGCCATCTCGGCCCGACCCTGGCCTTCCGCGGGATTGATAACATCGCTTACTATCGCTTGCGGACGGAAAAGCCGCGGTTCTATCTCGATTTTACCGGCACCGGCAACACTTTCAATCTGCTGCACCCCCGCACGCTCCAACTCGTGATGGACAGCCTGCGCTATTGGGTGCTCGAAATGCACGTTGACGGGTTCCGTTTCGATCTCGCCAGCACCCTTGCCCGGGACGCTAATGGCGTGAACAAGCTCCACGCCTTTTTCGAGATCATTCACCAGGACCCGGTGTTGTCGCAGGTGAAGTTAATCGCAGAACCGTGGGACGTCGGCGAAGGCGGATATCAGGTCGGGAATTTTCCGGTGTTGTGGGCGGAATGGAACGGGAAATATCGCGATGCCATTCGCAGTTTTTGGAAGGGTGACGAGGGCAGGATCGGGGAAGTGGCCTATCGACTGTTGGGTAGCCCGGACCTTTACCAGCACGACGGCAAACGACCGTACGCCAGTATCAATTTTGTCACCTCACACGACGGATTCACACTCACAGACCTCGTTAGCTATAACGAGAAACACAACGAAGCCAACGGGGAGAAGAACCACGATGGCGACAACAATAATTTATCATGGAATCACGGGGTGGAAGGGCCGACCGATGATCCAAAAATCAATGCCTTGCGCGAACGACAGCGGCGGAATTTTGTAACCACGCTTTTTGTTTCACAGGGGGTGCCGATGCTGCTCGGCGGCGATGAGTTCGGGCGCACCCAGAATGGCAATAACAATGCCTATTGTCAGGACAATGAGCTTAGCTGGCTCAATTGGGAAAAACGGGACGAAAAGCAAAACGCGCTCTTCGAATTCACCCGGCGCCTCATCCAGCTCCGACACCAACATCCGGTTTTTCGGCGTCCGAAATTTTTCCAAGGGCGGCGCATTCGCGGGAGCGAGATCAAAGATGTGATGTGGTTCAACCCGGGCGGTAACGAGATGAGCGAGGAAGATTGGCGTTTACCTTTCGCGCGTTCCCTCGGAATGATGCTGAGCGGCGATACGATTGACGTTCTCAATTTTCAGGGTGAACCGATTCGCGACGATACCTTTTTGTTTGTGATCAACGCTCATTACGAAACGATTTCGTTTCTTCTCCCAGGCGAGGAACATATTGAGTGGCAACTGCTCATCGACACTGCGACGGAGTCCGGTTTTCTGGTCGAGCCCAAAAGTTTTGCCTCCGGTGATGAACTGCCGATGATCGATCGCGGTGCTTGCCTGCTCAGGTTAAGCGCTGGGACACAGGCGCAAGCGCGTCAGGAATGTTTCCGGAAACGCCCCTTCGATTTCCCGCAGGGTGGAGCTGCCCCGGAGGAATTGGAAAAAAAAGAATAACCGTGATAAATGTTTGAGAAACGAAGTAGGATTGCGGGGAAGTCGCGTCC
>Ga0207701_10002824_pt1 | contig 17922 bp, 18 predicted proteins | sample KBSSwiSSwithPhiX_FD_184294 | JGI IMG/M metagenome (GOLD analysis project Ga0207701, IMG submission 184294) | Switchgrass rhizosphere bulk soil microbial communities from Kellogg Biological Station, Michigan, USA, with PhiX - S5 (SPAdes) (version 2) | ecosystem: Environmental > Terrestrial >... | reverse complement strand
CGCAGCGGCGTCGGCGAGATCCGGCAGGAGTTTGATGGCGACGGGACGCCGCAGCTTCGGGTCGAACGCCCGGTAGACGACGCCCATCCCGCCTTCGCCGAGCAGCCCTTCGATGCGATACGGGCCGATCAGGGCGCCGGTCTCCACCTGTAGGCGATCCAGCGCGGAGAACGCTGACCGATCCAGCGGGGTACGCGCCGTGGGTTGCGCCAGCAGCGACTCGACCTCGCGACGCAGCTCTGGATCGGCATGCGCGAGCAGCGTCGCTCGTTCGGCCACGTCGGCGTCGACGGCCGACTGGTACAGTTCTTCAATCCGACGCCAACGCTCAGGATCCATCGTCACTCACTGGGCAATCGCCCGGTTGAGCGGTGGTCGAATTGATCAAACGCTCGCAGCGGTCACCCGCCCTCGAGCTGCTCACCGCTCAGCTCCCGTACCAGCCACGCTTTGGCCAACCGCCAGTCGCGCATCACGGTATCCGCGGACACGTGGAGCGCCGCGGCGGTTTCCTCGACCCTGAGCCCGCCGAAGAAACGCATTTCCACCACTTGACTCTTTCGCAGATCGAACGCCGCCAACGCATTCAAAGCATCGTCGAGCGCGACCAGGTCCTGACGAGGCTCTCCTGAGACGAGGAGCGCTTCGTCCAGCGATACCGTCTCGGCGCCGCCGCCCCGTTTCTGATACCCACGAGCCCTGGCGGCATCCACCAGGATGCGCCGCATCACCCTGGACGCCATCGCGAAGAAGTGCGCGCGGTTCTGCCACCGCACCTGATTGACCTCGATCAGCCGGAGGTACGCCTCGTTGACGAGCGCGGTTGCCTGGAGTGTATGGCCGGGGCGTTCGCCGGCCATGTGCCGCCGCGCCAGCTGGCGCAGCTCGTCATGGACGAGGGGTATCAGTTGATCCAGCGCGGTTTCGTCGCCCCGCCCCCACGCCAACAAGAGAGTCGTCGGATTAGCCGCGGCGCCCAACGCGCTCATTCTACGCCAGCGACCCGTGCGGCGGCCTCGAGACGCAGGTCTTTGCGCCCGATTTCAGGCGCGTCCAAGTTTTAGCCCGGGATTCTCGCCTCTCCGAGCGAGGACCGGAATCACCCGGTCCGCAGGATGAGGGCCGAGCGGCGGTAAATAGCCGCTCCTGTGACGCGTCGCTCCAATGCGTGCGCGGGCACCAGCCCGCGGCCGTTATCCGCGTCGATTCTTTCAACCAGAGGGAGTTCCTATGCGACTGATCGTTCTCGGCGTGTGTCTGGTCGCGGCCGCCTGCAGCGGCAAAGGCTTGAATTCACCAACGTCGCCCACGAACGCCAGCTTGGGGCCGGTTCAGACAGCGGCGCGAGGTGGCACGGCGCTGCCGTTCCGCGGGTCGTTCACGACAGTGATCGATGTTCCGCCGCCTTCTGCCCACGCGACTGCCGAGGGTACTGCGACCCAGCTCGGTCGGTTCACCGGGATCTTCACAGCTGACGTCCATCCCGACAGTACGGGGACGGGGACCTTCAACTTCACTGCGGCGAATGGGGACCAGTTGTCTGGCACAACTGTTGGTCAAGGCGTCTTCATACCACCAAATAACGCCAGGCTTACGAACGTTGCGACGATCGAGAACGGAACCGGTCGGTTTGCGGGGGCCACTGGAACGTTTACGATGGTCGAGTTCGACACTATCGATTTCGCGCCCGGAGGCAAGGTCACTGGAGAGGGAACATTGGAAGGGGAGATCAACTTGAACAAGTGAACGTCGCTTTTTGGCCATGCGGCCGATTCGTGGCCGGACGGCTGAGGCAGCGGTCGGCTTACCAAGCGTCACCGAGGTTGAAGAAACGTAGAAATCTGGAGACGCGGTCGACGGACGGCTCGGCGGCGCCGCTCACGGGGCGGCCCGCCGCTTCTTCTGTGCGAGTTCGGCCTCGCGCTTGCGATAGCTCTCCCCCTCGATCAAAATGATTTCGGCGTGGTGCGTCAGACGCGTCAGACGGTCGATGAGGTCGACGGCACAGGACGCGTTCGGAAACACCGTGTCCCACTGCTTGAAGAGCAAATTGGTGGTAACGACGCTCGAGCGTTGTTCGTAGCGGCGACTGATGACTTGAAAACAGCAGGTCGGCCGCGTGCGCGCCGTCGGACAGAGTAGCCGATCTCATCAATCGCCAAGATCTGCGGACGCGCGTGGGCGCGCAACCGGCATTCCAGCGCGCGCGAGGTGTCCTGCCCGTTGAACTCGAGCAGCAGGTCCGAGGCCGTGATCAAGAGCGCGGAGTGGCCGGCCAGGACCGCCCGATGCAGCAGCTTTTTGGTGAGCATGGTCTTGCCGAGTCCTGGGGAGGCGACCAGGACGACATTTTCGCGCTTCGTGATGAAGTCGAGCGAGAAGACCCGGTGAACGGTCGGCCAGTGTAGGACCGTCGGCCAGGTCCAGTCGAAGTCCGCGAGGGGCAACTGCGCGCCACGATTCCCGATCGCGTGCTCGAGCGCGTCCGCGATCCGGGCGTGGTGCGCGCGGTGATCACCGAGATTCTGACCGCCCATTTCTTCGTGACGGCATGCTGGTGTGTGGGCTCACGATCCCAGGTGCTACGCGGCTGAATGACAGTTGCAGGACCATTGCTGGCCATCTGCTGGCGACGTCCACGCACCCCGGCACCGCAGTGCGGACCGCCACTCTGCAGCCAGGGCCCGGCGGTTGCGGAAGTCCGTGGATTTGTCACGTGTGACGCCGAAGGGTAGCTCTACCCCTTTGCGACGAGGCGGGGCATGAACTGCTGTGAGGTCTTCCGAGAACAAGGAAGATGTGGTGAGGGCCTGCTCGGTCATGCCGACAAAAATCGACTGCGGCCATGGTTATAAACTGCTAAGGAACCTGGAGCTGTGCGATGAGCAAGAAGAACATACCCTTTGGCGTACTGATCATTTTCGCGGTCTCGTTCATCTCCGCCCCGGCAACCGGCGCCGGTGTTCCCGCGAAGGGCACCGAAATTCTCTGGGACCGCTACGGCATCCCGCACATCTTCGCGCCCGACCACCCCAGCCTCTTCTACGCCTATGGCTACGCCCAAATGGAAGCGCACTCCGAGTTGTTGTTGCGCCTGTACGCGCAGGCTCGCGGCCGCAGCGCGGAGTTCTATGGCGACCAACGGCCGCGCAACACTCGCGCCGGGGAATCGTTTCTCGAATCCGACCGCTGGGTGCGCACGAATGGCATACCCGAACGAGCCAAAATATGGGCGTCCGAGCAGAGCCGGGAGTTTGCGCCGCTTCTGCGCGCTTTCGTGGCGGGACTGAATGCCTGGGCGAGTGAGCATCCCGATCTCCTCAGCGCGCCGGCGACAGCCGTGCTGCCAGTCAGTGTGGAGGACGTGCTCGCCCATGGATTACGTGTGGTCCATTACGACTGGATCGTCAACCAGACTCGAGTCGATACCAGACTCAGGAACGCGAACGAGGAAGTTCACGGCTCTAACGGGTGGGCGATCGCCCCCGCGCGCTCCGCATCCGGGCATGCCTTGCTGCTCAGCAACTCGCACTTGCCCTGGGGCGACCGGCACACCTATTTCGAAGTCCACTTGCAGGCGCCAGGAGTCACCTCGTACGGCGCCGTGTGGATCGGCTTCCCAACCTTGCGGCAATGCTTCACCGACTGGCTCGGATGGACCCAGACCACGAATGCCCCCAATGAAGGCGATCTGTACCGGCTCACGCTGAAGGGCGGTGGCTATGTGCTCGACGGTGACATACGGCCATTCGAAACCGAGAAGCAGGTGATACGCGTGCGCCAGGACGATGGGAGCATGCGCGAAGAACCGCTGACCATTCGCCGAACCGTTCATGGGCCCGTGGTCTATGATCGCGCCGGAACCACCGTTGCCCTCCGCGTGGCGGCGCTGGAGCGGCCCCGGATGTTCGAGCAGTTCTGGAGAATGGGTCTGGCGCACAACCTGGCCCAATTTCAAGATGCCATGCGAATGCAGCAGTTGCCGCTGTTCAACACCCTCTACGCCGATCGTGGCGGCCATATTCTCTATGTGTACAACGCAGCACCGCCGATCCGCGCGAAAGGCGATTACCGGTTCTGGGAGGGCGTTGTGCCGGGCGATCAGTCCGCGCTGATCTGGTCGAAGCTTCACCCCTACGCGGACTTGCCACAGGTCATCGATCCGCCGAATGGCTTCGTGCAGAACTGCAACGATCCGCCGTGGACCTCGACGTATCCGATGCAGCTCGATCCGTCGAAGTTCGCGCCGTACCTGGCACCGCGCTCCGGCATCACGGAACGCTCGCAGCGCAGCATTCGGTTGCTGTCGCAGTCCGTGAAAATCAGCTTCGATGATTTGAAGGCGGATAAACTCTCCACTCGCGCCGAGATGGCCGACCATTTCGTGGACGACCTGGTTGCGCAGGCCCGAAAGCTCGGCGGCGACCAGGTCCGAAAAGCCGCCGACATCCTGGAACAGTGGGATCGTCAGGCCGAGGCAAACAGCGACGGGACATTGCTTTTTTATCGTTTCATGCTGGACGCCGGGAGCGACTTCCGCGCCATCGGCGGTTACGCCGTCCCGCCGGACGATCGCCAGCCACTGACTACCCCGCGCGGTTTCGCCGATCCGGTCAAGGCCGTGCAGCTTCTGGATTCGGTCGCGAGCAGCCTCGAGCGTGGTTACGGCTCGATACATGTACTCTGGGGCGATGCGCTCCGATTCCGGCGCGGAGCGCTCGACTTGCCGGGCAATGGCGCGCCGTCCCTGCTCGGCGCTATTCGAACCATTAATCCGGGACCATTCCTCAACGGACAAGCGGAGGCTGTCGCCGGCGACACGTATTTCGCCGTCATCGAGTTCTCGAACCCGGTGCGGGCAGAGGCGCTGCTCGGTTATGGAAACTGGTCGCGCGCCGGATCGAAGCATGTGGACGACCAGTTACCGCTGCTTTCTACAAAGCAGATGCGGCCGGTGTGGCGCACACGAAAGGAAATCGAGGCGAATCTCGAAGGCCGCAAATTGTTCTAGCCGAGATGCCGGTCAGCAGCTCTGGCGTCGGCTCCAGATATCAGTAAGCAATGCGCAATGTCCGTGTGGCCCAGTTATGTCGATAGGGCAACGACGTCACGCGCGACCGCTTCACGCCTGCTGAGCACCGCTCCAGTTGCCCGTGTGGCAAGGATCTGCTGAGGTCATGAATGCGCGGCGGGCGTGTCCGAGGGGGGCCATTTCGTTATCTCTTGTCTGTCGGCTAAAGACGATCGACTGCGGCCATGGTTATAAACTGCTAAGGAACCTCGAGGTGTGCGATGAGCAAGAAGAACATACCCTTCGGCGTGTTGATCATTTTCGCGGTTTCCCTGCTGACGCTCGTGGCCGTTGGTCAATCGACTGACGCATGGTGGGCACCTGGAAGCTGAATGTAGCCAAATCACAATTCCCACCCGGGCGTCGTACCCCCCGGAGCAACACATGGACGATTGCGAGCCCCAACGGTGGTTGGACGAGCGTTGCCGAGATTATTAGTGCAGATGGGACGACGATGCACGAGGAAGCAAACTCGAAATTCGATGGTCACGATTATCCGGTGAAGGGGACCGGGCCGAACCAGGCCGACTACGCGAACCGGACCGTGGCGCATACGAGGGTCGACGCCCACACCTTTGAGGTTGTCGTGAAGTTGAATGGCAAACTAGCGAACACTCGAAGATTTGTAGTGTCCCAGGATGGCAAAACGTTGACGGACACAGGGACCGGGACGGACCCCCAACGCCGAAAGGTCGTCAGCGTGCAGATTTGGGATCGGCAATAGAGCCGCGGCGTCCACGAATCGCCGCAGAGTCCGCTGGCGTTGCGCCGTAGGAGTCTTCCCGTGGATATCGCCGACAACTTTCAAAATGTTTCGGACGGGTCTGTATGCCCGCGTCTCAACCAATGATCAGCAGACGCTAGTGGACTGTATTAATCATTTCTAGAGTGGTAGTATGCCTAGGCTCACCAGGCCGCTATCACTCGCCTCCGCTGAGAGCAGGCGTGTCTCCCGATTGTGAATTGCCGAAGGCCGCTCATCAGTCGCCCGCGAGACAGAACGAGTGTGGACGAAGCGTCGCCGGATTCGTTTCCCAAGCGTGCTCAATCGACCACTCTGACATCTCTCCGTTTAGAATCAATCACTTGCGAGCAGTCTGGAACAGTGTAGCGCAAAACCCTCCTTCAAATGCTGCTGTTCGCCTATGCGGTGTGGATTCAGCAGTTTACCGACGCGAGTCATCTTGACATCAGTCGAAATTGTGTAAGACCTCATATCGCGCGGGATCACTTACGGTGATTTCGATCGTCCGACACGCAACCTCGCGGCGTGTTGCTCTCAGACAGGCTCGAACGCCACGTCGGAGCTGCGCCAGGCGGTTCGAGTTCCGCGGCGACAGCCTCAGTGGGTGTGGCCGAATTTGCCTACATCTTTTGGACACAACGTCGCCTTCAGTCATTCCGAGCCATCCAATCGGGGATATCTCATCCGGCGGTGCGTCTTGCTCTCACGTATTGCGGGGTACCCGAGAGCACCACGTCGTGTGGGACGCCGTCGGGGATCCTCGCACCGTTCGCGGCTGAAGGCGAACTGAGCGACGTTCTGCATCTACCTTGGAGATGGTGTCGCGGCCGCTCGTTTAACACTGACCTCGGCGCCGATGTCGATAACCATGAGGTCTTCGCCCATCTCCACGCGTCCCGGGTAGGATCGTCGTGTCTGCTCGGTGATCGCGGCTGTTCCCGGACTGTGAGAGAACACGGCGAGCCGCGGCGACACTCGGTTGAAAATGCTGGCCGCCTGCTGCGGCGTGGTGTGACGCGCGACGATCGCATCCACGCGTGACTTGTCGGGGACGAGGCGCAACAGGACGTCCGGATCGATCGCCTCATGAATCAAGACGTCCACACCCTTGCAGACGGCAACCAGGTTGTCATTCGGGCTCGTGTCGCCGGAAAGAGCTACGGACCGCCCAGCATAGTCCACACGATAGCCGTACGACGGCTTCACGAGTCCGTGACTCACCAGAAATGCGGTGACCGTCACGCCGTTGTGTTCATAAACCTTCCCCACTTGGATGTCGTGAGCCACCATCCTGATGCCATCGGGAGAAAAGCTCTCGTCAACGTCGCGTCGCATGTGAATGTCGAACGCGAACGCTTCTTCCAAGTGACGCATCATGTCGCGCGTGCCGGCCGGCCCCCAGATCTCAAGCGGCGCCTTCCGCTCTGGAGCGGCCGACCATGGCGAGAGCATCAGATCAGGCACGCCGATGACGTGGTCCGAGTGCAGGTGCGTGAGGAACAGCTTTGTCACGGCGTTCATCGGAAAGCCAGCCTGCACCAGACGCTGCATCGATCCACGCCCCGCATCGAACAGCAGGCGTTCGCCGCCAGCTTCGACGAGCGTGCTGATGCCGGCTTTGTCGACAAACGCACGAGGTCCGCTGGCCGTTCCCAGCAACGTGACGCGGATGTCCTTCGGCGGCACATCGGTGTTTACCTGCCCGACGGATTGCGGGAGCGCACTGCCGCGCAAAAGCAGGAAGAGAACGATCAGAAAAAACCGGGATCGCGGGGTCATCGTGCACTCCAGTAAGACCATCACATTATAGTGATTCGGCTCGAATCGCAGACTGGACCGGTCCCACCGGTGCGGAGGGTGAGTAGCCCCAAGTCGCGACACAGATAAGGGGTGGCCCAACCAGCGGCTTCGCTCGCATAGATCGAACTCTTTCAAGCCCGCTGAGCGAGGGAACATCAAATAGTGGGTGAGGGTACATCAATAAGCGATATCCAGCATTGGAGTCTCAGGTGGAACCGATGCCATATTGAATTGGATTCGCGAATCAGCAAGTTCGTACTAATGAGGTGGCGGCGGTTTTCGGGACCATTTCGCAGCTGGCTCATCCGCGCGATAGGACGTGACCTCGTTACAATCACCTCGTCTCAACACGAATCGTTTCGCGCCTGCTCGAGTCACTCGTCGGAGTATTGCATCCGTGTTATCGTCGATTCGCTGCTCCTCGTGGTCGTCCTCGGGAGTTTCATACACGGGCAGAGGCCGAGTGTGTCGATCGATGCACCGCGAGAGATCGCTTTTTTTCAACCGCCCGTCATTCGCGTGACCGGGTTGGCGCCCTTGCAGCCGATTACGATCAGCGTTATCAACGGTGATCCGCAACGCACGGACGCGGCCAGCCGCGCACGGTTCGTACCCGATCTGTCCGGCGCCGTTGACACCAGTCGTTCGATTGCCAACGGCGACTACGAAGGCATCGACCCGATGGGCATGTTCCGCAGGCCGCGCCTTGGACAACAATTCCCACTCTCGGGCACGGTGAAGGCGACGGTCGTCGTCGAGGATGAAAATGGCCGAGCGCTGGCTCGACGGTCATCGATCGCTGGATCGTTCCCGACAACGTGACAATCACGGATATCGACCGCTCCAGTGGTGGTTCGTCGGGAGGCTGTACGAGCATGCGGGTGCCCGGCAGCGGCCCGCCGTATTGGTGCTGACCGGAGCGAGTGGCGGGATAGATTTCCAGATGGCGCCCTGGGTGGCATCACAGGGATACAACGTTCTGTCGCGGGGCTACTTCAACGCCCCGGGATTACCCGCCGACCTTCTCGAACTGCCCCGTGAATATTTCGTGACCGCGATCGAATGGCTTGCGAAGCGGCACTCCACACGTGACGTATCAGTCCTAGGCGGGTCACTCGGCGCCGAAGCAGCGTTGCTAATCGGCTCGTACTACCCTGATCGTGTTCGCGTCGTTGTTGCCTGGATGCCGACCCATGTCGTGTGGGAAGGGATCGATGCTCGCGCTCGGTTTGGTGGCGACTCCACGTTCGCCTCGCCGGGCAAATCTCGATGGTCCCTCAATGGAAAGCCGCTGCCGTTCGTCCGCAAGTTCATTTCGGCGGCACGGCTCGAGAAGCTGCCGGCTGCGAGCGGTGACCAATACGCGCCGCAGTTCGACCAGCCAATCGATCCCGCCGTGGTCATACCTGTGGAACGCATCCGTGGCCCAGTATTCCTCGTAGGCGCGGGTGACGACCTCGCGTCGCCGTCGTTGCGTATGGGGAGAGAAGTCCGAGCTCGTGTAGCGAGACGCGCGAAAGGACCCGAAGTTCAGTTGTTGGAGTATCCGATGGCGGGTCACACCATACCCCCGCCCGGAATAGGCCCCAACCTATCCCTCGGCGGAACCTATTGATCCGATGCCGAGGCGGCAGGGGATGTGTGGTCCCGATGCGCGCATTCCTTCACAGTCAACCGGTTGTGTCGATTGATCTGGAAGATCCTGCACGAGCGCGTGCGTTACGAAGAACGGGGGCCGGCCGTCAGCGTGGAAGCCAAGAAGGTCCGCGCGCGCAAGATGATCCGGGAATTCCGCGGCCTCGGCTACCGTGTCGAGCTACTGCCACCCTCTTCGACGGTCTGAGCGATTTTCGACCCTGGCTGATGCGTGCGGGCTAAAACTGAGCACGGTCGGGCACAAGATCTCACGGCGACTTGAGTTTCGGATGCGCGTCGATCGGGCTGTTATTATTTCACCGCAAGAATGCACTCACCTGGCTTGTTGTCTCGTGGGTAAGGCTCAACGCGCGGGTCGCGGAAGCCGGAATCGGAGAGCAGCTTCGCAACCTCGTCGCCGCGGTAGAGATGGAACACGTCGGCAGGGGGCTTGCGACCGCGCCACTGATGGACGGGCCGAATCGTGATCGCGATGACGCCGCCTGGGCACAACACGCGCCGAATTTGGCGCACGCACGCCGCGGGCTCGCGCCAAAAGTAGATGCAGTGAATGCTGAATGCACGATCAAACGAGTCGTCCGCGTAGGATAGTGACTGGACGTCACCTTTCGTGAGATCGATCGAGCCGTTCGCGAGCGCTGACGCATTCCGCTTCGCGGCCATTTTCAACATCGCATCTGAGCAATCGACCCCAGATACGTGACCACGCGTAGCGCGCTCGGCGGCATACTGAATCGCAACACCGGGTCCGAAGCCCACTTCCAGCACACGCGCATTCGGCTCGATGGCGAGCAGATCGACGGTCCAGAGCGCTTCTCGCTCGTTGTTACGTGCCATTCCGCGGCCGATCGCGCGACCGAGCAAGCCACTGGGGACGCTAAATTGCCTCGCGATGTACCGGGCGATCATTGGCCGCCTTTTGGCGCGATCGCGTCACGGCCGCGATCCTGGGCGCGCTAGCTTACCTGATACCGGTTGGTGTGCTTCGCATCGGTCGCGCGCCGATGATCCGCATCTTAACGCGCGCGGAGCACGTGTCGAGTGCCGGTGCAAATGACGTCGAGCTCTTGGTGCTGCAGCGTTTCGACTCATCGGCGATCCGTATCGCCTGCCATGGTCATGAATGTTGACCGTTTCAGAAGCCGCGCCTCGATACTCGGATATGCCTGGCTTGGATTGAACGTGTCGGTTGCGAGACGCGGTAAATGGGCCGGTTGGTAGTTCGGTTGAGCTGCCCGGGAGGCATGGATTCGAACGCGCAGCGGTTCAAGAGCCCGCAGTAACGCATTAAGCGCGTTGAGCCAGCCGGTCGTACGCCAGTCACGGACGCGCGGTCGACGGGAAGTCGTTGAATTCATTGCGCGAAGAGGTGTTTCGGTATCACTCAGTGCAGCTCGCCGGATTCGTTTTCCAAGCGTGCTCCTTCAACCACTCGGACATGTCTCCGTGTAGAATCAACGACTTGCGAGCGGCCTGGAACAGGACAGCGCACAACCTCCCTTCACGCATATCTGATTCCGCATGTCCTCTCGTTCCAATCGTTTGCTGATACGCGCCTTGCGACGAATACGGGAATTGTGGAAGACCTTCTAATGTCGTCCGATCACTTACGATGATTTTCCTGCCAGCCGTAGCGTGTCGATCAGCGCCGTCAGTGCTGCGGGCTGCTGACGTCGGCTCGGATAATAGAGAAAGTAACCGGCGAAGGGCTCGCACCAGTCTTCGAGCACGCGAACCAGTCGGCCGCTTGACAGGTACGCAGCGGCCTGCTCCTCCATGAGAAACGTCAGGCCGACGCCGTCAATGGCCGCGCGAATCAGCAGCTGCACATCGTCGACCACCAACGGGCCCTCGACGGCGACCGCGAGCGACTGCTTGCCCTTGTCGAACTCCCAACGATACGTTTCATCCGCGCCGTGCCGAAAGTTGAGGCACCGGTGCTTGACCAAGTCGCGCGGCGACTGCGGCTTCGGATGCGCGTCGAAGTACGCCGGCGCGCCGACGATGGCCGCGCGCTGATCCGCGGACACCCTGACCGCGATCATGTCGCGCTCGATGAACTCACCGAGGTGAATGCCGGCGTCGAATCGCCCGGCGACAAGATCGAGCCGCATTTCGTTCGTCGTCGTGACGTCCAGGATGACGTCGGGGTAGGCACGCGCAAATGCGCCGAGTTTTGGCGCCAGCACCATGGCCGCCGCCAACGGCGAGACGACGAGACGCACGCGTCCGGCGGCACGCTCCCGGCGTTCGGCAATGTGCTCGAGTACGGTCGCGACATCGCCGAGCGCGGGACGTAGCCGGCCAAGCAACTGCTCGCCGGCGTCGGTCGGCGCAACGCTGCGCGTGGTGCGCGACAGGAGCCGTACACCAATCCGTTCTTCGAGGCCACGTACCGCGTGGCTCAGAGCTGACCGCGACACGCCGACCCGCTTCGCGGCACGGGTAAAACTTCGTTCTTCGGCGACGGCCAGAAAGGCGGCGAGGACATTCAAATCGTCGAGCTGCATTGGTGAATGGTACTCACATCCCCGTCCTGATGTATGCGTCTAGTCAGTTCCCTCCTTCGTCGTTACGCTCCCTTGTAGGCGACCTCCGGTTGCAGGAGTGCCGCTTGCAGCCATGGAGTGACGGTATCTGCCGGTTCCCTCCAGCGCATCCGTCTGACCACCGCGCACGGCTTCGAGGCCGGGGCTCACAAAGGAGAAACACAGCAATGCAAAACCGCAAGTTAGGCAAGAGCGGCCTCGAGGTGTCGGCGCTAGGTTTCGGCTGCATGGGGATCAGCCAGAGTTATGGAAGACCCTCGAGTCGCGAGGACGGCATCGCGATCATCCGGTCAGCCGTCGATGCGGGGGTGACGTTCTTCGATACGGCCGAAGTGTATGGGCCGTACACCAATGAAGATCTCGTCGGCGAAGCCCTTGAGCCCGTCCGCGACCAGGTGGCGATTGCCACGAAGTTCGGCTTCAACATCGAGGCCGGCAAGATGGCGGGTCTCAACAGCCGTCCCGCGCAGATTCGCGCCGTCGCTGACGCTTCGCTGAAAAGGCTCCGGACCGATCGCATCGACCTGTTCTATCAGCATCGCGTTGATCCCGACGTGCCGATCGAAGACGTGGCTGGTGCGGTCAAGGACCTCATTGCGCAAGGCAAGGTCAGGCACTTCGGCTTGTCCGAGGCGGCAGCGGCGACGATCCGTCGGGCGCACGCCGTTCAGCCGGTTGCGGCCTTGCAGAGCGAGTACTCCCTCTGGTGGCGAGAACCCGAAAGGGAGGTGCTCCCGACGCTCGAAGAACTCGGCATCGGCTTCGTACCGTTCAGTCCGCTTGGCAAGGGCTTTTTGACCGGCACGATTGACGACAAGACGACGTTCGAGCCGAACGATTTTCGCAACGCCGTGCCGCGGTTCACGGAGGAGAACCGCAAGGCCAACTTGACCTTCGTGGAGTGGCTGAAGACCTTCGCCGAGCGCAAGGGGGCGACCCCGGCGCAGCTCGCGTTGGCGTGGCTGCTCGCGCGGAAGCCCTGGATCGTGCCGATCCCGGGAACGACAAAGCGTCATCGTCTCGACGAGAACGTCGCGGCGGTGGACGTGCATCTCACCGCCGAGGACCTTCGAGAGATCGACCGCGCGGCCTCGCAGATCGAACTTCATGGTGCGCGCTATCCGGAGCAGCTCCTGAAAATGGTCGGGCGATAGGCGCCCTGAAATGGAAGCAGGTCGATGGCTCCGAACGATCGGGCGCGACAGAATCACGATGCGCTGTTTCCGAATCACGTGTCCACGCTGGCCACGACCGATCCGGAACTGACGACATCGTCGACAACTTCGCGTCGGCGACCTGACGCGTCTCGAGACGCTGACACCGGCCGTCAACGGCGTGGACGCCATTGTGTTTACGCACGGCTCGGAGAGCGGTGGCAACACTGGATCGGAGCGTGTCGACTAACGGAGGCGTCCAGAATGTGCTCGCCGCGCTGCACGGCCGATCCGTGCGAATTGCGCTCATGACGGCTATCGGCGTGACGAACCGCGAAGGTGACTACAACCGCCACACCGAGGCGCACGATTGGAAGCGCCGCGGCGAGCGTCTTATTCGCGTCCGCGGCCTGCCATACACGATCGTGCGGCCCGGCGGGGTTCGACTACAACAAGCCGGACGAGCATCGCCTCGTGTTCCTCCAGGGAGATCGTCGTCATGCTGGAGATTCCAGTGACGGGGTCGCCCGCCACCAGCTCGCACAAGTCCTGTTCGCGAGCTGCACATCAGAGGCCGCCTTGCAAAGAGTTTCGAACTCGTCGCCACGCAGGGTCCAGCGCAGCCCGCGAACCGTTGTTCGCGGCGCTCGACGCAGACTCTCCGGGCGAGCTCGACGCGGTCAACGACCTTTCCAACATGCCGTTGGCCACGGAGCCGCAGCAGGTGCGAGACGACCTCGACGCCGTGAGAACCAGGCAATAGAGGCACAGCCATGGAAAACGTGTCGTCATTGGGCCGGGCAGATCGGCCAGGCGATCGTGCGCCGCGTTGGAGTCGGCCAGCACGTTGTGCTGGCCGACCGCAGCGAAGCGAACGCCAACGCAACCGCGGAGGTCATGGGGAACGCCGGCCATGCAGTGAGCGTCGCGGTCGTCGATGTGTCGTCACGCGAGTCCGTGCATGCGCTCGTCGCGATGGCGACCGGGATGGGCGACATCGTCGGCCTGATCCACGCCGGCGTGTCGCCGAGTCAGGCGTCGCCTGAGACCATCCTTCATGTGGATCTGTAAGGGACCGCGGTCGTCCTGGAAGAGTTCGGAAGCGTGATGGCTCGCGGCCGATCCGGCGTCGTCATCTCGTCGCAGTCTGGCCATCGCCTGCCCGCGCTCACCATCCAACAGAACAAGGCCCTGGCGATGACCCCGACAGAGGAACTGCTCACGCTTCCGTTCCTCCAAGGCAATCAAGTGAAGGATTCGCTGCACGCCTATCAGCTCTCGAAACGCGGGAGTTCGCTGCGCGTCATGGCCGAGGCCGTGCGGTAGCGTAAGCGTGGTGCGCACATCAACACGATCAGCCCCGGGATCATCATGACACCGCTCGCGAAGGACGAACTCGCGGGACCGGACGGAGGCTTCATCACCGGTAGCGACTTCCTGATGGACGGCGGCGTGACGGCCGCTTGTTGGTATGGGGACGTCGCCGAAGTGCGCGGACAGTAAATGGTCGCCGAGGAGAACAGAGCAATGACGAGTACCGCAATGACGAGAAGCCCGTTCGTCACGCTGAACAACGGCGTTCAGATGCCCGCGCTTGGCCTTGGCGTCTTTCAAAGCCCGCCGGACGAGACTGCTGACGCCGTCGAATCGGCGCTCCGACACGGCTATCGCCTGATCGACACTGCGGCGGCGTACTTCAACGAGCGTCAGGTCGGCGAAGGCCTTCGCCGAGCGGGCGTCCGGCGCGATGAGGTATTCTTCGAAACGAAGGTGTGGATCAGCGACTATGGGTACGAGGCCACACTGCACGCATTCGACAAGGGCGCGGCCAAACTCGGCGTCGATCGCCTCGACCTGCTCCTGCTGCATCAACCGCTGTCGAGCCGCTTCGATCTCACGCTCGACGCCTACCGGGCACTCGAGATGCTGCTGGCCGACGGCAAGGTGCGTGCGATCGGCGTGAGCAACTTCATGCCCGATCACCTCCAGCACCTGCTTGCGAAAGCGTCAGTCGTGCCGGCGGTGAACCAGATCGAAGTGCATCCGTACTTCCAGCAGCGAGCACTCCAGCGTCTCCACGTGGAGCACGGCATCCTGACGCAGGCCTGGTCCCCGATCGGTGGGATCACCTCCTATCGCGGTGCGCAGAAGCGGTCGTTCGACGATCCGACGCTCCTCGAGATCGGACGCCAGCACGGCAAGTCGGCGGCCCAGGTGATGCTGCGCTGGCATTTGCATGAAGGCCGGTCGGCGATCCCGAAGTCGACCAAACCGGCTCGAATCGCCGAGAACTTCGACGTCTTCGATTTTTGAGCTCTCCGCAGACCGGACTGCCGCGATCAACGCCCTCGACACCGGGGTACGCCGTGGGCCGGAGCCAGACAGCATCACCCTCGAGACATACGGCAGGGAGATTCCCGAGGCGTAATTCAGAACGAGGGAACAGTCGGAAGAAAGGAATGGTGAAAGTGGACACGCTGCAAGGAGCGTCGTGCTCGCGGATTTTCAACGACGCGACGCTCGACTCGGCCGCGAAGGAGCTGGAGACGCCTTTGGCATCCACACCACCGTCAATCTGGATTCTTCCGCACGGAGCTCCTCACGGAGCAATCCACGAACTACGCCGAACCGTCCATTGCCGACTACGACCAGCGCCGGGGGCTGCTCGTCGAGTATTGGAAATCACAGAACGGCGGGCAATCCGGCGATCCCGCGACGCTCGCGCGAGCGCTCATCACGATTGCCAGCCAGAACCCGCCGCCACGACGTGTCATCGCCGGTGCTGATGCGCGTTGCCACGACGGAGCAGAAGCTCGCCGATCTGAGATCACAGATTGACGCGAACCGGGATCTCTCGACGTCGCTTGCTTTTGAGTAGCAGTCAGCCGCGACGCCTACGGACGGCATAGGAGTGACAGATGAGGATCGGAATCATCGGAGCCGGCATGATCGGTGAAACGCTCGCGAGAAGACTCGGCCAGCTCGGTCACCAGGTCGCAATCGCGAACTCCCGTGGACCAGAGACGCTGCGCGACATTGCTTCTGAGATCGGCGCCACGGCCGTGACGCCGCTCGGGGCTGCGCGCAGCGGAGAGATCGTGGTCATCACCATTCCCGAGCGGGCGGTGCCAGACCTGCCACGCGATCTGTTTGCTGGAGTGCCGGCCGATGTCGTGGTCATCGACACCGGCAACTACTATCCAACTCGCGACGGTCGCATCCCGGCGATCGAGGATGGTCAACCGGAGAGCGCGTGGGTCGCCCAGCAGATCGGCCGTCCGGTCATCAAGGCGTTCAACAACATCTTCTTCAAGAGCCTTCGCGAAAGTGGGCGCCCGAAAGGCACGACCGACCGCATTGCGCTTCCGGTCGCCGGCGAGCCCGTCGAAGCGCGTGCAAAGGTGCTGCGCTTGGTGGACGAACTCGGCTTCGATCCGGTCGATGCGGGCGGGATCGAAGAGTCGTGGCGCCAGCAGCCCGGCACGCCGTGCTACACCCAGGACTACCAGGTGGTGCAGTTGAAAGCCGCACTCGCCGCAGCCGTATGGAGCCGTGTGCCCGAATACCGCAAGGCGGCGGACGATGCTGCGAAAGCGTTCTTCCGGACGGAGCCCAATCGCTGATCGTGCTCGTCGTCGGGTTCGCATTCAGACAGCATTCGGGGGCGTACGGACAAACACCACGAAGTACGCCGGCAAGTGGCGCTTGAAACTGTGTAAGGTCACCCCGAAAAACGCTGACAAACAGCGAGATCTGTCGGAGGCGATCGCGGCCGGGACGTTCGATCGGATCTGTTGTATGGGCTGAACGTGTTTCCGATCGTGGTGCCGCCGCTGCGAAAACGGCGCGAGGACATTCCGATCCTGGTCGAGTACTTCGTCAAGCGGCTCGCAGAAAAGATGGCAAAGCGCATTCGCCGGATCGACAAGCACACGCTAGAGCTCTGCGAGCGATACTCGTGGCCCAGCAATATTCGCGAGCTGCAGAATATCGTCGAGCGGTCCGTCATCCTGTGCAGCAGCAACGTTTTCGATCGACGAGGCGTGGCTGCTCAACGACCTCGACAAGGAGACGGTGACGACCGACATAATTGCCTGGATCGAGGCGCGGCTTCCAAGCGGTGCCAGATCAGGCGCCGATCACTGAGTTTGTGGAGGTAGAGAGAGCGCATGGTTCGCACATATAACCGATCTCATCCTAAGTCTTCCGCACTCGTGCTTGCGGGCCTCCTCGCGGCGGTGCTCGTTGGCGCGGTCCCCGCGCGGACGTTCGCCGAGGTCAAGCCGTTTTCGGCGCACTTCAAGATGCGCGACATGGCCGTCACCGGAGGCACGTTGCATGTTCGCGTCGGCGGGTCGGGTCCAGCCGTACTGCTGTTGCACGGCTTCGGCGATACCGGTGACATGTGGCAGCCTCTCGCTGAGATCCTGGTCAAGGATCACACCGTCATCGTCCCCGATCTTCGCGGCATGGGATTGTCTTCGCATCCAGAAGGCGGGTACGAGAAGACGAGTCAGGCTCGCGAGATCGTAGGCATCCTTGATGAGCTAGGGGCACGCACCTTCTCGCTCGTAACACATGACATCGGCAACATGGTGGGTTATGCGCTCACCGCGCAGTTCCCTGACCGCGTGGAGAGGTGGGCCGTCATGGACGCACCGTTTCCCGGGCTTGGCACCTGGGAGCAGCAGCTCCTGAACCCCCGAGTGTGGCATTTCAACTTTCGCGGCCCCGACGTCGAGCGGCTCGTTGCCGGGCGCGAGCGAATCCTGCTCGATCGCTTCTATAACGAACTCTCCGCCAATCCCGCCGGCATCGACGAGCAGACGCGTCGCCACTACGCGGCGCTGTATGCGAGACCAGGCGCAATTCACAACGCCCTCGGCGGGCAGTTTGCCGCCTTCTCGAAAGATGCCGAGGAGAACAAGGCGCTATTTGCAAAGGTGG